>Ga0187782_10001591_pt1 | contig 16633 bp, 5 predicted proteins | sample 0715_SJ02_MP15_2_FD_132454 | JGI IMG/M metagenome (GOLD analysis project Ga0187782, IMG submission 132454) | Tropical peat soil microbial communities from peatlands in Department of Meta, Colombia - 0715_SJ02_MP15_20_MG | ecosystem: Environmental > Terrestrial > Soil > Wetlands > Peat | place...
AACAGAGGTGCACCATGGGTCAAGCCGGGATTCGTAGTGCAAAAGAGGCAGTACTCCCGGTATCAAATATTGCGCCGCAAACTCCTCGGAAGTAGAGTATCGCCAGCCGGAAAGGTGTCGGAATCACTGGCGTACGGTACTGCTTGCCGTTGCAACATCCGCCCCTTGAACTCTATCGCCAGATCCCGGTTTTCTGCGATTCTATCTGAGTGCGACCCGAAGCGGGCCAATCGCAAGCCTGTGACAGCCTTTCGGAATATGGAGGTCCAGCCCATGTTTCTCGATTACTACCAACTACGTGAGCAGCCTTTCGGTGTGGCGAGTGATCCTTCCTATGTGTACGCCGGCCACGCGCACAAGGAGGTGCTGGACTCCTTTACCCACTCCCTGCTGAACGATCGCGGAAATCTGCTGCTCCTCGCTGAGCCCGGCATGGGCAAGACGACGCTTCTCGGCCGCCTGTCGGAGACCCTTGCCGCCAAGGGACGCACCGTAATCGCATTCCAAAAGGAGTGCACCCTTGACCAGCTCCTCAACTCTCTTTTGGCTCAACTGGGCGTCGATGTCGCGGGCATGGAACCGGCCGCGATGCTCAACAAGCTAAACGAAATCTGGTTCGCGGAATTGTTGGCCGGGAAGCGATTTATTTTGCTCTTTGACGAAGTGGAAGAACTGGACGACGAGGTATTCGCCACCCTTCGCCAAATCTCAAAATATGAAACATCGAAAACCAAACTCCTGCAAATCGTCCTCTCCGGGCAGCCGCAATTCTCCGAGAGGCTCGAACGGGACGAGCTGAAGCCACTCTGCAAGGGCATTGCTGGCGTCAAGCGCCTCGAAGCTCTCTCTCCTCTCGAAACATCGGCATACGTCCGCAAACGCCTTCACGCGGCCGGCCATCGTGGCGAACCGATCTTCGATGCCGAAGCCATGGCCGTAGTCGCGGAGTGCAGCAAGGGCATTCCCGGGAACATCAACAAGATCTGTTCGCGCGCCTTACTCGAAGCGTATGCCAGGGGGCTGCGTGCCGTGTCCGCGGATATCATTGAAAAGGCAGCGCGCAAGCTGAACGTTGCCGCAACGGCTGCGGCAGCGGCCGCCAGTGCTCCGGTCGCGACGCCCAGACCAACGCGCTCAGGAGTTGTGCCTCCGCATGGCGGCATGCGCAATTCGTTGCTGATATTCCGAACACCAATCAAATTCTCCTTACCCGCCAGTGGCCTTTGGGCGGGCGCGCTCGTTGGCGTTCTGCTTTCCGCTGGCCTTGCGCTGCCCCACGGCATGCTACGGGGCATGACTCACGTCATGCACAGTCAGGAACCGTCTTCGAAGGCCCCAACAGTTCGCCACGACGACCTGGCAGCAGGCCTCCGTCCGGCTCCGCCGTCCACTGCGACTCCGGTGCAATCTCCTGTCACCGCAAAGCACAGTCCGACCGTGGGACCAGTCACCCAGGAAGCATCCGTTTCCTTGTCAGAAATCGGAGCAAACCAGGCCAGCCAACCCTCTTTAACGCGCGAACTCGGCTTGAAAATCAATCGCATCGTCATCGATCCGGGTCATGGCGGCTTCGATACCGGAGCAAAAGGCCCTCGAGGCCTGATGGAAAAGGACGTTTGCCTGGACGTGGCGCTCCGGCTCGGCAGGCTGATTGAAGAAAACATCTCCGGCGCCGAAGTGATTTACACGCGCAAGGACGACTCTTACATTCCCCTTGAAGAGCGCACGGCCATCGCCAACAATGCCGACGCGGACCTCTTCATCTCTATCCATGCAAATTCAAGCGACAGCCGTGAAGTACGAGGCGTCGAGACCTACTATCTCAGTCTGGCCACCTCCCGGGAGGCCAAAGAACTCGCCATCCGTGAAAACGCACTTACGCAGTCTTCCCTGCACGACTTGCCCGACCTGGTCCAAAAGATCACCCGCAATGAAAAGACTGCCGAATCGAGACTTCTCGCCATCGAAATTCAAGACATCCTCTCCGAACGGCTCCAGCTTGTCAGCCATCGCGAGAAAAATCGCGGTGTGAAACAGGCCCCTTTTATTGTCCTTACGGGAGCCAACATGCCGGCCGTGCTTTCGGAAATCTCCTTCGTCAGCAATGCGAATGACGAGACCCTGCTGCTCGACAATAGCCAGCGCGAGCGCATCGCCGAAGGTCTGTATTACGGCATCGCGGCCTATCTCGATGGCCTGAACGGGGTGCCGCAAGCCAGGCAAAAACTCGTCACCGAAAATCGGACCAATCCCCCTTCCGGCCTCGACCGCACAACAGCCCAGACCGCCCGATGACCCACTTCGGTCGGAAGGCCATGCAGAGGGCATCCTGCAATCCCCCTGTACTTGCGTACAGCCGACTTCCCGGTAAAATCCACACCCTACCCTGTTGAAAGTGACTGCCAAGTCTGTAAACTACTAGCTGTGTATCCGACCTGGAACATCTCCTGGCAGAGACCACTGGGCCGAAACACCCGGAAGTCCCTCACTGGCAGCGCAGTTCTTGCCTGCCTCGCTTTCTGCTGCTTATTCCCTTCCGCTCCTGCCCACGCTCAAACGGAATCCGGGGAGTCTTTTTCTCTCCCTCTGACGCAAAAAGATTTTGCGGCCAATATCGCCACCCCCGCCTGCGGCAGCGATCAAGCCACGAACGAACAGATCCCAGGCACCATTCGTGGCATGGTTGCGGACCCGTCGGGAACGGGCGTCGCCGAAGCTCACATCACTTTGACCCGCGATAACGAGACTCCAAGCCAGGATGTCGTTGCGGGCGAAGACGGGCTGTTTATTTTCACCAACGTACCTCCCGGTCCTTTCCACCTCGCGATCACCTCCACGGGCTTTGCTCCGCAATCCGCTTCGGGGAAACTAGGTTCTGGGGAGAGCTGCGTCCTTACCAAAGTTATTCTCGCCGTTGCCACGAACATCACCGAGGTTCGCGTCGAACTCTCCACCATTGAATTGGCCCAGCAGCAGATCAGCGATCAAGAGAAGCAGCGCCTCTTTGGAGTCATTCCCAATTTTTACGTGAGCTATGTGCCGAATGCGGCGCCGCTTTCTCCCAGGCAGAAATTCCAGCTTGCCTGGAAATCCACGATTGATCCCGTTTCCTTTGGCGTGACCGGCGTCGTCGCAGGAGTGCAGCAGGCCACCGATACCTTCAGCGGTTACGGCCAGGGTGCGCAGGGTTACGCAAAGCGCTATGGCGCCGCTTATGCGGACCTCGTAACCGGCACCTTCATCGGCGGGGCTATCCTTCCTTCGCTTCTGAAACAAGACCCGCGTTACTTCTACAAAGGAACCGGCAGCGTGCGCTCGCGGATTCTCTATGCCGTTGCCAATGCCGTGATCTGCAAGGGCGACAATGGCCACTGGCAGGCAAACTACTCCGGCATCATCGGAAGCATGGCTTCCGGAGGCATCTCAAACCTCTACTACCCGCCCGGCAGTCGTGATGACGGTACCTTGCTCCTCGAAAACACGCTGATCGGTATTGGCGAAACCGCTGCGGTCAATCTGCTTCAGGAATTTGTCATGCGCAAGCTGACACCCAATCTCCCCAACTACGAACCCACCACCCCCTGAGCCTTCTGGAGTGCCGCGTCTTGCTCGTCCGGAAACTGGAAGCGCGGCTGTTTGTTCGGCCGTGAATGCACAGTCCCCCGCATGTAACCTGACAACGGTCACGCCATGAACTACACTCAGCCCATGGCAACGCCAAACGCTCCAGGCCAGATCAGCAGTTCTCCCATCGCATGGCAAACGATTGTCGCGGCGCACGATCGCATCCGCCCGCGCATTCACCGCACGTCGGTCCTGACCAGCCAATCCCTCAATGCCCTGGCAGGCGCAAATCTCTTCTTCAAGTGTGAGAACCTCCAGAAGACCGGCTCCTTCAAAATCCGTGGCGCAACGAACGCCATTTTTTCCCTGAGTGAAGACGAGGCAAGCAAGGGAGTCGTCACCCATTCGAGCGGCAATCACGCGGCGGCGGTAGCTTGCGCCGCCGCCTGGCGTGGCATTAGCGCGTCTATCGTCATGCCGAAAAATGCGCCGGGCGTGAAGTGCCGCGCCGTGGAAAGCTACGGCGGGAAAATTACGTTCTGCGAACCGAACGTGAAAGCCCGCTCGGAAACCGCGGCACGCATCCAGGCGGAAACAGGCGCTGTGCTTGTTCATCCCTATGACGACGACCGCATCATCGCAGGACAGGCAACCGCGGCAAAAGAACTCCTCGAAGAGGTCCCGGACCTGGACGCGGTGCTGGCCCCGGTCAGCGGCGGCGGTCTTTTAAGCGGCACTTGCCTCGGTTCCAAAGCGATCCGCTCCGCCGTGCGTGTGTACGGCTGCGAGCCGGAACGCGCCGACGACGCCTACCGTTCCTGGACCAGCGGCAAACTCCAGTCTCTCGAAACCAGTGACACCATTGCGGACGGCTTGCGCGCCTCCCTCGCTCCCCGGACCTTCGCTATCCTCCAGAAATTCCTCGATGGCATACTTCTGGTAAGCGAAGAAGAGATCGTCTCCACCATGAAGCTTGTATGGGAGCGCATGAAAATCGTTATTGAACCATCAAGTGCCGTGGCCCTTGCCCCTCTCCTGCGCAAGGATGGCCTGAGCGAAATCGGCATGACTGGACGTACCTCGGAGAATCCTCCTTGCATCGGCGTCCTCCTTTCGGGCGGCAACGTGGAACTGAAGTGGTAGAGAACAGGGTGGTCACCCCACACAATCCGCGTATTTTATCCACAGACTCGGGAATTGTCCGTAGCCCAACCGCTGTGTAGACTATGTTCCGGCGAAGGTTCCTCTCTTGAAGCGACCCAGCGCGCCTCATGACCCGGCCTGCGCGGTGTGGTCGCATCTCAAGATGCCATACAGGGGTGGACAGGGTTGCCTTCTCTCGGTAGGGCCATAGCGTCTGCTGTATTTTTTCTATTCCTGATCACAATCCGTGGCAACGTCTCCGCCCAAACCTCGGGGCCACCGACGTCAACGAATAGCGAGCAGGGCTATGTGCGCCTGCAGAACACCCGGCATCCTCTGGCAATCCCCGCAAACGCCGTGGGAAGAGTCGAAGGCGACCACAAATTGCAGCGCATGCTGCTCGTGCTCTCGCCCGCGGAGGGACAAGAAGCAACCTTGAAGCAGTTTGTCGAAGACCGGGAGAATCGCAATTCGCCGAATTATCACCACTGGCTAAGCGCCGCGGAATTCGGTGCCCAATTCGGCGCCGCCGACGGCGACGTCGAAAACGTACTTGCCTGGCTCGAAGGGGCTGGGTTCAGGATCGAGCGCGTTGCGGCCAGCAAGCGCTGGGTCGAATTCAGCGGCACGGCAACGCAGGCAGAAAGCGCCTTTCAAACGGAGCTGCAGTATTACCGCGTGAAAGAAAAAACGTATGTCGCCAACGCTACGGATCTCGCCGTGCCCGCCGCGTTGAGCCGCATCACGCGCGGCGTTGTTTCCCTGAACAGTTTTGGGAAAAAGCCTCCGGTGCACGAACGGCGCGGCATCGCCGGACGCGATGCCCAAGGCAGAAAAACAGTTCTGTCTCCCAACTTGACCGCTAGTGGCGCTTCGAACACCTACTATATGGCTCCGGGTGACTTCGCCGCGATCTACAACACGAAGGCGCTACTAAACAACGGCATCGACGGCACCGGCGTTTCGATTGCCGTCACCGCGCAATCCCAGATCGAACTGACCGACGTTCAGGAATTCCGTCAAATTTTCGGCTTGAAGACAAACGATCCGAATTTCCTGCTGAGCGGCCCGGATCCGGGAATTGCCAGCGAGAACGATTCGCAGGAAGCGCTCCTGGACGTCGAATGGGCCGGCGCTGTCGCTCCCGGCGCGCCGATTGATCTTGTCGTTGCCGGCAGCACCGATACGACGAGCGGGGTCGATCTTGCTGCCGCGTACGCCATCGACAACGAAATTGCCCCCATCCTGACCTACACCTATGGCGCTTGCGAGCAAGCGCTTGGCGCAACGGGCAACGCGTTTTACAACGCGCTTTGGCAACAGGCCGCTGCCGAAGGTATCACCGTGCTCGTGGCCTCGGGCGACAATGGCGCCGCCGGATGTGACAGTTCCACCTCTTCCACACCCGCACTAAACGGCTTGGCCGTGAATGGCGTTGCGTCCACTCCATATAACGTCGCCGTAGGCGGAACAGAATTCTCCGAAGGCATGCAAGCATCCACGTATTGGAATGCAACCAATGCCGCCGACTATTCTTCTGCCGTCGGCTACATTCCAGAAGCCGCATGGAATGAAAGCTGCGATCCATCGCAACCAGCCACGACCACGAATTGCGTTCTCGGGAATGGAAACTTCAGCTTGATGGCGAGCGCCGGCGGGGCGAGCGCCGTCTATGCCAAACCCTCCTGGCAAGCAGGGCCCGGTGTCCCCGCGGACTCCGCGCGGGACTTACCCGACGTGGTCCTCGCTGCTGCCGCAGGCCATGATGAAGCCGTGTACTGCACAAGCCTTGGCGGAACTCCGTGCCAGATTAACCAACTTCCAGCCGTGGTCGGCCTCACGCTCGTTGGCGGGACGTCACTCTCCACTCCCGCAATGGCAGGAATTCTCGCGCTGGTGGAGCAGAAAAACGGAACGCTGCAGGGGCAAATCAACTATCTTCTCTACGGTCTCGCGCAGCAGCAAGGCAACAGCTGTAATTCATCGAACCAAACAACTCCTTCGGCGCAAAACTCCTGCGTGTTTTATGACGTGACCTCCGGGAATAATGCAGTGCCCTGCGCCGGCGGCTCGCCGGGGTGTTCCTCCACGCAAACGGGGACAAACGGGTTCACCACAGGGCAACTTGCCGGTCCGGGCTACGATTTGGCCACCGGCCTCGGCTCCGTCAATGCGGCAAACCTCGCTTCTGCCTGGAAAGACATGACGCTCGCACCGTCACAAACCACTCTTTTGGCTTCAAGCACGAGCTTCGTCCATGGCACCGCAACCACGCTGAACGGAAACGTCACGCCGGCAACGGGAACCGGTTCACCTACAGGCGACGTCTCCATCAAAACCGACCTCTACGGTGATTCCACGCAGATTCTGTCCGTAGCCAGCACCGGCGCGTTTTCCGGCTCGGTCAGCAATCTCCCCGGCGGACAATACAATTTGCATGCTTTCTATGCGGGCGACGCGAACTTCGCTTCGAGCGAGTCCAGCGCGCTGGCGCTTAACGTCACTCCAGAAAACAGCGTCACGACCGTCTCCCTCAACGGATTGCAGAATAGTTCGTCAACCTATGGCGCGCCCGTTCAGATTAAGGTCGTGGCGGCTGGTGCGTCGGGCCAAGGCATCGCCACCGGCACCGTAACCATCCAGGACGGCGGCGTCACGATAGAGAGTTCGTCCCTCGCCGCGGACGGCACTGCCTTTCTCCTTACCGGCGGCGGTGCGTCTTACGCGTGCGCGCCCGGCCCTCATTCCATTACCGCGACCTATTCCGGAGACAACAGCTTCAACGCCAGCACTTCGGCCCCTGTGATCTTTACCGTTGCAAAAGGCACTCCTTTCGTCGTCGTTGGCGTCAATACTTCTTCGCTTCCATCAGGTCAGACGCTTGGAGTGCATGCCGTAGTAGCAGGCCAAGGCACATCTCCAGCCACAGGAACCGTGCAATTCACCGTCGATGGAACCCCTGCCGGCTCACCCGTCGCGCTCCAAACCGGCGGATTCTTTGGCGCGCAGGCACAAGCTTCCTTGCTCATCGCGAATCTTGCGCAAGGTGTTCATACCATCGGAGCAACGTATAACGGCTCCGCCGACGCAAATTACAACAGCGTTTCGAGCGGCGATCCCGTCAATGAGTTCACCGCCACCGTAACCGTCGGCGCGTCGTCGGGAAACAAAACCACCACCAGCCTCACGATAATGACGACGCCCGTGAATCTCGGTGATACCGGTGCGTTCGTCGTGAGCGTGAGCCCCACCACCGCGACGGGAGGCGTAACCGTGTGGGACGCAGTAGGTCCCCGCTCCGTCTCGACACCGATTGTCAGCGGTACAGCCACCATTCAATTCCCCTGGCCCCAAGCGGGGACCACTTCCGTCTACGCCGTGTACTCCGGCGATTCCGCGAACGCGGGTTCCACAAGCTCGCCGGTCTCCTTCACGGTCCAGAAAGGCATGCCCCAAGTGAATCTGGCAGCCCCCTCCAGCGCTTCGGCAAGCGGCCAAGTCAGCCTGAATGCCAGCGTAGCGGGGAATCCCGCGAATTCCGTTCTTCCCTTCCCCAGCGGTGCGGTGGAATTTTGGGATTCGGTGAATGGCGGCGCGGCACAAAGGTTGGCTGTCCAGTCCCTCACCGCTGGCCCCGGCGGGATCAGCGTCTCCGGCGCACGCCTGAAACTGGCCGCCGGCTCGCACAGTTTGTATGTCCATTTCCGCGGGGACAACAACTGGCAGCCTGCCAACTCTTCTTCCGTGCAACTCGCCGCCGCAAGCTTCAGCGTCAGTGTCTCGCCCAATCCCATCTCTTTTACGGCGGGCTCGAACGGAAGCGCCACCGTCACAATCACTCCTAATGGCGGATTCACGGGCAGTGTGGCATTGGCGTGTGCCTCGAGCGGCACGACAGTTCCGGCAGGTTACACGTGCTCCTTCGCCCAAACGACTGTGGCAGTGAACAATGCCACCGCGACCACGACTCTGACGCTCGCGCCGGCCACAACTTCCATGAGCGCGGTGAAGATTGCGGCGGTGAACAAGGACTCTGAAGGCCCGTGGGGCGTCGGGTTCGGCACAGCCCTTCTCCTCATCGCCTTCTTAAGCTTTCGCGGCACCTCCCGCGCTCACCGAAACTTTTTTGCGGCCTGCGGGTTAGTTCTCGGAGTAATCAGCCTCGTGTGGGGGTGCGGCGGCGGGGGAGGTGGCGGAGGAGGACCATACAGCACAACCACAACCGTCGTGTCGAACAACCTGCGCTCTCCGTTTGGCCAGCCTGTGACCTTTACTGTCACCGTCAAACCAAACGGCGCGGTCACACCATCCGGCGCAGTTCAGCTCTTCGACAATGGGCAGGCCTATGGAGGTCCGGCCAATGTCAGCGCTGGCATCGCCACTTTTTCGACGAGCAGTCTTGCGATCGGAGTGCACAATTTCACGGCCGCCTATCGCGGTGACGTCAACACCATGGCTTCCACTTCCGCTCCAATTGTGCAGGCGATTACCGGCCAGCTGGGTCTGCAAATCTCAGGCTCAGCGAATGGTATTATCGAAACAGCCGACTTTACAGTTGCAGTGAATTAAGGGGTTAAGGAGCACATTAAAAGAGATTTACGATGCCCTGGAAGAGCAAACCGTTTGCTGCCTAGACGCATCAGTAGAAAGAGCATGGACCGTGGCTGCGTCATGGGGGCCGTGACGCGGTTCCTGCCGGGTTTGGCCATGCGTTTACAAATACAAGCAGGAAATCTGAGGACGAACATGAACAGAACGATCCAGCTGTGGCGAGTGGCTGTCTGTACGTTGGTTCTGCTGACGGGCACATCTCGTTTATGGGCACAAAAGACCGTCGTCGTACCCTCTCGCGTGACGGAAGCAGTCGACGATACGCGTACCGTGACGCTAAAGGGCAACGTACATCCCCTCGCGCAAGCGGCTAACGATCATGGCGTCGTGCCCGATTCGCAGCCGATGTCTCGCATGATGCTTCTTCTCCAACGCAGCCTTCTGCAAGACCAGGCACTGAAACAATTGATAGATTCGCAACAGACTAAGGGAGCCGCCAACTATCACGCCTGGCTCACTCCGGAACAATTCGGAGCTCAGTTTGGCCCTTCCGACTCTGATGTCCAGGCGGTCACCGACTGGCTAACGCGGTCGGGCTTTCAAGTGGCCAATGTGGCCAAGGGCAAGAGCGTGATCGAATTCAGCGGAAATGCGGGCCAGGTGCGCAACGCGTTCCACACGGAGATTCACAGATTTGTAGTGAATGACGAAGATCACATCGCCAACGTCAGCGACCCGGCGATCCCCGAAGCGCTGTCGCCGGTCGTGGCCGGTGTGGTGGCGCTGAACGACTTCTCTCGGCGTTCCTTTGTTCACAAAAACGGCGTCTACCGCCGCTACAAAGGCTCTAGCGAACTGCAGCCGCTCTTCACCTACGGCAACCCTGCGAATTACGCCATCGGTCCTGGCGATTTCTCGACGATCTATAACATTCCTCCAGGTGCAACCGGTGCTGGCCAATCGATCGCCGTCATTGCGCAGACAAACATCAACACCGAAGACGTCGTGAATTTCCGATCCATGTTCGGCCTTCCCGCTTACACGTCTGTCTGCACGTCGGGCTTGCCGCCCACTTGCCAATTCAGCGTAATCATCAATGGGACCGATCCCGGCATTGTGGGTCCCAACGTCACGAACTGCATCCTATCGAACGACGACGAAGTGGAAGCCGACCTCGACACACAATGGTCGGGCGCAGTAGCTCCGGGCGCCAACATTTATCTGGTGGTCTCTGAATCCACTTGTTCGAATCCCACCCAGGTCTCCCAGGGTGTCGACCTCTCCGCTCTTTATGCGGTGGACAATAACATTGCCCCGATCATTACCGACAGTTACGGAAGCTGCGAAGCCTTTCTCCTGACGGCGGGAAATCAGTATTACAATGCGCTCTGGGCACAAGCGGCTGCACAAGGAATCACCGTGGCTGTCGCTGCCGGCGACACAGGTTCGGCCGGCTGTGACTCGCAGGCGACGGAGAGCGCAGCGACAAACGGAGTCGCCGTCAGTGGCCTCGCCTCAACACCGTACAACGTAGCCGTCGCTGGAACCGATTTCGACCCCAGCACGACCAATAACTCAACCTACTGGAAGCCAAGCACGTCCGGCGACGTAATCAACTCAGCTTTGTCCTACATTCCGGAAATCACCTGGAACGATTCGACCTGTGCTTTCAACTATCCCACGAGCGCCTGCACAAGCGTCGATACGAGCAGTGGGGCAGCAGACTTAACCGCGGCAGGCGGCGGTCTCAGCAACTGCATTCTCGGTACCGAGAACAATAGTGGCCTGATAACCTGCGGCACCGGTAGTCCTTCCGCCAATGGCGGCTACGCAAAACCCTCGTATCAGACCAGCTTGACCCCGGCCGATTCCGTTCGTGACCTTCCCGACGTCTCTTTCTTTGGCAGCAACGGTGGTCCGCTCCCTCCCACCGCCGCGTCTAACGTGGCTTATGTCATCTGCCAGTCGGATACCAATCCGCAGAACTCCGCCACACCCACCGGCGTCGCCTGCGATTTGAATACGCCCTACCAGGACTTCAGCCTTGTTGGCGGCACTTCCGCAGCCACACCTGCTTTTGCGGGCGTCATGGCGCTCGTCAATCAGTCCACGGGCCAGCGCCAGGGAAACGCCAACTATGTTCTCTACAATCTCGCCGCCAGCGACACAACCTACTACAAAGCAGGAAAGTGCCTGACCTCGACGGGCGGTTCGAGCGGCACCCCGGTGATGCCGAATGCCGCCTGCGTTTTCAATGACGTCAACAAGGGCAGCAATGCCGTCGCCTGCGCTGCCGGAACTCCCAATTGCAGCAATACGGCCACGAACACCAACGGTTTTGGCGTGCTTATTTGCACACCCAACTCGACAACGAACAAGGGAATGGCCTGCCCCAATGCGGATAACGGCAATCCTGCCTTTCAGGCGACAACACAATACGACCTGGCCACCGGCCTCGGTTCGATCAACGTCGGCAACCTGCTGAACAAGTGGGCTTCAGCCAACCGCGGTGCCACAACAACCACAATCTCGAATCCCACGGGCGGCTCTCCGTCCGGTTCCAATTTCACCGCAACAATTTCCGTTTCTCCCACTCCTCCAACTGGCGAGCTTGTTTCCTTCCTCGCCCTGGCGCAAGACCAGACAACAGTTCTCGCCACCTTCGGTCCTTACAAACTGAGTGGCGGCAGTGTATCCGCCAATTCCAATCAGTTGCCTCCAGGTACCGCCTACGTGGAAGGAACCTACGGTGGGGACGCCACGCTCGCCGCCAGCACTTCGCAGCCCGTCGCCCTTCCTGGCGGGACAGTCACCGGCGCGAATCAGAACAGCACCCTGACGGTCTACTTTGTTTCACTTGCTTTCTCTAACGGAGTAGTGACCCCGTCGACTCCAACCAAGAGTTCGCAGAACTTCACTTACGGCATCGAGGGTTACATCCTGCAAATCGTGGTGACCGGTTCGAACTCGAACGGTTGCAGCTTCACTTATCCGAATACGAAGCCCACTTCTGGTCCGCCCTGCCCCACCGGAAAGATCCATCTCTTCGATGGTGGCAACCCGCTGAACGATTTCGTGAACGGCACCACCAACACAACCGCCATCAATAACAACGGTATCGTTGAAGATCAGGCAATCAACTTGAATGTCGGGTCGCATACAATTACTGCGACCTACGATGGCGACCAGAACTACACCGCAGCCACCACGAGCAACAGCCTGTCGATCACTCTCAAGCAGGCTTCCACTAAAACTGTTGTGACGAGCAGTCTCAACTCAATCACTTCGGGCGAGACTGTAACTTTGACCGCTGTGGTGGGCACCCAGAGCAATGGCGTAGGCCCCACCGGCACGGTCACCTTTACAAGCAATGGCGCTACACTCGGCGCGCCAACCTGCACTCCGACGGCTGCGACATTCACGACCCCGGCGTTCTGCACAGCTACACTGACCACTTCCATTTCCTCGCTCTATCCGCCTCCCACGGGAGGTCCGCGCACGCCGACGATTCCGCGCATCCCGCTTCTCGTCGCGTTTCTCAGTCTGTTGTTCTTTGCGCTCGGCTTGCGCTGGATTCCGCAGACACGCAAGCGTGCCTACACCTATGCCGGACTGTTGGTCATCGCCCTCCTTGTAGGCGCGGTCGTCGGTTGTGGTGGCGGTGGTGGAGGAGGAGGCGGTGGTGGCAGCACGCGTAACATTGGCGCAGCCTATGCCGGCGACACCAACTACACTTCATCGAGCGGATCCACGCAGATCGAGATCCAGTAGCCAAACCTATTTCTTCAAGCCAGGGCGTCTCGATTCTTCGAGGCGCCTCTTTCCTTTCCCGTCCCGGTGGCACGGGGCGCGTGCGTGAGCCAGCGGCCTTCGCTCTTGTAGTGGCGGGCCTTGAGACCGGTGCTCTTTCTTTGCTGTGCAGGCCGCCGCATCAGCTCTTCCAACGATTCCTAACAGTAATACCCCGATGACGTGCCCTCATAGACATCGCAGAATCAACCTGTTAAGCTTGCCCCATTCAGTGGTTGCAACCAGGCAACGAAAACTTCCGCAGGCCGGATGGGCTATGAGCGCTGACTGGGGTAGTGTGCAGAAGCCTCTTCTTTTCGTGGGTCTCCTTTCCTTTCTCCTTGCAAATTTCGCCCTCGGGCAAACGTCCGCTCTCGTCGTCGCTCCCATGAATAACGTCCAGCGCGTCACGCTCAGTGGCAACGTCCATCCGTTGGCCCGTGCGGAATTCGACCGCGGTGCCGCTGACAGTTCCCTGCCCATGAGCCGCATTCTCCTTTTGCTGAAACGCAGCGACGCGCAGGAAGCCGCGCTCGAAACCTACCTGGAGCAGCAGCAGGACAGGAGTTCTCCGAACTATCACGCCTGGCTGACCCCGCAGCAATTCGGGGAGCAGTACGGTCCAGCGGATTCCGACGTCCAGGCCGTTGCGCTGTGGCTCACCAGCCAGGGCTTCCGCATTGAGAAAGTCTATAGCGGCAAAACCATCATCGAATTTTCCGGCAGTGCCGGCCAGGTGCAACTCGCCTTCGGCGCATCCATCCACAATTACGAAGTCAACCAGAAGATGTACGTGGCCAACGCCAATGACCCGCAAATCCCTGCCGCCCTGGCTCCGGTCGTCGCCGGCATCGTCTCCCTGAACAATTTTCCTCGCCAGTTCCACCTGCGGATGGTCGGCCAGGCGCAGAAAACCGCCGGTAAGCCCGGGCTCGAGCCCCTCTTCACGATCCAGAATCCCAATTCGAACTTTTATGGAGTTGGTCCGGCGGATTTTGCAACCATCTACAATTCGGCGGGCCTGATCGCTTCCGGAAATAATGGGGCTGGCCAAACAATCGCGATTGTCGGTGAAACGAACATAAACGTTGCTGACGTTCAGGCTTTCCGCCAGTCGTTCGCTTTACCCGCGAACTTCACCTCTTCGAACATCTTTCTGAACGGCGAAGATCCCGGAATCACAACAACCGACGAAGAAACCGAAGCCGATTTGGACGTGCAATGGGCAGGCGCCGTGGCTCCGGGTGCGACAGTTGATTTTGTCGTGTCCGCTTCCACACCGGCCGCGGCAGGAATCGATCTTTCCGCCTTGTACATCATCGAGTACAACTTTGCCGGAGTCATGAGCGAAAGTTACGGCCTCTGCGAGGCCGGCCTCGGCAGTGCCGGAAACGCCTTCTACAATTCACTCTGGGAACAGGCCGCCGCGCAAGGCATTACCGTGATTCTGTCCGCGGGAGATGGCGGTTCGGCCGGTTGCGACGACTTCAATACCGCCACCATGGCAACACAGGGTTTGGCTGTCAGTGGCCTCGCGTCTACGCCATACAACGTGGCTTTGGGCGGCACCGACTTCAATGACGTGAACACGTGGTCGACCTACTGGAGCCTGATGAACAACACGACCACAGGCGCTTCTGCTCTGAGCTACATCCCGGAAATCCCCTGGAGCCAGAACTGCGCGCAGATCGGATTGACGGGCTGCGGCTCCAGCGCTCCGCAAGGCTCCCTCAACATCGTTGCCGGAAGCGGCGGCACCAGCATGGAATACACCAAACCCAAATGGCAAATGGGCGTAACTGGCATGCCGAATGACAGCCATCGCGATCTTCCGGACGTCTCCCTCTTTGCTAGCGCCGGCTTCAACAACAGCGCCTACATCGTCTGCGCGGGCAATGGCGTGGAAACAGGGCCGTCTTCCTGCACGGTCGCAGCCGGGGACTACAATTTTGCTCTCGTCGGTGGCACTTCCGCGGCAGCGCCGGCCTTCGCGGGCATCATGGCGCTCGTCAACCAGAAACAATCCACAGCGCAAAACCCAAGTCCACGTCAGGGAAATGCCGACTATGTGTTGTACGCACTGGCCAAGATGTCAGGTGCGAGCTGCACCTCCAGCGCCACAGAAGCAGCTGGCTGCGTCTTCAACGATGTCGCCACGGGGAGCAATACCCTTCCCACCGGAGGAGCAGGCGTCGGTACCAACAGCGTGCCCTGCAAGGGCGGAACACTGAACTGCAGTTCCACCGTCGCCACACAAACCGGTGTGCTGGTGGAACCAGCAAGTCTGAAGACCGAAGCCTATACCACAACCGCCGGCTACGACCTGACCACCGGCTTGGGTTCCGTCAATATCAACAATCTCGCGACGAAGTGGGGAAGTGTGAATACGGTCTCCACAACGACCACCCTCACCTTGAGCCCCACGACAGGCATCACTCACGGAACCGCAGAAAACGTAACCGTGAATGTCACCGTAACCCCGAAGAGCGGAACTGCCACGGGAGATGTTTCCCTGATCGCCACCATTCCTGGCCCTAATGGCGCGACAACGCAAGGGCTCGATCAGTTCACGTTGAACTCCGTCGGCCAGGTCGTGAACGCCACCACCAGCAGCTTGCCGGGTGGCTCGAGCTATCAGGTCTACGCCCATTATGCCGGCGACGGCACAAACGCCCCCAGCGACTCCTCTCCAGTCACCGTGACGGTCGCCAAGGAACCAAGCCAGACCTTCATCGTCATTCCCTCCTCAACCTCCGGAAACACCAGCACTGTAACGTATGGCTCGAGCTACGGCATTCGAATGTACGTCACAAACTCTGCGGCGACCGCGAATCCGGTAGGCGCTCCCTTTGGAAGCTGTGACACGATTAACTTGCTCACATGCCCTACCGGCAACGTGACACTCACCGATAACGGAGCACCCGTGGGCACTGGTTCCGGCGGAGCCGGGATTTTTGATCTGAATGCTGCCGGCTATACGCGATACCTCAACGCCAATCTGACTGGCGGCACGCATTCGCTCTCTGCCACCTACAGTGGCGACAATAGCTACCAAAGCAGCACCTCCGCTACGACCAGTCTCACCGTGACTCCCGCCGCCACCCAGACACAGATCACCAGCCTTCCACAAAATGCTCTTCTGGGAGCGCAATTCCAGATCCAGGCTACGGTCAGCTCAAATGTGACTCCGAACTCGGTAGCCCCGACCGGAACGGCTACTTTCTATGATGGGACTACGGCTTTGCCGGGGACAGTATCTCTCACCCCAGGGGCCGGCTCACTCTTTGCCGCTCTCACAACGACCTGCCCTTCTCCAGGGCTACAGTCCTACACCGTCCGGTACAGCGGCGACGGCAACTACGCAGCCTCGACCAGCAGTCCGGCAACGCTCACTTGCTTGATCCCGGCGACACTGGCGCTGAGCTTATCTTCAACCAACATCAATTACGGCCAAAGCGTCACGGCAACTGCGGTCATGACTACTTCTGCCAAAGGCCCGGCAATCACAGGTCAAATCAGCCTTTTCGCGGGCAGCCCCTTCGGCCCCTCTTCCGGATTTACGAATATCATTTCCACCCCGGGCACG
>Ga0187782_10001593_pt1 | contig 16628 bp, 16 predicted proteins | sample 0715_SJ02_MP15_2_FD_132454 | JGI IMG/M metagenome (GOLD analysis project Ga0187782, IMG submission 132454) | Tropical peat soil microbial communities from peatlands in Department of Meta, Colombia - 0715_SJ02_MP15_20_MG | ecosystem: Environmental > Terrestrial > Soil > Wetlands > Peat | place...
TCAGCCCCAGTTTGCAGTTGGGCAACAGTGCGGGCAACAGTTAGGAAAGAATGTCTGTTTTTATTGGGTTTTTTGAGGATTTGGTGGAGCCGATGGGATTCGAACCCACGACCTCCTCGATGCCATCGAGGCGCGCTCCCAACTGCGCCACGGCCCCACCGAGAGCAGCCTGCAGTTTACCACATTCGTGCTACGGAGGAGCTGAGAAACGCTTCTACAGAGTTTGGTAAAAAGCCGCAGAACTCAAAGACCTGCCATGTGCTACGGGAGCCGATCTGAAGTTCGGCCGCTATCCAGTGCGTAAGAATGGCGGGTCGGTCTTCCTGTGGGACGTCACTGACTTTCGGGATACACGCAGCTAAATTCAAATCCCGGACGAGGTACCTTCATGAAATATAAAGTGCCGATCATGCTGGCTCTGGTTGTGACAGCCATTGTTTTGTTTTCGGTTTCGGCCGGCCAGGCTCCCAAGACTATTTCCCTTCCCGCGCCGCAAACGGAGGGAGGCCGTCCACTGATGCAAGTGCTCAAGGAACGAAAATCGACGCGAGAGTTTGCGCCGGGTTCTCTTTCGCTCCAGACTCTTTCGAATTTGCTTTGGGCGGCGTTCGGAATCAACCGGCCGGACGGGCGGCGCACGGCTCCTTCGGCAATGAATTGGCAGGAAGTGAGCATCTATGTGGCAACTGCCGAGGGCGTGTACGTTTACGAGGCAAAAGAGAATGCACTGAATCCATTGTTGGCGGGTGATTTTCGGGGGGCGACGGGGACGCAATCGTTTGTAAAGGATGCAGCGGTGAACCTCGTGTATGTGGCGGATCTTTCGAAGGCGGCCGGCGCAGACGCTTCGGACGCTGAGCTTTACACCGCGACGGACGTGGGTTTCATTGCGCAGAATGTATACCTCTATTGCGCGTCGGAAGGTTTAGTTACCGTGGTGCGAGGGAGCATCGACAAGCCGACTTTGGCGAAGACGCTGAAACTACAACCAAAGCAGAGAATTATTTTGGCCCAATCGGTAGGCTATCCGAAGAAATAAGGGCAATGGAAATGCGGGCAGGCGCATCGAAAATCGTGGTTGTCGGGCTACTCTTTCTCATGACTCTGCTTTCCGGACTCTTACTGAGCCGAGGTTTAAGGCAGAGTGACCCAAGGCTTTCGGGGCAGCCGTTTGCCGGGGCGGCTTTCACGGTGCACAAGTTTGTCGCCCTGGCGACGGCGATTCTTTTAGGAGTGACGATTCGCAATTTGCACAAGGGTGTGCAGTTTGGCGGTATCGAATGGATGGCCGTGATCCTGGGTGGATTGTTTTTTCTCCTGATGTTCCTTTCAGGAGGCCTGCAAAGCGTTGCCAAAACCGCAAATGGGTCGCTGCGTCTTGTCCACGAGGTCGCCGCGCTTTTTACTGTAGTTCCCACGCTCGGGGCCGTTTGGCTCCTGATTCGTAGCAGACGTTAGCCGTGGATAGCTCGGAAGCTCACCTTGCCTATATCCATTAATGGATATATAATACTCCATATATGGAGTACCGCTAGGGAGATTTGTTGGCCACTCTTCAGCAACCCGGGGCGGGCGTTTTTTGGGAAAAGCCCGCGGATCTTTCGCAAAAGGCCGTGCAGCAACGGCTTGGGCCCGCGGCTGTGCGGGCGTTCCTAAAGATCAGCGAGCTTTGGGAATTGCGCGATGAGGACGCGAGGCACTTGCTGGGCGGAATGTCCAATGGCGCGTTCTATGACATGAAGAGGAAAGCGAGAGCCGGCCTCGACCAGGACCGGCTAGTGCGCATTTCCCTTTTGACGGGAATCTTCAAGGCCTTGAATATTCTCTACGGCAAGAAACTGGCGGACCGATGGGTCCACTTGCCGAACGAAAATGCCATGTTCAGCGGAGAAGCTCCCTTGAACTACATGATCCGGGGCGGCCAACCCGCGATGCTGCGGGTACGGCAGCTTCTGGATTCCCGGCGCGGAGGGCAGTAGGTGCGGCCGCGTGTTGCGGACGTACTACGCGACGATACGCATCGCTTGATTCCCTCGCGATACATCGACCGCGACGAGAGCGTTTTGACCCGCCTGACCAACGATCCTGATGATTTAAAGGCGCTGTTCGTGCTCGAGGGCGCGACGAATGAACGCTTGCTCGGCGAAGCGGGGCTACTGCCAGGTATCACCGTGCGGGAACTGGTATTTGGTGTTCCGTGTTCGCATGTGATCAATGCAGCATTCACACACGCTAATCCTTTCGGAAACCGGTTTAACGGACCGCAGCGAGGCGCGTGGTACGCGGGATTTGCGCGAAGAACTTCCGAAGTGGAGGTTGCCTATCACCGGGGCAAGGAGCTGCAGGAAATTCAGTGGGAAGAGGCGGAGAGTTTTTCCTATGTCGATTTCCTTGCGGATTTCCGAGGCGAGTTTCACGACGTTCGCGGGGATAAGCGTTTTGTGGATTGCCTGGATCCGAACAGCTACAAGGCGTCGCAGCGGTTAGCCAGCGAGCTGTTGGAACGAGGGTCAGCAGGGGTCGTTTATCCGAGCGTGCGACATAGGGGCGGGACATGTATTGCGTGTTTCCGTCCGGCACTGGTGAACAATGTCCGGCAGGGCGCGAGAATTTCTGTTTCGTTTGGGAATGCCTTCGCCAAGCCGGAAATTCGCGAAGCGAGATAGAGCCGAGCGGAAGAGCCTGCCGTTTGCGAAAGGTACGCCTGTGTAACGGCCGCCTTTGCTATGCCGATTTTCTTTGCGCAAGGAGGGGAGTTGACGCAGCTGAATTACCATGGTACATACATACCTAGGTACTTTGGTTGGTCACGGAGGCAACGATGATTGAAATTGAACGGGTCCAAACCGGTGTGCGGATGGAGAAGCGGCTGTTGAAGGTGTTGAAGGCGTTTGCGGAGCTGAAGGACATCACCTTGGGCGATTTGCTGGAAGGGATTGTGCTGCACGCGTTCGAAGGCAAAGCGCCGTTTGGGAAGGAGTCGCTCGCGCAGATCGGGGAATTGAAGAAGATTTACGGGTTGACGCTGCGAGCGGTGGACAGCCACAAGCTGACGGAGAGGGCGGCGTCATGAAGGGGGCGTTGCTGTTTGTGATTGGAGCGGTTTGTGGGGCGGCGGTGATGGCGGCGCCCCGGATAGTGAGGCACCTGCATGCCGTGTTGCACGGCGGGCAGGGTGGCGCGGCTGGCGCGGTGCGTGTTCATACCGAAGAAAAATTCGAGTTCACGGCGCGTGGACCGATGGAAACCGTTGTGCAGCTTTTGGGCGCGGATAAGGAACGTGTGTGGGCGCCCGGATGGAATCCGCAGTTTTTGCATCCGATTCCGGCGAACGATGAGCAAGGAATGGTGTTCACGGCGGCGCACGATCATTTGCAGTCGGTCTGGGTGAATACGGAGTTCGACACGAAGAATGGGCAGGTTCAGTATGTGTACGTGATACCAGACGCCCTGGCCACGGTGATCACGCTGCAATTGACGCCGAACGGCAAGGAAACGAAGGTCGAGGTGGAGTATGACCGAACGGCGTTGAGCGCAGAGGCGGACGGGCATGTGCGGCATCTGGCCGATGGAGATCGCAAGTCGGGGCCAGAGTGGGAGAAGCAGGTAAACAAGTATTTGGAGAGAGTCGGAAGTCAGTAGTCTGTCGCCGGAGGTCGGTAATTGGAAGTTGGAAGCCGATAGCCGCCAGCCCTTGGCCGACAGCTTGGGATTTGGGATTAACGCTGACGCAGTCAAGACTGTGAACTACGGATTCGCCTGTGTGCTCAAGGCGGGGCGAGAGGGAAGCCGCGCTCAAGGATCATGCGTCGCATCTGGATTTCCTTGGAGAGTTCCTCTCGCTGAGATGGCGTAAGCGGGTTGTCTCCCTGGAATTCAACCTGGTCGACGAAGACGTTCATATCAGATGACTGCTCTTCTTGGACTTCTTGAGCGGAACGACTACTTGGGCAAGACACGGCAAGATGAACACCTGCCCCGCAAACAAGGCGAAATGACCGAAGTGAAATATGGTTACGCAAAAATGCGTGGCCTGGCGACCAACGCTGTGACTAAAGATGCATTCTATCCAAGAGCGGATGCTCAAGGTGTTGAGATTTGGGATATGGTGAAGGGAGTGAAGAAAAAGGGCGAGAGAGAATCCATGGCGAGACTGACTTTTTTGGGTGCGGCCGGAAGCGTGACTGGATCGAAGTATTTGGTGGAGGCGGCGGGGAAGAGGCTGTTGGTAGATTGCGGGCTTTTTCAGGGAACGGAGGATCTGAAGGACCGGAACTGGAAGCCGTTACCGGTGGATCCGAAGACGATCGATTACCTGATGCTGACTCATGCTCACCTGGACCACACGGGCTGGCTGCCGGTGCTGGTGAGGGATGGATACAACAAGAAGATCTTTGCGAATCCCGCGACCATTGAACTGGCGGGGCTGCTGCTCAAGGATTCGGGTCACCTGCAAGAAGAAGAGACGGAAGACGCGCAGAAGCACAAGTGGAGCAAACACCCGCAGCCGCAGGCTCTATACACTTCCGAAGACATCGATCCAGTGCTGCGCCTATTGGCACCGACGGCGCGAAGTGGCGGCTTCGATATCTCGCCGGAATTTCATGTGGAGTCGTATGACGCGGGGCACATTCTGGGCTCGTCAAGTCTGGAGCTGACAATCACGGAAAACGGGAAGAAGAGCGTGGTGGTGTTTTCAGGAGATGTCGGCCGCTACAACCAGCCCATCCTGAATGACCCGAAAACGCCTAGCACGAAGCAGATCGACATGGCGTTGTGCGAATCAACCTATGGCGACCGGGAGCATGAGGCGGGCGATCCACTGCAACTGCTGGAGGATATCGTCAACCGGGTGGTGAAGCGCGGGGGATCGATCGTGATTCCAGCGTTTGCGGTTGGGCGGACGCAGACGTTTATGTACTACCTGCGGCAACTCGAGAACCTACAGAGAATTCCCAAAGTGCCGGTATATGTGGACAGCCCGATGGCGCTGAGCGCGACGGATCTTTATTTGAAGTACAAGGAGGATCACGATCCGCTGTTCGCCCGAGAGGAACAGAATGGCGGGGATCCGCTGAGCGTGCAGGAATTCCATCTGGCCCGGAGCGTCGAAGAGTCCAAGCAGATCAACAATGTGAAGACGCCGTGCATCATTATTTCGGCGAGCGGCATGGTGACCGGAGGGCGAGTGCTGCATCATCTGGCGAACCGGCTGGGGGACGCGCGGAACTGCGTAATCCTCGGGGGCTTTCAAGCGGAGGGGACGCGAGGACGGGCTTTGCAGGAAGGCGCCAAGACGCTGAACCTGTTCGGCAAGCCGGTGCCAGTGTTGGCCGAGATTGTGGAGATGGGGCAGTTCTCGGCGCACGCGGGGAGGAGCGAGCTGCTCCGTTGGTTGACGGGATTCCAAGTGCCGCCCAAGCAGGTGTACCTGACACACGGCGAGCCGGCCGCGGCACAGTCATTGCAGCAGGCTATTGTGCAGGATTTCGGGTGGAAGGCAGCCGTAGCGCGGTATTTGGATACGGTGGAGATTTGAGGCGGCTGATGGGGTGAGGAGACGGTTTCGCGGCGGCCAAAGCTGCCGCTACCCCGGCGGAAAGGGGGGCGGTTGTCGCAGAAAGTTGTAAAAAGATTGTCAACGTGCAAGTCAGAAGGTGGATTTGGAAGGAAAAGTTACGCGCAAGAATCTGCCCGATATGCAAGCCGCCGCGCCAAAGTTTGAAATTGTAAAAACGGGCCGAAAGACCGTGTTGAGATACGAAAAATGGGATTTGAGGTCGATTTTGTGGGCCAAAATGGTCTACGAAACCGATTTAATCAAAATATTTTCGTGGATGGAAGAAACATTTCGGAAGGAACTCTCGTCTATAGATGCAAGACCACTCGCGGGGTAGGAAACTGACCACCACAGGGCAACCGACCAACAGTTTCCTACCCCTTTCCTTCTCAAAGAGAAGGCAACCCGGGAGGCTAACGCCTCACGACTGACCGACCGGCACTTCGCGAGCCACCCCGGTGGCACGCAACATGGACGGCACTTCGACGAGATCCAAACCAGTCACAAACATGGGGGTGGGCGCTACGCGGCCCCACCGGTTGAGTTCCCATTTTGCGCGAAGGAACTTTACTTCCGTGCGAAGGGAAATGTCCAGTACCATTTTCGTGGTACCGCAGTAGAACTGCTGGGGGATTTTAAGAAGGGGTTTCTTGCCGAAGTCCTGGCCATCCGCCGAGCCCCAGACCGAGACCTCCAGGGATTCCTGTTCGATCTGCTCGATAATCGTGAGAGCACAGAAGAAGGTACGGGTTTGGCTGGTGGAGACGTCGATCGCCTCGCCGTCGCCATTGGCTATCAATTTGGTTCCGGCAGGGATCAAAGAAAATTGGAGTGGCACAGGATGGTTCCCTTCGCGATTGTCTCTATGGGGCGGGAGTGTAGCACAACGAAGAAAGAGGAACAGTGATGGATGTTACAGGTTGCGGGAGAGTGTGGCCGCAGGCTTCAGTGCCAAGTGCGCAGGCCCACAATGCCCCAATAAGTGAGATATAGAGCAGAGATAAAGAGAGGCACAATAACCGCGATCGAGAACCAGCGAACACCCTTTCGGATTTCCGCTTTGGGCGCACGCCACAAGACAAAGATGCTGACGAGAGCAGCAAGGCCAAGCGCCAAGGTCGCCACGAAGAGGGACACGGACCACGGGGTCGGGTTTCCCATGCGAGAAATAAAGTCCTCGCTGGCAAGCAGGAAGATGACAACGATGGCAATCAGACTGAGAACGACAATGAGCGGCCAGAATCTCATGGCCCGTTCAGCGGGACGGCGGCGCTTCCTGTTCAGGCCGGCGAGGAGCCAAAAGGGCGCGTAGACCAGAACGGCAACGACGGCGAGTACCCACCAACCGAGCAGCGAGATTTCCAGAAGGGCGAGCCAGATGGGGATGCGTTTGAATGTGCCTCCACCGATCTGGATGAATTGGCCATCGCTCAACGGCGCAAGCAACTCCACCGTCGGCACGGGTGAGGGAGGATCCTTCTTGGGGACGTTGCGAAACTGCGTGGCGTTGACGGGCAGAAAAATCTGGTTGCGCTCGCCGAGATCGCTGACGAGCAACTGCGAGTTGCCGGGCCGTACGAGAGTCAGGCCCATCAAGCGCTCGAGAAAATAGGTCATCTGCACACGCGGAGAGTCTGGCTGATACCAGCCGGCATAGGTTGCTGCATCAGCGGGCATAGACATGATTGGAGGCACGGTTGGTTTTGGCAGATTGTGCGTGACGTAAGCGCGGACTGCTCTGCCCACTTGTTCGAAGGCGCCAGGGTTACCGGCGTTGATGCTGTAGAAATAGCCGACACCCAAATCGGGCATATAGGCCATCTCAGTGAGACCACCTTCCACGCCTCCATTGTGGCCATGATAGACGAAGCCGTCGTGGATACTCCAATAGTTGCTCAACCCATATCCGGTCTTTAGTCCTTGTTGCGCGGCCCAGGTGCGCGTAGGAATCTCCATGCGATCGATGGACGCCGCGGGAACGACTTCTACACCATTCACGCTGCCGCGGTTGAGATAGAACTGAACGTAGGCGGCCATGTCTTTCGCAGAAGCGTTGATTGAGCCTGCGGGCCGATAGAGGATGCTCCAGTAAGGGTAAGTCGTTTTCCCGTCGTCATGATAAAGCAAAGTCAGAGGTGGAGAGGGCACCTGAAAGTATGTGGCCGTCTTCATGCCAATAGGGATAAAGAAGTTCTGCGCAACGTAGTCTTCGAAGCGCTGGCCGGTGATCTTCTCAACGATGAATGCAGCAACGGCAGGGCCCGAGTTGCAATACGCCATGCGTGTCCCCGGAGGCCAGCGGGAGATACGGGAGTGGTGATCGTAATCGAGAGCTTCGCGGAGGCCCATTGTGGCGGGAGTGTCCCTTGCGTATTCGCGGAAGTGCATGTCGTCCCAGCCTGTAGTGTGTTCGAGGAGATCGACGACGCGGACGGGATTCGTGGCTTCCCAGCGATTCTCAAACCACACTTCGGGGACGAGCCAGTGAACGGGATCGTCGAGCGAGAGATTGCCTTCGTTCGCGAGTTTGAGAATGGAGAGGGAGGCGAATGCTTTGGACGTGGAGCCGATGCGGAAGAGCGTGTCTGGCGTGGCGGCGCGTTTGGCGGCGACGTCAGAATAGCCAAGACCGGCAATCCATTCGGGGCCATCGCGGTGGACAATAGCAACAGAGACGCCGGGAGTGTGCGTGTCTTTCAGGATTTTTCCCAGCTGTTGCTGGAGTTCCGGAATGGATTGCGCGGGCTTGGGAGCCTCTTCTTTCTTGACTTGTTTGTTCTGGCCAGAGCAGGCGGTGGTGAGCAAAGACAGAATAAGAAGAGGAATGAGGGTTTTCACAAGGCCATTCTCCTCCTGCACCAACTTTAATAACTCCCCGATCGTAATCCCGGCACTGTGGAGAATGGGGCGAAGGGTTCCCACCCGGGGAACCTCATGATCTGGTACTACCACACGTGCCGGAGGATTTTCCCATCGGAGAATGACGTGACTACCACGCTTTACCTCGAAGCCAATTCTCTCAAGGGCGCATATCAGGCGTCGCCCTGGAAGATCGGTCGGCATTTTGGTCATGAGAACGAGGCAGTGACTTCAACGTTTTCCCGGTCGTACTCGACGGGGATTGGCTCCCCAGCATCTTTGACATCTTCAAGGTAGACTTCGACAGCTTCCTCGATTTTCTTGAGCACTTCTAGGCGAGGATCTCCCTGCGACACACAACCGTGCAAAACAGGGACTGTCGCGACGTAACCGCCATCGGCTTCGCTCTGAAGAATCACCGTGCCCCTTGCAACTCCGCTCATCATATTCTCCTCGGCCGAATAGGTAAAGAGTGCGTGTGAAACAAGGCGTGAACTCGGCTTAGTAACAATATCCGGCGACAGAAAGGGCTGGTTGCAACGGATGATACTTTTTGGAGACTGCAGTCTGCAGTCTTGAGTGGTCACACAGGTAGCCCATCATTGGCGGACTCGGCTAGACGGATGACTTGCGTGGCAAGGTTGTGACCGCAAAAGGGCCGGCTGGGCCACCGCACTCCAAGGGTCACTGGAGCCAGACGCGGTAGATATTGCGTTCTGTGTTTACGCGAGGATAGGCGTATTCCGAAGGATTGAGTCCGGCGAATGCGCGTGGCTGCGGAAGCAAACGGGCACCCGACAGGGTCGCAACCTCTTCGGCACCCTGTCGGTACGGACGAGATAATACAGCCTCGTTCTGTCTCGCGAAAAGGAGGGAAGAAACGCGAAGCCTTCCGAGGTGATCTGGCGTTCGCCTTGCGAGTCGTGCAGCCATAACGTGCTTTGCATGGAACCCACCGCAGTCACGAACGATTTGCCATCGGGAGCGAAGGAGATTCCCTGCTCTTCCGCAGCTCCGGAGGTGAGCTGCTCGGGTGTTCCATTAGGAAAAGACTGGCGCCAGATGTGAAATCCGTTGCCCGCATTCGCCGAGAAGTACATCCATTTGCCGTCCGGGGACCAGGCGGCGCCGGTGCACTGTGACCGGGCAGGCCCGACGGTTCGCCCGGGATCATTCCCCTCAAAAGAAACCAGACGACACGCCAGCCAGCCGGTGAGATCCATCTCGACGACAAGCACCCACTTGCCATCCGGAGAAACGTAGGAGCGATGGGCCATGCCATTGGGATCTGCAGGCGAGTACACTGCGCGCTCGTCGGAGCGATTCTCGCGCGAAGTGACCAGCCTCATATGGATGCCGCCGCCGTTGAATTCGGAAAACAGAACCTGCGCCGGGGGTATGGCATCCGGCGTCCAGCTCAAGCCGGAAGCGTTAGCCAACATCAGCAGGGGCTGGCCACCCAAGGTGGACACAGACCAGGAATCCATGCCCTTGCCGACCTCCACACTGTAGACAATGCGGTCCCCGGAAGGAGAAAATACCGGGCTCATTTTACTCGTGTCGTCGTGCGTGAGCTGCATCGGCTCGCCCCCGGGCAGAAGTTTCACATAGATCTGGCCGGGACCGAGGAAAGTATTTGCGCCGCGAATAAAAGTGAGCATGCGGCCGTCCAAGAGAGGGAGGGCGAAGTCGCCGAATCAGCGAAGTTCGTCAGCCGCTCATAGCGGAGCGGGCCCGCCAGGGCGGCCGTGTCGTGTTTCTGCCGCAGGAGCAGAAAGGCACCGAGGAGAAGAAGGAGAAGGGCCGTGCCGATGGTGGCCCCTATGATCGCCAATTGCCTTTTCGGCGGTTTCAGTTCCGGTGGGGCAATGCCACCGGAAGTGGCGAGCAACTCCAACCGACGGAGATCGGCAGCAAGATCTTTCGCCGACTGATAACGGAGTTCGGGATCTTTTTCCAGACACTTGAGGATGATGCGCTCCAAATCCGTGGGGAGTTTTCGATTGATGGAGGTCGGGGACGGCGGGGCCTTACGGAGGATGGAATCCGTCAGCTTGGTAACGAGGAGGTCGTTGAAGGGCAGCCGGCCGGTAGCCAGTTCGTAGAAAACAACACCAACAGAATAGATGTCACTGCGAGCGTCCACTTCGTTGCCTAGCAATTGCTCCGGAGACATGTACGGGAGCGTACCTGCAACGCCCGAAGGAGCATCGGAGACACTAAGGGTTTCGCTGACCTGGGAGAGGGCTTCGTTCGAAAGAGTGGCGAGACCAAAATCGAGAATCTTCAAGTGGCCGTCGGCGGTGACGCGAAGGTTGGATGGCTTGAGATCGCGATGGAGGACACCGGCGGAGTGGGCTGCGGCAAGACCCTGAGCGAGTTGCACGCCTATACGTGTGATTTCTTTTTCCGGCATGGACCCCGACTGAACGCGCTGGTTCAGGGAGACCCCGGAGATGAGTTCCGAGACAAGGAAGTCGGTGCCATCGAGCTCGTCGAAATCGTGGATGACCTGTATGGCAGGATGATTCAGCTTGGAGAGCATGAGCGCTTCGTTGCGAAAGCGCTTTCGGGAAACCGAGGAGCTGAGCAAGCCGGGACGCAAGACCTTGATGGCAAGATAGCGGCTAAGACGTTCGTCGTAGGCCCGGTACACCACGCCCATGCCGCCCGAGCCGATTTCTTCCTCGATTCGGTAGCGTCCGAGCATCTGACCGACCTGCAGTGACATGGACTTTGCCTTGTGAGCAGTGCTTTCTTGAAAGTGTATCTGCGAGATGGTAAGAAGCGCGCGATGGAAATGCAAGCAAAGGGAGTTAAATTGCTAGGAAAGGAAGACAGGAGATAGGCCGACATAGCAAGAGGAGCCAAGACCCACCTTAGTACCCGCTACAGAATCAGATATGGAGGTGGGAGAAACGTGCCTCGGCGGCGGCCAGGGTCTCTTCCTTTTTGCAAAAGGTGAAGCGGACTTGAGAGGCGCCGTCGTGCGGGTTGTCGTAGAAGCTGGAGCCGGGCACACAGGCGACGCCGATGTGTTCGACGAGATATTTGGCAAAGGAGACGTCGCGGGTTTCAGCGGGATATTTCGATTCGTCAAAATGGAAGCGGGAGATGTCCGTCATGATGTAGTAGGCACCACGGGGTCTATAGACGATGAAACCCGAGTTTTCGAGGATGCTGAGCAGGCGAGCGCGCTTTCTGGCGTAAGTAGAGGCGAGATTGTCGTAATAGGCCTGTGGGAGTTTCAGGGCCAGGGCGCCGGCTTGCTGCAGCGGCGCGGCGGCACCGACGGTCAGGAAGTCGTGTACCTTGCGAATGGCTTGCGTGGCGGCTTCCGGGGCGATGGCCCAGCCGACACGCCAGCCGGTGACGCTGTAGGTCTTCGACATGCCGTTGATGACGATGGTGCGGTCGCGCATGCCGTCGATGCGGGCCATGGTGATATGTTCGGTCCCTTCGTAAAGGATGTGCTCGTAGATCTCGTCGGTGATGCAGTAGCAGTTCCAGCGAATGCACAGATCGCGGATGAATTCAAATTCCGCCCGGGTGAAGACTTTGCCCGTGGGATTGTTGGGTGTGTTCAGAATGATGGCTTTGGTATGCGGGCCGAAAGCAGCGACCAGTTCCCTTTCGTCGAAGGCCCAGTCTGGCGGACGGAGCTTGACGAAGCGGGGCGTAGCGCCAGAGAGGATCGCGTCCGGGCCATAGTTCTCATAGAAGGGTTCAAAAACCACGATTTGGTCGCCGGGATTGATGATGGCCATCATGGAAGACATCATGGCCTCCGTGGAGCCACAGCAGATGGTTAGTTCGCTCTCGGGATCGACGCGGACGCCCTGGGTGCGCGCGAATTTTTCGACGATGGCGTCTCGAAGTGGTTTTGCGCCCCAGGTGATGGCGTATTGGTTGATGTCGTCGGCGATGGCCTGACGCGCGGCTTCCTTCACTTCGCTGGGCGCGGCGAAATCGGGAAAACCCTGGGAGAGGTTGACAGCGTTGTGCTTGAGGGCGAGGCGGGTCATTTCTCGGATGACGGATTCGGTGAATTGCTCGGCCTTAGCAGAGATCATGCGGCGCGCGATTTGCGACATGTTGGTTTCGGGCGTGGACATAAGGGAGACATTGTAGCGTATACGGGAAGAATGACAGGAATGGAGTTGGGCAGAGACGAGTGCTAGCGGCTGGGGTGGGTGTCGCTGCGGATGGAGGCGGAGACGGTGTTCTTGTTGGTCTCGCCGTAGAGCCTGCGGTACATGTTGGCGTTGCGGATGACGATCTGGACATACTCGCGGGTTTCACTGAAGGGAATGGACTCGACGAATTCGGGAATTTCATCGTAGGTGCGCTCTGATCTCCAGAGAGCAAGGCGATCTTCCCCGGCATTGTATGCGGCGGCGGCATATTCGGGCGCGCCAGTGCTGCGCGTGAGTTCGGCAATGTAGAGCATGCCAAGCTCGATATTCGCACTGGGATCGAAGAGGGTGGACTTGGTATAGCGGACCTTACGCTCTTTGGCGAGGCGACGGCCTTCTTTGGGGAGAATTTGCATCAAGCCAATGGCATTGGCGTGAGAGACCGCGTCGGCCTGGAAGGTAGATTCCTGACGAATCAGGCCCGCGGCGAACATGGGATCGAAATCATCGCGTTCGGCTTCATGTCGAAGCATGGACTCGTATGGAAGCGGATAGAGAACTTTCCAGGCGTTGGGTGGTACATCGCTGAATTTGCGAGAGTCGAAACTTGGAATCGCGAGACGGCCGTAATTCATGCCAGCTGCGAAGTGGCCCTGATCGAACGCGGCTTGGGCGGCTTCCACGAGAAAGCGCGGGGAAGCGGTGGCAGCAAAAGCAGCTTTCAGTTCGAGCTCGGCGGAGGCATCGAACGCGATGGTACGAAGGGCCTGAGCGCGATTCCAGCGATCGAGAACGTTGGGAGCGATAGGCTCGTCGAAGGGACGCAGGGGCGCGGCTGTGGGAATCGTGGCAAGGAAATCAGGCGCGTCCTCTTCACCGGGGCCAAGCTTGTCGAGACGATTTTGCGCGGCATCCGCGAAATAAGTCGTGGGGAAACGGTCGATGGTCTTCTTGTAGTAGGCGCGGGCGTGCGCGGGATTGCCACTGCGCTCGGCGTTGCGGCCAAGCCAGTAGAGAGCGTTCACGGCGCCGCCGGAGACTGGGTATTTGCGAAGGAAGACGGTGATTTTTTCGTCGGCGTACGGCTGGCGATCGAGATAGGCGAGCCAGGCAATGCGCCACTCCGCGTTGTAGGCATTCTTGCCCCCGGGGAATTTTTCAAGGATGCGCTCGTAATAATGGGAGGCCTTGGTGCGGTCGAGAAGAACCCAATAGTAGTTGCCGGCGGCCATCAGGGCTTCTTCAGTCCAGCGGCTCTGCGGATATTTCTCAGCGACCTTCTCGATGTTGGTGAGCATCTCGGTTTCGTTCTTTTCCGAACGATAGGCCTGAGAAAGGTCGTAGAGACGCTCCGCGTCCGCTTCGGGGTCGGGAGTATTCAGTTTGCTGAAGAGGTAGGGAGAGGCCTTCGGATGCTGGCGGCATTCCGCGGCGCGCACCATGGCACGCTGGCGCGTGGGATTCGCAGGGTCCTTTAGCATGGACTCAAGTTTCTCGTATTCAACGCGCGCTTCCTTCCATTTGTGCGCATTAAAGAAAATCTCCGAACGCTCGTCTTGAAGTTCGGCAGTTGCGTAAGGGAATTCGTTGTGAAGCTGTTTGTTCAGCTTAGGAAGGGCAAGCGCAGCGTCCTTCGATTCATCTGATAGTGGGAATTTGTAGTAGAGGGTCTGGTAGTCCTTGACGGCGTCGACGAGCTTGCGACTCGCTTCGTAGGCGCGTGCGCGGACAAGGAGAAGTGCCGGCTTCGAAGAGACGGCTGGGTAGGTGGAAAGAGCTTCCAGCGCATCCTGAGCGCGGCCGATTTCGACGGCAGTGGTCGCGTAGGCTTCGAGAATTTGCTCCTTAATGACGGTATTCGGATAATCCTTCAGCATGGTGGAGAAATCCTGTGCGGCTTCTCCGTTCGTGTGAAGGGCGCGTTCGGTCTGTGCAGTCCAGTAGAGGGTGTATTCGCGGAGAAGCGGATCGGCTTTAGCTCTTGCGAGCCAGCTGAGCGCCTGGGGAAAATGACCCTTGTAGTAGTCGTCGTAGCCGAGAGCAAGAGCAGCGCGCTGGCCCCACACGCTGGAAGCGTTTTTGTTGGCGAAGGCCGCGAGCTTTTCGTAGGAACCGGGCGTGCCATGATGGAGATCACGCGCGATAGGTGCCACTTCTTTCTGTGCAGCGGCGTCTTCCGGTGTGGCGGCGTCGAGGGCAGGCACGGTAGTGTCCGGCTTGCAGCCGGTCTGGCAGGCGGGTGATTTCGGATGCGTGGCTTTTTTCTTTTTGTGCGAAGTGGCCTGCGCCGAGAGGTTGCAAGCGAAGAATAGAGCAAGCAGCAAAGCGAGAGCGGGAGCCATGGCGTGAGTGCAGCGGAAACGGAAGAGGGATTTCCTGCTCCGCAGACTCCACTCGAAATGACGTGATTTAGTCTTTTCCTCGAGACAAGCCGATGCGAAATCAGCGGGGGTTAGCGCACAGGACGAGGGAACGTCAGCGCGATTTGCCAGCCGTGGCGTATGGGTATTCGCCGAGCGCAGAAGCGTCGCCTTCGGCAAGGATTTCCACCAACCAGCGATAGAAGTAGTCGACTGGATGGTCCATGATGGGTCTGAATCTACGATCGTATTCTCGATGAGCTTTCTCAATGTCGTCTTTCAACCGGTTGCAGATATCTTTATGTTCGCGGCCCAGTCTGACCTGTTCCGGACGTAACATCTTAATATCCTGCATTGAAACTTTGGCCACGCGATTTGCACGCCGGTGGAGTTCCTGTTCCTCAGGAGTTAACCGGTTGATGTCAAATTCCGCGTCAGCGGCGATAGCCACTTCTGTCGGCTCTAATTCTACCGGAAACCTCGTCGATTCCGTGGGCGTAAAGTCCTGTACCTGCGGCTCCACGGGTACCGAACGCATGGAAGCCGGGCCCATGGCTTGGGGCTCGGGAACCTGGGGCATGGGGCGGACGGGGGCGGGCGGCGGCTCAGGCGCCTGGAGGGCAATGGCCTGGGTGATTTTGTCCTCCAAAGGGCTGCGCGGTCCGGGTTGAAGTGCAAGAGCAATGAACCGGGAAAGAACATCCAGGGCAGCGGAGAGGGAGGCGGCCGAGGCTTGGGCACGCAGCAGCGGGGGCAGTGCATTAGTAGGCCTGGTGCTGGAGCAGGCTGCCACTACGTCATTGATGGCCTGCTGGAGTTCCAAGCCGGAGCGCTGGATTCCTTCCAGGTTGTCGCGAAGAGCGCGCGCAACGGCTTGTTCAACCGCGTTGGGTTCTGGTGACATGCCTGTTTTGGGGGTCTTTTGCCGAAGATTCCCCTGTTTTGCCATTTTGGGGGGTAGGGGGAGGGGCGTCAACGGCAGAGGTAGGGGGTGTGCCTAAAGGAGTGATGCGAAATACGGGGAGCCTCTGCACTCCCGGGGGACGTGGTAAAATAAAAGTTCAGGGGGCGACACGGTTTCGACGGAAGCTGTCGCGTCTCGGAGGCATGCCGGGGGCCACCCGCCCGTAACTGGATGGAAACTAGAACTGCCAACAACAACTTGGCACTTGCTGCTTAATTAATTAAGCGCACGCTTCCCCGGGCTTTGCTCACGGGCCCGGCAAGAAGCGTCGTACAGTGAGCTGGCCTGAGCCTTTCGGTCCGTAAGGTTCGGGCGAGAACCATCGGACTAGCCGGCAGCGTTTCTTGCTCGTTCTTAGCGCAGCGGCGAACCAAACGAACTGAGATAAGCATGTAGGCTCCGCGGCGTAGCGCTTTTCGGACGGGGGTTCGACTCCCCCCGCCTCCACCATCCTTTCTGTATTTATTTTCAACTACTTAACTGTGATTTGGCGATTTGGATTCGGTTACTGTGCCCAATTAACGAACGAGGAAACTTGGTACTGATATGGAATGACCTGTCAACTATTTTGTTTTTTCCTTTAGAAGGCAGCGGGAGTCGTGGTCGAGGCGGCGATTGCGACGGTTGATCACTCTGATATTCGCGGGTCGAAACCGCATAATCGTGATCCGTCGGGAGCTGCCTCGGACTAGCGTCATACGGCGGATATTCCGATCAAGGGACTCACACGCACTTCGCTGGCACTGCAA
>Ga0187782_10001595_pt1 | contig 16622 bp, 14 predicted proteins | sample 0715_SJ02_MP15_2_FD_132454 | JGI IMG/M metagenome (GOLD analysis project Ga0187782, IMG submission 132454) | Tropical peat soil microbial communities from peatlands in Department of Meta, Colombia - 0715_SJ02_MP15_20_MG | ecosystem: Environmental > Terrestrial > Soil > Wetlands > Peat | place...
CATCGGGACTCCGGTAGCATGGCGCTCCCCGAGGGAGCTTGACCTGTTTGGAACCATGCGTACGTTTTTCGCGAAGTCCGCGGGGCCCGGCTCCGCGTGAGTTGATGGGCACGTCCGAATTCCGCGCTGGGCAGCGCGTGAGAGGCTCGCGTCGGCGCGACCGGCGACCGGAGTCTCGTCCTCATCGGACGCCGGAGCAGCGTGCACGGCGTTTCGACCGCTCCCCCGTGCAGGGGCGCGCGGAAGGACGGCAGAAGACATCATGATCCCGATCCAGTGGGCGCGGATCGTCGAGCTCGCCCGTCAACTTGACGACGATTATCGCGTGCGCGGCGTCGTGGACCTTGACCTTGCGCTGCGCCTGGCGCACGGGATCGTGACATTTCAAGAGCAGCTCATCGGCAGCTTCGTGCGCACCATGCGACGGCCACCGTGAAGCGCGTGACCTCGCAGCCAACCGTCACGGACGGTTGGTCGGGGGCGCCTGGGCGAACGTCGCGCGCCGGCCTTCGAGTCGCTCGTCGAACGCCAGGATCGATCGCGCGAGCTCGAGGACGAGCGCAGGCTCGATCTTCTGCTTTTCGGCCACGCACGTGTCGAGCAAACGCGCGGTCGCGAGAATTCGTTCCCAGGAGTGAGGCTCGTCCATCGACTGTGGGAGTATCGCTGCGAGACTCCCTGCGCAAGCAGCGGCGGCCGATGATCCATCGACCGGCGGACCCATGCAGGGCGGAGCGCAGGCTCGCTGGGATCGTCGGGCTCGAGGCGGGGGGGTCCGGCTTCGGCTCGCTCGACCCTGCGCACCTCAGCGAGCGCCCGTTCCGACTTCGCGGCGCAGCTCGGTCAGTGACGGATGCGGGGAGAAGCCGGGCGGCATGGCCGCGATCGCCGAGTCGGCGTCCGCCACCCGACCTTCGAGCAGAAATCCGAACGCGAGCAGCTGAAGGGCCTCCGCACGGACAGGCGCCGTGCGCGACTGCAGCGCCACGGGACGGGCGATCTCGAGGATCTTGGGGCCGTCCTTCTCGTCGAGTGCGGCGTACGCTCGCTCGAGGCTCGCGCGCATGGGCGCATCGTGCTCCGAAGCGGACAGGTCCTTCAGACCGCGCCAGTTGCTCGCAATGAACGAGCCCGAGAGCATCGCCGACCACCACCGCTGGGTCCAGAGCGTGAGCAGAAGTGCGGCCGCGGCGCAGGCGACGGACACGAGGCGCGCAGGTCGCTCGCCCCGACCCCTCGTGACTGCATTCAGCGCATGCAGCAGGACGTTCCCGCCGTCGAGCGGCAACATCGGAAGCAGGTTCAAGATTCCCCAGCCGAAATTCACCCAGAGGAGCGATCCGACGACGAATCGGCCGAGGTCTCCCGGCAGCCACTCGGCGAGCGGCCGGCGCAGCACGAAGACGAGAGTCGCCAGCACGAACCCGGCGGCAGGACCGGCGAGACTGATGGCGATCCGCTTCACGCTCGAAAGATGCGGAGCCGATTGCCACGACGTGGTGCCGCCCATGCCGTGCAGCTGAATGCGCGGGCCGAGCCCGAAGACGAGGCCCATGCTCGCATGCCCCAGCTCGTGCATGAGCACCGAGCCGAGGACGACGATCATCCAGACGGCAACGCCGGCGAGATCGACGCCGCTCGCGCCGGCGAGCCCGAGGAAGAGGGCAACCAGGAAGAACGACGGCAGAATCTCGACCGGGATCTTGCCGATTCGGAACGACACGACCATGTGCGGGACCGTTCGGTCATTAGAATGTCACGGGGGCCAGCGCGGCGCGAGGACGCGCGTTCGCCGCGAAGGAGACGAATCGTGTTACGAATCGCCCCGAACGTGCAGGCCGATCTCGACCGCTTCTTCACCCTGGTGCTCCGCGAGCTCTCGGCGCGTGAGGCCCGCATCCTCGATGCACGAGAGGCGGCTCCGGGCGACGAGAGCCGTGAGCTTCGATGCCTGCTGCCCGACGGTCGCGTTCTCGTGGCCCTCTTCGATGACCCGCCCGAGGATCGAGAGCCGAAACAGCGGCGCCTCGAGATGCTGGCGAGCACGTTCGGCGACGTCGTCGATGGCTCGGCATCGCCGCGACCCTCACGGCCGTCGGCGGCGCGATCGCTGTGCGACGAGCTCAAGGCGCTCTGCGCGCGCGCCGGCGCCGTGAATGCGCTGGTCATCGACGCAAACTCTCCGGTCGTCTGGGGCGCCGCGCGCACTCGAGGGCTCGGCGACGAATGGCCCGTGGTCGGCGGTGAGGTCGAGGAGAAAGACGAAGCCGGCGGGATCGATCGGATCGGGCAGGTGGACGTCGCGTCGCGCGCTGCTCTCGAGACGGTGCGCGGCCTGGCGGACCCGGCGACCCTGCGCAAGGGCAAGCGTCTGCGTCACGTCGAGCGCGAGGGCAAGGGGCCGCTCATCGTCCACTCGTTCGCCGGAATCTATTTGCTCGTTCTCGCCTACGCCGCCCCTTTCGACGAGCTTCGCGCAGAACGTGCAATCGCCGAATCGCTTCCGCGCATCGAGCAGCTCGTGCTTGCGCTGCCGCCGCTCGACCCCTCACCCAGCGCAGGCGCCGCGGTTCTGAAGATGCGCCGTCGCCGCCCGCACTGAGCGATGCCGGCGCTCCTCGAGCTCCGCAACGTGACCGTCATGCGCGGCGAGCAGGTCGCGCTGCGCCGCGTGGACATGAGAATCGAACGAGGGGAACGCGTGTGCATCCTGGGCCCGAACGGCTGCGGCAAGTCGACCCTGATCAAGACGATCGCGCGAGAGTGCTATCCTCTGGCCGACGACGGCTCGTCGATGACGATCCTCGGAAACGAACGCTGGGACGTTGCGGAGTTGCGCAAGCGACTCGGCATCGTGACGCCGGATGTGGTCTCGGCGTGCTCGACCGATGCGACGGCGCTCGAGGTCGCGCTTTCGGGCTTCTTCAGCAGCACACGCCTCTTTCCGCACCACGGGGTCGTGCCCGAGCTCGTCGCTCGAGCCCACGAGGCCCTCTCGCGGCTCGGCATCTCGCATCTGGCCGGGCGGCGGGTCGCGACGCTGTCGTCGGGCGAGGCCAAGCGCGCACTCATCGCGCGCGCGCTCGTGCACCGCCCCGAAACCCTGCTGCTCGACGAGCCGGGCTCGGCGCTCGACGTGGGCGCGCAAGCACAGCTCTGGGAAACGATGCGGAGCCTCGCGCGCTCCGGCCTCGGGATCCTGCTCGTGACGCATCACGTCTCCGAGATCATTCCGGAGATCGACCGCGTGATTCTTTTGCAGGAAGGGCGCGTCGTCGCGGATGGCCCGACCGAGGAAATGCTGACGACCGAGAGCCTGGAGTTGCTGTTCCGGGTTCGAGCGCATCTGGTGCGCCGCGAGGGACGGTTCAACCTGATCTTCTGATCAACCTGACCTTCTGAAGCAGCCGTCCGAATCCCGTCCGAATCCTGTTCGATCGCGCCGAAGGGCCCGAAGCCGCTTCACGCGGTCGCAATCGTTCAGAAACCCAGACGGAAGTGCACGGCCTTGGGACGAGTGAGTCCGTCGAAACCGTGAGCGCTCAAGCTCACCCCGCGGCCCGAATCTTTCCATCCGCTCCAAGGCAACGCCGGATCGAGGTAATCGCACCGGTTCATGAAGACGGTGCCGCACTGCAGGGCCCTCGCGAAGCGCGAGGCGCGTTCGCGATCGGTCGTCCAGACGCTGGCGGTGAGCCCCAGGCGCGAATCGTTCATCTTCTCGAGCGCCTCTTCGTCGGAGTCGACGGCCATGACGGGCAAGACGGGGCCGAACGACTCTCCCTGGAAAAGCTTCATCGAATGGTCGCCGTCGGCGACCAAGGTCGCCTCGAAGAAACGGCCTCGCCCCTCGACGCGTGTCTTGTGACCGCCGGCGATGACGCGCGCCCCCCGCGACGTCGCATCGGCGATCAGTCCCTCGAGCTCGGCCACGTGGTGCGGCTGCGCGATGGGCCCGAGCGTCGTCGACTCGCTCCTCGGGTCGCCCATGACGTAGCTGCGCACGAGACCTTCGGCCATTTCGACGAAGCGCCCGTACACGGACCTGTGAACGTAGACGCGCTCGACCGCGCAGCAGCTCTGACCGGCGTTGTACATCGCGCCGTCGACGACGTTCTCCACGGTCCTGGCGAGATCGCAATCCGGCGCCACGTAGGCGGGATCGTTGCCGCCGAGCTCCAGACAGGGATGGAGAAATCGCCTGGCTGCAGCCTCGACGATGCGGTGGCCTCCGAAGACGCTCCCCGTGAATACGACGTGATCCACGCGCGTGTCGGCGACCATCCGTTCGCTCGTCGCGTGGTCGCAATGCATGGATTGCACGAGGTCCGCTGGCGCACCGGCTTCGGCGAATGCACGCGAGAAGTGCTCGCCGCAGAGCGGGGATCGCGGGCTGTGTTTCACGATGACCGCGTTGCCGGCGAGGACGGCGGGGACGACACAGTTGATCGCCGTGAGAAGGGGGTAGTTCCACGCCGGCAGATCCAGCACCACTCCGAGCGGCTCGCGCACGATTCGCCGCTCGAAATGAGCAACCGACGGAAGAGCTTCGTCGGCGAGGGCGCTCTCTGCCATGGACATCATCGACCGCGCTCGCGCCGCCATCGTCTTCACTTCGCCGCGCGCCTGCGCGATCGGTTTGCCCATCATGCGCGTGATGTCCGACGCGATCGCGTCGGCTCGTTGCTCCATGCATCGCATCGCGCGTTCGCAGAGACCGACGCGCTCGGCGACGGCGCTCGAGCGCCACGTCCTCGCCGTCCGAGCGGCGCGGTCGAGCGGCCCGTCGAGCTCGCCGTCGGCGAGGAGCGCAACGCTGCAGGCAACTTCCCCCGTGAATGGATCGTCGACGACGAGGGCGCGAGCGGTCTCGTGGGTCATCGAGAAGCGACTATAGCGAGGTCCGTGGGCGCCGTGGCTACGCTACGACCCGTTGGCGTCCGTCGGCGGTCGAGCCCCGAGCGCACGAACGGCGGGGGCGCGCGACTGGGCGTCGAGCTGCGTTGGTTCCACGCCGACCTCGAGGCTGCATTCCCCGAACACGACCTGCGTCTTTCCCTCCGGAGGGGCAAGCTTCACCTCCAGCGACTTCGCCCGGATCACGGTGTTGTCGCGCACCGCGCCCGAGAGTTGAACGACGTTGGCGTCGAATTCGCCGGAGAGCTCTCCTTGAGACCGGATTTCGCCCACCTTGACGCGCCCGTGGACGGCACCGCTCGCGGCGACGAAGAGCGCGGGAGCGGTCACGTCTCCTTCGATGCGCCCTTTGACCTCGACCGCACATTTGGAGACCAGGGACCCCTTGAGGTGCGTTCCTTCTTCGATCGTCGTCTTTCGCTCGTGCACGCCGGCCGTGGGACTGGTCATGGCTGCCCTCCGCTTCTCATGGAACGCGGCGACTCCGCGCCGGTCGTCCGGGCTGTCTCCGCCCTTTGAATCTTGATTCTCAGAAAGCAGCCCGGCTCGAATGCGAATCGCGTCGCCTCCGGGGGCTGCCGTATCGCGGCGACCAGCGAGCCACCCGAGCTGACGACGAGCTGTGTCGCGCCCGAGATTCCAGGGCTCTCGTGCTCGATGAACTTGCCATGGATCGCGATTGTCCCGGGTCCCACGATCTGGCAACCGGATAGGACGCCGCCTTTGCCCACGCAAAGCTCGGTGGCGGCCCCGAGCGCAATCGTGCAGTGCTCGAAGAGGCTGTCGATCTCGATCGCCGCCCCCGGCTCGAATTCGAGATGGGCATTGCGCAATACGTCGCCGCGGCCGAAGTAACGCTTGTTCGAGGGGCCCGCGGGTGCCGATCGACCCGCGAACAGCGCCAGCGCGTCGGCGCCGCTGACCCGCAGCGGCACCGCGTCATCGGCAGCGTCGTCGACCCACTCGGCCACGATTCCGTCCGACGGGTTACCGGTGCCCACCAGCCCGTGAACACGAGCCCCCGTGAGGGTCGTGCCCTCGAGTCGCGCTCCTTTGAGAACGGCGCGGCGCAAGTCGGCCCCCGACAGGTCCGCGCGCGTCACGATCGCTCCTTCGAGCAGCGCGTCGCGAAGCTGAGCGCGAGCAAGGCTCGCCTCGTCGAGGTTCGCGCCCCTGAGATCGGCGTTGCCCAGGTCGGCGTCGTCGAGGTCGGCGGTCGTCAGGTCCGCATCGGCCAGCAACGCGTGTCCCAGTTGTGCGGCGACGAGACGCGCTCCGCCGAGCTGGGCGGATTCGAGCAGCGCGTGCGTCAACCGCGCGCCCGAAAGGTCGGCGCCCTGCAAGTTGGCGCCTTCGAGATTCGCTCGATTCAGGTTGGCGCCCGCAAGGCGCGCACCCTGCAGGTTGGCGCCTTCCAGATCGGCGCTTTCGAGGTTGGCTTCGCGAAGGTCTGCGCCGACGAGAAACGCCTCGCGCAAGCTCGCATTCTTGAAGAGGGTTCTGGCGAGACGCGCGCCCTCGAGGTTGGCTCCGTCGAGATCGCATCGGCGGAAGCTTGCCCCCTCGAGGACGGCCTGCGACAGGACCAAGCCTCGCAGGTCCGAGCTGTCGATCTTCTCGCCGGTCGTGAGCTTCTCGAGGACGACTTCGGCGGTCAATTCGGGCATGGCTTGCTCCACGTCGGACTCCGCTGGCGACATCGTCACGGCGTGCTTCGTTGCCGGACGTCGTCGGCCATCAACACCCCGGCTGCGCGCCGTACTTGTCGCGCGCCTCATCCAAGAATACGTCGAGCTCTTCGATCTTTTTCTCGAACGGCAGCCGTTCGATGTGCGTCAGCCACTCTACCTCGCCGAGGCGCGCGAGCTCCACTCGGATGTCGAGCATGGTGCGCGCTCGCGCACATCGTAGGCGCTTTTTCGCACTCGCAGCCTCGCGCGACCAGGATTGCGACGCGCTTTCGTAGTCGTCGTGCTCGCGTCGCAACCGCGAAGCCAGATCGGCGATCCGTTGCCGTTCTCGCGCGCGTGTCGGATCGGGTGCTGCCGAGCGGACCTGCGCACGGTACTCGCGGAACCGATCGACGATCTGCTGCGCCAGCTCGCGGTCGATCCCCGTCGTGGATGCAATGTCCGCGGCCGTCGCGAGGAACATGGCCTCGAGGGCCCAGAGGCCCGCGCCCACGAGCTTGTCGAAGGTGATCTTCCTCACCCCCGCAACCTGCAGAAGCAGAGATTGCAAGATCACCGTTTCGCGCTCTCTCCGATCGCGATCGAGCGCAAATGCCTGCGGCAACGTCCGGCCGAGCTCCTCGTACGAGGCAAGCAGCGTCTGGCGCTCTTCGCCTCCGATCGAAGGCGAACCGGACCGCTGGACGCGGGACAACGCGTCACCGAAGCGATCGAGCGAGGCGCACAGTTCGAGCAGGCCGAGCTTGGCCGCGGCGCGGCGCAACGACCGTAGCGCCGGCTCGCAGAGCGGCAGCCAGTCGACGCTCGCATCGCCTGACCTCAGATCGAGCATGAAGTCGCGGACCGGGCGGACGTGGTTTGCCGCGAGCTGTGTGAACAGCGACCGGACCTCGGCAAGATCCGTCGGCAGCATTTCTCCGTCGACCGACGTCCCCTGGGGCTGCTCGAGCGCAGCCAGGCGGGCGTCGATCTCTTCGACCCCGAGCAGCCGTTCGGACTTTTCGGCGGCGGACGGCGCAGACCCTCGCAGGCGCTCGGAGCTGCCGGCAACGGGTGGCGCAGAAGCCGCCGTCGACAGCGGGGCCGATGCGGTCGAAAGCGGGGACTGCGACGCGGGGAGCGCAGCTCGAGCGTGTAACGCCTGGCCGCCGGACGAATGCCCGTCAGGCGGCACGGGGGCGACCGAAGGCAACGCACCGACCGGCGCAGGCCAGGTCGGCGAAGATGACCCTCGGTCCACGGCCCGGGGCTCGACACGATCCGTCCGCGGCGCCGCGCGCTCGCTCACCGCAATGGCTGGACCCGCGCGATCGTCGCTGCCGTACATCGGCGCGCGGCCGTCGTTTGGGGTTCGTGTCATCGGCGGGGCCTTCCTTGCGGCGGTCGACGCGACCCCCGCTTCCACGAAGTTTGCCTCGTCCTGCGGCCGCCGGGGAGCGGCGCAGGCTGAAATGCTCGATGCCGAACGCCGAGGATAAATCATTCCACGCTCGGCGGTCGACGAGCACCCGCCAACGAGTCGCCGTACGGGGTACGGCAGAGCAATCAGTCCGCGCTCTCGCTGCGCTCGAGCGTGCGGGATGGGACCGCGCAGTTCTCAGGGGCCCGCCGTGAGCGCGTCCTCGACGACGGTGCCGACCGCGTTGGGGTCGAATTGCGTGTCGTAGATGAGGTCCGGGAACGTGCATTCTTGGCTCAGGGGGACGTCGGGATCGAACGCCCAGGCCGTCCAGGACATCTTGTGGGACGGAGCGGGATTCGACTGCTGCCCCATGAACTGGATCAGCGACGTGTCGAAGCTCGGATCGCAGTCCGTCGCGCTTCCGGCGCTGCTCATCGGTTGGCCCGAGGCGATGTCTCCGAACTCCGTGGCGATGACCGGATACGTCTGCGTCAAGAAGCCGAATGCGCTCTCCCACGCCGAATCCCCGCTATTCTTATTCGAATAAGGGTGCGTGTTGTAGATGACATTGAGGGGCTGACCGGACATGGGCGTGATGGCGTAACTCGGGACTTGGGACAGATCGAACGCCCAGTTCTGTCCTCCCACGATGATCAGGTTGTTCGCGCCGGTGCTGCGGACGGTGTTGTAGAGGGTCTGCATGCCGACGACGGTGAAGCCCGTGCCCGACGCGCCCCCGTTGAGCCATACGCCCCAGTCGCTCGCGCTCGGGGTCGTGCTGCCGACGTGCGGTTCGTTGTAAAGCTCGAAGATGACGTTCGCGACGTTTTTGTACTTGGTCGCCACCTGCTGCCAGAACGTGTTCGAGTTCGAGTCGGCCATGACCTGTGCGCAGTTGCCATTGGATGTCAGGCAAGTGTTTCCGACCGAAAAATTACCCGTGTCGGACCAGTGCAAATCGAGAATGATGTCCATTCCGTACGCCAGCGCCCCCTGCACCTGCTGGTCGACGGTCGATTCGTAGGACGGGTTGTAGGCGGGGTTGCTCGAGCTGTTAATCCAGCAGTCCTGGTTCAACGGAAGACGCACGACGTTGGCCCCCCAGGAGGCCATGACGCTGTACTCGTAAGGGGCGTTGATGTTTCCGGTACAGGAGGACTCCAGCGAAGGGCGATCCAGGCCGCGGAAGAAGTGCTCGTTGCCATTTTTATCCAGGATCTCGTTTCCGCTGGTCGTGTAAGGGCCCAGATTGCCACCCGACGACGGGGCGGCCGAGGCCGACGACGACGCAGACGCCGAGCTGTGCGTGCTGGACCCACTTGTGGTCCCACTGCTCGCGGTGCTGGCATGCGTGCTTCCACCGTCCGATTGCGTTTGGAGCGGATCGGAGGACGAGCTCGACGCGAAGCACCCGGTCAAGAGCCATACGCCCGAAGCGACGGCCAGAAAGCAGCGATGGATAAGCCTATAACAATTCATGGTGGATTCATTTCTCCCGGGCCAACGCGCATCCGGACGGTCGGGGGCCCTAGGAGTATCCCCGCTGCACGGGCAAGCAATTGGACTGCGGCGTCGTGTTTGTAGCGTGGCACGCTCCCTCCGGCTCAGCAAAAGAAAGGCTTCCGACCGACTCACGCCGCACGCCGCACGCCGCACGCCGCACGCCGCACAGGGAGGGGACGGGGAAACCTGCTCCCGCTCGACGTCGCCACGCGCTGCGCTCGGAAAACGCTGCCCCTCCCGTGGCTACCCTTTGCAGGGCTTTGGAGGGGTGAGGCGGCCTTGAAGCACAATTGGTGAGCCGCTCGAGCGAGGATGTGTATACTACTGCGCCCGTCGGGGCGGACGAACGAAAAAATGGGGCTTCCAGGGCTCTCGCAGCCCTCTGGCACTGGCAGGCTCCCTTCGCTCGCCTTCCTCGCTGCAGATGCTCGGGATCATCTTTTTCCCATCGAGAACGGATCGAGGTGCGGTCGTGAAAAACTGGAAATTGCGCTTGGGAGTTTCGCTCGTGGCGACAACGGCTATCGGCCTCGGCTGGGCCTGCAGCGATACGAACAACGGCACGCTTAGCGGCACAGGGTCTTCATCCACGGGGACCGGTTCCGGGGGAACGCAGAGCAACAGTCCCGGAAGCAGCAGCTCGAGCTCGGGATCCGGGGGCGGGGGCGCCGTGGCGAACCTCGAAATTGCCGGGCTCATCGACGACATGAGCAATATCCAGAGCGACGGCCCGGGCACACTCGGCTCCTGGTACTCCTATTCCGATCGAAGCATCGCCAACTCCGAGCCGCCGGAGATCATTTCGAGCGCGCCGGGGAGCATCAATCCCGTCGAGGGCGCGTCGTTCCCCCCGGGCAACACGCTGACCGACGGTGGGAGCGCCCCCATGTTGACCCTTGGCGACGGATCGACGTTGGCAACCCGCGAGTGCTCCGGCGGGGGAGAGAAGACGTGGGGCGCGGGCTTCGGTCTGGATCTCATCGACAACCCGCCCGACGGCGGCAACGCGATCCCATTCAACATGTGTGCCGGCGAGGCCGGGATTTTCGATGACTCGCCGGATGCGGGCGCGGTCGGCATTCCGGCGCCGTTCGACGCCTCGGCGTATACGGGGTTTGCCTTCTGGGGCGTGTCGCTCACCGGCAGTAACTACACGGTCCAGGTCCACGTCGATGACGACCAGACCTCGCCCTGGGGCGGACAGTGCGGCGTTTGCGTACCCGCCGGCGTGAGCTGCTCGACCCCGCACGAGGCCGGAACGACCGAGGGGTGCCAGTGCTCGGACAACTTCTACGAGGACGTGACGTTCACGCCCACGTGGAAGCAATTCGTCATTCGCTGGACGGACGCGGGGTTCACGGCCAATCACTACTCGGGTGAAGGCGCGCTGACCTTCCACCCGAAATCGATGTACAATATCCACTTCCAGTTCACGACGAGCTCGGGAACTCCGACCAAAAACTTCGACGTCGCCGTTGCGCTCCTGCAGTGGGTCGGGAACTGACAGGCGTCGTCTGAGCATTGCCTCGACTCGGCCGAGCCTTGCGGGCAGTTTCGCCGCGGGCTCGGCCGTTCGCGTTTTGTCGGGTGTCGATCGCGCGCGATCGTTCACGGGCGGCCTGAGTCCAGCCCGGACTACTCGCAGCCCGTCGCCTGCTGGAACTGCACTCCGATCGACGTGCTGCTCGGCCAGGTCGCGATGGCCGGCAGCGTGACCGTCACGCTGTCGCCCTCGACGTTCGTCAGCGTGACCGTGGCGCCGCTCGCGTTCGTCGGGAGCTGCCAGTACCCGTAAACGGTCAGCGTCGCGGCCTGCCCATTGACGCTCACCGATGTGATTGGATACGCGGTGTTCTGGAAATAGACCTGGCCCGCGCTGTTGAGCGACGCTTGGATGTCGCCGCTCACCGGGCAAGCCACGAACTGCCAGCTCAGCCCGCCGGGATCCCCGCCACCGCTCTGGTTGTAGCCGAGGGCGCCGAAGGCGCTCGTGCTCAGGTCGAGATGGCCCGCAGCAGCGCAAGGGCCGTTACTGGCGATCGGACATTCGTCGATGATCGTCGCGACGATGGTCTTCCCATTCGCTTGCAGCTCGATGCAGGCCCCGCACGCCCCGACCGTGTTGAAAGTGCCCGCATAGTCGGTCGCATCGCTGCCGGGGGAGGCCGCGCCGGGAATTGCCGCAAAATACGTGATGCTCGCGGGCGACATGCTCGCCGCGTTCGGCACGTCGTCGACGGAGCTGAAGTTCCCCGTGGCCGTCGGCTCTGTGCCGGCGTAGCCACACGCCGTCTTGTACGTGCTGCCGACGAAGCACCCGGAGCACTGGCCGAAGTAATATTCCGTGGCGGATCCCGATGTCGATCCCGACGTCGTGCCGCCGCCGGGCTCCGGAATGCTCGCGTAGGTGCACGCCGGCGGTGGGCCCGAGCTCGTCGGCAGCGTGCTGCTGCTGCTCGCGGCCGTGCCGGTGCTGCTCGACGAGCCCGTCGTGGTCTTGCTGCTGGACGATCCGCCTCCCGTCCCGCCGCCTCCGCTCGAGCTCGTCTGGCTCGACCCGCCGCTGCTGCCGTTCGAGGGGGTCGAGCCTCCGGTGCCACCGCTGGTGGACCCGCCGGGGGAGCTCCCTGTGCCCCCCGTGGAGCCTCCATTGCCGGTAGACCCGCCAGTGCCTCCCTGGTTGGCCGTGCCGCCGTTGCCTCCCGTCGAGCCGGAGGTCTGCTCCGGCGAAGGAACGGGCGAGCCGGAGGTGCCTCCATCGGCGTCGTCGGAGAAGTCTTTGAATCCGAGGATGTCTGCGCAGCCCGCCGCTGTCAGCGCCGCACCGACCAACGTCCAAAGCGACACCCTGGAAAGCCGATCCATCTAAAACCTCCCGACCAAGGAGACACCCGTTCCTAGACTCGCCGGTCCGACACCGACCGCCGGCGCCTGGGCGTCGTGCTCGCGGGGCGCCGTGAAGAAAAGAACCGCTCCGCCAGCGAGCGCGGCGCCTCCTATCACGAAGGACGCCGTGGAAACCGTGGCCCACGTGGAAGCCGAATTGCGCAGCGATAGCCCATTTGCGTTCGTGCAGGTCGTATCGCCGCCGCAGGCCGCGATTGCGTCGTTGTACGTCGACTTCGCGTGCAGCCCCGCGTACGCTCCCAGCGCCGCTGCGGCGACCCCGACGCCGGCGATCGCGATGCCGGCGATGCGCTGCGGCGTCCCGTGGGATGGGCCTTTCGAAGCGTCCTCTGCGGGCGCACTTTCCTTGTCGTTCGAGCCGCTGGCCGCGACCGGCTCGGGCGTCTCCGATTCGAGGCGGGGAACGTCGACTTCGAGGTTTTGCCCGCTCTCCGCCAGCTCGATGTGTTTCTTCCAGGTTTTCTTACCCGCTTCGCTCGCCTCGATGTCGTGGCCCCCGCCGTCGTACGGCACGGCCGTACCGAGACTGCTCTCGTGGACGGTCTCGCCGTCGCACTTGATCTCGACGGCCGAGGGGTCCGAAACCTTGATGGTCAGCCGTGACAGCTTTGGCTCGAGCCCATCGGCCAAGTGCTTCGCCGTCTGGGCAATCTTCTTCTTGGTGCCGGACGACGCACTATCCGCCGCCGTCCGGTACGTCGCCCACGCCGTCGCAAGCTTGCCCGCCTTCTGGTAGCAGCTCGCCAGCGTCATCGCCGTCACGGGAGAGGGCGCTTGCGACTGACTTTCGGCGATCTTCGGGCAGGCGTCGTTGAAATTCCCCTCGGCTATCAGGCGCCGGCCTTCGGCCAGCAGCCCCGCCGCCGTCGAAGGGTTGGCGTTCTTCGCAGGCTTCGAGCCCGCGGCCTGAGCAGCGGCGGGCAGAGCAAGGCTCGCCAGCAGGCCGGCAACCAGAGTGGAGTGGAGCGGACGCATGAAGACCTCAATCAAGTGCAGCACCGCCCCCAATCGCTGCGCACGTCAATGCCACGATGTAGCACGTCATCGCAACAGCGGCCATTTCGCGAGCCCCTGATCGCCCTGATTTCGCCCGCGGTTCGAAACTCTCCCCGAGGCTCGATATCGGCAAAAGTGAAATGTTGTGACGAATGTGCACTCGCCGGGAGAGCGACGCGACGCCGAGTGCACCGCGCGGCGACACCCGTAACGGTTGACGCGCGCGCCGTCCATGTGCAAGCAACTGGCCTCGGACGCCGCGGAAATGTGGGGTCCTGACGCAATCACCATGCATCGAGGGGAAACACCATGATTCGCCGTAGACCTTTTGTGTTCCTGGCGAGCTCGCCGCTACCGTACCTTTTCGCGCTCGCGTGCGGCGGCGCGTCGCAGTCGACCCAAGCGCCGGCCGCGGCACCGACAAGCAGCGCGGCCACCGCGCCGGAACAAGGCGCGCCCGCGACGGCGGCCGCTGCTTCGCCTCTCCCCCCGCCCACCGCGGCCGCAGACGCCAAGCCCGAGGTCAAAGTCACCCCGCCCAATGCCGAAGGCAACCCCTTCGCAGGCGCCCACTTCTACGTGGATCCCGCCTATGTCGCGAAGGTCGAGTCGTCGGTCAAGCAGGATGCTGCCGACGCGGCGCTCCTCAAGAAGGTGGAAGCATTTCCGACCGCGATCTGGCTCGATTCGATCAAGGCAGCCGGCACGGTCGGCAAGACACTGGACGATGCGGCGGCGCAGCAGAAAAAGGAAAAGACGCCGTTCGTGGCGGTGTTTGCAATCTATGACCTGCCCGAGCGCGACTGCTCCGCGACCGCCTCCAACGGAGAGCTGATCGCAGCCAAGGGCGGCGAGAAGAAATACCAGAAGGAATTCATCGACAAGATTGCTTCCGCCTTCAAGGCCCATCCGCAGCAGCGCATCGTCGCCATCGTCGAGCCGGACTCGCTTCCGAATCTCGCGACGAACCTCGACAAGGCCAAGTGCGCAGCCGCGCAGGACGTGTACAAGCACTCGATCGCGTACGCCATCAAGACGCTCGCGATGCCGAATGTCACCATCTACCTCGACGCCGCCCATGCCGGCTGGCTTGGCTGGAGCGGCAATCGGGAAAAGATCAGCAAGCTGTTCTCCGAGGTGCTTGCGGAGGCCGGCGGCCCCGACAAGATCCGCGGCTTCGCGACGAACGTGTCGAACTACGACGCGCTCAAGGACGGCGACCTGGCGAAGCTCGAACCGTCCGACCCGGCCAAGGGCGAGCTCGACTACGTGCAGCTTCTCGACCAGACGCTGACCGAAGCGGGAATCGTTGCCAAGGCGTTCATCGTCGATACGAGCCGCAACGGCAAGTCGGGAATCAAGACCAAGTCGGGCAGCTGGTGCAACATCAAAGGCGCGGGCCTGGGTGAGCGCCCCACGGCGAACCCCACGCCGCTCGTGGACGCATACTACTGGGTCAAACCTCCCGGCGATTCGGACGGGGGAGGTGATCCCAAGAAGCCGGGGTTCGACAGCCAGTGCGGCCCCGATGCCGTCGACGCGACGCCGGGCGCGCCCCATGCGGGCGCATGGTTCAACGCCTACTTCGTCGATCTGGCCAAGAACGCGAACCCGCCGCTTTGATCTGTTGTGGGGGGGAGCGCGGCCGCTCCACCCCCACACCCCCCCAGCCGTAACAATCGGGCAATCGGGCGTACCGGCGAGGGCGCAGCGCGGCCGCTCCACCCCCACACCCCCCCCAGCCGAAACAATCGGGCAATCGGGCGCTGGCGTTCGGGATGACCTGGAAGAACGCTGCGCACGGCGTCGTTCTCACTTGAACGTGCACGGCCCCGCGAACGCGGCTCGCGCGACCTCACCACCACATCGTGGCTTTGATTCCGAAGACCTGCTCGTCGTTCGGATACGCCGGGGTGACCGGAAAGACGGTCGTGTTGATGTTCTTCGTTCCGATGAGAGCGAGGTACTGCTGCGGCAGAACGTCGGCACCGTCGAAGTAGCGCGAGTACTGCGCCGTGATTTCTTCGTGCGTCACGAACTTCGTCCGGAAAATGAGCTTTGGCGAGACGACGCCGAACGATTCGTGGACATCGCCCGAGTCCGGCTGCACGTAATCTCCACGGACGCCGAAGCCGAGCCAAGGCAGCACGTTGGCGATTAGGTCGCCGCCGTACTTCAGCTTCTTGGTTCCATCCACCAGATGGCCGTTGAAGGGATTGACGTTCGTGGCATCAGCGCCGGAGACGGCCGTATACATCGTGAAGAGAGCGATCTTCACATCCGGTCCGTCCCCCCAGAACGCAGCGTGGGGATTCTGGAGCTTGCGCCACAGGTAGCCGAAGCTGAACGTGTACATTGCCTCGAACGTGTCGAGGTTGACATTGTCGTCGCCGCCATTCAGTCCCCCGCCGTAGAGGAAGTTCTCGTACAGGCCGTTACCCGCATTGTGACCACCACCACCCTCGGAGTGGATCACCTCGATCGCAGGCCCCACGGCCACGACGTTCTTCCCCTGAACGTGGGAGTAGGCGACGTAGAGCTCGCCGAATACGCCTCCGGTCAAACGAGCCTCCGCGCCGTACACGGCGATCGATCCGTCGGGGTTCGTGTTCATCGGGGCAGTCAGCGTGGACTCCTCGCGATCGTCTTGTTCCCAAGCGATGAGATAGTGTGCGTTGATGTCCAGCCACTTCTTGTACGAAATGCCGGCATGAACGTGGTCGAGCAGGGTGTAGCCGGGAGCGCCGCCGAGAGGAGCATTGGCGATATTGGCGACGTTGCTTACCGTCGCTTGTGCCGACAGCGCACCGTCGATGGGGACTCCCGCGGGCACCATCTCGAGATGGGCGCCGAACCCGTGCCGCACGTGGAGCGTGAGATCGCCGACGTCATAGTCGAAACCGAGTGACTCACCGATCACGTGGGTGCGGCCGAACATGTACGTGTCGTACGCGCCCGCGTCGTACTTGCCGGCCTGGCCGAACTTCTCCCAGAAGGCGCCCACCTTCCAGTTCATTCGCAAACCGTCGACCGGCAGATCCGGCGTGACGGTGACCCATGCCTGCCCGATCCCGAACTGTGCGGGATCCGGCTGATTGCCAAGGAGCGTGACGTCGGTGAAGTCGTAGCCCTGCACGCCGACCGTGCCGACGACATGGTTATTTCCATAGCTGAAGAACATTTCCGTCCAGGCCTGTTCCCATTGC
>Ga0187782_10001598_pt1 | contig 16599 bp, 16 predicted proteins | sample 0715_SJ02_MP15_2_FD_132454 | JGI IMG/M metagenome (GOLD analysis project Ga0187782, IMG submission 132454) | Tropical peat soil microbial communities from peatlands in Department of Meta, Colombia - 0715_SJ02_MP15_20_MG | ecosystem: Environmental > Terrestrial > Soil > Wetlands > Peat | place...
GAATCCGACCCGCTCGAACTGGACGACCTCGCCCGGCGTGGCTTCCGAGAGGGCGGCCTCACCCAGCCCCGACGTATGGTCCCCCTCCATTCCGAGCAGGTCGACCGGCACCGCGCCGTTCACGCCGACCCATTGGAGCCGAGGGAGCTTGCGGTTCTCCCGGGTGGTGAACGTCGCCCGTACGTCACCGAGGGCGGGGACGGGGGCATCCCCCAGTCGAATGTTGACGAGGTCCTTGAGACGGATCTCCTCGCCGAGATGGGCACTGAGGTCGCGACGCGCGAGATAGAACGACGGCCCCGCGTCGACCGAACGCGTTCCGAGCTCGGGCCGGTCGGGATGGTTCGGGAGCGTGACATGACCGAGGTCGAACGGATACCCCTCCACGTCGACGCGGACCGGGTCGGCGACGAACGCACGACGGGGTGTGCTCGCGTCGATGCGCTTTCGGTTCTCCGAGTACAGAGTCTCGGCCGGAACTTCGATGTCGGCGAGCGACATCCCGAACGAGAGGATGAAGTCGCGAAGCGCGTCCATCGAGATCCCCCGTCGCACGAGGGACCGGAGCGACCACGTCCGGGGATCAGCGTACCCATCGTAGAGCCCGGTCCGGACTTCCTTGTACGACTTGCTCTTCGAGACCTTGGCCTCCCGGACCCGAAGGATGCCCCAGTGCAGGAAGGCGGGGCCTGAGATCCCGAGCAGGTCCCAGATGTAGCGCTCCATCCGGTCCTCGATCACAAGGTCCTTTCCTCGCAGGATGTGCGTGACCCCGAGTTCGACGTCGTCGACCGCCCAGGAAAACTCGAGCATCGGCCAAATCCGGTACTTCTTCCCCACTCGAGGGTGGTCGATGTCGGTGATGCGCAGCAGGACCCGGTCTCGGAACGCCGGGTCCGGGTCCGCCATGTCGGTCTTGAGACGAAGGACCGCCTCGCCGGGGCCGTAGGCGTTGCCGAGCATCTTCTCCCACTCCTCGAGCGCCTCGGGGATGGTCTGGGAGCGCTCCGGGCAGGGGACCCCGGCGGCCCGGTTCTTCCCGAGAAGCTCCTGCGGGCAGCGACAGACGTACGCTGCGCCTTTCTCGATCACTCGGCGGGCCCAGGGGTAGAACATCGGGATCCGGTCCGACTTGTAGTGGACCTCGTCCGGCCGGACACCGGCAAGCTCGCAGTCGCCGAGGATCAGGTCGAAGAATTCGGATTCGATGCGCTTGTCGGCCGAGCCCGCCGTATCGTCGAACACGAGCAGGATCTTCCCGTGGTACCGCTCCCGGTAGAGCTGGTTCACGAACAACATTCGAGAGTTCCCGATGTGGAGCACCCCGCTCGGGAACGGCGCTAGCCGCAGCACGACTTTTCCCGGCTCGGCGCCCGGCAGCTCCGGGAACTCGGGCGCTTCGTTCCTCGGGGCTCGCGGCGACCTCGTCTCCGCACCGCCGAGCGCGGCCAGGCGATCCTCGAGCTCGGAGGAGGGAAGCCCGCGGATCTCGGCGACCACCTCCGAAACGAGCGAACGGACCGCCTCGGCGTGGGCGCGCAGTCCTGGGTCAGTGGCCATCAGGCGGGCGATCACCGAACCGGCCTGGGCGGTGCCATCGTGCGCCAGGGCGTTCTCGAGGGCCGCCCGACGGGCCCGGTCCGCCACTTCCGAGGAAAGCGCCACGACTCCGCGACCGTTCGTCGGGTTAAAGGGGTTCGCGGGGGGTCGGCGGCTCACGCGTCGACCGGGAACGCGATGGACGCGCCATCGCCTCGGAGACGGCCTCCGCGAGCGTGAGCTCGCCCTGCAGCACGCGGTGCGCGCTCGACCGCGAAATGGTGAGCCGTCCTCCGCTGCCCTCGCGGCTCAGGCGCTGCAGGTTCGCAATCTCCCCCGGTGTGACGGTGAGCGGGAGCGGCTCCCGAACGGGCCTACCCCGAAGATGGGCGATGGTGCGCGCCGCGGCCGCGTCCCCGGGCCGTCGGCGTCCCCGAGGGGTCGTTCCCTGTTCGTCCACGAGCTCCACCGACCGCTGGTGTTCGAGCAGGGCGTTCACGATGCGGTTCCGGGCGAGCGGGTCGCCCCGCCCCACCCGGAACAACACCGGCCGGGCGGGAAACCGGTGCCGCAAATGGTTCGCAAAGGTTCCTGCGGATTCGGGCGACTCGAGGACCCCTTCCGCGAGGATCGTCGCACCGGCCAGCACGGAGTAGCCCGGGCGAGGCCCCGGGTCGAGACCGACTACGATCGCCTCCGTGGCGTCCGCCGATACGAGCGCGTGGTGGATTGCCGCCGCCAGGCTCCGCCGGTCCACGCTCTCCCCGACCGCGAGAACGTTCGCGTGGGCGATCCCCTCCGCCTCCGCAGCGGAGGTGAGGACGACGGCGACCTGGTCGGGAATCCGTTCGCCGGGAAGAAGGCTCACGGTCGGTACGCGCCGCTCGCGCAAGAACCCCGCGAGCTCGTGGTAGAGCCCCGGGTCCCGAGTTACGAGAGCGACCGACCGGCGTCTCACTGAACCCCTGACGGTGATATACGCCATTAACCTTGCCCCAGGCGATGACCGTCTGCCTCCATTGCGGGGAGCTCGCGAGCGAAGGAGCGCTCTTCTGCACGAAGTGCGGCTTCACGCTGCCGCAGGTCGACCCCTCCGTGAAGCCGCTGACCCCCTCGCCGACGGCCGTGCCGACGGTCTCGGGAGCTCCGTCTCCGGCCGGTTCGCCTTCTCCTCCGGCGCCCGTGATGCCCATCGTGGCCGCCCCCATCGCCTTCGGATGGAACTACACCCCGACCGGCTACGCGGTCCTCGCTCCACCCCCCGTCCCCGGGGCGGTGGGCCCGATGCCGCCCCCGCCCGCCGGCAAGTATTGCATTCGATGCCGGACGCTCATCAGCCGTGTCGCGGTCTATTGTCCCGTATGCCAACAACCCCAGTCCTGAGGCGCACGGGTCGACGGGGTCGGCGGACTACCTCGATGGTCCGCATCGCTCGGCGACGAGTCGCGGACCTCTTCGGTCTCGCGGAACGAGAGTCGAAGGGAGGCGATTCAGCTCTCGCGGACCGATACGTCACGCTCGCCCGCCGTATCGGTATGCGCTACAACGTCCGACTGCTCGGGGAATATCGCGACCTCTACTGCCGGACTTGCTCGGCCTACTGGGTCGAGGGTCGAACGGTCCGAACGAGGTTCCGGGCAGGGCGCAGGGTTCGAACCTGCCTGCGGTGCGGCACCGAGCGGCGGACCCGTATCTCCTCGCGGTCCGGTCCATGGCTCTCCGAGGCGAACGCCCGCGAACTTCGCCGCGATGAGGGCGCGCTCTCGCTCCCCGTCGCCGACGAGAGTGACCTAGCGGACGAGGAAACGGAAGACGAATAAAGTCCGCGTCTCCTCGCGTTTAACGCGCCGGGGTGGCCGAGCGGCCAAAGGCGGCAGACTCAAGATCTGCTCTCGTAGGAGTTCCCAGGTTCGAATCCTGGCCCCGGCAGATTCGAACCTGGGGCGCTGCGCGATCGATTTCTCTGCTACTGCTCTCGTCCGATCAGGAACCCCTCGTGGGGGTGTGCTCGATGTCCTCACGTCGAGCTCCGCGGATGTACCGCGGATCCGCAGAGATTCCGCCGACCGCTTGGGCGAGCTTGTCGAGGCAGTTGTTCCAACCGGGAACGAGTCGAACGTGGATGTGAGGGGCGCCCCGCTGAAGTTCCTCCAGCTTTTCGTGGACGATGGAGATATGAGTCTTCCCTTCGGGCTCCGGTCGAAGCTTTACGGTAACGAGCGTGTCGAAGTATTCCCCCTTCTCCGGCTCCGTCCCCACGAACGCCCAACGGTACACGAGTTCCCGCGGGGGGTCGATTTTGAGGAAGCACCCCTCGAACTTACCCGTGCTTTCTCCGTTCCTCGAGTGCCAGACTTCGAGGCGGCCGCCGACTCGGGCATCCACGGTCACCCGGTCGATCGCGAGATCGTCGGGCGCTATCCACTGCCGGATTAAGTCGGGCTCCAGAAAGGCGCGGAAGACCCGATCGGGCGAAGCGTGTAGCGTCCGCTCCACCCGAACGGCGACCGTTGACCCGTCCGCCCGAATCATCGCCTTCCCCTCCCCCGGGGACGGCTCGGTTCGTTAAGGACCTCGTCCATCCGACTGAGGCCCTCCTCCCAGAAGCGCTGGTAATACGAAAGCCACTCGGTGGCCTCGCGAAGCGGCCGACCCTGGATCGTGTACAGATGCTGCCGTCCCGCCTTGCGCAGGCTGACCACGCCAAATTCGAGGAGCAGGCGCAGCTGTTTCGACACTGACGGCTGGGACATGTGGGTCCGGTCGACCAGCTGATTGACCGAGCGTTCGCCGTGACGAAGGGCATCGAGGAGTTGCCTCCGCGAGGGCTCCGCGAGGAGCTGGAAGACGTCGTTCATGGTCGAGACATGCCTAAAGGGATATATGTCTATTTGTGCATGTGTCCGTCGCTCGAGATGCCGTACCGGTATCGCCAGTATCCACCAATTGGGGTGTTGGGAAGATGCGAAAGATCACAGCGAACGTGTATATGACCCTGGACGGACGCGGCGAATTCCCGAAATATCCGGGTTCGGACCGGCGAACCCGGACCGCGAACGCCCTGTTCCGGCACATGTGGATCGCTCGGTATGGTGACGTGACCACCGTGGTCATGGGTCGGCGCTCGTTCCTCGGCCATCGGCGGGTCTGGTCCTCGAAAGCCCGGAAGCCGAGTGACCCGAAGTTCCTGCACGACTACTCGCACTACCTGGACCACGTCGATAAGGTGTGTCTCTCGCGCCGTCTCAAGTCGCCGGGGTGGGAAAATTCCCGCATCATGAAAGGCGACCTTTCGAGAATCGTGGCGGAACTGCGGCGGGAGGAAGGCGGGAACATCATGATCGAGGGAGGCCCCCGGCTGGTCCGGGAGGTCCTGCGTCGCCGGCTCGCCGACGATTACTGGTTCTTCGTCATGCCGGTGGTCTACGGGAAAGGCCCCCGGTACTGGGGGTCGATGACGGAGCAAAACACCCTCAAGCTCCTCGAAGTCAAGCACGGTGAGGACGGGGAGATCATGCTGCACTACGAGGCCGTCCGGTAGCCCGGATTGACGCGGTCCGGATAGAAACCCGCCATGGAACCGCGGGCAGCCTACGGTATTCGCGAATTGCCGATCCTGCGCCGTGCCCAGGCCATAAAACGAACGGACCTTCGCCGCTCGTCCGATGCGCGTGGGTCATTCTCAACATGGGCGGCGGAGGTCGTCAAAGTCACCTCGGACGCTATGCACCGGGAGCCGCTCACGTTCTCCGCCGCTTTGCCTCGACATCCCGCAAGAACCGCCTCACGAGTCGCATGTAGGCCGCCCGCTCTTCCCAGAAGCTCACGTGGGAGCTCCGGGGGAGCACATGAAAACAAGAACCGCGGATCCTCTCGTGCATCCGTTCGCCGACCGCCGGAGTCACTTCGTCGTAACGGCCGTGGAGGATCAGCGTCGGCACCGAGATCCGCTCGAGTTCATCGCTGAAGTCGATGGCCTTGATGTTGCCGATGATCGTGAACTCGTTGGGACCATTCATCGTACCGTAGACCGGCCGGCTCGTGCGCATCATCGTCGAGACGAGCTCTTCCGGCCACGGCCAGAGGCGACAGACGTGACGTCGGTAGAATTCCATGACCGCGGCCTCGTATTCCGGATGCGAGAACTCGCCGCGCCGAGCGTATTTCCTCAGCACCGCCTGCGTCCGGCCGGGCAGCCCACGGACGAGCCGTCGCATCTCCCGGGTCGCGAAGGGAACGTCGCACAACCCCCCGGTGGCGTTGAGGCTGAGCAGATGGTCGGAGTGGCGCGACGCGTACGCGAGCGCCAGCATGCCCCCGTAGCTCGAGCCCATCAGGTGAATTCGTCCCGAGCCGAGGGAGCGACGAACTCGTTCGAGCACGTAGAGGTCGTGCTCTAGGGTGAACCGCTTCCGGTCGTCGGGGAGGTCGGACCGGCCGCAGCCGAGGGCATCGTAGAACACGACTCTAAATCCGGCGCGGGTCAGGTCGGAGAGCGGCAGGACGTAATCGTGCGTCCCGCCGGGGCCCCCGTGAACGCAGAGGAGGGTTCGGTCCGTGTGTCGACCGCCGAATGTTCGGACGTAGATCCGATACCCATCGACGTCGAGGAAACGCGATTCGGACGTTGGCCACATGGCCAAGTGAAAGGCCGTACGCTCATGAAGACGAGTTGACCCGGGCCGGCCCTCGACCGACGGGGGAATCACTCGGGGAAAACTTCATGTCGCTCCCCGAGGCTCTTCGGGGTGGCCCCATCCCGTGAGGAGAATCTCCGGGTTCACCGTGATGCTCGCGGCATTGGTGGCTCTGCTCGTGGTATTCGTGACCATCCTAGGTCTCTCGCTACTTCCCCCGCACTCCACGTCCACGCATCGAAATACCTTCAGCTTGCCGGAGGCGCTACCGACGGGCACGATGAACGCATCGAATCCCGGGGGGTGCGGGGCGAATCGTTCCGACTTCCTCTCGTTCCCCGCGCATGCGCGCTTATACTACTACGTGAGCGTCAACGAATCCGACGCTCGCGTCAACTACTGGATTCTCGGCGTGAGCTCCCCACCCGAGGCCGGAACCGTCACGAGCGGGAACGAGTTCGGCGGAGACATCGAGCTCGAAGCCGTCGGCGCGACGATTCAATTCGTCTTCCAAGGATGCGGTTCGACATCCACGGTGCCGCTCGGGTTCTGGGGGAATTATACCCTACCGAGTGCAAGCTAGAGCCTGCGCCGAGCTCCCGGGATGCCTCGGCTGGTGGGCCGCGGGGTCAGTCAAGGAGCGTTCCCGGGAAGTGGTCCGCGATTACCTTGGTCCAGGCCCCCGAAATTCGGAGCGAAACCATCAGCGCGAGGACGTAGAGCAACAGTACGAAGAGTCCCACGAGTACAATCGTCCATCGTGCGAGCACGAGGGAAGCGAGCAGGTCGGTGAAGGCAGCTCCCAGCATCATCCCGGAGAGGACTCTCAGGGAGTTGCGCGATTCTCGGCGGCCGGCCGCTTGGGTGATCCAATCGAGGGCCGCCGGTAGGGGGAGAAGCGCGAACAGCAGCTGGACGCGATCGTCGAAGATGGAGAGTTTCATCAACGGGAGGGCTGCGAAGGCCACGAGCCACGCGAGCAATCCGATAAACTGTCCGGAGCAGCGGGCGCAGACGTGATAGGTCCGGGCTCGGCCGCGAATCGCGATCGTTCGGTTGAACCGGGTGGGCAGATGATGGGATAAGAGATACTCCCAGGCCGGCGCGTCCGAGGTCGGGGGCACGCGTATCGTCAACACCCCGCGAAATTCATGCGAGGATATATCCGAGAGGAGATTCTAACCCCGGTCGTGGGAGCTCCAGGGCAGTACGTCCAGGTGCCAGGTCCCGTCGTCTACAAGCGAAAGTACACTCTTTGGGTGTTGATTCTACTGGTCATCATCTGTTGGCCGGTGGCGATCATCTACTACTTCACCCGAGACAAAGTTCCGGTGCAGGAATTGACGACCTACCAGACTCCGATGGGCGCGTCGAGCCCGGGTTGGTCGGGACAGCCGGCGGCCCCGGGTGCCGCTCCGGCCACCGGCACGCGGTTTTGTCCGTCGTGCGGAGCGAGCGGCCAGCGAGCCGGCGGCTTCTGCTCCGTTTGCGGCAAAGCGGTCCCTCCCTAGCTGGAGTGCGATTCCCGGGCCGGTAGCGGTCCCCGGTGCTAGCCTACCGGCCCGGTCCCCGACCCGGCGATAAGCCGGAAGGGTAGCGTGTCGCTCCGTTGGGTCACGCCGCAGGAAACGATATGTTCCCTGTCTGTTCCCAGCGCGGCATGGTCGGCTGGTCGTTGCGGTCGAGTCTTGCGCTTGCTGTCGTGACGTTTCTCGTGCTCTCGTCGTTGGGGGTAGTGGCGGGGTTGGCCTCCGATTCCGGACCGGGCTCAGGTGGGACGCATGCCGCCGATACGACCCCGACGCGCTCGGGGGCCTCGCCGACGAGCGTCACTCCTCCCTCGTCGGCCGGGGTCGCCCGGGCCCTCACGATCGAGCAGGAACTTCGGGCGAAGGGGATCAATCCGGCGAAAATTCACCTACCGAACTTCCCGGGAGCGGTCGCAAACCCGGACCAACCGGTCCAGCCATCGTATACGAAGGCGCCGGCCCCGATGGGCCTCGCCGACATCGGTCTCAAGAACGTCTCCGGGGTACTAACACCGTACTCGTTGAACACGACGAGCGTCGCCGGGACGGTCGACATCACCAATCTCCAGTCGCTCTACGTGGACGGCGATGGGCCCACCACCTACGGGGTTCAGATGAACTCGGTCGTGAACGGGGTCACCATCTTCGGTAAGACCGGCTACCAATTCTGGAGCCAGAATTATGTGGACTACACTCCGAATACCGAGCAGCTCGTCTTCGGCGATGAAGTGTGGAACTTCTCGACCCCTTCCACTATTTTCCCGCAAAACGGCGTGTACAACTTCAGCGTGAATGGGACCTTCGCGGACTTCCCGTACCTGTACCAGGGGTATGGCCCAACCATCACGATCGGCTACCCGTTCTCCCTGACGCTCTACCTGAATACCTCGACGCTCGGCGACCGACCCGCCCTCTGGTTCAACTACACGGTCTCGAACTCCACGTTCCGACAATCGGAGTCGTACGACTACCTCGTCTTCAACTCCACAGTCGGGAAGCCGACGGCCCCGGCACCGGTGCCGTACTACCAGGCGGACGGGTACCACTACGACCCGGTCGGCGAGATCAACGACATGGAGATCGACCTCCTGGGTAACGACGACGGCGACGCGACCGCGTTCACGGCAGCGGACGCGACGATGACGCTCCAGTACTGGAACGCCACTGCGAAAGCCATGCAAGAAGTTCCCTCCGCCTTCAACGCGGGCCAGGAAACCGGCGAGACGTCGGTGGGGCTCAGCATCACCTCGAGCGGGACCGCGACGCCGCACGCGGTGGTCCACGCCGGACCGGGATTCGTCCACGGCCTGTGGAACTACTCGGCCGGGTCGGGGGCGACGGCGGTCACCGTCGACCTGCATCCCCGCAACGCCTTCATCTTCGTCAACCTCGGGGGCGCGGAGAATGTGAGCGGGGCCCAGTGGGTCCCGTCCTCGACGGGAGACACCGTTCTCTACGTGCCCACCGGAGGCACGTATTATTTCGAGTTCCTGATGGCCGACCGCGACCCCCAGGGGATGGCGGAGACCGTCACCGCGCCGGTCACGATCGCCGTCACGCTCGTGGTCGACGCGAGCCAGGGAATCTACACGCCGCTCTTCGCCATGAGCAATGCCCAACTGGCGGCCATTTCGGCGACGGGCACCGGCACCTCGGCGGACCCGTACCACCTCGTTCAGAACCAGTACGGCTCGATCGCCCCACAATTTGCGCAATTGGACGATTGGCTGTTCCCCATCTTCCCCGGGATACTGCTGGCGAACACGTCGGATTCGGTCGTGATCACGCCTCCGTCCCTCGAGATCAATATCCCGACCTGGGAGGTGATCCCGTACTTCGCCTCGCTTGACCTTCCGCTCTCGAACAACCTTCAGATCCAGTTCTACGACGCTTCCAACGTCTCGCTGGTCCAGGCCGCCGGGATTACCGGCTGGTTCAGTGCGGGTCAGAACGGGTACCCGGAAAGCGAGGTCATGCTGTGGGGCTGCTCCAACGTGCTGGTCGCCTCCAACACCTTCGACGACCAAGGAAACGCGCTGCTGCTCTACGGAGGGACCAACAATACGGTCTGGGGCAACAGGTTCGTGCCGACGTCGGTCGGCGTGACCCCGCCCGCGTCGATCGATGGAGGCGTCGGGACGACCGGAGTGAACGAAACGGAGTCGGGAGACCTCGTGTACAACAACTTCTTCACCGTCAACCTTCCGGCGATCACCCCGATCTACGACCCCTTCCCGTGCGACCAGTACGGGGTCTGCGTCCCGATCGCGTACACCGACACGTGGAACGTGAGCGAACAACCCGCAACGAACTACACGACCGTCCACGGCTTCAACCTGACCGGGAGCATCATTGGCACCTGGTACCAGGGCGGGAACTACTGGTCGAATTACGGCATTTCTTCGAACCCGTACGGGGTTTTGCCGTACAATGACTCGGGGTCGATCACGGCCGGTGGAGACTACGTCCCGCTCGTCCCGTTCGCGCTCTACGGCGTTACGTTCGTCGAGACCGGCCTATCGACCGGATCGGAATGGGCCGTGAACGAAAACGGTCAGAACGTTTCGTCGTTGGCTACGCACATCGCGGTCGCCGACCCCAACGGCACCTTCGGGGTCACCTTCGCGGGACCGGCGGGCTATCTACCGTTCGATCCCCCCCTCCAGTTCACCGTCGACGGGACCGCTGTCACGGTGGACGTCACGTTCGAACCGGCGGTGAATCTGACCGTCCGGGAAAATAACCTCGTGGCCGCAACGGTCTGGTCCTTCACCGTGAACGGTACCGGCACGGCGAACACGAACGTGACCGTCTCCGGCGACACGGCGGCGATGAACACCACGCTCCCCGAAGGGCGGTACAACATCTCGGCCTCGGCCGCGGGGTACATCACCCAAACTCCCCCGTTCTCGTTGGTGAAAATCACTCCGTCCGGCTACGGAGTGCTCTTCGTGTTCCAGCGAACTCCCGGCACCCTCGGGATCACGGTCTCGCCGGCCAACGCGACCCTGTGGGTGAACGGTAGTGCGGTGACGCTCGTTCACGGTAGCGGGTCCTCGACCTTGGCACCCGGGCTCGTACCCATCGAAGCGTTAGCCGCCGGGTACTACCCGTACTTCACCAACGTGACGGTGCTGAGCGGTGTCGTCCTGAATCTTACGGTCGCGCTCAAGCTGATCCCGCTCGGAACGTTGAACTTGGTCGTGTCCCCCGAGTCGGCGTACGCGTACGTGGACGGCAATCACGTGACGCTCGCAAGGGGGGTCTATTCCACGCAGATCGCCCCGGGAATGCACTCGATCGTCGTGGTCGCCGCTGGCTACTACACCTACTACAACAATATCACCGTCACGAGCAACCGGACGACCAACCTCACCGTCGCGCTGGTCGCCGTGAGTTCGCCGTCCTCCGCGGTCGCGGGCATCAGCACCCTCGGTTGGGCGCTCATCGCGCTCTTCGCCGTGCTCGCGGTGGTCTTCTTCATCGGAATGCTCGTCTTCGCGCGCCGGGGCCGCTCGGGAGGAAGCCAACCCGCCACCTCATCCGCCCAGCCGTGGCAAGAGCCTCCTCCGAACAACCCGCCTCCGTCGAACTGAACCGGTCCCGTCGTCTCGGTCGCCTCGCGGGCGTCGCCGGGTGGACTAGCCCGGACCGAAGCAGGGCAGAAGCCGCACCGCCGGGGGAAGTCCGGCCGGCGGGGCGTACTCGCCCACCGGTCGACCGCCGACCCGGAGGACGTGCTGGGCAACGCCCCGACAGTAACCGCACGCCTCGCACGTCGTGTGCTCGCAGTCGATGCCGGCGATGTGCCGAAGGAAATCCGGTGGGAACGCCCGGTTATCGATCGATAGCTCGCTGAGCGGGGTGAACGCCTTCTCGAGCGGTCGGGCCCCGTCGCCGCCCGGGGCGGCGGCCGCCCGATGGAGGGCGGCCAGCGGAGCTTTGACTTGAACGAGGCTCAGGATGTCCGTAAGGTCTCCCGGATAGCTTCGAGCTGCGTAGGCGCGTGCGCTACGGACGAGCCACTCCGTGGTGCGGTTCCGTCCCGAGACCTTGAAGCGGTGAACCCCCGCCTCCTCGTACACGTCGAGGTCCTCCGGCCGGACGAAGATCCCCGAGATGAGCTTCGCGGGGTCCCGGACGTATTCCAGTCCGCACTCGAGGATCGGATACTCGAACGAAGGACTCGGGGCCCCCGGCTGGGAGGCGAGCGAGCTCGTGTTGAGGTGATGCCCCCGATACGGGCAGGACGGGAGGCAGCTCTGGTTGACCAGGATCTCCACTTCCGCGCCCAGACGAACCAGTCCTCGGATGAGGCGGAAGTCTCGGTTCGCCTCTTCGAGAATGACCGTTCGCGCTCCGAGCCCCAGAAAATACTCCGCCTGCGTGACCGTGCGGACCCGGGCGAACGTGGAGACGGTGATTGGGATATCGGGCCACTCGGTCCTCACGGCCTCGATGAGCGCCGGGATCGCGATGATGAGTCCGTCGACGCCCATCTCGACGAGGTCGGAGACCTCGCCGAGGAACCGCTCGACGTATCCCGGTGAGTACTCCCGAAGACCGAGGTCGTTGCTGTTGAGGGTCGCGTAAAACTTCCTCGAACGTCGATGGACCAGTTCGAGGTGCGCTCGGAACCTATCGTGGGTGACGGACGGCAGGATCTGGGGGGGTCGTCCGCCGCCGGTGAGCTGGACCGGGAACCCTCCGAAGAACGTGGAGACCGGTAGGTCCGCCGTCGCGTGGACCAGGCGATCGTCGAAGTTGGACGCCAGGACAATCTCCATTCACCCGAGAGACGGCGCGCGGTATGTGAGCCGACCACCGCACCGGTGCGGCCCAACGGCCATTCCCCCGGCCGGGCTCGGTCGACCCATATGGCCGACCGAACGCGGGCCGGGTCGTCACTGACGGCCCTTCGCGAGGACCTCGAACTGATCGACCGTGCTATCGTCCTCCTGCTGGCGGAGCGCATCCATACCGCTGGGAAGGCGATTCGCTGCCGTTCGCACCTCGATGGTCGGGTCGCAAACCCCGCGCAGGAAGCGCGCGTTCTCGCGCGTGCCCGGGAATGGGGTGCGTCGCTCGGGCTCTCGGGGGAGCTCACCAACACGGTGTTTCGGGCGATGATCGAGGAAGGGAAGGAGCGGTATCTTGAGGCGCTCGCGCCGCTCGTACCGCCGGACCTACCGCAGCTCGACAGGAAACTCCGTCATTCCGGTCCGGTGCCGGTCGTATCGGTGTTGCGGGCGAAGGTCAGCGCGCCCGCGTAAACCCCAGCCCCGCTCCGACGTCGGCGCGTCGGCCCGCGCGTTACGGGAGCTGTTCGAGCGAGGGCTCTTCGAAGAATCGCTGGGCCGCGAGCTTGGTCGTGCCCTTGCGCAGGAGCTCGAGGGCCGTCGAGCGGGTCACCCCGAGACGGCTCGCCAGAGTCGCGAGGGACGCCCTGCGGGGATAGTCGAAATACCCGATCTGGAACGCCTCTCGGAGCGCCCGTTCCTGCCGACCGGTCAGTCCCCAGGCGCGGCGGTACGCCCCCGCCCGGACCAGTTGGGGACGCGGACCGGTCGAACGGGCCGACGCCGATAGTAGTCGACGGGCGTCGACGATCTGGGGGACGAGCACTTTCCACGCACCCCCCTTCGTGGCGACCTCGTTCGCGGAGTACGGGCAGGTGATGCAAAAGTCGCCCAGGTCGAACGCGGCGGCGCACGTAGCGGGCATGGGGACCGATACACGGAGCAGCGCTCGGTCCGGCCCGAGGCTCGAAACGGTGAGGTCGCGGCTGGCGAGCCGGGAGCGCAGTCGGCGCACCACCGGTCCGAGGCCATCCGGGCCGGTCCGGAGTTCGAAGAGCCGCAGGAGGCGATGCCGTCCGCGGTCCGTGGGACGACATGCCAGCAGTCGGAACGAGGCTCCGAGCGAACCCAGGGTTTCCGTGACCCAGTCGCTCGTGTCGACGTCGCCGAGGACGATTTCGACGATCGGTAACGGCTCTTCCGTCTCGGCGGGCGGACGCGAATGTGCCATCGAGCGAGTTCGAGAACCGCGCGCGGAACGGAGGCGCATGCCCTAATCCCTCACCGGTGCGGGTCGGTAGCGCTATTTGTCCGTCCCGTCGGCCTCGTTTGACGCCGTGAGGCGGCGAAGGACCTCCCCAGGGTCCTCAGGTGACGGGGCTCGCGAACGAGGGAACGTAGTGCTCGGGGAGGCGGCCGACGATCGGGATCTGGCGTCCGCACTTCCGGCAGCGATTCTGGGGGTCGAGCCGCCACGATTGTATGGTAAACCCGAAACGCCGGATCACCACCATCCCGCAGCCCGGGCAGTAGGTGTGCTCGAGCGGGTGCCCCCAGACGTTCCCGAGGTAGACGTACTCGAGGCCCTCGGCTTTCGCGACCCGATGGAGCTTCTCGAGCGTCTCGGTCGGCGTTTCGGGGAGGTCGAGCATGTGGTAGTCGGGATGGAAGCGAAGCAGGTGGAACGGGGTGGACGGGCCGAGCCGATCGCGGACGAAGCGAGCGAGTTTCTTGAGCGCCTCGACCGAATCGCCCACCTCCGGGACGATCAGATTGGTCACCTCGACGTGCACGCCCTTCTGCTGGAGCCCTACGGCCGATTCAAAGATCGGTTCCGGTCCCTTCGCGGCGACGTATTTGCGCAAGAATCCGGGCTCGCCGCTGCCCTTGAAATCGACACTCACCGCATCGAGGTGCGGACCGATCGCCTCGACCGCTTCCGGGGTCATGTATCCGTTCGTCACAAAATTCGCAAAGAGGCCTTCCTTGTGCGCTTCACGAATCACGTCGAGGGCGTACTCCGCGAAGATCGTCGGTTCGTTGTAGGTGAACGTCACGCCGCTGCACCCGAACCGCTTCGCCTCGGTCACCGCGGCGTGGGGCGGCAGCGAGCGGCCCACGACCTCGCGCTCCTGCGAGATCTCGGCGTTCTGACAGTAGGCGCAACGCCAGTTGCAGCCCACCGTACCGATCGAATACACCCGGGTCCCGGGGTGAAAATGGGAGAGAGGTTTCTTTTCGACCGGGTCGATCTGCACGGCCGAGGCCTTCCCGTAGCTCAGGAGGACGAGCTGACCCCCGACGTTCTTGCGGACGAAGCAGAACCCGTGCGACCCGTCGGGAACCGTGCAATATCGGGCGCAGGCGGTGCACCGGACCTTTCGGTCGCCGAGTGCTTCGAAGAGGGTCGCGGGATGCCCGACTAGGGCCGACATGGACTCTCGGTACTCGTAGGCGCTCCGGGACAATAAGCGTGGTCCCGCGCCGGGGGGTCGAGCCGAAGATTCATCTGCGCCGAATCGTCCCGGAACCTCGATGTCGGGGATTGAGAAAAGCCCGGCCCGGGCGGCCGCTGCCGACGCTGTGGAGCGGGAGGTAGCGGACCGCATCGCCCCGCCGTCCGAGTTTCTGGAACGCGTCGCCCGCGTCCGGGCGGCCCTCCTCGACCAGGTGGCGAAAGCTGCCGAGTCTCGGTCCAGCCCTCTCGTGCGCGCGCTCGTCGCGGGGAGCGCCGCCCGAGGGACCTTTCTCAAGGACCGCTTGGACATCGACCTGTTTCTCCTCTTTCCGCCCGACCTCCCGCGGGATCGGCTGCGGGAGGAGGGATTGGCCCTCGGCCACGCCGTACTGTCGGAGCCGGAAACTCGCTACGCGGAACATCCGTACCTGCGGGGTCGGTTCGAAGGGTTCATGGTGGACGCCGTCCCCGGCTTCGCAATCACCGACCCAGCCCATCCGATTTCCCCCGTCGACCGGACCCCATTTCATCAGGAGTATCTCGCGGCCCAAGAAACACCGGGGATCGTCGCCCAGGTCCGTCTCGCGAAGCAGTTCTTCCGCGCGCTGGGCGTGTATGGCTCGGAAGCTCGGACCGAGGGGTTCTCCGGCTACCTGGTCGAGTTGCTGGTGATTCGCTTCGGTAGCTTGCGCGCCCTCCTCGCAGCGGCACGCAATTGGAGGGTGCCCGTGCGGCTCGCGGAACCCGGTCGCGAGCCCCCGCGACTCCCGGCGGAAGTGGCGCTCGTGCTGGCCGACCCGGTCGACCCGAACCGCAATGTGGCGAGCGCCCTATCCCGCCGAAACCTCGGGCTGTTCATTCTCGCCGCCGGTGCCTACCTCGACGCCCCCACCGCTCGATTCTTCGAGCCCCGACCCCGCGCTCCGCTCGGCCGGGAGGAAGCCCTGCAGTATCTGGAGCGTCGGGGCACCCACGTGACCATCGTCACGCTCCCGCGACCCGAGCTCGTGGACGATACGCTCTACCCGCAGGTGCGCAAAGCCGCGCGAGCGGTCGCGGAGGAGCTCTCCCGATCGGACTTCACCGTCCTCGGAGAAACGAGCGCGGCGGACGGGCGGACGGTCGTCCTCGCCGTAGAGCTCGCGCACCCGCGCCGCCCCCAGGTGCGCTTGCAGGACGGCCCGCCGGCCGGAATCGACCGGGCCGGGCATTTCCTCGAGAAGTGGGGACCGAAGAACGACCAGGTGCTCCAGGGACCCTACGTCCGACCCGATGGGAGTCTAGGGGTCGAGACCCACCGGGCCGATCGCGACGCGGAGTCGGCGATTCGCTCGGCGTTCCCGAGGCTCTCCCTCGGGAAGGACCTCACCCCGACGGACCCGGAACAATTCCGTGTCTACCGGCTCTCCGACGCACCCGAGGGCGACGCGCTGGGCGAGGTGCTCGCCGACCTGCTCGCGAAACGGCTGCCTTGGCTGGACGACACCTAAGCCGCTTACACGGCGTGCGGCGACAGGCTCTGAAGCACGAACCAGAGCGCGAGCCATCCGAAGAATTCAAGCGCCAATAGGCCGGCCCAGTCGCCTTTCGTGTAGATCGATGACTTCGCGTGGAACATCCCGATGATGTAGGGACTC
>Ga0187782_10001599_pt1 | contig 16586 bp, 9 predicted proteins | sample 0715_SJ02_MP15_2_FD_132454 | JGI IMG/M metagenome (GOLD analysis project Ga0187782, IMG submission 132454) | Tropical peat soil microbial communities from peatlands in Department of Meta, Colombia - 0715_SJ02_MP15_20_MG | ecosystem: Environmental > Terrestrial > Soil > Wetlands > Peat | place...
GCTGGCGGTGCCGCCGCCCACGCAGGCGGCGTTGTTGCCGTAAAAGTTGTCGCTGGGCAACACCACGCGCGCGTTGCCATGCGCGTCCACGAACACGCGGCGGTACCGCTCGTCGTCAGGGCCAAAGCCGCAGCCCAGGACGGAGGTGCGCTGGTTGCGCAGGTCGTCCTTACGGCAATCGAAGGCCGTGTACCACTTGCCGCGCTCCAGCAAGACCACGCTCAAGCCGGCCTCCGCCAGCTCTTTGGCCACGATGCCGCCCCCGGCGCCCGCGCCGACCACCACGGCATTAACACGTTTCAGAGCCATATCGAAAAAGCCTCTCACATAGGGGCGACGCTTGTGGTCGCCCAACCGAAGAACAAGTCAAAAGGCAAATCGCAAAAGTCAAATGGCAAAGCCGAAAGACCGGTGGTTCCTGATCCTCGCTTTGACCTTGTGCTTTTGGCCGACACCGCCCGTCTGCGGTTTACTCAATTCAATTTGAAACTTCCTATTTACTTTTGCCATTTGCCTTTTGCGATTTGCGTTTTGACTTCTTCTTTGGTTTTCAACTCTTGCCGTCTTGTTTCGTCAGATCGTAGTGCAAACGTCCGCGAATGGGCGGGTAGGGCAAGCCCAGCATCTTCCAGCTTGCTCGCCCGCGGTTACCGCCGTGCCGCGGATCGCCGTAAAAACCTTGCATGGTGTGGCTAAGAATGAGAGCGAAGAAATCCTTCGACGAGATTTCCTTCCAGGGTTTTCCCGCCGGGCCGCCGCTCTCCAGATCTTTGAGGATGTCGTCTTGCTGCTCGGGGCGCAGCCCGGCGAAACCGTGTCCGAACTTGTCGAGGCTAGCTTGCTCGACACCCTTCAGGCCTTGGCGGTAGCTCGAGCGGTGGCGCTTGTAAGGACCCATGAGCTGGAGGTCGAGGAAATTCGGCACCCCAGCTTCCGTCGCTCCCGGGTCCTGGTCGGAAGGGATCAGCCGGTCGCAAATCGCTGCGACAGTTCGCCCTTCCTCGACCGTGAAAAATCGCCACGGACTCGCCTGCCGCGTGCAGCCAACCATCGAAGCGGCGGCTGCGGCGGTGGTGACTTGTATGAACTTGCGGCGGGTAATTCGGCTGGAATTGCGCATAACGGACTCGTAAATCCTTGAACCGGTGGAATATTTGATGGACGGGCGACCGGTTTCAGGCAAGAGAGCGGAGCGTGCAAGGGCCGCAAGGTTAGGCCGGCGCGCGCTCTCGCGCATTTGGATAGAGCAATCGAAGGTCCACCGCCACGGGCAGTATGAAAGCGCATTGCCGTGGAAAACGCAAGAGACACAATGTCGCAGGCCAAGAATAGCGAGTCCCTTTGCCGCCTTCTTCCTCTCGCGATGATTGTCGGGGGCTGATTGTTAGTAGTGTCGTGAGTCAGAAGTTCGCTAAAAAGGCCGTCGCGTACTCACCTGTTTTTCAGAGCCCCGTCAGGGGCGCCAGAATGTAGCCCAGGGCGTGAGCCCTGGGTTGGACGGCCCTCACCCCGCCTTCGGCACCCCTCTCCCGCCCGAGCGGGAGAGGGGACGGGGGGGGTGAGGGAAGGCCTCACGAACCCACGGCTTACGCCGTGGGCTACACTCTGCCGCCCGCTGCGCGGGCTGAATTATTTGGCGAACTTCTGACTCAGGACAATAGCGATCAATCGACAATTGCCTGAAACTCGCCAGGCAATACTCCCATCGCCAGCACCACGCCTCGCGCGATCTGACGAAGTTTGCCGGCGCTGAGGGTCCGGAGCCGCGAGCGTGATGGAACCAGGCTTTCTTTCCTTACGGTTGTTATGTTCTCCGCCTGGGCCTCGGAAGGCACAGCCAAGCCTGTCTCGCCCGGTTCCAATCGTACGTGCGTATCAAGTTCACGCACGGTAGTCGAGAGCGGAACAACAAGCACGGTGCTGGCCCTCGGATGCTGATTCCTCACGTTCAGGGAAACGATAACCACGGGACGGGCGCTCTTGTCGGAAGGATCCGAGGGCATTCGAACAAACCAGATTTCGCCGCGTTGCGGCTGGGGGTGTTGGTGATTCGGCAAGCAGCTCACTCTCCCCTGACATCAAGTGCCGATTCTCCCAGTTCGCCCCAGGCGCTGAGTTCTGCGGCCTCTTTGACTGCTAACGAATCGTAGTATAGGGTGGTTTGCGCGGCCAGTTTTTCGAGTTTGGCGCGAGCTTGGGCGTCAGTGACCAACCTCTCGACATAGGCGCTAACCGAGGTCGCACCCTTTTCGCAGCAATGGGTTCTGAGAAACCGAATGTTTTCTCTCGAAAGCGAAATCGTGAGGCGTTCTTTTCCAGAAATTTGCCTCGACTTCGTATTTGCTGCGGTATACTGTCTGAGCTTACGAATCGTATGCATACGGCTCATACTAAATGGTTCTTTGGATGTTGTCAAATCTGGAGAGAACGATTATGAGAGTGTCTCGCCGGCATTTCCTGGGCTGGGGAGCTTCAGTGCTGGCGCTCCCGAGCGCCTCGCGGCTTTTCGCGCAAGGCATGGCCACTCGCGGCGTGCGTCCTTCACCGCGCCCCAAATTCTCCGGACGCCCATGGCCGGTGGATTTCACAGACATCGCACACCAAGCCGGACTCACAGCGCCGACGGTATATGGCGGCGAATATGTCAAACGGTACATCGTCGAGGCGAACGGGCCTGGCATCGCCTTCTATGACTACGACCATGACGGCTGGCTGGATGTTTTCGTCCCCAGCGGAACTCTCTTGGAGGAAACGCCGGCGCGCCAGGCGATTACCAATCGCCTTTACCATAACAACCGCGACGGCACATTCACCGATGTCACTGCCAAGGCCGGTCTCACCCACAACGGTTGGTGCTACGGCGTTTGCATCGGGGACTATGACAACGACGGATTTGACGACCTTTTTCTAGCCTATTACGGTAAGAACATCCTCTATCACAACAACGGCGACGGCACGTTCAAGGACGTGACCGAAAAAACAGGCTTAAGCGAGGCTGTTCCGCGCTTCGGAGCCGGTTGCACCTTTGCCGATTACGACCGCGACGGATGGTTGGATCTCTTTATCTCACGATATATCGACATGGACCTGGAAAGAATCCCCGCCGCCGGAACAAACCGCTATTGCCAATACAGCGGCGTGCCCGTCAACTGCGGTCCACTCGGGCTGACCGAGGACTCGTGCTCTTTGTACCACAACAACGGCGACGGCACCTTTTCGGAAGTGACCGGGAGGGCGGGACTCCTCAAGGCCGGCAAGCGGTATGGCCTGACGGCGGTAGCCTTCGACTACAACAACGATGGCTGGCCCGACCTCTTCGTGGCCTGCGATTCCACTCCCAATCTGCTTTACCGCAACAATCACGACGGCACATTTACGGAAGTTGCCATGGAGTCGGGAGTGGCTGTGAGCGGCGACGGCTCCGAGCAGTCGGGGATGGGCGTCGGCATCGGCGACTATGACGGCGATGGCTTCCTTGACCTCTTCCTGCCCCACTTTATCGGCGACACGCCGATTCTCTATCATTCCGTCCTGGGAAATTTCTTCGATGACGTGACCTCGCCCGCCGGTCTCGCGGTCAACACCCAGTACGTCTGCTGGGGCGTCGATTTCGCCGATCTCGACAACGACGGCTACCTCGATATTTTCCACGTAACGGGCAGCGTCTATCCCGAGGTGGAGAAGGTTAATCCCGAATACAAATATAGGACGCCGCGCGTGGTGTACCGCAACTTAGGCAACGGGACCTTCGAAGAAGTCTCGGATCGCAGCGGCGCTGCGGTGCTCGATCCCCACTCCAGCCGCGGCTGCGCGTTCGGTGATTTTGATAACGACGGCAATCTCGAGGTGCTTATTCTGAATATGGGCGAGGTGCCGAGCCTGCTGAAGAACCAGGCGGCCGGAAAGAATCATTGGCTCAACGTGAAACTGGCGGGCACGAAATCGAATCGCTCGGCGGTGGGGGCGCGGATCAACCTCACGGCGGGCGGGCGGCGCCAGATTCGCGAGGTGCTGAGCGGCTCCAGTTACATCTCACAAAGCGATTTGCGCCAGCACTTCGGGCTGGGCAGCGCCGCCAAGGTCGACGAAATCGAGGTTCGCTGGCCAAGCGGGCAAGTGGATCGCGTGCGTAACGTCGAAGCCGGCCAGTTCATTCGCATTGAAGAAGGCCGCGGTCTGGCCAGACGGTGAGGGAAGCCAACCGAATTTTTCCCTTGACAACTACTGTCGACGGGAGTATCAAGAGCAACCTGACAGATCGGTCGGTCTCCGGCCTGCTTGGTGAGGAGGGGGTTGTTGGCCGATAAACACCTATAACGCTATAGTAACTATGAGCATTTTCCCGCTACAGTTTTTCGTAGCGATCTTCTCTTTTTGGGAGTACGCTCGTCTCTTATACTGACTACGACATTGGTTCTCGTATTTGGAATCAATGGGTTAGGCACGGAGCCATTTTGGAAGCACGATTGCTAAGCTAATACTCTTCGGCAGGTTACCAGAAGCCGTTTTCGGAGTTGCTAGAAACAAGAAGCTGTTTCCCAGGACGTTAGAGAAAGCAAGATTGAGTCGCGGTAGTCCGAAGAGTTTCTGAAACCCCAACAAGTCATGTACGCAACGGTCCTGGCGGCCTACGTTGCGCGGAGAGCGGAGTACGCGTGCAACGGAAGAATGTCACGGACAGTTGCGATCTCCTTCGAGCATTGATATCGGTCCCTCGAGGGCTTGCCAGCCTCGCGCCACGATCCGTGCCGGATTGTGCCAGAGCATCGGCGCCTTTTCATTCGAGTTCGAAGCCATGCCCCATGGGGCAGCGCGGAACATCGTTCTGGACACAGGTCGAGGGTCAAGATTCCCCAGAATTTTAGATTAGGAGGATAAGACTCATGCGAAAGAACCTGCGCATCCGAGCATTTGCTACACTCTCTTTGGCATTGTTTGTAGTCCTGATTTACTCCGCACCGGCCAGTGCGCAGTCACTTACCACCGGCGCTCTTACCGGCACGGTAACTGATCAGACCGGCGCTGTAGTTCCCGGGGCCAAAATCACATGCACTAACGTCGACAGCGGCACCGTTCAAACCACCACAACCAATACCGCCGGCACCTACCATCTGCCACTCCTCGAACCCGGGCGCTACCACGTGAGAGTGGAGGCCACCGGCTTCAGAGTTGAGGAACAAGGGCCCGTTGCGGTTTCGCTATCCCAGACCTCGAACCTTAATATCACGCTCGAGGTGGGCAGTTCCAAGCAGATCGTTGAGGTCAGTGCGCAGGCGGCCCTCATCACCACCGAGAATCCCAATACCACCACGACCGTCAACGCGACGGCACTTTCGACCTTGCCGAACCCCGGCAACGACCTCAGCTACGTGGCCCAAATCGCGCCTGGCGCCGTGATGAATACTACCGGCGGCTACGGCAACATGGAGTTCAACGGCCTCCCGGCCACGTCGACTAATTTCACCATCGACGGCATGGATGCCAACGACCCCTTCCTGAACCTGAACAATTCCGGTGCCACCAACCTGCAACTGGGCCTCAACGGCATGGAGGAGGCGAGTATCAATACGCTCTCCTTCTCTGTCGATCAAGGCCGGCAGGGCGCGGCGCAGGTCAACTTCATTTCGAAGTCGGGTTCCAACCAGTTCCACGGGAACGCCTTCGAGATCTGGAACGGTGCTTCCATGAACGCCGTGGACTGGTTCATCAACGCCGAGCCTGGCGCCCCCGCGGTGCGACCCTTCTCCAACGTGAACCAGTTCGGAGGTTCTTTCGGCGGGCCGATCCTGCGTGACAAGCTATTCTTTTTCTACGACCTAGAGGGAATTCAAATCGTTGTCCCAACCACCTTGGGTGAGACTTACCCAAGCCAGGGCTACGAGCAATACGTGATCAACACGATTCCGACAGGCGGTACGGACCCCCTCAATGGCGTCACTTACGCTCCACCGCCGAATCCCCAGGCCGCTATTTCCTATTATCAGCAAGCGTTCAAACTCTATGGCACTCCCGCGAACGGAGTCCCCGTACCCGTCGGCGGCTGCCCGCTGGGTTCTGGTGCGCCCGCCAACGGTAACGGATGCGAGCTGACCAGGGTCTTCGGATTCTCGAATAAAACCCACGACCTCTATATGAAGGGGCGAGTGGACAGCGACCTCAGCGCCAGCAACAGGGTCTGGTACTCGTTCGAGTGGGAGCGGGGAGTTCAGGCCACTTATACCGACCCGGTCAATACGGTGTTCAACGCCTACTCGACGCAGCCACAGGTTGGGGCCGCGGTTGGTTATACTCACGTTTTTAGCCCAACTATCGTCAACGACTTCAACCCCGGCTTCTACTGGTATTCGGCCATATTCAAGCCGGATAACATGAAAGCCGCCGAGGCCGCCTCGCCTATCGAGTTCACGGGACTCGGCTTCACCCCCGTCTACAACGCGGGAACGGCGTGGCCGCAAGGGCGCAACGTAACCAACTGGCAACTCGTTGACAACCTGACGTGGACACACTCAGCGCACACGTTCAAATTCGGGGAAAACCTCCGCCGCACGCTGGTGAGCGACTTTGACATGGGGATCAACAGCACCCCGTATATCAGCGCCGGTGACGTCTACCAATACGCCATGGACGTTGCCAGCTACGCGCAAGTCGCCTACCCAACGAGTCTCTCCGAACCGATCGGAATCGCCTCGTTCGATGTGTACGCGCAGGACACCTGGAAAATAAAGAAAAACGTCACCATGACCTATGGTCTGCGGGCCACCTGGAACTCGGATCCGAAGGAGCAGCATTCGAATTTTGCCGAGTTGAAGAGCAGCTTCTTGACTCTCAATCACGACCCCAGCGTGCCGTACAACGCAGCCATCAATCCGCACGCCAGCCTGCTGGCATACAGTACGCCGTTGATCGAGTGGCAACCGCGCGCTTCCGTTGCCTGGGAAGTAAGGCCGAAGACCGTTTTTCGAGTTGGCGCCGGAATGTTCAGTGACATCTTCCCGGCTGGGATCGCTGATGGATTCCTCGATAACCTCCCCAACGACAATTTCTTTACCTCGGCTTTCAACAGTCCGGTCATCGTTTCCAATTACGCCGTTCCCGGCTCCGGGAATGGCACTCCGGGCTCGCCGAACAACGACGCCCTCGGGAATATGAAGAATGCCCAGCAATTGCTGCTCGCCGGTTTCGCCAGCGGAGTGGTTTCCTGCGCGGCGCCGAACGCTCCATCCAATTGCATCCCGCCCCCTGGGTCTACCGCCGCCCTTCCCGATGGCACTTGGAAGTACCCCTACTTCATTGAATGGAACGCGCGCGTCGAGCACGAGTTCGGGCCCAATTGGTTGGTGCAGGCGGGCTACGTGGGCACCAAGGCAACCGAGCTGCCCTACAACGAAGATCCGAACGGCTTCCAGAACGTTTGCCCGGGTTGCTTTGCTCCTTACCCTTACAGCGCCACGGCTACTGCTCCCGATCCCAGATTCGGGAACATCACCCAGAACCTTTTCGGGGCGAACAGCATTTACCACGCGTTGCAAGCGAGTGTGCAGAAGCGGATGAGCCACGGCCTCACGTTCAACTTGAACTATACCTACAGCCACTGCATCGACACTCTATCGAATGAAGGTTCGATTACCGGCGGGTTCAACCCTAACACTTCCAACGCCTCCATGACGCCGAACGAACCCCTCAGCCTGCTGCGCGGGGACTGCGACTACGACGTTCGCCACGGCCTCAACGGCAGCTACATCTATACGTTGCCGTCAATGATGCACAACAAAATCCTGGGCGGAATCCTGAACGGCTGGGAGCTCGCTGGAGACCTGTTCCTGCACTCCGGATATCCGTTCTCGGTCACCGGCGGAGGGTATGGCGCGAACGGCAATGGGGTGTTTCAGGGCAGCACGCCAGGCCTCTTCTTAGCATCTCCGACGGGCACCAATCCTTATGCCAAGTGGAAGACTGGCCTCTCCACGCAGACGCCGGGCGTGCCCGAAGTCCAGTGGCTGAATCCTAACGCTTTCATCGCCACCATCGATGGGACAACCGGCCACTGCACGGCGGGCGAGACCATCGTGGCGGGAGCGGCGACGGCCTTCAACGACAATGCCCAGACCTGCCAGTTCTCGAATAACGGCCGCAACAACGTGATTGGACCGGGGTTCGCCAATGCCGACATCTTCTTGGGTAAGTCCTTCAAGCTCACTGAGAAGCTTAAGTTCCGGGTCGATATCGAGGCGTACAACGCGTTCAATCACGCCAACATGGCGCAGCCGGGAACCGGCGCCGGCATACCGAGCATCCCCGGTACAGTCAACAACGCTTTCACCATCAACCACACCCAGTTGGAACCGACCGGCTTACTCGGCTCCGGCTTGGGCGGCGACAACTCCGTGCGCATGGTCGCCTTCAAGGCACGGATCGAATTCTAATCTAGCTGCGGGGGCGGTTGAGTAACCGCCTCCGCCGCGATCAATGTCTCCAGTTTGTGGCGCGGACCCCGGCTCGCGGGGCCCGCGTTTTTTTTGACATAGCGTGCTTGCCTCGGGCGGCCGATTACCTGGAAGGCTCGTGCCGAAGGCACCTTGGAGTGCGGCGGCTTGACGCCGCCTTGGGATTTTCGGGACCCCTGCGGGTAGTGTGATGTCGCCCCTAAAGGGGCTAAACAGATTCTCGCGGGCGGCCGTCCTCCCACGGCTCAGCCGCTTAAGCGTTAACCTAAGGAGGTCTCCCGCCTCAAGCCGCGTCAGCGGCGACGTCATTTAGCCCACGGTGCCAGCCGTGGGAGATGCTTGCCTAATGGCGATCTGCCCATCTGCCGACCTGCCCACCTGCCCACCTGCCTACTGCCCACTGCCTACTGCCCGCTCGAGGAGCTTACGCGCAGTCGCGTCGCCGGGGTGCTTGGCGAGCCAAGTTTCGAGCAAGCTCTTGGCATCTGCGCCTTGGCCCAGGGATATTTCCAGCTTGGCCAGGTTATATAACGCCGAAGACGCTTCCGGGTTGTGCCGGAGCAGGTTTCGAAAGGTCATCAGGGCCTCCTGTGTTTTGCCCTCCTGCGCGTATAGAACGCCAAGGTTGTTGGCTGCCTGCTCATTCTCCGGCTGCAGTTCGAGGGCGCGGCGGAACAACTCGAGGGCTCTCGCGGCGTCATGTTGTCGCGCTGAGACAATGCCGAGGTTATCAAGGGCATCCGGGAAGTTGGGGGCCAGAGCCAGAGCTTTCTCGAATGCCTGGCGAGCGGAGGGCAACTCCCCTTGCTGCAGGAGGACGTAGCCGAGGTTGTTCCAGGCCTCCGCAAAGTCCGGCGCCTGCTGCGTGGTCTTCTCGAGTTGAGCGCGGGCTTCTGCGAGCTGGCCGGACTTCATCAATAGCACGGCAAGCAGGTTGCCGGCCTCGGGAAAGACGGGCCGCGCCGCTAAGGCGGCGCGTGCTCCGGAAACGGCGAGCGCCTGCTGGCCCGCCGCGCTGCGCAAGAGGGCTAGATTGTACTGGGCCTCGGGGTCGTGCGGATTGGTCTTGACCAGCGAATCGAGATACGTCTCTGCCGCCTCCGGGCATCCCGCCTCCACCAGCGCCGCGCCCAGCCACCTGAAATCGCGGCGAAACGAACACAACAACTGGCGGCCCGAAAAGGGCAGAGCGCCCGCGCCCGATTTGACTCCCCGGCGCGCGTCCTCCAGGATTTCCGCCGCTTCCGCGCCTCCCCAATAGACTTTCACCAGCTTGCGGAACGATTCGAGCCCCCCGGGGTCGTCCGCGGACCCCGTTTCGAATAGCAAGCCGGTGGGAAACGCCGGATCGCGGCGCTCATCGAATAGATAGGCTAGTAATGTGGAGCAAAAAAGACGGAATGGCCGGTTAGCGCGCCAAACCGGATAATCCAGTTTCTCAGCGGCGCCCGCGGGCGCCGGGCCGCCGCTCCACAGCACCAGACGGCTGGGTATCTTGGTTTGGAGGGCGAACAAGGCGTCGAGGCCGGAATGTGACGGCGGCGACCCCCTCACCCGGCTCGCCCCGGCTGATGAAAGCGCCGCCGGCGAGCCACCCTCTCCCCCAAGGGGGAGAGGGCTGGAATCACGTGGGGGGAGAGGGCTGGAATCAGTTGCAAGGGGGGGAGTGCTGGAATCCGGTGCGGGCGCTTCCGGCTCTTTCCAAAGCCAGAGTAGCGCGTAGCGGTGCGTGCCGTGTAACTTAGCTTGCTTGGCCGGTGGGGCAGCCACTTCCGACGTGCCTTCGTCAATTAACCGGATGTCTACAAACGATGGCATAGGCAGAGGATCCACGAGGGCCGTCGAGAAACGCGCCGGGGCTGATTCAGGCAGCGGCAGGGCAGCGGACGGGTTTGGAGCGCCCGGGGAAACCGCAGGGGCGAGCGGTTCACTGCGGGGATTCGTTTGGCCTTCGACCAGATGATACCGGTTGCCGGCTGTAAGCTCCGCGAACTCACTCACGCTGCCGCTCGGCCACCGTACCCTGACTTTGACCCGGTTCGTGGAGGAAGTAGCGCGGACCTGTTCTGTAGGTCCGCGGTTCGTGGAGGAAGAAGTAGCGCGGACCTGCTCTGTAGGTCCGCGGTTCGTTGAGTCACCCAGCCCGAAGACAAGCTCCTTGCTATGCTGCGCCAGGAAGCCGGACCCGCAGCTCAGGAATCGCACGCGGCGGCCCGTTGGAGTTTCGACTTCGACGCGCGCGCCGATCGCGTCGCGGTTGCCCTGCGTGGCTGTCAGGCGAATGGCCAGGGATGGATTTCTGTGGCCGATCTCGTTGCGTAGCAGGCGCAGTTGCGGACCGGTGCGGTTATGAACAATGAGGTCGGCATCGCCATCACCATCGTAATCGAAGATGGCGAAAGAACGGCCATCGTCGATGAAGTCCAGGCCGGCAGCCGCTGAGGCGTCAACGAACCGTCCGTCCCCGCAGTTCAGAAAAAAAACGTTGCGCTCGAAGCCATCCCATGGGTGTCCTCGGTGCGCCAGTTCGAAGCCGGCAGCCCAGGCGGCCCGATATTCGATGCTGGGCGCCAGGGCGTGAGGCGAAAGGGCAATGATCTCCTCCCAGAAGTAGGCATCGAGTGGAGCGGCGTCAGGCGTAGGGGACGAGAGGTACCCGTTCAGGCAGTAGATGTCCGGCCAACCGTCGTTTTCGAGGTCGAAGATGTCGGAGCACCAGTTCCAATATGCCCAGCGCGCGCCGGCGGCGTCAGGAAGAGCTTGCATCTTGGGCTGGATTCCCGCTTTCGCGGGAATGACGTTACCTTCTGCTTTCGCGGGAATGACGTCATTCTTGGCCTGTGCCGGGAGGGTGTGATACAGGCTACTGCCCATGGCAAACTGCCGCACGGGGGCGACGCCAACGTCGGCAAAGCGCTGCTCGAACTCAGGGTCCGCGGTCACTCGTTCGCCCACGGGTTGCCACATACCGGCGGCGTAAAGTTCGCCGAGCCCGTCGCCATCCACATCCGCGAAGGCGGCGCTCATGCCGGCGCCGTATCCCGGCAGCCCGTCGATGACTTCCTCAAAGGTGCCATCGCGGCGATTGCGATAAAGGTTGTTGCGGCCAAAGTCGTTAACGACGCAAAGGTCGGGCCAGCCGTCATCGTCAATGTCGGCCCAGACGCAGGCGAAACTGTAACGGTTGTTGCCGCGATCGAGCCCGCTGGCTGTCGTCACGTCCACAAAGGTGCCATCGCCGCGGTTTCTGTAGAGGTGGTTGCCCGGGCCGTTCTGGGCGTCGTAATAAGGAGTAGGCAAGGGCACTGCACCCTGGCCTTGAAAGTAGCCGTAAGAGCAGACGTAGAGGTCGAGAAAGCCATCGCGGTCATAATCGCCCAGCGCTGCCGCGGTGAGCGCGGCCTTTGCGGAAGCAGGCGGGAATCCGTTGTGCGCCAGCGTAAATTTCCCGTGCCCGTCGTTCAGGAAAAGCAGCGGCGCGGACTGGGTGATGAGGATGAGGTCCTGATGCCCCCGGTTCAGCAGGTCGGCGAAGAGCGCCATGGGAGTCGCATCCAGCAAGTCGACCCCCGCCTGGGGAGCGACATCTTCGAAGACTCCCGGCTTCACCTGCCGGTACAAGCGATTCGGCAACCCCTGCGGCTGGCAAAGGTAAATCTCGTCGCGCCCGTCTCCGTCCGCGTCTCCGACACTGACGCCGTAATTGCCGAAGATGTCGATGCCGCTCGCCTCATCCAGGACGGCGCGCCAGTAATTGGTGTCGCGGAGGAGGTGGGCGGCATAGCTGGGATCGGCGTTGAAGGCGGCGTGCGTGACGTCGGTGAAGACCGGTTCGGGGGCCAGAACTGTGTCCGCTTCGCGAGGCCGCCAGCCAGCAATTTTCCATTCGGTCCCGGCCCGTTCGGAACTCCCAGTCTCCTGCTCCCACTCAATTTCCCATTCTCCGGACATCTGCCAGCGGGCCGGCGCCGAAGCCGCCCCTGCCGCGGCATTCGCCCCGCACAACTGAAAACGAAACCGCGCCGACAGGTTCTTTCCGGAGTCCACGGACGCGCCGCCTTCGTGAATCTCGGTGCAATCGAGTTGGACGAGGGTGAGCGGGGCATGCTGCTTTAGCCAGCGGCGGAGATCAGCGGTGAATTCATCGCGGCCCAGGACTGCCGTATTTCGCTCGCTATCGTCCCACTCGGCGCGGCGCACCGAGAAGCAGTGGTCGTCCCGGAGAACCGTCTCGCGCCCGGGAGCCAGGGAGACGCCGCGGAAGCGCGGCGATAAATCGATTCCCGCGCCTCCCGCAAGCAAGCTCGCGCGTAAAGCCTCGAGAGGCTTCGAAATGCTTTCAAAGCGCCTTTCGCAGGCGAATCGGTGGCTGGAGAACCGGGCCAGCGCCTGACTGACGGGAGTCCACGTCTTTCGCCCGGGAATGACCTGGTCCGCGGCCTCGGAGGCAAGAACTGTAGTCGGAGCTGCGCCGCCGGCCCGCCACAGAGCGTCTCCGCGGGCGGCCCAGGAGCCCGCGATCAGTCCGGCGCTGGAACGCAGAAAGCGGCGGCGGGAAAGGCTTTGAGCTATGCTTCGATAATCTCGGATTTTGCCCTCGTGCGAAAACAGCTTTTCACCACAGAGACACAGAGGCACTGAGAAATAAGAAGCCTGGTCTTCTCTGTGCCTCGGTGTCTCTGTGGTTAATAGAACTCGTCTTCTTCAATTGCTGCTTTTTGTTTCTAGCTTGCGCGCCGCCGAGCGCCGCTGTTCTTCGGAACGCTTCTCGGCCTGGGCGGCCAAGTCTGCGCGGCCAAGTCTCCGGTAGAGCCGAGCAAGCTGCCACTGCAACTCGCCGGAAGAGTCGGCCGGAGCGGCCGCCTCGAGGTCCGCGAGAGCGCGCTCGTTGTCACCCGAGGCGAGATAAGCCTTGGCCCGGCTCCAGCGAGCCACCAGCAGGCCGGTATCGAGTTCGAGCGCCTGATTCAATAGTTCCAGCGCCGGCTGCGTCTTGCCCAAGCGCTCTTCGGTATCGCCCAACTCGAACGCGACCAGAGGGTCCGATGGATCCAATTCCCAGGCTTGCGCCAACTCGCGCTCCGCTGATGGTAAATCCATCCGCCGGCGATAGACATGGCCGAGGCCGGCATGCAAGAGGGCGTTCTTGGGGTCGCCGGCTAATCCGAGAGTGTATTCGTGCAGCGCCACGGCCTCGTCATCCTCCTGCTCCGCGGCAAGCGCCTTCATGGCGTGGAGATATGCCTGGAAACGCGGGGAAGCCGAGGCGCGGGCATACGCCGTTTCGCTGATGCGCAGGGCAGCGCGCGTCTGGAGGTAAAGTTCCTGTGGGGACTGGTTCGCTTCCGAGATTCGATCCTCTGGAATTGCCGTTTCCGCGCTCTCCTTCGCGGCCTCCGGTTCGCTGCCCCGCAGCGTCCGGGCCAGGACCGGATAGCGCATCTGGACGGCCTCGGCTTCGAGACGGCGGTTCCAGGCACTGTCGGGAGCAAGAACCGACAGGCGCCGGGAGCAAGCGCGGGCCTCATCCAGGGAAGCGCCGCCCAGTTCAAACCAGACCGCCTGCGACTCCGGCTGCAATTCCGCCAGTCGGGCCAGCAACCGCCGCGCTTCGCGGGGCTCTCCTGAACCCCAAGCCACCATGGCTCTCGCCCAGAGTAGATCACGCGCCTTCACGCCCTCTACATTTTCGGTGCCCGCAGCGCCGGCTTTCAAGTCAGCACTTGGCGCCAGGGCGGTCAGATCGGTGCGCGCGCCTGCCACATCTCCACCCAGAACGCGTGCGACCGCCAGCAACACCCGTTCGGCGGCGTTCGCAGGCGCATCGGGTAGGGCGCGGGTCAGTCCGGCGAGGGCGCGAGAGGGGTGTGCGTACGCCCGGGTGAGCTCGCGATTCCACGCGGCCGGCCCACACTGAGGCTGGAGTTGCAAGACGCGCTCGTAGGACGCGGCGGCCGGTTCGAATCGCCCTGCCTCGAGAGCCCGGTCCGCAGCCAGCCACGGGGCTTCGAAATCCGCGTCTCCAGCCTGCGCAGACTTCCCGCATGCCGGCCGGGCGGCTCGAATGCTCCACCCGAAATCTGTAGGCCAGGGTGGTAGCATGGCAAAAGCGCCTTCGATGCGCCGCAGCCTCGTGTCGAGGGGAGGAGAGGGTGGACGCGCGCTGGCGTGACTGGTTTCGCTGGTCACCACCGCGCTGGGGGCCGTATAAGCGCCTAGAAATTCCAAGGCGGAGGTGGGGTCGGCCGGCGGGTTGACCGGTTGCTGGGCCGGCGCCGGGCTTTGCGCCACGGCAGGGAGCGTTGCCCCCAGCCACAGCCACCCGAGGATGCCGTGCCGCGTGCTTTTCACGCGTTCAGATTTAACATGGGGCGCTTGAAAAAGCAACGAGGTTGGGAGGGCGGGCGACGGCCGGCTACCTTTTTTCAAGGTTCTGTGCTTTTGGTTTGCGTCCTCGCCCAACCTGTGGGTACAATGTAACCACGAGGTATTCGTGTTATGACCACTATGCTGGTAAGAATTGGCAACTCGCGAGGCATACGAATCCCCAAGCCATTAATCCAGCAGTGCGGCCTCCAGGGTGCCGTGGAGTTGCGGGTCGAGAATGGGTCTCTTGTGATCGCACCGGCTCATCGGGTGCGTAAAGGTTGGGAGGAGGCGTTCCGCGCTGCCGGGCCCTCTGACGAGGATGAACTGCTTCTCGGGACTTTACCGCCGAACCGGTTCGATCGGGAGGAATGGCGGTGGTAAATGCCCCACCCCTATTGGACGAAATCTGGTTGGTGTCGCTCGATCCTACCCAGGGATCGGAAATTCACAAGACTCGCCCCTGCTTGATTGTCTCGCCCGACGAAATCAACCGGCACTTGCGGACTGTCATCATCGCGCCGCTGACAACCGCCGAGCGGCCATACCCTAGCCGCGTCGCGGTCACTTTCCAGGGCAAGCGGGGGCAAGTGGCACTTGACCAATTGCGAGCCGTCGACCGGCAACGCCTGCGGCGTAAATTGGGCCGCGTTTCCGTCACGACCGCAGAGGCCGTCTCGAACGTGCTGACAGAGATGTTTGCACGGCAGAGTCCGCCGCGGCTCTAAGATCGCGGTTTCGGAGCTTCGAAGCACAATCGTTCTTCCGCCTCGAGATGACCTTGCACTTCGCGGATCATGCGAGCGCCAAGTGCCAGGAGAACGGTGGGGTCCTGCGAGAGTCCGTAAGAAACCATTTGCCGCTCGAACTTGTCCAAATCCACGCCAAATCGCTCGTGCTCGGCGCGAAACGTCGCCAGCTTTAACTGCAGCTCCGCGCTCTGAGGCAAGGCCGGGAACAACTCCGATTCCTCCTGGCGGCAGTGGGCGATCAGCGAAACCTTCAGGCACTCGAGCGACGCCCGCAATCCGGCCTGTGTGGCCTCGCGTTCGGGGGCCGGGCAGCCGTTGGGAGAGAGCCTCTCGAGCGCCGTTTCCCATTCTCGCAGGCGGGCGCGCAGTTGCTGGCGCTGCTCGATCCAGCGCTTTTCATCAATCACTGCCGGCGGGGCCGGCGTGGCCACAGCGGCCTCGCAGGGCCTCTCGTCCGCAAGATGGCGGACGGTCAACCCCTGCTGCTCGAGGGCCGCCTTCACCTCTCGCCGCGGAGGGTAATCGTGGGTCGAGAACTGGCCGGGAAGATGGCGGCGCAGGTAGGCGCCCGGGAGCGTCTCGCAATCGACAGTAAAAAGATCGCCGGCGGCCACCAGAGAGATATTCAGGTCGTGATTCTCGCGGGTATTGAAGAAGAGGCGAGAGGTGGGGAAAGCCAGGTGATAAACACTGACGACCAGGCGGAAATCATCGTCGGAGACGCTAAAGCGATTGGGCTTCTGCGAGGCCAAGACGCCGCGCGCCGGCTTCAGACGCGGGATGCCCAAGGCGTGCGGCTCGATGCCGTAGTGCCGGCGCAGATAATTCCCGTGTTCGACGACGGCGAGCACGTCGTAGTGGAAATCGTAGAGTCCGAGCAGCACCCCCATGCCGATCTTCGCGAGGCCGGCCGCGAGGACGCGGTCCCAGAGGTCGAGGCGAGACTCAAAGTGGCGCTTGGGAGAGCCTGTAAAGTGCCAGCGGTCGAAATGGGGTTGATGGTAAGTCTCCTGCCACTCGACCA
>Ga0187782_10001602_pt1 | contig 16581 bp, 19 predicted proteins | sample 0715_SJ02_MP15_2_FD_132454 | JGI IMG/M metagenome (GOLD analysis project Ga0187782, IMG submission 132454) | Tropical peat soil microbial communities from peatlands in Department of Meta, Colombia - 0715_SJ02_MP15_20_MG | ecosystem: Environmental > Terrestrial > Soil > Wetlands > Peat | place...
GTGCGAATGCCATCCATGATGGCTTGGATGGAATTCCACTCGCCCCAAGAGGGCCTGATCGTGACCGCAAACAAGCCCCAACCAAGCTCTATACTGCGCCTTCTCGGCGTCAAAAGCGATTAGAATGCGATAGTCGTGACGATCACAGGAAGCTTCGCAAACGCACCAATCGAAGGAGCTTCCTAAAACGTAAGAATGCGACCTCGACAATGGGAAAGCGTTGCGCGGCATTCTCTTTCCAGAGCGCCACTCGCCAATTTTTGTCAGTCTCTTTTCCTTGCGAATCACAAGCAATGAACGCATTACGCGAACCTACGCGATTTTTGATTAACGCGCACTTACTCACCTGGCCTGCCATCAACGGTTGGAGCGCTACGTTAAATTGAGAAATCTCGTAGCCCGTCAATGAGGACCTTCCCATTGACTGAGAAAATTGGGCGCAAACCGGACGCTCGCCAACTCTCGCTCAGCTGACATCCGCTCAGTGCAGCAGCGCCGACGCCAGATCGCGCAGCTTCCGCACATCGTCGCCGAAGTGGACGTGCCACTCGTCGACGTCCGCATGATCGCGCAACGCGAACAGCCTGGATGAGAGGACACACAAAACCTTCCGGTCGCGCCCGCGCCGCGAGACGCCGATCAGGGCCACGCCCCTGAATTGCGCGACGATCTCCGTGTCTTCCCTCGGGAAGACTGAGCAGACATATCGCCGTCCGGAGGCCCCGCGCCAGCAATAGAAGTCGTCGCGCAGGCTCGATCCGCGCAGAGATTCCAGCGCCCCGCCGACGACAGGCGCGACTTCCTCGCGAAAGCCCCGCGACACTCCCTCCGCCCCGACGGGGAGAGCCTCGCCCGCGAAGCTCAATATGACAGCACCCATCGCCACCTCCTGCGCGACTAGATCACAACAGGAACACCTATAGAACAAAACGCATAAGAACGCAAGCGGAACACTCGCTCCTCCGTCTTCTGCGACCGCGAGCTTGTCCCTTCAGTTCAGATGGCGTTCACCGAATGTTTGTCAATGGCGCGCCCGCCGCCCGCGGTGCGCAGCCAAGCGGCGCCGCAGGCCTTGGCGAGTTCGCGCACCCGCAGAATGTAGCTCTGGCGCTCCGTCACCGAGATCACGCCGCGCGCATCGAGCAGGTTGAAGGCATGCGACGCCTTGACGCACTGATCATAGGCGGGCAACGCCAGCAGATGCGCGTCGCCCGCCTCGCCGAGATCGAGAAGGCGACGGCATTCGGACTCCGCCGCGCCGAACGCCGCGAAAAGTGTCCCGGTATCCGCGAATTCGAAATTGTAGCGTGAATACTCCTGCTCGGCCTGTAAAAACACCTCGCCGTAGGAGACGCGCGCCGCGCCCTCCCCGCCGTTGAAGTTCAAATCCATGATGTGATCGACGCCTTGCAGATAGCAGGCGAGCCGCTCGAGCCCATAGGTCAGCTCCCCGGCGACCGGCGCGCATTCGACGCCCGCGACCTGCTGAAAATATGTGAACTGCGAAACCTCCATGCCGTCGCACCAGCACTCCCAGCCCAGCCCCCAGGCGCCGAGCGTCGGGCTCTCCCAATCGTCCTCGACGAAGCGGATGTCATGCAGGCGCGCGTCGAGCCCGATGGCGGCGAGAGAGCTGAGATAGAGCTCCTGAAGGTCCGGCGGCGAGGGCTTCAGAATGACCTGAAACTGGTAGTAGTGCTGGACGCGGTTTGGGTTCTCCCCATAGCGTCCGTCCTTCGGGCGCCGGCACGGCTGCGCGTAGGCGGCCTTCCAGGGCTTGGGACCGAGCGCGCGCAGCGTGGTGGCGGGATGAAAGGTGCCGGCGCCCATCTCCATGTCATAGGGCTGAAGGATCACGCAGCCCTGCGCCGCCCAAAAGCTCTGCAGGGAAAGGATCAGCGCCTGGAAGGAGTTTCTCGGCGAGGCGGCGGTCGATGACATGACGCGTGCTCCTTATGGGGTTTCAGCGGCTCCTAACAGATTTCCGCGCCCGCGAGTCTAAAGCGCTTCAGGAACGCATGATTTCTTTTGCGCCCCCCTCGCACGGCATTCCTGCATAGGCTAAAGTCACGATGCGCTTCTTCACAGCCCCTGCGGGCGCGTCCAAGGAAAACGCCGCATGTCCACCGTCGCCGAAATCCTTTCGTCCGCCCAGGGCGGCAAGCTCATCGAGAACCTCGCCCATAATTTCGGGCTGACGACCGAACAGACGCAAGCCGCGGTCGAAGCGCTGACGCCGGCGCTCGCGCTCGGCCTTCAGAACGCGACGAAGAATCCGCAAGTCCTTGAGCAGGTCGTCGCTGGGCTCGTTCACCCCACGCATCAGGCCGCCTTCGAGGACCCGGCGACCGCTCACGGCGAAGACGCCGGCGCGCTCGGCAAGGACGTCGTGTTTCATCTCTACGGCGCGGACGCCGGCACGGGGCAAATCGTTCAGATCGCCGCGCGCGAGGTCGGGATTCGCGCCGATGTCCTGAACCGCCTTCTGCCGGTGCTCGTCTCCGTCGTGCTCGGCGGCCTCTTCAAGAACTTCGAAAGCCAGGGGCTCGGCGGACTGCTTCAGAAGCTTGCTGGGGCGGGCGCGCTCGGGACGATCCTGAGCCAGCTCGGCTCAGCCTCTGCTCAGGCAGGACAAGCCGGCGCTCAGGCAGGACAAGCTGGTCCGGCGAGCGGCGGCGGCCAAGGCGGCGGAGCTCTCGGCGGCCTGCTCGGCGCGCTGCTCGGAGCGCTGCTCGGCGGCGGCGCCTCGCGGCAGGCGCAGCCGCAGAACCCACAGCCCGGGCAGGCGCAGACGCCTTCGGGCGGCGGGCTGGAAGACGTGCTCGGTCAGCTCATCAAGACGCTGAACACGCCGCATGTCGGCGCGTCGGCCGGCCAGACGACGGAATTGCAGGACGTGCTGGACAAGGTGTTTCCGAAGCAGTGATCACGACGTCGAGAGGTTGTTTCCGACCGTGCTGAACTGTATGACCACCCAGGAACCCATGTATTTGACCGCGCTGATGATCCCAATCGAAATGAGCGCCGCTATGAAGCCATATTCGATCATCGTCGCGCCTCCGTCGTCGCGAAGAAATTCGAATGGCGTTCGGCGCATGGCGACTTCCTCTGTCTTGCTCCCGTTATATGCGGGGTTTCTGCGAAAATTCTTAAAACGCCCTGCCGGCGCAGCTTAAAATGCATTTTCGCGTCGGGGTTTAATTCCGCTACCCGCCCGATCGCGCGCCAAGGCGCGAGGGGGCGGCGGTCTCAACAGGGCGCGGCGCGCATGACGAAACCCCGTTACGATCTCTTCGTCATCGGCGCCGGCTCAGGCGGCGTCCGCGCGGCGCGAATCGCCGCGAGCCACGGCGCACGCGTCGCGATCGCCGAAGCGAGCCGCATCGGCGGCACCTGCGTCATCCGCGGCTGCGTGCCGAAGAAGCTCTATGTGCTGGCAAGCCGCTTCAAGGACGCTTTCGAGGACGCACAGGGCTTCGGTTGGAGCCTGGCGGCAGCGCCGCGGTTCGACTGGAAGGCCCTGGTCGACGCGAAGAACCGCGAGATTACGCGGCTCGAGGGCCTCTATCGGCAAGGCCTCGAAAAATCTGGCGTCGAGATCGTCGCGGCGCGCGCCGTCCTCGTGGGACCGCAGGAGGTCGCCTTCGCCGATGGACGCCACGTCCAGGCGAGCCACATCCTGATCGCGGTTGGCGGGGCGCCCGCCCCGATCCTGGAGATCCCCGGCGTCGAGCTCGCGATCTCGTCGAATGAGATCTTCGATCTCGAAGAGTTTCCGCGCCGGCTCCTGGTCGTTGGCTCGGGTTACATCGCCGTGGAGTTCGCCAGCCTATTCGCGAGGCTCGGCGCGCAGACGACGATGGCCTTCCGCGCCGAAACGCCGCTTCGCGGCTTCGACGACGATTTGCGCGGGCGCCTCGCCGCGGCTCTGGCCGCGAGCGGCGTCACGCTTGCGGCGCGCACGCTGCCGACGCGACTGCGACGCACGGCGTCGGGGATCGCGGCGTCGCTCTCCTCGGGAGAAGAGATCGAGGCCGATGTCGCGCTCTTCGCCACTGGCAGGCGTCCGGCCACTCGCGGTCTGGGGCTCGAGCCGCTCGGCGTCGCGCTGCGGCAGAATGGCGCGATCGTCGTCGACGCCGCGCAGCGCAGCAGCGTCCCGTCGATTTACGCTGTCGGGGACGTGACCGACCGCATCAATTTGACGCCCGTCGCGATCCGCGAGGGCCACGCCTTCGCCGACCGGGTGTTCGGCGGACGCGACGTCGCGGTCGACTACGAATTCACCCCGAGCGCCGTGTTCTCGACGCCGGAACTCGGAACCGTCGGCCTCAGCGAAGCCGAAGCGGTCGAAAAATATGGCGCCGTGGCGGTGTTCGAGACCGCTTTCCGCCCGATGCAGGCGACGCTGTCGGGACGCGCGGAGCAGGTCTATATGAAGCTGCTCGTCGACGAAGCGACAGACCAGGTTCTCGGCGCGCATATTCTGGGGAGAGAGGCCGCCGAGATGGCGCAGGTTGCGGCCATCGCCCTGAAGATGCGCGCGACGAAAGCCGATTTCGACGCGACTATGGCCCTGCATCCGACGCTCGCGGAGGAGCTCGTGACGATGCGTACGCCGGCACGGACGGCGCACTCAGCGGTGAGGGCGGCGGAGAGTGCGTCGGCGCCGGTCCGAAGCTTGGGAGCAGCCCGTTGAGGTAGCGACGCGCGTCGCCGGTGTGCGCTTCGGTCAGCCTCGAGAAGCCGTAGGCGACGACGAGCGTGGTCGCCACCGCGCCGACGAAAGCGGCCCAGTGCGCTGGCGTTGCGAGCTCGCCGGCCCAGGTTGGGCGAATGAACGAGTCGGCCGAAGCGCGCAGAAAGAACAGCACCGGCATGTGCACGCTATAGAGCGAGAACGAGAAATCCGCGAGCCGGCGATGATAGGCCGGACGGAGCAGATCCCAACCCTGCGTCGGCGAGTGCCGCACGGTCAGCATCAGGTTCGAGAACAGCAGCGTGCCCACGAGGTCTCCGGCCTCGAAGAGCCAGGGATGCGCCGCGAGCAGCGGGCCGCGGATCAGGAGCCTGATCGGTATGACCGCGGCGACATAGAGTGCGACCGCGAGCCAGCGCGACTTGATGAACGGACGCGTCGGCAGGCTCGCGAGCGCCCCGATGACCCAGAGCAGGAAGCCGAAGCGGAACCAGCCGGAGGCGAAGCTCAGCGTAAGGAAGATCGCCAGCCCGAGGGCAAAGGCTGAGACGCGCAACGCTTTTGAATAGTTGCGCGCGAGCGGCGCCGCCAGCAGCGGGAAGCAGATATAGTACCAGAACTCGCAGCTCAGCGACCACAACGGGCTGTTGGTGCCGTAGCAGGGGACATAGATCTCCTGGAGATTCGCGACATTGCCGAGGAAGATCCCAAGGCCGAAATGTTCCCTGAACAAGCCGCTCGCGTAGACGCCGGGGTCCGGGAGCAGCTTGCGGCCGAAGCCGTCGACGAGGGCCGTCAGGACGAGGGCCGGCACGGTGACGACATAGATGCGGGCGAAGCGGTGAATGAGATATTCGCGAAGGAAGTCCTTGCCCTGCCGGATGCTTCTGAGCACCGCGCCGCCGACGAGATAGCCGGACATCACGAAGAAGGAGATCACCGCCTGATGCCCGAGTTCGAAGGCGACGAAGAACCAGAACACATAGACCGGCGGCGCGTGCGGCGCGTCCATGATGTCCTTGAGGCTCACGAACAGATTCGACGCATGAACCGAAAGAACCATCAGCGCGCCGGCCCAACGGCAGAACTCAAGCATTTGCGAAAGGATGAAGGGCATGGCGTCTCCCTTGCGCGCCGCGATTCCCTTCCTATAGCGGCTCGGCGAAACCGAGGCCAGCCGCGATGGTCGCGCTCTTATGCTTTGGCAAGGCCCAAGGTGAGAAGGAGCGGAGCGCGCGCCTCACGCTCGCGTCAGCCTAGCGATCGAAGCACGAAATCGGCTCGCTGAGCCGGTTCGAATTTCGGTAGAATCGTCGGCTCATAGCCGAGCGGCGGGTAGGCAGGCGTCAGTCGCTCCTATTCTGTGAGGGCGGCGTCGAAGCCGTGGCGCCGCTCCGCATCCGTCACAAGGATTTCGGGCCAGGGCGGGGCCAGGAAAAGTTTGGGAAAGACCGGCGCGCTTGCGAACTTCGCCGCCGCCGGCTCGCCGACCAGGTGCTCCAGTCCAACCGCAGCGCCGATCAGTCCCCGATCGAAGAAGAAGACGTAGCCCGGCTCTGTGCTTACAGCGGCGAGATCCTCCAAGGCCAAGGCAATGGCGCCGCAGGAAAGCCGCCGGATCCACCCAAGGAAGCGCGAAAGCTCCGGAAATCGGCTCCTCTCGGACGATCCGCCTCCCCCGCTCCTCGACCACGGCGACTCCTCAGCCTTCCGAACTCGCGCAGGAGCGTCGACTTTCCTCCGCCCGAACATCCTGAGATGACGACGAGACGGCCCATGATCCTCCCCAAAGTGCGAAGTTTAGCAATTTGTTCCGATCGCTTACACGCCGAAATTTTATATCCAGTCGCGAAACGATGACAAAATCGCTGGCCAGAAGGGCGCGACATCTGCTATACGCCCTCTTGGCGCGGGACTATATGGCATTCCACCGGCAAATCCCCATTCGCTTCCACTGGCCGCTACGCGACGCCGGCGAGCGGCGCGTGGGCGCAATGCGTATGGCATAAAGGTCTTGCCGTTTGTGGCGGAGACGAGCAGGTAGACATGAGCAAGGGTAAGGAATTCCGTGGACCTCGTAAGCGCGGTTTCGATGACGACGGTCCTTTTAATTACGATTCCCCGCGACCGAGCCGGCCGCCGAGATCTTCGTTCGGCGGGGGCTATCCCGACTTGCCGCAACCCTCCGTCTCCGAGCCTCCGATCGACGCCGTCGTGAAGTGGTTCAAGACCGACAAGGGGTTTGGCTTCGTCGAGCTCGGCAATGGCACCGGCGACGCGTTTCTGCACATCGGCGCCGTGCAGGCCGCGGGCCATGAGTCGCTGCCCCCGGGCGCGAAGCTCAAGGTCAACGTGGCGAATTCGGCCAAGGGACAGCAGGTCTCACGGGTGCTCGAGGTCGACCTGTCGAGCGCGAGCGAGCAACGGCCCGGACCGCGCGGCTTCGGCGACGGCGCCGCGCGCCCGCGCCGCCAGGCGCCCGATCCCTCGACCGCCGTCACCGTGGTGGGGAAGGTCAAGTGGTTCGACGAGACCAAAGGCTTCGGCTTCGTGCAATCGAACGACGGCGGCAAGGATGTGTTCGTGCACATCTCCATTCTGCCGGCTTCGGGCGTGAGCCGGCTCCTTGAAGGACAGCCCGTGACCATGCAGGTCGTCGACACGGCCAAGGGTCGCGAGGCGCTTTCGATCGCGGTCGAATAGGCGTTCTGAAGCTTTCAGAACCCGGGAAGAGGCCAACGTTTTCCCGGGTTTTCTCTTGTCGTCATCTCCGGACGTGGGAGCGACGCCATGGGGTGGTCCGTCAGCTGGCTCGCGGTCAAGAATAAGCCCGCGAGCGAGATTTTCGAGCATTTCGGGCTCAAGAGCGCCGGCGAGCACTGCGACTGCTTCGAGACGCCGATTTCTTTCCGCGCGCAGCCGAATGGCTGGGGCCTCCTCGCCCTGAACCACTGCGAGCACGAATTCCTCAGTCCCCAGCACATGAAAGCGCTGTCTCTGGGAGGAGAGCTGATCTCCTGCACGGCCGATGAGCACGTCATGTTCAGCGCCGCCGAGGACTGGCGAGATGGCGCCCGCATCTGGCGCGTCGTTCACAATTGCGAGGAAGAGATCGAAGAGTTCAAGGAGGTCGAAACCTTCGGTTCGCCGCCGGCGGCTCTCGACGAAATTCTCGGGTCACTGCGCAAGCAGCAGAACGAAGCCGACGAAGATGCGCGCGCTCACGCCGACGCTCTCTCGCGCAAAAAACTCGGGTTTATGATGGTGGATTACTTTTTCGACGCGCCCATACGACTGGCCGAGTCTCAAACCGGATTTGCGCACGACCAAAGCCTGCCGGATGCCGCGGAAGGCTCATCGGCAAAATGGGACGTTCTCGTCTCCATTCCCACCAAGCGCCGCTGGCTTCACTGGTGATGCTGAAGCGCTTGTCGCGCCGCCAAAATCTGCGCGCCACGGAGCGCGCATGAGCATAAGGCGCCTCATCGGGATCATGGCCGCCTTGCGCACCCCCGGGAGTGGTTGCCCCTGGGACCTCGCGCAGACGTCGCGTTCGATCGCGCCCTACGCGATCGAGGAGGCCTATGAGGTCGTCGACGCGATCGAGCGCGGCGACGCGGACGATCTGAAGGACGAACTCGGCGACCTTCTACTGCAGGTCGTTTTTCATGCGCGGCTCGCCGAGGAGGCCGGGAACTTCGCCTTTATGGACGTGGCGGAGGCGATCTGCACGAAGATGGTGCGTCGCCATCCCCATGTTTTCGCAACGGCGACCGCCGACGGGCCTGACGCCGTGGCGGCCCGCTGGAGCGAGATCAAGGCCGCCGAAAAGGCCGAACGCGAGGCGCGACGCGTCGGCGCATGCGAACCCGCGAGCCTGCTCGACGGCGTGCCCCTCGCCCTGCCCGCGCTGACCCGCGCGGTCAAGCTGCAGGAAAAGGCGGGCAAGGTCGGCTTCGACTGGCCGAGCGCGATGGAGGTCATGGAGAAGCTGCGCGAGGAGACGCGCGAGGTCGAGGAGGAGCTGGCGCGTGAGCGCGGGGGGGCGCCGTCGCAGGCGCTCGTCGAGGAAATCGGCGATCTGCTGTTCGTCGTCGCCAATCTCGCCCGCAAGACGGGCGTGGACCCGGAACAGGCCCTGCGCGCCGCAAACGCCAAGTTCGAGCGGCGCTTTCATCACATCGAGGCCGCGCTCGCGGCGGCCGGACGCGCGCCGCAGCAGGCGTCCCTTGAGGAGATGGAGGCGCTTTGGGTCGAGGCAAAAGTCAAAGAGAAGGGACTGGCGGCGCCGTAACGCCGGCGCCCTCGTTGAGCTGCGGCCGCTCGGTCTTCGCACTGCTCGCCCTCCCGTCGACAACCTTCTCGGCGCCGGCGGCGCAAAGCTGCTCCGTCCGAGCCTCGATGCTCTGGCCGTCGATCGAGACGCGGAAGTAAGCGCAAACCGGCAGGAGGAGCGCATCTCGGAACTCGCGACGTCGTCGACGACGGCTTCGTGAACTCGCGCCCGGCGGCGCGAGTTCGTCGAGCGGCCCATAGCAGGGGCGAAGGCGCCGGCGGGGCCGACCAGCGCCGGCGCGAGAATTCGAGCCTCGTCCCTGAAGCGCGTCAGGCGGCCTTGCCTCGGCAGTCCACCCTCCCACTAACGACGACTTGCCCGGTTTCGAGAAGCGACTTGAGATTGGAGAGAACTTTCGGCCATCCGCCGGAAACAGCCTCGATCGTTTTCGACGGCGCTTGATCCATGCTGTGCGTCACAGTCAGTTTGACGGCTTCTTCTTCCAGTTCGATTTCGAAGGCGCAATTCGAATAACCTTCTGCCTTGAACTCAGGCTTCCATTCGTTGCGCCATTTGATGACAAGACGTTTCGGTGGGTTACTTTCGATAATCTCCCCGGCATCGGCGATTTGTCCGTCATGAAAATGCAGTTGCCACGGCGAACCAGCTTTCCATTCGCTTGTACAATACATTCCGAACCAGTATTGCCGCACGAACTCGGGATTCGTGAGAGCATTCCAGAGTTTTTCTGGTGTCGTCTTGATGTAAGTGATGTAGACGAATTCGGCCTTAGTCATGATTATCCTCTAGCGCCTGTTTGAGGTTGTAGAGCGCTTGAAGCCGGTTTTGCTCAAACTTGCCGATCCAACGCATGTAAATTTCATGAATTGGAACCGGATTGAGAAAATGCAGCTTCGCGCGCCCTTGTCTTTTGGTGACGACGAGACTTGCCGCTTCCAGCAAGTCAAGATGCTTGGTCACCGCCTGACGGCTCATGTCGCAGCCCTCGCACAGTTCCGAGAGCGTCAGCCCGCCTTTCTCACGCAAGCGGTCGAGCAGCAGACGACGGCTGGAATCAGCAAGGGCCTTAAACACTTTGTCTTCATCGGTGAGCATGTAGACATGATATGCAACTATTCGGTTGCATGTCAAGTGTCGACTGGCGTGTCGCCCGAAATTAAGGCAGAATGGCCGGGTTTGTTATATTTTTCCGGCATTTATGCGCCATTCAAAATATTTGCTTTCGTGTCCTGGTTACGATCGCCCTGGCTTTTCTCAAAAACTGTCGGACCCTCAGCCGCCGCCGGACGAAAAGGCTCGGAGCACGACCACTCCGGCGATGATCAGGGTGAGGCCGACGAGTTCGCCCGCGCCCAGCGCCTGACGATAGAACACCAGTCCGACCAGCGAGATCAGCGCCACGCCGACGCCGGACCAGATCGCATAGGAAACGCCGAGCGGAATGGCGTTCTGCGTGAGTGACAGGAAGTAGAACGCCGAGCCATAGCCGCAGACGACCGCGACGGAGGGCCAAAAGTGGCGAAAGCTCTCCGACGCCTTGAGCGCGCTCGTGGCGGCGACTTCGGAAAGAATGGCGATGGAGAGATAGACCCAGGGCATGAAGAGTTCTCGTTCAGGCTTTTCCCGCATATATGAGCCGCATCCGCCCTTGCTGAAAAGCGCCGCCGCACACGAGACCCCGGAGATTGCCGACATGGACGCCCGCGCCCCCTCTCTCATCCGCGAGCAAGCCTATATCGACGGGGCCTGGGTCGACGCCATTGGCGGCGGCCGCTTTCCTGTGCATGATCCATCGACGAGCGAGGTTTTGGGCCACGTCCCCGACATGGGCGCAGCCGAGACGCGCCAGGCGATCGAGGCCGCGGCCCGCGCGCTGCCGGCCTGGCGGGCCAGGCCGGCCAAGGAGCGCGCGCAGATTCTGCGCCGCTGGTTCGAGGCCGTGATGAGCGAGCAGGAGGCGCTCGCCGCCATCATCACCGCCGAGCAGGGCAAGCCACTGACGGAAGCCCGCGGCGAGATCGCCTATGGCGCGTCCTTCCTCGACTGGTTCGGCGAAGAGGGTCGCAGGGTCTACGGCGACGTGCTGCCCTCTCCCTCGGGCGACCGCCGCCTCCTCGCGCTGAAGCAGCCGATCGGCGTCACAGCGGCGATCACGCCGTGGAATTTTCCCTCCGCGATGCTGACCCGCAAGGTCGGCGCGGCGCTTGCCGCCGGCTGCACGATGGTCGTCAAGCCCGCCGAGCAGACCCCGTTCTCCTCGCTCGCCCTCGTCGCGCTTGCCGAAGCCGCAGGCGTGCCGAAAGGCGTGGTCAATGTCGTCACCGCGCTCGACCCGGCGCCCGTCGGTCTCGAGCTCACGCAAAACCCGGTCGTGCGCAAGATCAGCTTCACGGGCTCGACCGAGGTCGGCAAGATCCTGCTGCGCCAGGCGGCGTCGAACGTCCAGAAGTGCTCGATGGAGCTCGGCGGCAACGCGCCGCTGATTATCTTCGACGACGCCGACTTCGAACGGGCCTTGAAGGGCGCCATCGCCACGAAATACAGAAATGGCGGTCAGACCTGCGTCTCAGCAAACCGCATTCTCGCGCATGCGAGCATCGCCCAGAGCTTTGCTGATCGCCTCGCGCAAGCGGCGACGACTCTCAAGGTCGGCGACGGGCGCGAGGAGGGCGCGGCGGTCGGACCGCTGATCGAGGAGGCTGCGGTCGAGAAGTGCGAGCGCCACATCGCCGACGCGCTCTCCCGCGGCGCGAAACTGCTCGCGGGCGGAAAGCGCCATGCTCTCGGAGGAACGTTCTTCGAGCCGACGGTGCTCGGCAATGTGGGCGAGGACGCGCTGATCGCCCAGGAGGAGACCTTCGGTCCGGTCGCGCCGGTCATTCCCTTCAAGGACGAAGCCGACGCCATCCGCATCGCCAATTCGACGCCTTATGGACTCGCCGCCTACTTCTACGCCCGCGACCTCGCCCGGATCTTCCGCGTCGCCGAGGCGCTGGAATTCGGCATGGTCGGGGTCAATGAGACGCTGATCACGACAGAGGTCGCGCCTTTCGGCGGCGTCAAGCATTCGGGGCTTGGACGCGAGGGCTCACGCTATGGAATCGAGGACTATCTCGAGGTGAAATACGTCTGCCTCGGCGGCATGTGAGCGCCCGCCCTCTCGCCAACGCCTCCGTCCGCGGTAGATTGGACCTGGAGGCGAGAGCCGCAGAGGGGGAAACCTAATGGGAAAGCCGACCCAGGCCGACGCGGAAGCGGCGGTGCGGACCCTGATTGAATGGGCCGGCGACGATCCCGATCGGGAAGGACTTGCAGAAACGCCGGCGCGCGTGGCGCGCGCCTATCGCGAGCTCTTCGCGGGCTACGAAGACGATCCGCGCGACTATCTCAAGCGCACATTCAACGAGGTCGGCGGCTACGATGAGCTTGTCGTGCTGAAGAACATTCGCGTCGTCAGCTTCTGCGAGCATCATATGCTGCCCGTGCTCGGACGCGCCCATGTCGGCTATCTGCCGGCGAGCCGCGTCGTCGGCATCTCGAAGCTCGCGCGCGTGGTCCTGGGCTTCGCCCGTCGCCTGCAGATTCAGGAGAAGCTCACCGCCGAGATCGCCGAAGCGATCCAGGACGTGCTGCGCCCGCAGGGCGTCGGCGTCGTCATCGAGGCCGAGCATAGCTGCATGTCGCTGCGCGGGGTCAACTCGCGGGATTCGACATTGACGACGAGCCGCCTGCTCGGCGTCATCCGCGAAGATTTGCGCACGCGCGAGGAGTTTTTGAGCATCGTTCGCGGCGCCTAGCCGCGCTGACGGAGGAGCGGCATCCATGGCGGAAGATCAGAGCGCGCCCGATTTGACGCTCGGCGTCGACGAATCGCAATTGACTGGAAGCGGCATGCTGCTCGGCCGCGTCGGCGACGAAGAGGTCCTGCTCGCAAGGGACGGCGATGAAGTTTTCGCCGTCGGCGCGCACTGCACGCATTATCACGGGCCGCTCGCCGAGGGGATCGTGGTCGCGGGCGAGGTCCGCTGCCCATGGCATCACGCCGCGTTCAATCTGCGCACGGGCGAAGCCGCCCGCGCGCCGGCGCTCGATCCCCTGCCCTGCTGGTCGGTCGAGCGCCGCGACGGCAAGATCTTCGTCGGCGCCAGGCGCGCGGCGAGCTCGCGCGCGAAGGCGCCTGACGGCGCGCCGCGCCGGATCGTCGTGGTCGGCGGCGGCGCCGCCGGTCTCGCCGCCGCCGTCGAGCTCCGCCGCAAAAACTTTGCGGGCGACGTGGTCATGCTGAGCGCCGAGGCCTCGCCGCCCATCGATCGTCCCAACCTGTCGAAAGACTATCTCGCCGGCGCCGCGCCTGAGGACTGGCTGCCGCTTCGCCCGGAGAACTTTTACGCCGACAACGAAATCGACCTGCGTCTCGGCGTCGTCGCAGTCCGCATCGACCTTCGCGAAAAGGCTGTCGTGCTCGCCGAGGGCGCGGCGATCCCCTTCGACCGGCTGCTGCTCGCGACGGGCGCCGATCCCGTGCGCCTGACGATACCCGGCGCCGAGCTGCTTCACGTGCGCACGCTGCGTTCGCTCGCCGACTGCCAGGCGATCATCGGCTATGCCGAGCGCGCGCGCCGCGTCGTCGTGCTCGGCGCGAGCTTCATCGGCCTGGAGGTTGCGGCGTCGCTGCGTGCGCGCGGGATCGAGGTTCACGTCGCGGCGCCGGAGAAGACGCCGATGGCGCGCGTGCTCGGCGAGGAAATGGGCGAGTTCGTGCGCAAGCTCCATGAGGAGCATGGCGTCCTGTTCCATCTGGAGGACGTGGCGACGGCCATCGACGAGACCAGGGTCACGCTCAGGAGCGGTCTGACGCTCGAGGCGGATCTCGTGGTCGTCGGCGTCGGCGTGCGTCCGCGGCTGGAGCTCGCGGAAAGAGCCGGCCTCGCCGTCGATCGCGGCGTGCTCGTCGACCAATATCTTGAGACCAGCGCGCCGGGCGTCTTCGCGGCCGGCGACATCGCGCGCTGGCCGGATCGCCATAGCGGCGAAAAGATACGCGTCGAGCACTGGGCGGTCGCGCAGCGGCAGGGCCAGACCGCCGCACACAACATGCTCGGTCTCCGCGAGGCCTTCGACGCAGCGCCGTTCTTCTGGAGCCAGCACTACGACACGCCGATCAATTACGTCGGCCATGCGGAGGCGTGGGATGCGATCGAGATCGACGGCGACATCGCTGCGAGAGACTGTCTCCTGCGCTATAAGCGCAATGGGAAGACGCTCGCCGTCGCGTCGATCTTCCGCGACGCCGAAAATTTGCGGGCCGAGGCGGACATGGAGACGCAGCCTCAGGGGTGATCGAATGGCGATTTTGACGGGTTTGAGAGGATGGCGCGCGCCAGGGCGCCTTGTGACGCTCGCCGCCCTGCTTGGCCCGAACCCGGCTTGGGCGGAATGGCGGCTCGTCTCCGACGACGGGTTTTCCAAGATTTACGTGGAATCCGAATCCAGGAAGGCGCTGCCGAACGGGGTCGTCGCCGTGAGCGCCCTCACGGATTACGATCCGAATTCCCCTCAGGCAAAGGATTTTGGTCTGGCGGAAAAGGGCCTGTCGGAAATCGAATCGGTGTCGATCGATTGCCCCAGGCGCTTGTACAAATCGAATGGCGGAAACTGGTTCAAAGAACATATGGGCCGTGGGGAAATTTCCAAAAACTATGGGAGTGTCCTGAAGTGGACGCCCGTGCCTGATTATTACAACGGATTGGCCGCAGAGATCTGCCCGCTGAGATAGACGTGCGAGATCTATTATCACTGTGTTCTACGCTGTTCTGATGGTTCAGAGAGCGATGTCCAGACTATAGCGCTGCGAAGGCGAGCTTGCTCGTGCGTGCGCGGCAAATCGGCCGGATTCCATTCGATCCGTGTCAATGGCCAGTGACGGCTGGGCGATGGGGTTCAGCGCAGGCACGTCAACGAACTGCGCAACAACCGCCGGAGCGTTGCGGCGGCGACTGCGCCGATCCTCGCGCGCGCCTTCGGCAACAGCCCCGACTTCTGGCTCAACATCCAGCGGCGAACCGATCTGTGGGAGGCGATGAACAGTGCCGTCGAGCGCGAGCGGGTCGAACGGGCAAAGCCAATCGGCGCCGCGGCGAGATCTCTGTCTCGGGCGCAGGACCGGGCCCCTTGGCCGAAAAATTGGCGGGCCATGAGCGATGAAGATGGGAACTATGTGCACGCTGTGGCGCTACGAGAGCGCGGAGCGCGAATCCGGTTAGTCGAAACGCGCGGCCAATCCGAGGTCATTGGCTATGCCGGCGAGACGCTTGTCCTTGGTCCACAGGGTTGCGCCGGCGGTCAACCTGGCCGCCGCCAAGAGATGAGCATCGATATATCCGATCCCACGGCCAGCGAGCAAATGTAGGCTTATGAACGCCAGCGCTTCTTGATCGCTCGCCGTTGTTGCAAAAGCGAGACCTTGCAGCAACGTCAACACGGTTTCGCGATGACGCAGATTACCGAGGGCAAGCTCACCAATTACAAAAGGATGCGTCAACACCGTTCCTGCGTTGAGCAATTTTGCGAGCGTCTCATCGCCGGATCGCAAATGATCGACCCAGACCGAGGTATCGACAAGAATCATGCCGGCTTCGGTCGTCGACGCGGCGCCGCCTCGAGAGCCGGCTCGCTCGCGCCGAGGCGCGCCAGGCGCCGTGCGCTTTCCCTTTCGATGAGCGCTTTTAGCGCTTCGCGCACCAGCGCGGATTTCTCCTTGAGCCCCGTAAAGGCTTGCGCTTTAGCCAATAAATCGTCGTCCAGCGCCAGGGTTGTGCGCATCGCCATTCCTCCACAAGAGGGGCACGAAATTAGCATCAGTTGATGTCAAAAGGCTAGGGTGCAGAGCCTCGGTTTAGAGGCTCCTTTGTCAGGCTGGCGGGCATTTTCGCAGCCCTGTCGTCTCAGGAACAGATTGGCGAGCCGCAGAAGGACGCAGCCACAGAAGCACGCAGCCACGAGGGCCACGCTGCTCGTCTCGCTCGAAAAGCAGATCGCCAAGGGCGACTAGGCGCTCGTCGGCAACAAGGGCTATCAGCGGTTTCTCGCGACGCCGGACGGTTCCAGCTTCATCATCGATCGCGCCAAGGCGGAAGACGACGCCAAATTCGACGGCGTGTTCGTCTTGCGCACGAACACGAGCCGGTCGCCGCTTGAGGCGATGATCTGCTCCAAGCAGTTGTGGAGGGTGGAGCAGGCGTTCAAGGAACTGAGGGGCGACCGGTCGATCCGCCCGATCCATCACCAACTGGACGAGGGCATCGAGGCGCATGCTTCATCGCGTTCCTGACCTTATTGCCTGCAAGTGACGCTCAAGCAGCGCCTGAAACCCCTGGCGCCCGGCCTGACGCCGCGCCCCGTGCCGGAAAAGTTCGCAGCGACACAAATGATCGACGTGGAGCTGCCGACGACGGACGGCCGACTAGGGGCTGTCATCAATTAAGCCAGATGGCCGCCGAGGCGAGAAAAATTGCCGCGAGAAAGTTTCGGGCAGTTTTGTCGTAACGAGTGGCGATGGCGCGGAATTGCTTGAGACTACAAAAGA
>Ga0187782_10001604_pt1 | contig 16572 bp, 16 predicted proteins | sample 0715_SJ02_MP15_2_FD_132454 | JGI IMG/M metagenome (GOLD analysis project Ga0187782, IMG submission 132454) | Tropical peat soil microbial communities from peatlands in Department of Meta, Colombia - 0715_SJ02_MP15_20_MG | ecosystem: Environmental > Terrestrial > Soil > Wetlands > Peat | place...
ACTAGCCAAGGCAACGCACCTGGATCGGTCGACCGTTGTCACAGTCATCGACAAGCTCGAGCAACGCGGTTTAGTGGAGCGCCGCGCGGCTGTACCGGATCGTCGTGCGTACGCTTTGGTGCTGACCGCGGCGGGCTCGAAACTGCTCAAACGCCTCAAGGCCCTGGTGTCGGAGCACGAAAAGCGGCTTTGCAAGAATTTCAGCATCGCAGAGCGCGATCAACTTGTGCGGTTGCTACAGCGGATCTTTCCCGAGCTGCGATAAGCGCGGCTCGTTAGTGATCTAAGTCGATCTGCTCGCGGTGACCAAGTCCCCGACTGTTGTCGACGAAATAAATCCGTTTGGGAAGCAAGACATACCAGCGCACCCGCGCCAGCGCGCTGATCAAGGCCGCGGGCGCAGCCGCAAGATTGCCGACAATTGGAAACCTCTGCGTGTATAGCCAACGCGCATGACGTTGTTCTTCGCCGTGAGGCTCGATCACAACGCCCTCGAGCTGAATGCCTTTGATCTGACGCCAGTCATCGTAGTTCTCATGGATCGTCGCGGAGCAGCGTGGATCTTGAACGAGGTTGCAGCAATGACGGCTGGTCGGAGAGGACAAAAACAGCAGGCGATTGCCATCACTGGCGTAAAAGACCGCAGCGGCCCATGGCCCGTCGGTCCCTTGGGTTGCGAGGGTCATGACATGATGCCCGGCGAGATAGTCGGCAACGGATTGGCGCAAATTCGACGCCATCAGGACGCGGTGGTTTGCGTTGTGTTCCGGGAAGCCGATTCGAGCTGGCTATCGGTCGTTCCGGTCTCGTGCAGGCGCTTTAGGCGGTAGGCAAGTTGGGGGCGAGTCAGACCGAGCATGCGGGCGGCGGAGGACAAATTGCCTCGTGCCTTGTCAACGGCGGTCTCGAGCAGCATTGCTTCGACTTGATCAAGAGTCAGGATGCCGTTGAACACGGTTTCACACAAATTCGCACCGGCCTCCCAATTATTTACGTTGATATCGCCATTGCGGTCGAGTGCGAATTCGCCCGGTTGATCCGCGGGGCAGGAAGAAAACAGATGGTTGACTTCGATCCGCGTGCCGCTTGGTGCCAGGATCACGCCGCGCTCGATCATATTTTGCAGCTCGCGGATGTTGCCGGGCCAAGGGTAGGTAAGCAACGCGCGCTTGGCCTTGTCCGTGAAGCCGCGCAGCTTCTTGGCATGAATGGCGGAGTACTTTTCAAGAAAGCTCTTCGCGAGCAGACCAATATCCTCTTTGCGTTCGCGCAGCGGTGGAATCGTTATCTGATAAGCGTTGAGCCGATAGTACAGATCTGAACGGAATTTGCCCGCCGCAATCAGTTCTCGCAAATTGCCATTGGTCGCCGCGACCACGCGCACGTCGATCGTGCGTGTGCGCTCACCGCCAAGCCGCTCGAGTTCACCCTCTTGCAGCACGCGTAGCAGTTTGCACTGCGCCGCGGGTGGCAAGTCGCCAATTTCATCGAGAAACAACGTTCCACCATCGGCACGCTCAAAGCGACCTGGTCGCGAGGCCTGCGCTCCTGTGTACGCGCCTTTTTCGACGCCGAAAAGCTCTGATTCGATCAGCTCATGCGGAATGGCGGCGCAATTGACTGCAACGAACGGGCGATCCCGCCGGGGTCCAGATTCATGCAGCGCGCGGGCGAACATTTCTTTGCCCACGCCCGTTTCGCCTAGCAGCAGGACGGTGATCCGGCTATTTGCAGCTTTCTTTAGCAGGTCGTACGCGGCGCGAAACCCCGGCGAGTTGCCTTTCAGATCCGACGGCAGACGTTCTTGTGCGCCCAGATTGGAGCGCAACTGAACCAGCTGCGTTTGCAAATCCAGCAGCTGGTCGGCAATGGATTCGGGATTGAAAAGGTGTCGGTATTGGTCAGCGTCGTCCCATTCGGCGATTGGTTTGCCGATGATGCGGCAGTTGTCCTTGCCCATGCCGATGCACTCGACCTCCTTGTAAAGAATCGGCCGGCCCATAAATGCCGAGGTGTAACCACAGGCGTAGCCGATCTGCGTCCAGCAAACCGGCTCGTTGTGGATGCCGAAGAAATGCCGATGCCATTGTCCTTCCCAGGAATTCTCCCAGACGAACTCACCATAAAACGAGCCGGCCTTGCGATCGAGTTCGACTTTGATTGGGGTGACTCGAACGATGCCCTCGAGCGTGTGCAACTGAGGGCCAGTCATAAATGAGTCAAGATCGGAATCTTCTGGATTGCGCGAACGCGCCAACTCGGCGTCGCGCACGCCTGAGGCATATCCCATGCGAGTCAGAAGTCCCTGGGCGCGCCGCATGCCCAGCGTATCGATCAATTCCTTGCGAAGCGCCGCCTGCGCCTCGGCGTGCACAAGCAGCATGCGGTGCTCGTGCAGCCAAATCTGGCCGGTCTCCGTGCAAAAGTGCAATTTGGCCCGCAGATCGTTGTTTTCCATCGGATTGGCACTGCGGCGCCTGCTCATCTGGACCGGTCTCCCTCGCCTTCTCTAAGAAGTTTAGTCGCTTTTGCCTGCACTGGACGCTGAACTCACCTTCAGTAAGTTACCCAATGGTCTTGCGAACTGATAGCTGGGGCCAAAAGGATCGCGCATCGCCGCGATGCGCGCCTTGCTATTGATCAAAAGATCAAATCCAGGTCCGTGCAGCCGCGGAAAGTTGCCGAATGATCAAGAGTTGTAGATGGGTCCAGAAGGAGGAACTCAGGTTCCCTGGATCTTGTGCAAATGCAGCATTTGCTCTACCCCTCTGGGCTGGCTTGCTTAGCCGAACTTCGAACGAGCGCCAATCCCGCCTCAGAGGATCCTGGCACAGCAATTGCGTTTACTACCTGACTGCCGCCGTCGGAATCCTTTTGGGGCCGACGCCATTTGACGGCATCAAAGACTACAAGGAGGCATCCAATGAAGTTTCCGGTTCCACATGACGTCAAGGCGAAAACAATCCCGGGCACCGACGGTTGGGAGCGGATGTACCCGTACCAGTATCAATTTGTCCGGGATGACCCGGAGCGCCAGCAATACGAAAAGGACACTTTTTGGTTCTACGACGGACTGCATTATCCCGAACCCCTCTATCCGTTCGACACGATCTGGGACGAGGCTTGGTATCTGGCGCTTTCGCAGTACAACAACCGCATTTTCATGGTGCCGCCCGTCCGCGGAGTTGATCACCGCATCATCAACGGCTATGTCTACATCTCGCCGGTGCCCGTGAAGGACCCCGAAGAGATCAAGCGACGCGTTCCGAACTTTATGGAACGTGCGGGCTACTACTACAAGAACTGGGACGCCCTGGAGGCCAAGTGGAAAGTCAAGATGGAGGCGACGATCCGCGAACTGGAGGCCGTACGCATTCCGCGACTTGAGGAAATGGAAGATATGTCGGTGGTCACCGACGCCTTAGGGGAGTCAAAGGGCTACCAGCTGCTCAAAAGCTATGACGATTTAATCAATCTGGGCATCAAGTGCTGGCAGTACCACTTTGAGTTTCTCAACCTCGGTTACGCCGCCTACGTGTTTTTCCTCGATTTTGCGCAAAAGCTCTTTCCCAACATTCCGGCCCAGCGTGTGACGCAGATGATCTCTGGCATCGACGTCATCATGTATCAGCCCGACGAGGAACTAAAGAAGTTGGCCCGAAAGGCCATCGAACTGCGCGTGGACGGCGCGGTCACGTCGAGCACGGAATGGACCAAAGTGGAGGCGGCTCTTAAGACGATGCCGGAGGGCAGAGAGTGGCTTGCTGCGCTGGATCTCGCGCGCGAGCCTTGGTTTAACGTCTCGACCGGTACCGGGTGGTTCCACCACGATCGCTCGTGGAACGATCAGATGAACGTACCGCTGTCGGGCATCGCCACCTACATTGGCAAGATCCGCAAAGGCGAGAACATCCAGCGGCCGACCGAAGCGGTGCGCGCCGAGCGTGACCGCATTACTGCCGAATATCGCGCTCTGATCGAGAAGGAGCAAGATCGCAAACAGTTTGACGAGTTGCTCGGCTGCGCCAAGACGGTCTTTCCCTACGTCGAGAACCATCTGTTTTACGTAGAACATTGGTTTCACTCCGTTTTCTGGAACAAGATCCGGGAAGTCGCAGCAATTTTGCATGAGCACGACGTGATCGCAGACGCCGAGGACGTTTGGTTGTTGCGCCGCGATGAGATCAAATCAGCGCTGTGGGATGTCGTGACGGCCTGGGCGACCGGCGTAAAGCCGCGCGGCTGCAAGACTTGGCCGCCGGAGATCGCCTGGCGCAAGGGCGTGATGAAGAAGTTCAGCGAATGGAGTCCGCCTCCGGCGATTGGGACTGCACCGGAGGTAATCCAGGAGCCCTTTACGATCGTGCTGTGGGGGATCACGAACAAATCCCTGGCCGATTGGGCCTCGGTGCAGGAGTCGGCAGACCCGAGCGCGATCACGCAGCTCAAAGGCTTTGCCGGCAGTCCGGGAGTTGTCGAAGGCAAGGCGCGTGTATGCCGCACAGTTAATGAGGTCGGCCAACTCGTGCAAGGGGAGATCCTCGTTGCGCCGACGACGTCGCCCTCGTGGGCGCCGGCGTTTGCCAAGATCGGCGCGTGCATTACGGATGTCGGTGGGGTGATGAGCCACGCCGCAATCGTATGTCGCGAGTACGGCATGCCGGCCGTTGTGGGCACCGGGCACGCAACCAAGGTCATCAAGACCGGAATGACGGTCAGGGTCGACGGTTCGACCGGGGCGGTCACGATTGCGCGCTGAGGGGCAACGATGAGGAGCGCGGCGGTGGCAATTGGCACGACCGCGGACGAGACGACGCGCACTGACTTGCCGCTAATTTGCTGGCTCGAGGCCTGTCGAAAGGACTCGGTGCCACTGGTTGGCGGAAAGTGCGCGTCGCTAGGCGAGCTGATCAATGCGGGGGTGCGCGTGCCACCCGGTTTTGCCCTGACCACCGAGGGGTATCGGCGCTTCATGGCCCAGCGGCAGATCGATCGGGAAGCGCAGTTGTTGCTGGCGGGTATCAACAAGCAAGATATCGACGCGCTGGAGCGAGCCAGTACCCAGATCCGTGCCGCGATCGAGGATCAACCATTCTCCATAGAGATGGAAGATGCGATAGCGGAGTTTTATCGCAAGCTCGCGCTGCGCTGCGCTATGCCGGCGGTGCCCGTAGCAGTGCGCTCTAGCGCAACGGCCGAGGACCTGCCCGGCGCAAGCTTCGCAGGCCAACAAGACACCTACCTATGGATTCGTGGCATCGACGAAGTGCTGCACCACATGCGCCGCTGCATCTCGAGCCTTTATTCGGGACGCGCTTTGGCCTACCGCGCCAACCGGGGATTTGCCGAGGAGAACGTAGCAATCAGTGTCGGCGTTCAAAAAATGGCCAACTCGTTTACTGCAGGTGTCATGTTTACGGTCCACCCCGGCAACGGCGACCGCTCGGTCATTGTCATCGACTCGAATTTCGGCTTTGGCGAGTCGGTTGTCTCGGGAGAAGTGACGCCCGACCATTTTGTGGTCAATAAGGTCACGCTCGACATCATCGACCGAACAATCTCGCAAAAGCACGTCTGCTACACGGTCGATTGGAAGACACAAAGATCGCAAGCGATGGAAGTGCCGTTGGAGCGGCAGACAGTGCAATCCTTGATTGACGACGAGATTACGGAACTTGCCTGGATGGGCAAGCAAATCGAGAAGCACTACGGCCGACCGATGGACATTGAGTGGGCCGTTGACAAGGACCTGCCAGCCGGCGGAAACATCTACATCCTGCAGGCGCGTCCGGAGACGGTCTGGAGCGAGAAGGGCAAGATGCCAGCTGCCGGTGCGCTTGCCAGCGCCGGCGCTTCGGCGATGGACTACATCCTGGCCGGCATGCTGACCGGAAGAAAAATTTCGTAACGAACCCGAACCGTAGAAGGTACCGAGGCCTGGAAGGAGCCAGCATGGATGCACGAACGCAAGTGAAACCGATCGACGATTTGCGCAGCTACATCGACGCCCTCGAGGCGCATGGGCAAGTGCACCATATCAAGACCGAAGTCGACTGGAAATTCGAGCTTTGTCACATCTCAAAAGTCAATGAGGAGCAAAAAGGGCCCGCGCTGATCTACGAGAACGTCAAAGGCTACAAGATTCCGGTTTTCACAAGCGCTTTCACGACTTCGCAGCGATTGGCAATTGCTCTGGAGCAGGACCCCTCGTTGTCGATGAGTCAACTGTCAAAAAAATGGATGGAGCTCACGACCAAGAAGATGATTAAACCGGTCTATGTCGATAACCCCTCGGTGATGGAGAACGTCATTGTGGGTGATGCCATCGACATCGAAAAGTTTCCGTCGCCGTGGTTTTACCCGGACGACGGCGGAAGATTTTTCGTGACATCGGGCTACCTCGTGACCCAAGACCCGGACACGGGTTGGACGAACTTGGGAACGTATCGCTCGCAGGTTTTGGCCAAGGACATCCTCGGCTCGCAGATCATCAAGGGCAAGCATGGTGACATGCATATGAAGAAGTATCAGGAGCGTGGTCAGCTGATGCCCGCAGCTGCGGTCGTGGGTTGCGATCCGGTGCTTTTCCTAGCCGCGTCAACGCTGGTCAGCGCCCAAGTCGACGAATACGACGTTGCCGGGTCGCTGCGCGGGCGCCCCGTACCGGTCTTTAAGTCGGATCTGACCGGTTTAACCCTTCCGGCCAATGCCGAAATCATCGCCGAGGGTTGGATCGATCCAAACGAGCTGATGGAAGAGGGCCCCTTCGGCGAATACACCGGCTACTACTCGGGCAACAAACTCAAGGACTTTCCCAAACCGGTGCTACGCATCAAGCGCATTCTCCATCGCAACAAACCGATCATGTGGTCCACTACGGTGGGCAAACCGATCAACGACATCCACATGATCCAGTCGCTTAACCGAACCGCGACGCTGTGGTACGACCTCGAAACGATGAAAGTGCCGGGTATCCAAAGCGTGTACATCCCGCCGGAGGCCTGCGGCCGCTTCTGGGTCGTGGTCTCGGTCAAACAAATGTACCCCGGCCACTCGAACCACGTCGGCAACGCCGTCATTGCCAGCACCACTGGTCATTACGGCGTTAAAGGTGTCATCACGGTCGATCACGACATCGAGGCCGACGACTGGGACCGCATCTGGTGGGCCCTGGCAACACGATTTGATCCAAAGCGCTCAGCGCAAATCATCGATCGGGGCCGCTCGACGCCGCTTGATCCGGGGCTGCCAATCGAGGCACGCGACATCACAAGCCGCATCCTTCTGGACGCCTGCACACCCTTCGAGTGGAAAAACCGGCCCAACGAGATCTTCATGGATCGCGCGGTTTTGCAAAGGGTTTCCGATCGCTGGAATGAATATGGCTTCGAAGGACCAAGTCCTGTCGCCGGCATGATCGGCCGGCTGACGCGGCCGGAGGTCAAGGCGACAAAAAGCGCTTCGTGAGGCAATGCCGGTGGGCGATGCCTGCCGGCTGCACTGCGGAGCAGGCGAGAAAAAAATGGGTGAAAAAAAAGGCATCGTCATCGTCTGCAATCTCGATACGCGCGGCGAGGATATCGTCTTCGTCAAGCAGATGATTTCCGACCGAGGTCACCGTGCAATCTTGCTCGACTTTAGTATGGAAGAGCCGCCACCTTTTGCAGGAGACATTCGCACGGAGGAGGTGGCAGCGCGTGGCGGTTTGCCAATTGAAATCGTTCGCGAGAAGTACCGGTCCGATCGTGACGCGGCAACCAATAACCAGATCCGAGGTGCCAGCGCGATTGTGGGGGATCTCGTTCGGCAAGGAACGGTGCACGGCATCATTGGAATCGGCGGCGGCACTGCAACGCTCGTTGCTACCTCGGTCATGAAGCAGCTGCCCTTTGGCATGCCCAAGCTCATGGCCTCACCGATGGCAGCGCATCCCGCGTATATCGATAAGTACGTGGGTACGCGCGACATCACGATGCACCACACGGTGCTCGACATCGTCAAGATGAACCCGCTGCTCAAGGCGCAGATCATCAATGCAGTCGGCGCGATCTGCGGCATGGTTGAGATGACGCAGGGGACGAACATCCGGTTTGACAAACCCTGCATTGCCGTGTCTTCGTTCGGATTTGGAGAAATGGCCGTGCAAACGGCGCTTGGACTGCTGGAGGAAGCAGGCTTCACACCGATTGTTTGCCATGCCCAAGGCAAAGGCGATAGGGCGATGGAGGAGATGATCCGCGACGGCGTCTTTCAGGGCGTGCTGGACATTTGCATCGGTGGCGTTATCGAGCATCTGTTCAAGGGCAATCGGGATCCTGGTCCCGATCGGTTGCTCGCGGCCGTCGATACGGGAATACCAATGGTGCTGGCACCTTGCGGCTTGGACATCTTGTCGTATGGTGGGCGCGCGGACATGCTCGAGAAGACCAAGGGCAGGGTCCAGTACGTGCAAGACGCGCTACGGGTCCAAGTGCGTACGAGCGCGCCGGAGCTGCGCGAAGCCGCTGACGTGATCGCGGAGCGGCTCAATCGGGCGCGCGGAGCTTGGAGCTTTCTTATCCCGCTGCAGGGCTGGTCGTCATTGGACAAGGCCGGACGGCCCATCTATGACCCGGTCGCTGATGCCGAATTTGTCGCTCGCTTGAAAGAAAAATTGACCGATCCAGCGCACGTCAAGGAAGTCGATTTGCATCTGTACACGCCGGAATTTGCCCGGGTCGCGGTCGACGAGTTTGTTCGCTTGTACACGCAAATCAACGCGAGGGCGGCGGCATGACACTGCAGGCCTGGCCCTTGATCGCATCGAGGCGGGTCTTCGATGCCGGTCTGTTCCAGGTAAGTTGCGACCGCGCGCGCTCGCCTCGCACGGGCGGGGAGCACGATTTTCACGTGGTGCACATGGTCGATTGGCTGATGGTGGTGCCGCTTACCGCGCAAGGCGAGCTCGTGCTGGTGCGGCAGTATCGCCATGGCTCGCGGCAAATGAGCCTCGAGTTGCCCGGAGGTTTACTCGACGGTGCCAGCGAAGGAGCTCGAGCGGGCGCAGTACGCGAGCTCGCGGAAGAAACCGGCTACGGCGGAGGCGAGGTGCTCTGGCTGGGCGATCTTCGTCCGCAGCCGGCACTGATGTCGAATCGTCTGCGAGTGTTTCTAGCCCGAGGTTTGCAGCCGACAACGGCGCCGGCACTCGATGCCGGCGAGGACATCGAAGTGGTGCTGGTTGATGTTCGCGAGGTGTCGAACCGAATCGCCCGCGGCGATATCGACAACGCAATGACCATCGCTGCGCTGGCGATGGCGAGCCACGCTGGATACCTGGCATGTAAACCGAGCGGAGGGGTCCGATGATCGTACGAAACTGGATGCAGCCCGACCCTATCCTTATATCAAGCGACATGCTTGTATCTGAGGCAAAGCGGATTTTGAGCGAGAACCGCCTGCATGCGCTGCCGGTCGTCGACGATGGGAAACTTCGCGGACTTGTCACGCGCGCCAACTTGCTGCGCGTTGGGCACTTTGTTATGCGCACGCAAAACCCCGACGAATTCAATTTCTTCGCAACGCGCTTGCGGGTGCGGGACATCATGTTGCGTAACCCGGCGACAGTTCGCGCCAGCGACACGATGGAACACTGCTTGTCTGTCGGGCGCGAACTCGGAGTGGCACAGCTGCCGGTGATGGAGGGCGAGCAGGTTGTGGGGATCATCTCGGCTAACGAAATTTTTCAGCTCGCCTCCCACCTGCTCGGCGCATGGGAGCGGCGCAGCGGAGTGACACTCGCGCCCCTGACTTTGGGGCCCGGCGTGCTCGGGGGAATTGTCGATGTGGTGGAGGCTGCGGGCGCGGTCGTGCAAGCTGTGTACCCTGTCGGTCGCGACGCCCGTCAGGGGCAAAGCGAATACCCGCAAAAGAAAGTCATCTTGCGCTTGCATGCTGCTGACAGCGGGCAAGTTGTGGCCGCACTGGAGCGGGCGGGCTTTACCATACTAGAGTGCACCGACACACAACCAGCGGCGCTAGTGGCGTGATCGCGCCGCTGGCGACGGCCTTGGGAGCCCAACTATGAGTCTTCCTCTTATCGTCGCCATCACCGGTGCAACCGGTGTTATCTACGGCGTCGAAATGCTGCGCGTCCTCAAGGAACTGGGTCAGGAGACCCACCTGATATTGAGCGAGGCGGCCGGCATGAGCCTAGCGATGGAGACGGATACTCCGATTGAGGAGGTCCGATCGCTCGCTGCGGTTGTCTATAACAACAAAGACGTAGGCGCGGCGGTGGCCAGCGGATCGTTTCGCACTCGCGGCATGATTATTGCGCCTTGCACGATCAAAACCTTGTCAGCGGTAGCTAATTCGTTTACGTACAACTTGGTGATTCGCGCGGCCGATGTGCAACTGAAGGAGGGCCGCAAGCTGGTGCTCATGGTGCGCGAGACCCCGCTACATAAGGGCCACCTCGAGTTGATGTCGCGTGCGGCCAACTGCGGTGCCGTGATCCTTCCGCCGATGCCCGCGTTTTACCACAAACCGCAGTCGATTATGGACATCGTCCATCAGAGCATTGGCAAGGCCCTGGATCAAGTGAACATTGAACACAATCTTTTCCGTCGCTGGACCGGCCACGCACGCGAGGAAGTGCCACAAAAGGTCCTGCGCGTTGCCGGGTGAATGCCGCGACACCGCCGAATACGGCGATCTACGCCATCGGCGACATCCATGGGCGCTATGACCTGCTGGAGCAAATGACACAGCGGATCGTCGAGGACGCGCTGCAGCGGCAAGCGACCCACCGTCAGATTGTCTATCTCGGAGACTATGTTAGCCGCGGAATTGACTCTCAACGCGTCGTGGATATGGTATCGGCGCCGGCGTGGGCCGGTTTTATCAAAGTATGTTTGAAGGGTAATCACGAAGATTCGCTGCTGCGTTTTTTGGCTGGGGATTTTGACGCGGGCCGTCATTGGTTCGACCATGACGGCCTTGATACCTTGGCGCATTACGGTGTATCCATCCCCAAACGGGATGTGCGCGATGATGCAAGCATGGCTCAGTTGCGCGAGCGGTTTGCCGCGGCACTTCCGGCGGAACATTTGCACTTTTTTTGTTCCCTGAAGATTGCGCACCAGGCTGGGAACTACTACTTCGTACATGCGGGAATACGGCCGGGTGTGCCGCTGGCCCGGCAAACTGCCACGGACTGCATGTGGATGCGAGAGCCCTTCCTGACCTCAGACGTCGACCACGGAGCAGTCATCGTGCATGGCCATAGCATCACCGAGCGAGGCGTCTTAGGCTCTAATCGCATCGGAATTGATACCGGGGCTTATCGAACCGGGACGCTGACTTGCCTGGTGCTTGAAGGTGAAACGCGAACTGTGTTGCAGACTTGATGCGTCGCGCGCCCAACGCCTTTTGGCGTTTTTCTCTGGCAACCTATGGTGACCCGAAGGTTGCTGCCGCTTGCTTGGCCCTGCAAGATCTCTGTGGTGCCGATGTCAATTTGCTTTTGTACTGCTGCTGGCTTGGCCAAAGTGGACGCGCGCTCGATAAGCGCGCTCTGCGCGCGGCACTGCGGGCTGTTGCCGAGCTTCAATCAAACATTATTCGCCCACTGCGCCAGTCGCGTCGAGCCTTAAGACCGGCGCCACGTGGCATGCCCAAGGCGTGGGCCAAGGAACTGAAAGATCGCCTTGCCACAGCAGAGATCGATCTGGAGTACATCGAGCAACGCTTGCTACTGGCCGCAGCAAAGCGTCTGACGCCGACTAAACGCAAGGTTGCACCGCGCGCGGCAATCGCAGCTACGTTGTCAAAGTACCTAACGCTGCTTAAAGTTCCGGTAGCCCATCCCGGTAGACGACACGCGGACGCGCTTCTTGATGCATGCTGCCCTGTGGCCTAGCCCTCGGCGCTGGGCCCATCGTGAAGATAGATCCACGCGCGTCGTTCCCAAAGCATACGCGTGCGGTCTACGTGATTCTTGCTTGAGTCTAAACCGTTTGGGAACTCGTCAGCGCCAAAGCAGATCGAACCGTGGCGTTTCTTGTGGATCGGGTGCCGGCGTGTTGGCATTTTGCCGGCATTTCTTGTCCAGGGTTCGATCCTCGGCCCAACCTATAATTGATTAAATGCGCCAAGAGTTTCGCACCAGCACGGGCGCAGTATCCGATTGCAATGGCGCACCGACGTTTAAATTCGCTTGTGAATAAGAAATCCGCCGGTACAAAGTGCGCCAGCTGCGCGAAGGTTTAGGTAGCGTGATGCGGCCAAGTTGGAGAGCTGGCGCGTTGGAACCAAAAAGGTTAGCCGATCATCTTGGTGGTGCCTCGACGAAACGACGTCGCAGGGGCGGCTGCGAACCTTGCTCTTTTGGACCACTGATTGCTGATTCGCATGCGGCAACACGACCGACATGTGGTCTACCGCGGCGTACTGGCCTAGAAGGTCCTCAGAACCGGGCGCCGCTGACATGCTGAGTCGCTCCCAAAGCCCGGGAGCGGCAGAGGATACCGGCCTTGACCATGCAGCACGGCAACCGTCGAGGCCACGGCTTGCAGCGGCCATGCTGCTCACCGTGATCGCAGCGTGTTTGATGCTGCAGCCGCTGTCTACCGACCTTTATCTTGCGTCACTTCCGCATATAGCACGTTACTTCCAGACTTCGCCTGCTGTCGCACAACAGACCCTGTCGCTTTTCGTTGCGGGCTTTGGCGTAGCACAGCTCGTGGCTGGCCCGGTGTCGGATCGGTTCGGACGGCGCCCGGTGCTCATTGGGGGATTGGTCCTATATGTCGTTACGACCGTTCTTTGCGCAGCTGCGCCGTCCGTTTCGGTGCTGCTGGCGGCTCGGTTGGCGCAGGCGGTGGGCTGTTGTACGGCCGTGGTCATTGCCAGGGCCATTGTCCGAGATGTTCATTCGCCGGCCGAAGGCGCACGTGTAGTTGCAACTGCCACCAGCATGATGGCCTTGGCGCCACTGCTGGGCCCGATCGCGGGCGGATACCTTCAAGTCGCTTTCGGTTGGCGTGCAGCCTTTGTCGCGCTAGCCGTATTTGGTTCGCTGCTTACCTTGCTAACTTGGCGCGGATTTAGCGAGACCATCCCTCAGAAGAACCTTGCCGCGTTACGCCTCTCAGGGCTCATAGCGGGTTATCGCGAGATACTGGTAGTGCCGGCGTTTTGGGCCTACACGCTTCCCGGAGCCCTTTCCTATGGTTCGATTTTTGTATTCATATCGGGAGCGCCGTTTGCTCTTACCGATGCTCTGAAAATGCCGACCGTGTGGTTCGGCTACGCGTGGGCGTTTGGCGTGAGCGGTTTTCTCACTGGTACGGTTGTTTGTCGAAGGCTATTGGTCCGAATCGGAATTACTCGCACGGCGACCCTCGGTGGAATCCTGAGCGGCCTTGCCGGGCTGCTTTTCGCGCTGGCGGTGATCCTCGGGTTACGCCACTGGGCGACGGTGGTTATCAGCCAGTTTTTCGTGATGTTCGCTCACGGCATCAATTGGCCTTGTGCCCAAGTTGGCGCGGTGGCGCCCTTTGGGCATCGAGCGGGGACCGCGGCGGGTTTGCTTGGTTTTTTTGCCATGTTCTGCGCGCTGCTCGTCGGAAGCTGGATCGGAGTGAGCTACAACGGCACGCTGTATCCCATGTCGCTAACGTCGCTGACAGTCGGCAGTGCATTATTTTTTGGTTCGCGCCTTTTGGCTCGACACCGCATCGAGAAACATTGAGCGAGCAAATCAAGTGCGGACAAGGGCATCGACTGCTTTCCAACAGGCTTATTTCGTATCGATGCGGCTGTGCCACCAGATGCTGAAATCGCGGCACAACCCGGCATCATCAAGCTGAACCCACGCGATCCCATCAAGCGCCAGCCTCGGTAGCGGATCGCCACGCTTGCGGGCAAGCAAATTGGTGCCGGTGGATGCGGCCCAGATTTGGAAAAGTTCTTCCGACATTACTTGATAAGTAGTGTGCCAGTGCGCAATTCCGCCGCGCTCGTTACGAGCCAGAATTTCGTAGCGCACTTTGATGTCACTTTGTAGCTTTGTTCGCTGCCAGTAGGCCTTGATGGCTTCGTGGCCGCGCTGCTCCGCAAACGGGGTGTTGCGGTAGATACCGTCGGCGGCGAATAGTGAGGCAAGCAATTGCTCGTCGCTCGTCTCCCACGCTCGTTTGTAGCCTTCCATGAAACCGTCGATGCCTGTCACTGGAACTCCTGTGGCTGTGGAGCAGTCGATAGCGCGGGACCCTGTGGGACGGCTGTTGTTTGCAGCCCGCCAAAGCGTGCGTAGAAACTGTCGGTCGCCGGCGGCAAAGGACCGTCGGCCGTCTCCAGGACATTCATCAAGTGCTCTTCCGCCCTTTGCTGGCAAAGTCGATAGATTTCCGAGCACAGGTCGCGCGCGGAATCGCCCGGCCACTCTGTCGGCAACAATTGACGCGGCAATTGGGGGTCACGTAACTGCACGCGACGAAACTCGTGCATCAGCAAAGCACGAACGACAAAGCATTGTTCGGGATCAAGTGCCGATGTACCTCGCAGCACTTTTGCGACTGCTCGGAAGCGACCGATGAAGCTCTGGTATCCGGCCGCAACCTGTACAAGATTCCAGCACTGCTCGGCCAGTTCCTTGAGGGGCCGTCCAGCTAGCGCGCCCAGCGTATGGGCCTGCAAGACGACCACCTTGTCATGTGTGCCCGTGCCTTGAAGGATATCGAGCAACGAATCGCTCTGCGCCGACGGATGTGCCATCACGCCCGGTGCGATCGCCGCAAATCCCTCCCATTGCAACTCCTTGCGCAGGGACTCGCGCAGGGCGGGCGCAAGTCCTTCGCGGGGAGTGAGGACAAGCTGCCAGTCGCCTTGCCAAGCGCCACGCGGGTCTTCATAGATGCGCCGGTACGCATGCTCGAAACGGCGCCTGCCTGTCGCTGTCAAGCTGTAGTAGCTTCGCCGGCCGATCTGCTCCGATACAAGCCATTTTTCTCGAGACAGGCGAAAGACGCTGGTGCGCACCATGCGTGGGTTAAGTCCCAGCGGCTGTGCCAGTTTGATAAAGCTGCCGAGCCAGACGGTTCCACCGTGCGGCGCGATCATATCCCCGTAGATAGTGATGATCAGCGAATTGGCTCGCGGTGGCCGCTGCGCGAGCAGCTGCTTGATGAGCTTGGTGAGCACGCGACTCTTCACGCTAACCCAAGACGCCGAGACGGCCGCATTCCTGTCGGTGCGTATCGGAGAGCTTGGCGCCTCCCGCTTTGCCCGCAGTGCGCGGGAGGGGGCATTTGCCGACGTTGCGGTCGCCACTGCACTCGCCCCCATGCGCGCTACTCAACAAGCGCCCAATCGCCGTTTTTCACCTCGAGCATGCGAAATGACGTGAGGTCCAGCCCCAGGTGGTCAGTCTCCGACATGTTGACCACGCCGTCGGTTCCAATAAAGCCCTTGGTCTGCTCCAGTGCAGTTCGGACCTTGGCTTTGTCGGTGCTGCCCGCTCGCTTGATGGCCTCTACCACCAGCATCAGGCCGTTGTAGGCGTGGCCACCGAAGGTCGAAACGTCTTCGTTGTAGCGGTCGTGATAGGCCTTGCGATAGGCGGTGACCACAGGTTTTTGCGGATCGCCTGCCGGGAGCTTGTCGGCGACCAGCAGCGCCGCCGCCGGAAGCCGCACGCCTTCTGCAGCCGGCCCCGAGAGCTTGATGAACTCTTCTGAGTCGACTCCGTGCGCGTGATAGATCGGCACTGCCAGATTAATTTGGCGGATGTTGCGGTTGATAATTGCGGGTCCCTGACCTAGTCCAAACACGAACAGTGCTTGTACGCCGGCCGTGTTCTTGATTTTTGTCAGCTGCGGGCTCATGTCCGTGTCCTTGGGTCCGTACGTCTCGTCGGCAACCAAGTTCATGCCCAGCTTCGCGGCCATCGCTTGGGTTTCCTTGCGACCTGATTGGCCAAAACCGCTCGTTTCCGAGAGCAATGCCACGTTCGTGATGCCACGCTTTTTCATATCCAAAAAGACTTTTTCCGCTGCCATCCGATCGGTATGTGGAGTCTTGAAGACCCACTTTTTCACCGGTTCGATGATGACGACGGCGCCAGCAAGCGAAACAAAAGGAATGCCCGCCTTTTCCACTATGGGAACCATCGACATCGTCGAGCCTGTCGTCGTTCCCCCGACCAACACGTCAACCATGTCGTCGTCGATCAAACGCTTTGCAAAACCGTTGGCCTTGTTTGCATCTGAGCCGTCGTCGTAAAAAACCAATTCCAGCGGCCGGCCGAGTACTCCTCCCGCCTTATTGATGTTCTCCACGTACAGACGTAAAGTTTTGAGCTCCGGTTCCCCGAGATAGCCAGCCGGGCCGGTGGTGGATAGCACGGAACCGATCTTTATCGGTTCGGCAGCACCGACCGCGCTTGCCAGAGCAAAACAAAAAATGGCGGCACCCATCCGTAACAGCTTGTTCATGACGTTTTCTCCTCCAGCTCGTTGCAAAAAATACCCGCTTATTTTTCACACACCCAAATACGCTTCCCGCACTCGTTCGTCGGCGAGCAGTTCA
>Ga0187782_10001605_pt1 | contig 16566 bp, 12 predicted proteins | sample 0715_SJ02_MP15_2_FD_132454 | JGI IMG/M metagenome (GOLD analysis project Ga0187782, IMG submission 132454) | Tropical peat soil microbial communities from peatlands in Department of Meta, Colombia - 0715_SJ02_MP15_20_MG | ecosystem: Environmental > Terrestrial > Soil > Wetlands > Peat | place...
TCAGCCCGCGTCCGCCGCAACCGCCAGCGGCCACCCTCAAACGGTTTTATCGAACGTGCGCAGAGCACCTCGGCCACATCTACGCCCACGCGTGAATGCACGTCCGATAAAACTCTAGCGTCACCCGCCCGGTGATGTTCAACGCGTTGTGACGCGAAGGGACAGAAATCAATACGGGCGTCTCCTAATTTATCTGCTCCTGCAGGCGGACATGGGGAGGCCGATTACCGCGCAGCACAAAAAAACCTCCCCTTGTTGCTCGCTTTTGCATCAAAGCGTTATCTCTGGGGCCAAAGGGAAGGGAGGACGCTATGGCACCGTTAGGAGTCAACGAGGATGCAAAAACCACAGCCGGCGGCGGAGAGTCGTTGAGTAAAACCGCGCCGATGGAAAAGCATCAGGCGCTCCCGACCGGAGGAAGCACGCTCGCACGATTAGCGGGCATTGGCGTTCTGCTTTTGGGTGTCGTGGGTGCGTTTCTTTATTTGGGGGGATGGTTCAGCCCGCACAAGCTAACGCCAGCGCGGTTCGTCGATGAGTTTGAGCAGGTGAACGGCAAGTACTCCGGTTTCCGTCGCAATCACGCGAAAGGCGTGTGCGTCAGGGGCTATTTCGATAGCAATGGCCAGGGAACGCGCCTTTCGAAGGCCATTGTGTTCCGCACCGGCCGGGTGCCGGTGATCGGTCGCTTTTCTATAGGCGGCGGCGATCCCTACGCGAGCGACGCTCTGAGCGACGTCCGCGGCCTGGGGCTCCAGTTTTCTCTGTCCGACGGGGAACAGTGGCGGACGGCGATGATCAGTCTGCCGGTATTCCCGTTCAAGAACCCGCAGGGCTTCTACGACAACCTGGTTGCATCGCAACCCGACCCCAGCACGCATCAACCTGATCCGGCGAAAATGGCGGCGTTCCTGGCGAGCCACCCAGAAACCTCGCGGGTGATGGAATTCCTCAAGGCGCATCCGCCGTCGTCGGGTTTCGACAACAGCACTTTCTACGGTCTCAACGCCTTCCGTTTGACCGCTGCGGAAGGCACATCGATCCCCGTACGATGGGAGTTGGTGCCGGTGCAGCCATCTGAAGCTGCAGGCGCGAACCCGGATACGCATGACAAAACTTTCCTTTTCGACGCGCTGATCGCGAGCATCCTGCAGCATCCGTTGCAATGGCACCTGATCATCACGGTGGGACAGACCGGTGATCCGACCAATGACCCCACCATCCGGTGGCCGGAGGGGCGGGAACAGGTGGACGTGGGAAGCCTGACTATCAATTCGGTTGAAAGCGAGGAAACCAGTCCCGCGCGCGATATCAATTTCGATCCGCTGGTTTTGCCGGCCGGCATTGCGCCATCCGACGATCCCATGCTGAGCGCTCGATCGGCGATCTATTCCCAATCGTTCACCCGGCGGGCGGGCGAAACGAAAGAGCCGAGCGCGATCACTCCTGCGGAGGTGTGGAAATGAGCGCCAAGATGACGACCGAGCGGCAACAGTTCCCCGGTCTCATGCGGTTGTTGCATTGGCTGATGGCCGCGATGGTGCTTACCATGCTCTGCATCGGGGTGGCCATGGTCGCATCGCTCGGCGACTATTACCGTTTGGTGTCGCTCCATCGCCCGTTGGGGATTTCGATCCTGATTTTGGTGGTAATCCGGTACGTGAATCGGCAATTGAGCACCATGCCGCCGTTTCCGCCCACGATGTCGTCGCAGGAACGCTTCGCTGCGCACGCCTCGGAAGTTCTGCTGTACACCTTGCTGCTTGTGGAGCCTCTCGTCGGTTGGGGGATGCTCTCCGCGGCGCGTTATCCGATTGTGATGTTCGGGTCGGTGCATCTTTTCCCCATTCTTCCGCACAGCGTGATGTTGTACGCGGTATTGCGGAGGACTCACACCGTTTTCGCCTATCTCTTGTTCCTCGCGTTCATCGCACACTTCGGAGCCATTCTGTTTCACACGCTGATCGTGCGAGATGGGATGCTTAGCCGCATGGTGCCGTGGCGGGCCCGCGCGCGCTAGCGGCTTCGAAATGTATTCGGCTCGGCGCGCCACGGCAAGAAGCGTCGCCCCATTGCGCCGGCCGCTCTGCCCAAGCGGGAGTTGTTTATCGGCGTCGGGCCCACAGACAACTGCCGGACTGTCGGCAAATAGGAAAGTGACCCACTACCCGAGATGGTGGACAACCCGAGATGGTGGACTTTGCCGGAATGGCCGCATAGGCGATAATAGGACGGGTTTACGTGCCTGGCCGCTGCGGAATTCCGCAGTGTACGAATCAACGCTGGCGCGATTCCTTGCATCTCAACCCTATATCAAAGGTGCCGCAGTCCGAACCGGGGGATGGTGGTTGGACCCAGGCGCGACGGAATTGTGCGAAATGAGGGAAAGGCGATGAAGCAGTCCTGGACAGCGCTGGCTGTCTCGCTCCTGGCGCTCGGTGTGTTTGGCGGTTGCAACGATTACAACAATTCGGTGCAGTACGATACAGGCTCGACGCTAACGAATCTTTCGCCCTCGGGTATACCGGCGCAACCGGTGCCGACCTCGGGCAGTCTGAACCCGTGTCCCAATACGCCGTCCGGGCAAAATAATCCGTGCTTCACGCTGTTCATCGTTGCCAGCGGTTCGAATCCGTTCAGCAATGCCAGCGGGGTGCCGCTGCCGATCGCGCGGTGGAACGGCAAAAACCTGTCTACCACCATGATCGACACGACAAACTTGTCGGCGCAGGTTCCGTATAGCTACATCACCAAGCCAGGCTCAGTCGCGGTGGATGTTTACCAGCCTACGGGGCAAGGAACGGGATACAACGGACTTTCGAACGCCTTGACCTTTACGATTTATGGCAACGCGAACCCGTATCCAACCCTTTCGTCGGTGTCGCCGACCTCTACTCCTTATTGCGACTCGACTTCTGCGAAGTGTGCCAGCGTGGCCATTAGCGTGACCGGAACGAATTTCCTGCCCACCTCGCAGAACGGAGGGTCGTCGGTGACGTTTACCGGTGCATCCACCTACAACCAGGAGACGGCGATCACGGTAACGAGTATTTCGTCAACACAAATGAAGGCGACCATTCCGGGAACGCTGCTGTGCGCGAGTGGTCCGGCGCAGATTAACGTGATTAATCCACCCAGCGGTGTGTGTCTGGTGAATTGTCCCAACCTGGGCGGCGGGGACACAAATAGTCCTCCCGCGGGGCAGCAAGCCACTACGCAGACTTTTACGATCACGAACGCGACGGCGGTCAACACCTGTCCGACGCAGGTACCACCCAATCCGAATCCGCAGGTTGTGGCGGAAACGCCGGCGATTAGCCGAGATGGACGCTACGTGGCCTATGCGTCGGTGCAAAATGGCACGACGCAGATTCTAGTGCGGGATACTTGCCTAGGCGCGGCCGGAGACTGTGTCGCGGCGACACGAACAGCTTCAGTGGCGGTGGATGGTTCCAGCGGGAATGCCGAGAGCCACAATGTTGCGATGACCACGGACGGACGGTACGTGGCGTTCAGTTCGGCGGCAACGAACCTGGTTGAGAACGCACCGGGCGGCCGTCAGGTATATTTGCGCGACACCTGTAGCGGAGCAACGGCACAGTGCAAGCCCAGCACGCAATTGGTGTCTACAGATGCAGCGGGAAAGCTTACCGGCACCGCGGCGACTCTGCCGGCAGTGAGCGCTTCGGGACGATTTGTGGCGTTTCTGGCGGTGACGCCACGAGACCCGATTGCCGCAACGGGCGGCACTAATGGCAGCACAGCAGAGGCGTGGAATGACGCGGTGCGGCAGGTGTTCGTGCGCGATACCTGCGTGGGCGTGGCGAACTGCGCGCCTCAAACGGTACGAGTGTCCGTACTATCCAGTCGGGTTGCGGACGACGCGCCCGGAATCAGCCGCGATGGAAGATATGTGTCGTACACGTCTTCGCAGAATGGTGTTTGGCAGATTCTGCTGGCGGATACGTGCCTGGGCGCAGCGAGCGAATGCACTCCGTCTGCGCGGGTGATTTCCAGTTCTCCGGAAGGCGAGCTGGGGAATGCCGCAAGTCACAATCCTACGATTAGTGCAGACGGACGGTACGTGGCGTTCAGTTCGGCAGCAACGAATCTGATCGAAGGCGCGCCGCTGGGAAGGGAAGTATATTTGCGGGATACCTGTGTAGGAGCAGCGGCATGCAAGCCGGCCACAATGCTGGTATCGGCAGATGACCAGGGAGTGCTGGCGGGCACGGAGTCGATTTTACCGTCGCTGAGCACAGCGGGCCGCTACGTGGCGTTTTTGGCGGTGACCACGAATGTGAGCGGTTCCCTAACGGCACCCAATAGCGGACTGCGCCAGGTATTTTTGCGCGACACTTGTGTGGGAACGTCGCATTGCGCACCGAGCACCACGCGAATTTCCCTGCAGCCTGGTGACGTTACAGCGGAAGGAATGAAGCCCGCAGGGCCGGCATTGGCAGGCCTGGCCAAACAAATTGCGTTAGCTGACGCAAAGACAGCCACGGTGTTCACCAAAGCGATTGCCGTAGACGATCCGGTGCTGGTGGCGCTTCCCTGAAAACGCAAACGAGACAGGTTTTTTAGCGGAAGCGGACCTTAATGTCTGGCCGTTTTTCCAGGTGAACGGAGTCGATGAAGCGCACTTGCCGGTCATCGAGGGTAAGAATCATCGAGGTGGTTCGGACACCATCGCCAAAGAAGCGCACACCCTTTAGCAAATTCCCGTCGGTAACTCCGGTACAAGCAAAGATCATCTTTTTCCCAGGCGCCAGGTCTTCGGTTGAGTAGATGCGATTGGGGTCTTTGACCCCCATTTTCTCGAGGCGCTCTTCGTGCTCAGGCTTGCTGACAACCAGGCGCGCGACGATCTGGCCGTTCAGACAACGGAGCGCCGCGGCAGTAAGCACACCTTCGGGAGCGCCGCCGGTACCCATGACCATGTGAACACCGGTACCCACGACAGCGGCGGAAATTCCGGCGGAAAGATCGCCGTCGCCGATCAGGCGGATGCGCGCACCAACAGCACGAATGTCGCAGATCAGTTTCTCGTGGCGCGGACGATCAAGAACCATGACAACGAGGTCTTCGACGTCGCGGTCCAGGCAGCGCGCAACCGATTTCAGGTTGTCGCCAACTGGCGCATCCAGGTTCACAGACCCTTTGCAGGCGGGCCCGACGACGATTTTCTCCATGTACAAGTCAGGAGCATGCAGTAAACCACCGCGTTCGCTGGCGGCGAGAACAGTGATGGCATTGGGGGCGCCGGTGGCGCAGAGATTAGTGCCTTCGAGCGGGTCGACCGCGATATCCACTTGAGGGAATAGCGCCTTGGGGGCGTGGGTGGCCAATCCCACTTTCTCGCCGATGTACAGCATGGGGGCTTCGTCGCGCTCGCCTTCACCGATGACAATGGTGCCATCCATTTCCACCTGGTCCATGGTTCTGCGCATGGCTTCGACGGCGACTTCGTCAGCTCTCTGCCGGTCGCCGAAACCCATGGTGCGCGCAGACGCAATCGCAGCGTTTTCTACAACGCGCAGGAACTCCAGACTGAGACGTTCTTCCATGAACACGCCCTCCGCGGACGCTTATGTTAGGCCAAAGCCGGGCTTATAGTCGAGTACAGCGGCGCTTTGAAGTTGCTATAAGTACAAAACTGTCGAGCCCATGTAGATGCGGGATTAGGGCAAATTCGCCCAAAGTGCAAATTACGGTCGGTGTCGCGCCCATGTAGATTAGTGGGGTTCGGGGCCGGATAGTGGCTGAATCGTAACATTGAGAAGATGCGGGTCGGAAAATTCCGTTTGCTGGCCGGCGTTCTTGCCGGAAACCGGCAGCAACCGCGCGGTGAGTGGTTTATTCCACTTCACCGCTAGCGTAGCTACATCGCCAATAATGTGCGCGAGTTGCTCAGCGGTGGCATTTCCGGGCAGCGGTATGGTGTCGAGACCAGTACCGCAAACCGAGGAGTAACTCAACAAGGAATCCAGCGAAATCAGTCCTGCATTCCACCGCTGGGCCAGCACCGGATCTTCCAAGACCGGCAACATTACGCCGGAAAAACCCGTTTTGCGCAGCCCGATTTCTTTCATTGCGGCGGTAATCACGCCCACAGCCGAAAGCGTGCCATTGGAACCCAAGGGCTGGTGCGAAATGTTTTCAATCGCGGCGGCGATGGAAGCGTCTTTCGAGGGAGCCGGCGAGAGATCCAGGCCGAGGTAGGTCCAGCCGCGCTCGCCATCGATGCGTAGCGCGACATTTTCCACGTTCGAGGCCTGCTGGAAAAACAAATCGATGAGGCGCCGTTTCGCAGTGGGAAAATCCGGAACATCATGGACCGCAGCGGCCACTTCATTGGCGGACTCCAGTCCCACGGCGAATTGATGTCCCAAGCCGGTCAGATACGCCGCCGGAAAAAACGGAGTAGGTTGCGAAACGCTGGCGAGAGCGGCGAAACGGAAATTCCCTTCACCATTGACGGTGCCGTCCTCGAGTTTTTTCATGACCGCGGCCGCAGCGCGAATGGCGGGCCAGTTTACGCCGGAGTTGCTGGTCACGTACACCGAGCCGAATAGCGCTTTGGAATTTTTCAAGGCGTCCGCGAGGAGCTCCGACTGGGCGTCGCCATCGTTGCTAGAGAGATAGGCTGGACCGATGGAGATAACCACGTTGTGCATCTGGGCAAGGCCGTCAAGATCCTTGAAGAATTGCAAAGCCTGTTCGCGGGTAAGTCCCTGGGTGTATTCCGGAAAGGGCTGTGTGGCAATGCGCAGGGTCTGCACAGTGAAGTCGCGTGATTCGAAAGTGGTTTGGGCAATTCTCAGAAACTTTGCGGCTTCGACAATTTGCGGCTGATACGTGGCGCGATCCAGGCGCACAAACGCGGTGATACAACGAATCCGAGGTTTAGAAGGCGCGGGCGTTTTGGTTTGCGCCAGCGCACCGGTAACCACCAGAAGAGCAGCAAAGAATCCGCCGAATACACGAAGGAGGGCGGAACGAGTTTTCATATTCCTCGCACCTCACAGGAAAGCGGAGATGCCCGTGATTTTTTCACCGATGATGAGCTTGTGAATGTCGTTGGTGCCTTCATAGGTGTAGACGCTTTCCAGGTTGTTCATGTGGCGCATGACGCAGTAGTCGTCCACGATGCCGTTGGCGCCCAGGATGTCGCGCGCTCTTCTGGCAGTTTCCAGGGCGATGACCACGTTATTCATCTTCAGCATGGAGATATGGCTGGGATCAGCTTTGCCCTGGTCTTTTAGGCGGCCGACGTGCAGCGCCAGCAGTTGCGCCTTGACGACTTCCGTGATCATCCAGGCAAGTTTTTCCTGAACTAATTGGTGAGAAGCGATGGGCTTGTTGGCGAACTGTTTGCGGGTCTTCGCGTATTGCAGTGCGGTGTCGTAGCAGGCCATGGCCGCGCCAATCGCGCCCCAGCCGATGCCATAGCGCGCCTGGTTAAGGCAACTTAGCGGACCGCGCAGGCCGGTGACACCAGGAAGAAGGTTTTCCTCGGGTATCTGGCAATCCGACAGAGACAGGCCGGAGGTAATCGAGGCGCGCAACGACCATTTGCCGTGGACGTCCCAGGCTTTAAAACCCGGCGTGCCTTTTTCGACGAGGAAGCCGCGAACCTTCTGGTCTTCGCATTTTGCCCAGACAACCGCGATATCGGCGAGCGAGCCGTTGGTGATCCACATTTTTTCGCCGTTAAGGATGTAGCTGTTTCCTTTTTTGACGGCGCGGGTGAGCATGCCTCCAGGATTGGAACCGAATTGCGGTTCAGTCAGGCCAAAGCAGCCGATCGCTTTTCCGGATTGCAGACGTGGGAGCCATTTTTCCTTCTGAGAGGCGCTTCCATAGCTGTAAATCGGGTACATCACCAACCCACCTTGAACAGAAACGAAACTGCGTAGCCCCGAGTCGCCGCGTTCCAGTTCCTGCATCATCAGACCGTAGGCGGTGTTAGACATGCCCGCGCAACCGTAGCCTTCCAGGTTGGCGCCGAAAAATCCCAGCTCCGCGAGTTGCGGCACCAGATGCATCGGGAAGGTAGCTTCGCGGTTGTGCTTCTCAATAATCGGAAGAACTTCGTTATCTACGAATTGTCTCGCGGTTTGGCGAACCAGCTTTTCTTCGTCATTCAGTTGGGAATCAAAATCGATGAAGTCGACGCCGGAAAATGAGGGCATGCGATGTTCCTTCGGAGCGCGCGTACGAGTGACGAAGGAAGTGTAGCAAGGGGAATGAGTGGTAGCCAGCGGCGACCTGAAGAGTAGACGATGACTGGCGAATATGCCCGGCGCGAGAAAAGCGAATCACAGCTGCTGGTTCGCCACTAAGTTGATGCGGATTGGTGCTGCTACAGCGTGGGCACCAGGATTTCGGTGATGAATTGGCTTTCGGGAGTAGTTCTGGGGTCATTGGCGTAATTTTCGATGTAATAGTCGTCGCGCAGTTGCATGTTTCTTTGCGATACTGTTTCCAGGACTCGCGCGGTCGCTTCGGGCAGATTCGAATAAGGACCAGTCATAACGAAGCGGCTGTACTTGCCGCCTGCGAATTTTTCATAGCGGAGGTTTGCGGAACCTGTTGGGGTGAGGCGGCCAGCGAAACACCGGCGCGATATAGGTTGGGGCCCATTTTGTAAAGGCTCAGAAAGCCGGTGATGTTGTTGTGCTGTGAAATGGCGGGAATCAGCGGATGCAGTTCCTGCCATGCTTGGGGCGCGTTATCCTGAAACGGTCCGACCTTTTCGATGAAGAGATAGTGAGTTTCTGGCCAGGTAACGATGGTGGGTTCGAGATCAAGCTTCATCGAGGTTTGCTTCGGTGTTGCCATAGTTTTTCTCCCATACAGGTGTGCTGAGGTGATGGAGCGAGGAATAAGTCTGAATCATGTTATTTGTGAATTGCAAGGCGAAACGAGCGCTGCGAGCGAACAGAAAAACCTACGAATACCGTTTCCGCTCTCGAACTAAACTCTATTTTGTATGACTTGCCCGTCGGCGAGGATACCGCGATTAGTCCTTCTTGGCGGCAGGCAAGGTGCCGCTGAGCGCGGTGTTCCCATTGAGCAGGCGCAGCGTGATTTCCTTGGTCTGGCCTTTGCGCAAAGGAATGTTTTTCTCCCAGTCGGAATAAGCGCCCTGTGCGGTTGCGCGCAGGTCATAAGCATCTTGTTTCAGGCCTGTGATGAGATAGTGGCCCTTGGCGTCGGTATGCACAATGCGTGGACGCACACCCGCGGAAGATTGGCAGGTGACTGCGGCGGCGGGAACCGGCTTGCCATCAGCGCCTAGAACCGTTCCTTTGATTACGCTGGCGGATTTTCCGGAAGATGTTTGTGCGCAAAGAACAATGGGAAAAAACAGAACGAGTGCGACCAGCTTGGGGATGAGGTTGCGAATCATCGGCGCGATGCTCCTGTGGCTACATTCAGTTTAATCCGGATGAGCAACATGAACGGATGGTTTGGACTGCAGTGTGCTCAGGAAACCAGCAGCAGGTCGGAGACGATTCGAACGGGGCCGCAGCAGATCAGGGCAAGGCCAGATCCACTGCGTAGACATCAACGTCGCCATGATCCACGGTGACGTACACGGAACCATCGGGACTCAGACCAGTAAAAATGCCGCGCGCGGCACCCAAGCTCAGAAGGTCACCGAGTCGCAACACGCGTTCCGTTTCCCGAGTAGCCATAGGAACTCGAAAAATACTTTCCTCGACTTCGTCGACGTCCTGGTAGTAAAGAGCATCGCCGCTGGGAGACCAGCGCAGCGCCGCTGGGAAGTTGGCTTCGGCCAAAACCGACCAAGTGTCTCGCCTGCAGTCGTAGAGCAGCACCTGTTTTTGTTTCGGGTTGAGAGCGGCGATGTACCGGCCATCGGCAGACCAGCGCGGCTCGATGAGCCCGTCCGAACCCAGCAATTTGGTGAGCTGACCGCTATCGAGATCCAGAATCCGAATATCCGGCTCCCGGTTGGACTCCATTTCCTGAACGTCGAGCACGATTTGCCGGCCATCGGTCCGCCAGTCGCCCGACACGGAGGCCCATTTGTTGTTGGAGGGGAGCACGCTCTTAGGGGTTCCACCATCGGCAGGAACAACGTAGAGACGCGGCTGGCTGTCCAACAAAAATCCGGTGAACAGAATCTGTTTCTGATCCGGCGACCAGTGCGGCGCAAAAGCCCCCGTGGCGCCGGCGGTTAGCTGGACTTTGCCGGTGCCATCGATGCGGCTCTTCCAAAGCGTGCCGTTCTCGCGGGCGGCGTAGACCACCCACTGACCATCGAGCGAAAAATCCATGTCGGTCGCGCCGGATTCGGCCAGCATGGCTGTCTTTGCGGAGGTTTTGGGATCGATGCGTAGCAGTTGATATTCGTTATGGGATCCGATCACGAAGATACGCTTGCCGTCCTGTATCGCTTCCGGGTGATCGAATGCAATGGGGCCTTTGGTCAACTGGATCGGATTGCTGGTGCGGCGGCGAAGCAGACCGTGGTTTTCGTCCATGATCCACAAGCTCGCCTGGGTATCCACAGCCAGGCTGGCGCGCAAGTCCACGCCGGAAGAGAAAGCAAAATACTTGCCGCCGTCCAGCCAGGTGCCGCTCCCCTCGTGCGGGCCGTGCTTTCCCTGGGGAAGCACCCGCTTTGGAACGCGCTTCTGAAGATCGATCTCCCACATCGAATCGGTGCTTTCCAGCAAATTAGTTTGAGTAAAACGAATCCGTTTGCCGTCGGGAGACCACACCAAGGAATGCGGCGCCGGATGGAATCGGGCGAGCTCACGAGCGCGATTGCCTGCTGGATCGGTAAGTTGGATGGCTTCGCCGTGTACGTAAGCGATGGAATCCCCGCTGGGGGACCACACCGCTTCCTGCGCAATGACGTCCCCGAGACGCCGAGGCGCTCCACCTTGGACCGGCCAAAGCCACAACGCGGTTTCCTCGCCACGATGGGTCAATTGGCCGATGAGAAATTGCGAATGATCCGGGGATAAATCGAAAATGCGGGTGTTGTCAAAGGGCGTCGGAGTTCTCTGAATCGCTCCTCCTTCGACTGAGGTTTGCATCAGGTTCCAGCCGGTCACATCGCGGACCACGAAGTAGATCCGGCTTCCATCGGTGACCAGTTTGCCCCACGGGTCAACCTGACCAGAGTGGGTGAGCTGCTGAACACGGATCACGCGAGGTTCGGGCCGGGGCCACAGAACGTAGGTGAACAAAGTGCCTACGGCAGCAAGGGCGAGCAGCACCTTCCCCCAATGGAGCCGCCACCATGGTTGGTAATCTGTCTGGCCCGCTAAGGGCCGCGGCGCGGTTGGCGTTTCCGATTGCGGCCCCGGAAGAGGGAGTTCATCGAGGGCCGGACTCTCGGTTTCGATGCGAATTGCGGTGGTGACGGCGGGAGACTCGATTTTGCACAACTCCACAGGGGCAATAAAGCGATAGCCCTTCCGGGGGACAGTCTCAATGAATAGGGGATTGTCCGCGCTGTCATTGAGGGCCGCGCGCAGTTTCATCAATGCGGTATTCAGGCTGCCGTCAAAATCGACGAAGGTGCCGTCCGGCCAAATGCTCTTGCGCAACTCCTCGCGGGTGACAATCTCCCCGGGGGACTCCAGCAGCAGCGAGAGAATGTGGAAGGGCTGTTCTTGGAGCTTTACAGGGGAGCCTTCGCGCAGGAGCGAGCCTGAATCGACGTCGGCTTCAAACAAGCCGAAGCGGTAGAGGCGGCGCTTTGTGGAGGACCTTACATCCATACACACACCGGTATGATGGGCGGCAATAGTACACCAAAATGGCGGTTGATGAAACAGGATAAACCAAACGAAGGCAAGGGCTTAATTGTTGATAAAACAAACTAGGCGAAGTTCGTTTGACCCTGGCAAGGTTTTGCGCTCATGGTGGAGCGCAGTTAGCTTCTCGTCTCGGCTGGATACCCAAATTCCGGGCGAGGCGACCCCAAAGAGGAGGCTGGCTTCCCTGACATGGAGGCAGCTTCCCCTCTGAACCAACGGGAACCGCGTCCGATGTTCACCGTCAGCAGTATCGAGCACGGACGCGGCGACTCCCCGTCCGACTAGGACTCAGCAACAGCAAGGTGCGCGTGCCCGCCATTTTTCTGCAGGTTTAGAAGCGGACCCCAGGTAATATTTCTACAGACCAGTACCAAGTGTACCTACAGGGATTACTATATAGGTTGTGCTTATCTAATGAATTATCATTATCTTACGCCCACAGCAATGCGGATCGGAGTTTTGGCGCTCGGCGTGCGTCCACTCGGTATTGTCGAAGTGTATGCGAAGCAGGCGGCTAGCAACCAAGCCTTCGACCAGTACCGGTGATCTGGTGGGAAACTGGTTTTCACCGGCAAAGCCGGTGTTTCGCCGGAAGGTTCTGCGGTTCCATTCTACGTAATTGCTATCGCCGTTCTCTCCTTCTACAGGGAACTGGCGTTTCGCGTCGTGGCCGAAGCAGCGGCTAGCGTAGGCGGCTTGGCCGAGGCACGAGTCACAGTGCTAGTGAATTGTGAGATCCGTGATGAAATTAGAATCGCACGTGCGCACAACGCTCAAACTAGTCGTTCCTTTAGCCGTGAGCGTTCTTAGTGTGTCTTTGCTCTATGGGTTTTACCAGGTGCGCTTGGAGCAGAGGAATTTGCGCAATGACCTGCTGCACCGCTCGGCGGTACTGGCGGCAAGCCTGCAAGAGAATCTGGAGTCCACACCGGGCCACGCCAACGACCGCAATCTGGGCCGCTTCGTCGAGAAGTATGGCCAGCGGGAACACCTGCTGGGTGTGGCCGTGTACGACGAATCCGGGCGGGCCATCGCCTTTACGCACGGCCTGTCGCCGTCGTTCACGGTGCAGCCAGAGATCGCCGCACGTGCTGCGGCCAGCAACAAAGACGCTTTTGAATTCCGGGACAAATCCGACGACCCATTGCAGCTCTACGCGGTGCCATTGCACCGCGAAGGCAAGGTTAGCGGCAGCCTGATGGTGGTGTACGACTCCAGCTACATCCATGCGCGGGTGATGCGCGCGATTCGCGATTCCTTGCTGAGTACGCTGGTGCAGACATTGCTCATAACCGGGCTGGCCCTGTTCCTGGTGCGCTCCGCCTTCACTTCTCCGCTGGCAAAAACAGCCAAATGGCTGCGAAGGTTGCGGGCCGACCCTTCGGATGTACCAGCCGCGCCCCCGAAAGGAGAAATCTTTGCGCAAATCCACGCGGAAGCGCGGCATCTGGCGCGTGATCTAAGTTCCGCGAGAGCGGCGGCGCAAGAAGAAGCGCAATTGCGGGAGTCGCAGCTGGCGCAATGGACCGCGGAGCGCCTGCGGGTGAGCTTGCAAACGAAGCTGCAGGGGGACGCGTTGTTCGTGGTGTCGAACCGTGAGCCTTACATGCATGTGTACGACGAAAGGAACGCGATTCGCGTGTTGGTGCCTGCCAGTGGATTGGTGACCGCGCTGGAGCCGGTGTTGCAAGCGTGCGAAGGGACATGGATCGCCAATGGCTCGGGAAGCGCCGATCGCGACGTGGTCAACGAACGGGATCAGCTTCGAGTACCGCCGCACCGGCCGACGTATACGCTACGGCGGGTCTGGCTATCGGAGGACGAGGATCGCGGGTATTACGAGGGTTTCTCGAACGAAGGGCTGTGGCCGCTTTGCCATATCGCGCACACCCGGCCGTCGTTCCGTCCAGGCGACTGGATGTACTACCAGCGAATCAACCGGCGATTCGCCGACGCCGTGCTGGAAGAGATGGCAGGGACGCAGTCGCCGGTGCTGTTGGTGCAGGATTACCACTTCGCGTTGTTGGCGCGCATGGTGAAAGAATCCCGGCCGGACGTGCGGGTAGCGGTGTTCTGGCACATTCCGTGGCCCAATGCGGAAGCGTTTGGCATCTGCCCTTGGCAACGGGAACTGGTCGACGGACTATTGGGAGCTGACCTGGTGGGCTTCCACATCCAGACGCATTGCAATAATTTTCTGCAAACCGTGGATCGCGCCGTAGAGGCGTTGACCGATTGGGACCGGTTCGAGGTCAGTCGCAAAGGACATGTAACCCGTGTTCGGCCGTATCCCATCAGCGTGGCATTTCCCCAGGATCATACAGGCGGGCAGGTGATCCGCATAACCGGAGAAGGGCGTGGCGCATTGTTCTCCGAACTGGGCATCGACGCGTCGCTTTTGGGGGTGGGTGTAGACCGTGTGGATTACACCAAGGGGATTATCGAGCGCTTCCGGGGAATTGAACGGTTCCTGGAAATGTATCCGGTCTACCAGAGACGATTTACGTTCGTGCAAATCGGAGCGCCCAGCCGGACGGATATACCTCGGTATCAGCAGTTCCTGGACGAGGTGACGGCCGAAGCGGAGCGGATCAATACGCGATTCCAGGCCGGGCGTTGGAAGCCGATTGCATTATTGAAGCGGCACCATTCGCACGAAGAGATTGAAAGGTATTTCCGGGCGGCTTCGGTGTGCTTGGTCACCTCGCTGCACGACGGAATGAATCTGGTGGCGAAAGAGTTTGTGGCTTCACGGGACGATAATCGCGGCGTACTGGTCCTGAGCACCTTCACCGGCGCAGCCAGGGAATTGAGCGATGCGCTGCTGGTGAATCCGTACGACATGGACCAAATGGCCAATGCCATTTATCAAGCCTTGGAGTTCAACGAGGAAGAGCAAGCGGCACGCATGAGCCGCATGCGTAAGACCGTTTACGAGCATAATGTCTACCGGTGGGCCTTCAATCTGCTGTCGGACCTGACCGACATTCGCGTGGAAACCGGGGAAAAGAGTGCGGTGGCGCGCGCATCTTAAGGGCAGGCTGCCAAACGAGCCAAGAGATGCGCATGGGACGCGGTGAGTACCCCATTCAAGTTTTTTACCGTCGCGGAGTTGACCAGAATCGGCAATCTGTCCACGGGAACTTTGTCCGCTTAAACAGAATTTCCAGATCACCAACAGCTCAAGTTAAGCAGGTGTGAAAGTTCAGGCGGAGAGCTTGGTCAGCGCTTGTTCGAGATCCGCGACCAGGTCTTCGGTGGCTTCCAACCCGATATTTAGGCGCACGATGCGATGTTCGTACGGGGGACGGCCCGGAATGCGCCCAATATCGTAAGCCACCGCAAGGCTGGCAACTCCTCCCCAGCTATATCCGACTTTGAAGAGCTGCAACGCATCTACAAAGTGGAAGACCTGTTGCTGGGACGGGCCTGGCTTGAACACCACCGAAAACACGCCGGAGGAACCCAGGAAATCACGCTTCCAGAGCTGGTGGCCTGGGCAAGAAGGCAGCGCGGGATGCAAGACCAGTTCGATTTCCGGGCGCGAGCTGAGCCACCTGGCTATGGAAAGCGCCGACGACTCGATGGCGGCAAGCCGAACGCCCAGGGTCTTCAAACCACGAAGAGCAAGGCTGCAATCGTCAGGAGATACACCGCAGCCGATGACTTGCTGGGCAGCACCTAGACGCTGATAGAGAGCATCATCGCGCACGGTGATGGAGCCCAACAGCAGGTCGCTGTGGCCTCCAATGTATTTGGTGATGGCCTGCATGGTCACATCCACCCCGTGCGCAAAGGCGTCCAAGAGCACGCCTGCGGACCAAGTGTTGTCCAAAACGACGCGGACGTTTCGTTCGTGGGCGGCGACCACGATGGCCGGCAGGTCTTGAACTTCCATGGTGATGGAGCCGGGGCTTTCGCACCAAATCAGGCGGGTGTTTTTCTGAATCAATGAACCGATGCCGGCGCCGATGCTTGGATCGTAAAAATCGGTGGTGATTCCGAAGCGCGAGAGCAAACGTGTGGCCAGCTTGCGGTTCGGAAAATAAACGCTGGCCGGGATCAGCAGGTGGTCGCCCGACTGGAGAAGCGCGAAGTTGATCAGTGAGATGGCGGCTTGCCCCCCCGGGGTAAGGATCGTCCGTGAGCCGGACTCCAGCTCACAGATCCGGGCAGCCAGCTCGAGCACGGTGGGCGTGCCATAAAGCCCGTAGGTATAGCCGACGCGCCACTGGTCCCAAGTGTCCTGCACAACGGAAGCGGAAGAGAACACGGTAGTGGAGCCGCGAAAAGTCGGCGTAACCAGGGAGTGATAACCTTCAGGAATTTTTGCATCGGAATGGATCAGTTTGGTTTTCCAGCTCTTGGGCATCCGCAGCCTCGCCGCTTTAGTATTCCGCCAAATCACCGGCAGTATAGTGAAATCCGGAAAGAAGAGGAACGGGAACTGGGTCCGGCGGGTTCAAGGGAGGCTCCATACGGTTGCGTATTGACAAGCGCGGGCGAGTTTTCATACCATACGGCCCCGTATGGAAAGGGCTTCAGAACGGCGGGAATGGCTGCAAGGCGCATCGCGCGCGTTGCGCAAGGGCTTGGCGGTGTTGCTTGCGGCGGCTTTGTCGCCCGCATGGGCAAGGCTGCCAGGCGAAAAGACGACCCCGGCTGGGATTCCGAGATCCACGGCGCGCTACGTGAAAATGCGCGATGGCGTGGAGATTGCAGTCTCTCTGTACTTGCCAAAGGACCTGAAACCGAA
>Ga0187782_10001607_pt1 | contig 16555 bp, 10 predicted proteins | sample 0715_SJ02_MP15_2_FD_132454 | JGI IMG/M metagenome (GOLD analysis project Ga0187782, IMG submission 132454) | Tropical peat soil microbial communities from peatlands in Department of Meta, Colombia - 0715_SJ02_MP15_20_MG | ecosystem: Environmental > Terrestrial > Soil > Wetlands > Peat | place...
ACATAACCACTCAGCGTGATATCGATGACGTAGTTGCCCGGGTCAAGGGCCACCTCGACCGGCGAACTCTTCTCCAGCATGCGCTGGTTCACCGTAACCTGCGCCCCCTTGGGCTGGGTGTGAATGGTGAGCATTGCCTGTCCGGGGGCAGCTTTGCCACCAAACAGCTTGGACATTTTTCCTACGGTCTTGATGCTGTCCGCATTCCCGAGTGGACGGAGCGTGGGCGAAAAGCTGGTCGTCTGGCCCAGAGTGAACTGACCGTTCATGGTCTCGTCAATGTAGCCGGGCAGGCGCACCAGAACCACGTGCTGCCCCTTGTCGAGACTAATCTGGCCGGGGGTCTTGGTTCCCATATCTTTGCCATCAACGTAGATGCCGGCTCCAGCAGGGTCGCTTTTGACCACCAGCGTGGCCATGATTTGTGCAAGACGGACCGACGCTGTCACGCGATTTCCCGCAGTTACTTCAAGGGTGCGGCTGTCGGTGGAGTAGCCGGCTTTGCTGACGACAATGGAGTGATGCCCGGGCTGAAGATTCGTCAAGGTGAACGGCGTAACCCAACTGGGATCGCTTTTGCCATCGACCTGAACTTGAGCCCCCGGCGGATTGGAATCCACAGCAAGCTGGCCGGGAAGGACCACCGGCGCAGGTTCAGGAGCCGGTTTTTTCGCGCCACGCGATCTGGACTTCGTGCCAGAATGCGCCGCTGTGTCTTGGATGTTGGAAGGCTCGGTGGTTGATGGAGCAGACGGCGCCTCTTGCCCATTTGCGGGCTGCACCACCTGCGCCTGCGCTGGGGTTTCCGATGCAGCGGCAGCGCGCCCCGCGCCGGAGTCATCGTCACTGTTCTGGTGGTGAACGTACAGCATCACCCCAAGCCCGATCAGCAGAATGAGCCCGATGGCTCCCGCCAGGGCATAAAGGTACAGCTTCGGCGGAACGTTCGTGATCTCTGTGACCGCTTTTTGAGCAAGCTCACCAGGCTGAATCTTGGGCTTGTCTTCGTTCTTGTCTTTGCGCGCAGACGGCAATTTTGCCTTTGTTGGGGCTGACGGAACATCGATCGGAAGCGGCGGTGGCGGCGGGGGAGCAACGTAGATTTCTTTCAGTGGTGGCAGTTCGCTGATATCGGAAAAGCTTGGGCCGGTCGCGGCGCCGGATGCCCCTCCGGCCATCAAGGGATCGACGGAGATCCGAGGCGTATCCAGCGGCTCGAGTATGTCTTCATCCGGTTGGCTGACGGCGGAAGACATCGACGCGGAAGGCTTCAGTGCCTCATGCGGTGGTGCACTCGCGGGGGAGACGCTGGGCCGGTTCAAAGGAGCGGCGGCTGGACTGCCAATCGATGGACTGCCAGGAGATGGAGATCGCGAATCGCCGATATTGGCTCCGGCAGCCGCGGCTTTCGCCATCACGTCTTGCGTGGCTGGCTTTGCCTGAGCCGTGGGCTGCGGCTTCATCGGCGGCGCGGCCGGCGGAGGCGCCGGGCTTGGCGCCCCCACAAACTTTGCCTGCGCCGCAGCTCTTACGTTCTCGGAAACCGACGGCCCTGCCGGCTTGGCTTCAGGCTTCCTGGCAACGGGCTTCGATTCCTTGCAGGCCTCGAGGGCGTCCAACAGTTCCCGGCCGTTTTGAAAACGCGCCTGGGGATCTGTGGCCATCGCCTTGACGATCAGCTCATTCAAGAGCGGATGCACCTTCGGGTTCACCTGGACCGGCGGAATGGGTGTGCCTTGCAAAATACCGCTGCGCAGCGATTCCGCGTCCGTGCCCTCAAACGGCTTCCTCTCCGTCACCATCTCATAGAGGATGGCTCCCAGGCTATAGAGATTCGAGCGGCCATCCATCTTCTCGCCGCGAATCTGCTCCGGCGGCATGTAATACAGGATGGAAGGAATTCCTTCCCCGAGATGCTGGACAAAGTTGCCGACACCGGAGACGCCGAAGCTGAGCATCTTCACGGTGCCGTCCCACCCGCACATGATCTTGGAAGGCTCCAGGCTGTAATGCACGATCCCATGAGACGCGGCATGATCCAAACCTGCGCACAATTGGCGGCCAATATCGAGCAAATCCCAGATCGAGAATCCTTCGTTTCGCGCCAGCATGGTGGCGATGCTGTTGCCCTGCACGTACTCCATGGCAGCGCAGAACTGGCCCTCGATCTCGCCCGCTCCGTACACATTGGTGAGATTGGGACAGCTCAGAACTTTTGTGCTCTCCGCCTCCGCCAGCAATGCCTTTTCCAGGGCGAGCGCACTTTCTCCGAACGCGCTCAACTGGATGGACTTGAGGGCAATCGTCTGCCCAGTTTCCGGATCGTTGGCCTTGTAGACTGCGCTGGCAGGCGATTTCGCCAGTTCACTGAGGATTTCGAAGTGGCCGATTTTCGTTGACATTAGCTTTTGCTCCAATCCACCACACACGCTCATCGCGAGATGCGATGCCTGCGCACCGGGAGCCAAAAGGGAAAACGTTGCAAATAAGGATATCGTTCTGAGTCCGCGGCTTCGAGTTACTAAAGTAAAGGGACAGTTGGCACCAGGGGAGGGTGGTTACTTCTGCTCCCTACCCGAAGCCAGCCGTAACCTTTCGCGAGTTCCAGCCGTTTTCATGGCAGAGTCGGCCGTGACATTTGTCATCCGGCTGCAATGACGATCTCCACTGGTGCGAAAAAGCTGATCTGCGGCAGGATAGGAGTGTCATGGTCGGGACAGCCAAGTGGAGAATCGTGCAGGTTGAAACCGCCAGGGTTGTCGATGGTGAGCCCGATCATCTATCCTTGGGGTTCTGGGACTTGTGTGCCCCCTGCTCCCGGTTCCTGGTTTTTCCTGGAGTCCGCCCATGACCTTGACCCGGTTTGTCACCAAGAACGCACTTCGCAACAAGCGGCGCAGCATTTTGACCGTGCTGAGTATCGCTTTTTCTTTGCTGCTGCTGACGTTCATGATGACCCTGTGGCACGCGTTCGCGCTCGACGATGGCAGCGCTGAATCGGCGCAACGGCTGGTGGTGCGGCATCGTGTATCCCTAACCTTCAGTCTTCCCAGCTTTTACCGGGAGAAGATTCGGGCCGTCCCGGGCGTGGTCCACGTCGTGCCGAATTCCTGGTTCGGCGGAGTCTACAAAGACCGCAAACCCGAGAACTTCTTCGCGCAATTTGGAACCGATCCCGACGAATTCTTGCAGGTCTATCGCGATCTATCTATGCCCGAGGATCAGATCAAAGCCTGGCAGCGGGATCGCCAGGGGGTAATCGTATCTGACTCGCTGGCCCAGAAATACGGTTGGAAGCTGGGGGACCGCATCGTGCTCCAGGGCGACATTTATCCCGTAAATCTGGAACTGAATGTCCGCGGCATCTACCACAGTGATCCCGATTTCAAGTCGGTTTATTTCAACGCCAAATATGTGGAAGAAGCGGTTTCGTGGTTCAAAGGACAGGCCGGGACGTTCGACATTCTGGCCGATTCGCCGTCCAGTGTAAGCAAGATTTCTTCGACCGTCGACGATATGTTTCGCAACTCGCCGCAGCCCACAAAAACGGAGAGCGAAAAGGCATTTGGGCTGGAATTCGTGGCCATGATGGGCAACGTTAAAATGTTCATCCTGAGCATTTGTTCAGCGGTGCTGTTCGCCACCTTGCTGGTGTCGGCCAACACGATCGCGATGTCGATTCGCGAGCGCACTCGCGAAGTCGCCGTGCTTAAGACTTTGGGCTTTACCCGTCAGGGCGTGCTGGCGTTGTTCGTCAGCGAATCGGTGGTGTTGACCCTGATCGGGGGTGCGATTGGCATCCTCTTAGCGAGGGGGATGGTGTACGCCTTCGAGCACGCTCCACAAATGACGTTCTTCCCTCTTAAGATGACGATTGGAATCTGGGCCTTGGCGCTGCTGATCTCGGGACTGGTGGGCCTGGTGAGCGCGGCCGTGCCGTCGTATCATGCGTCGCAGGTGGATATTGTGGATGGGCTTCGCCACATCGGATGAGTGATGACGCTAGGAAGTTTCATCGTACGTAATACGTTTCGCAACAAGCGGCGCAGTCTGCTGACCATGATCAGCATCGGCTTCTCTCTGCTGTTGCTGACCATGATGATCTGCATCTGGCGGTCGTTCTATGTGGACCAGGTGGCGCCCGAGGCGTCGCGGCGGTTGATCATCCGCGACAAGGTTTCGCTCGCGTTTTTTCTTCCGGCTTACTATCGCGACAAGGTTCGCAGCGTCCCCGGCGTTACCGCCATCGCGCCGCTGACCTGGTTTGAAGGGCGCTACATCGACAACCGCCCTGAGCATTTTTTCGCGCGCCTGGCCACCGATCCTGACGAATATCTGAAAGTCGCTTCCGACAAGATCGTCCCGCCGGAGCAGGTCAAGGCCTGGCAGCAGGATCGCGCTGGTGCGTTAGTTGACGTTACCCTCGCCAACAAATACGGCTGGAAACTCGGCGACCGCATCCACATTCAGGGCACGATCTTCCCGGTGGACCTGGATCTGACGATCCGCGCCATCTATCACCGCGATCCGCCGCAGAATGCGCTGTACTTCAACGCCAAGTATCTGGAAGAAGCCGTGCCGTGGTTCAAGGGACAAGCCGGATGGTACGGGGCACAGGTGGATTCGGCGGACCATGTCGCGTCGGCCTCGCAACAAATCGACGATATGTTCCGCAACTCCCCGCTGCAAACGAAAACCGAGAGCGAGAAGGCGTTTCTGCTTGGGTTCGTCGCCTCCTTGGGCAACGTGAAAGCCTTCATTCTGGGCATCTGCGGGGCGGTCATGTTCGCCATCATGCTGGTTTCGGCCACCACCATGGCGATGTCAGTGCGCAGCCGCACGCGCGAGGTTGCTTTACTGAAGACCCTTGGCTTTACCCGCCAGCGTGTGCTCTCGATTTTTGTCAGCGAGGCCGTGGCGATCTCGGTGATCGGAGGAGCGGGTGGGATTTTGGCGACAATTCCCGTGCTCGCCTTCGTTACTCACGGATTCATTGGATTGGGCATCCCGATCGGCATGCAGGTCAAGCCGCCTGCGGCCGCGCTAGCCCTGTTGGTGTCAGTGATTCTGGGCGTGGTGAGCGGCTCCCTGCCCGCGTACCGGGCTTCGCGCATGAATATTGTCGATGCGTTGCGTCACATTGGATGAGTTGAGAGACCTTTTATGGCGATACCGATCAGCTACAACATCCGCAATCTGAAGCTCCGCAAGGGACTCACCCTGATGACCGCGCTCGGCATCGCGCTCACCGTCACCACCGCGATTTTTCTGATGGCGCTGGTGGCAGGCCTGAACCGCGCATTCGTCTCGAGCGGCAGCTCGAAAAACGTGCTGGTGCTACGCAAAGGCTCTGAGTCCGAACTGACGGGCGGATTTGACGCGTCGCTGTTCCCCACGTTGAAAACTCTGCCCGGCATCGCCAAAGACAGCCATGGCGAGCCAATGGCATCGGGAGAATGGAACGTGGTCATTGTGCTGCCGCGCAAAGATGGCACCGGAGAAGTCAACGTCACCGTGCGCGGTATGATGCCCGATGGCCTCGAAATGCGATTGCAGCCCGACAACCCCGGCGAGGCGCCGAAGGTCAAGCTCGTCGCGGGGCGCTGGTTCAATACCGGCCAGCGCGAAGTTGTGGTGAGCAGTTCCATCCGCGAGCGATTCTCCCATGCCAATCTCGGCGACACCATGGAGTTCGGCAAAGGCTCGTGGAACGTGGTTGGGGTCTTCGATGCCGGCGGCTCGGCTTACGAATCGGAAATCTGGGGAGACGTGAACCAGATGGCCTCCGACTTTGACCGCCAGGGCGGATTCTCGTCCGCTTACTTGCGCGCCACAGATGAGGCATCAGCCGATGCGCTGAAGAATCGGGTCAGCGACGACCAACGTCTAAAGCTGGACGGCACGCTCGAGAACGACTACTACGCGAAGCAGACCAGTTCCGGAACGCCCATTAAAGTGATTGGCTGGGTGGTGGGCGTGATCATGGCCATCGGGTCGATTTTTGCCGCCATGAACACCATGTACGCGGCCGTGGCATACCGGGGAAGAGAAATCGCGACGCTGCGCGTCATCGGGTTCTCGCGGCCGGCAATTTTGACCTCGTTCGTGCTGGAGTCGCTGCTGATCGCGCTTCTGGGAGCCATCGTCGGCATCGTGCTGATGCTCCCGTTTAACGGCATGCAGACCGGAACGTCGAATGCGGTAACCTTCAGCGAGGTCGTCTTCGCACTGCGCATTACGCCGGCGGTGGCAACTCGTGCCATGATCTTCGCGCTGATTATGGGATTTGTGGGTGGGCTGGCGCCCGCCTGGCATGCAGCGCGGCAGAATATTTTGAACGCGTTGCGGGGATAGGTAGCGAACCTTATTGAGGATCTTGTCGTAACTGTACTTATGTCGATCGATACCAAACACGAAGATCTGCAAAGCCTGCGCATCGACCGCACGCAGCGCGGCGGCCAGGATGGTGGTGGCGAACCGCCGGCGTGGGCCCGCCGTTACATCTTGGGCGGCATCGCGCTGGTGGCGGTGCTGGGCCTGTGTGCGCTTGCGTACCGTGCGTTGTCTGGAAACGCAACGGAGGTTGAGGTCGTGCGCGCCGCGCCGGAAAGCACGGAGAATGTCGCCGGTTCGACCGTGCTCTCAGCAACCGGGTACATCGTCGCCCACCACACTATCAACGTGAACTCCAAGGTCACCGGCAGGCTCTCGTGGATCGGCGTCGAGAAGGGCGACAAGGTGAAGGAAGGCCAGGTTCTGGTCCGCCTGGAAGATCAGGAATTTCGCGCCGCCTACGAACAAGCCAAGGGCGCGGTGGACAACGCTCAGGCCTATCTGGAAGAACTGCAGCACGGCTCGCGGCCCGAGGAAATTCAGCAGGCGCAGCACAACCTGGATGAAGCCCGCGCCACCGCCGCCAACGACAAGATTACGCTCGATCGCATGAAAGAATTGGCGGCCGCGGGAGTGGTCTCGAAACAGCAACTCGACGACTCGACTGCCAAATATGAAGCGGATCAGCAGCGCGCCGATTCCCTGGAGAGAGCGTTCCAGTTAGCGAAGATCGGTCCGCGTCCCGAAGAACTGGCCCGAGCTCGCGGCGCGCTTACGCAGGCGCAAGGACAACTGGACTACGCCAAGTCACAGCTCGATGCCACGGTCATTCGTGCTCCCGTGACCGGCACAATTCTCGACCGCACCGCTGAAAAAGGCGAACTCATTACCGCACAGTTTGCCAGCGGATCGGCGGGCGGCCCGCAGGGGTCGGTTGTATCGTTGGCGGACCTGAACGATCTGCAGGTGGAGCTCGACATCGCCCAGGCGGACTTCGCCCGCCTCACGCCAGAACAGAAGGGCATCGTTACGACCGACGCCTATCCTGACAAGCAATACGACGGGCAGATCGCGCAAATCTCTCCGGAAGCCAACCGCCAGAAGGCCACAGTTCAGGTGAAGGTGCAAGTGCTGAATCCGGGCAAATATCCTGACGTGCAGTTGCGGCCGGAGATGAACGCCACGGTGAAATTCCTGGCAAACGATCCCCCGAAAGGCGCTAAAGCAGCGGCGGGAGTATTCGTGCCTTCCACGGCAATTCGCGATCGCGATGGCAAGAAGATCGTACTGATCGCCTACAACGGCAAAGCCGTCGCGCGGGAAATTCAGATTACCAGCCAGCGTGCCGATGGCGCGGTGGTTGACGGGCTGGTCGGCGGGGAGAACGTCATCACCACCGCACCAGCAACTCTAAAAGACGGCGACAAAATTAAACTGAAAGGGCAATCATGAGCACAGTCGCACAAACCAACGTAGCCACCACCGCGAAGGTTGTTCAGGCTCGCGGCGTCAGCAAAATTTTCAAACGCGATGCATTCGAGGTCACAGCTCTGGATGACGTTTCCATCGACATCGGCAAAGGTGAGTTTCTCGCCCTGATGGGGCCGTCGGGATCGGGCAAGACCACGCTGCTGAACATGATCGCCGCCATCGACCGGCCCACTTCGGGCGAGCTGCTGATCGACGGGAAGAATATTTTCCGTTTCACCGACGCCCAGATTGCCCACTGGCGCAACGAGCACATCGGCTACGTCTTTCAAACCTTCAACTTGATTCCGGTGCTCACCGCCTTCGAAAACGTGGAATTGCCCCTGCTGCTGACCAAGTTGAATTCGCAGCAACGCCGCGATCACGTCATGACTGCGCTCAAGCTGGTCGGACTGGAGGATCGCGTTCACCACCTACCCAAACAGCTCTCCGGCGGACAGGAGCAGCGCGTGGCCATTGCCCGAGCCATCGTCAGCGACCCCACCTTGCTGCTGGCCGACGAGCCGACCGGCGATTTGGACAGTCATTCGGCGACGGAAGTATTAGAGATTCTGAAGCGGCTGAATGAGGACTTCCATAAGACGATCGTAATGGTCACGCACGATCCGCACGCCGCCTCCTATTCGCACGTAACCCGGCATCTGGAAAAGGGGATGTTGCTGCCGCCCGGGTAAGAAGATTGTTGATTTTTGATTGAAAACCGCGAACCCGGAACCACACCTACGTTTGGGAGTGAAAGCCTTTAATCAACAATCAAAAATCGTCAATCAGCAGTTTCTTTTATACGGCACGCGCCAAGTCAGGGGCCGTAGTCGTGTCGGCCAGCCAACGCCAGGCGCGCCGGCCACCGGCGGTTACGGCTTCTGCCTCACCATATTCCACCAGCCGGTTCAGCACAGTCGTCACTGAAGCCATGGGGTCCTTATGCCGGGCCAGAAGAGCCGGCATATTGTGCTGGAAATAATCGCAAATGTCGCGCGAGGTCATGGCCCGTCCCGATTCCATCAGGATCATGCGGCAGGCCTTGGTAAAGCCCGGTTGGCGGCCGTTGCTTCTGCGATCCACCAACTCCAAGAGTTCTTCGTTCAGGACGCTGTCGCCGAACAGGTTGGCGAGGCCTGAAATCGTCTGCTTGAGCGTCCCGATTCGCTTCATGATGTCAGCCCGCTGTTGCAGCAGTTGACGGAGTTCGTCGTGCGCCTGGCGAATGACTTCCTGTACGTGACCTATGTCACGCCTTTCCATAGCCTGAAGTGCGCCACTGGAATTTTGCCCGTTTTCCATACAACCCCCGCAAGTTTCCCGGCTGGGATGACACGGGTTTAGACGGGACAATCAGGAATTGGTTAACGGATCCCAAGAGATGGCACTAAACTCCCGCGCGCTTGGTTCCGATGGTAACAGTGACGAGCCTGCTCATGCTCACCGCCGCCCAATCCGCGCCAGCCCCACTACCCTTGCGTGTTCTGCTGGTGGGAGAGAGGGAAGAAGACTTCTTTCTGATTCGCGAGATCCTGGAGCGAAACCGCGGCCTGATCACCGCCGATCTGGAACATGCGCGTTCGCTCGACGAAGCCAAAACCATGCTGCAGCAGAAACCGTTCGGGCTCATCCTCTTTGAACATGAGACCGGAGATGCAGAAGCGATCCGCATGATGGACGAGTTTCTGCAGGTTGGCGGTCCCTTGCCCTTCGTCGTGCTGACCGAGGATGCGGATGAGGAAACGGTCGCGGAGGTTATCCAGGACTGCAGCTGGAATTGCTTGTCGAAGTCCCAGCTCGACGGTTCGACTTTGGTCCGCACCATTCGCTGCACCCTGGCGCTGCATTCCATGCAGCAGGAGCAGCACATCGCCGAGGCGTCGCTGCGCAAGTTGTCGCGTGCCGTCGAGCAGTCGGCCGACACGGTGATGATCACCGACCGGCATGGAGTCATCGAATACGTCAATCCGGCCTTCGAGGCGCTCACTGGCTACAGCCGGGAAGAAGCGTGCGGCCAGACGCCTCGCATTCTCAAGTCCGGAGAACAGGGTCCTGAGACCTATCAGGAAATGTGGAAGACGATTCTTGCCGGCAATGTCCATCGCGGAATTCTGCTAAACCGGAAGAAAAACGGGGAGCCTTACTACCTGGAGGAAACCATCTGCCCAGTGCGGGACGCGGAAGGTCAAATCACGCACTTCATTTCCAATGGACGTGACCTGACGGACCGCATGCGCCTGGAGGGCCAGCTCATGCAGGCGCAAAAAATGGACGCCATTGGCCGTCTCGCGGGCGGCGTTGCCCATGACTTCAACAATCTTCTGACCATCATCACCAGCTATTCCGAACTGGCGATGGATGATGTCGCTTCCGGCAGCCCCCTAGCCGCCAAGATTCAGGAGATTCTGCTGGCGGCGCGACGGGCCGCAGAGTTGACACGCCAACTCCTGGCTTTCAGCCGTAAGCAACCTCAGGCCTTGCGCGCGGTGGACCTCAACCAGGTCATCGACAGCATCGCCAAAACCCTTCCCCGGCTCATCGGCGAAGACATTGAGTTCACCTTCAAGCCCGGCCAGGGATTGGGCCGGGTGCAGGCTGACCCGGTGCAGATTGAGCAGATTCTGATGAATCTGGCGGCGAATGCGCGCGATGCCATGCCCCGGGGCGGTCATCTCCGTATTGAAACGTCAGGGGTCTACATTGACGCCGACTACATTCACGGCAAGCCGGCGATCATTCCGGTCGGGCACTACGCGCTCATCACGGTCACGGACAACGGCGCGGGAATTCCGGCCGAGGATCTGCCGCACATCTTCGAGCCCTTCTACACCACCAAGCCGGCGGGGAAGGGAACCGGTCTCGGCCTGGCCACGGTGTATGGAATCGTAAAGCAGAATCACGGCTTCATTTGGGTTTACAGTGAAGCAGGTTTGGGCACGGTGTTCAAGATTTATCTGCCCTGCATAGCGAATCGAAAGCACCAGGCGGAACCCGACCCTGCGAGTGAAAGGACGACAGGCGGAACCGAGACCTTGCTGCTGGTGGAAGATGAAGCGGCGGTCCGGCGGGCTGCCGCGGAATTTCTCCGCCTGCAGGGATACCACGTGCTCGAAGCGAAAGACGGACTGGAGGCGCTCTCTCTGGTGCAGCAGCATTGCGCCCAGATCGATTTACTGGTCTCCGACGTGGTCATGCCCAACCTGAGCGGCGGCGAACTGGCCAGGAAACTGACGGAACTCAAGCCCGATGCGCATTTCCTGTTTGTTTCCGGCTATGCCGGCAAGACCCTGCTCAATCACAATGTGGCCGACCTGGAAACCAACTTCCTGCAAAAGCCCTACAGCCTGAAAGACCTTTCCCGGAAGATACGCTCTGCGCTGGACGCAATCCCGCGCTCAGTCCCATCGGCCTGATGATTTGCGCATCTACGGTTCAATGCGAATCAAGCGCCCCTTCTTCAATTGGAAACGGTCACCTCGCCAAGTCACCGTGTGACCCACGAAGCTTGCAAACCACACCGCGAGTGCAACCAGATCGCGGAGCGGCAAGAGCCAGAGTCGGCGAAGCACGCATCGATCTTTCAGCACCATCTTGCCGACGACCACCGCCACGGCAACCCGCAGCAGCAACACACCTGCGAGCATAGCCCACGACCACGGCGCAGCATGAGCAAAGATCAAGTTCAGCAGCGCCCACATTAATCCGAACGTGGCAACCAATCCAACATACCCGCCGAAGCGCGCATCCCGCACGCCCCGCGCCCAGCGCATCTGATGGTGCAAGAACCCGCGTAAGTCGTAGGCGGGGAGGTGGGTTTCGACGACTACATCGGACAGCACGACCTTTAAGCCGAGGCCTGCGATTCTGTGCCCCAGTTCGTAGTCATCGGCGAGGAAATCAGCAATGGACTTGAATCCGCCGATCCGATTCAGATCCTGGCGCCGGAATACCAGAGTCGATCCCAGCCCAAAGCCAAGCCCTCCCTCCAGGTAGCGCGCGACCAGCACGCCCGCACAAAAATCCGTGCTGATGCCCAGTGATTCGAGCCTGGAACCAAGCGTGGACCCGGCAACTCCCCGATAGAGACACGTGACCAGCCCAACTTCTTCGTTCAACAGGGGCGTAGTCACTCGGCGCAAGTAGTCTCGTTCCACTCGTATGTCGCTGTCGTTCACAATGCAAACATCGTAGCGAGCGGCTTCGCTCATCTGCTCCAGGTTGCTCACTTTTACGTTGCTTCCGAGTTTCTGTGGACAGACGACGAACCGGATCGCGCTCTGGGGAAACTCTTGCTGCAGTGGTTTAACGCTGGCGACCGCCGGATCGTCCGCGTCGCTGACTCCAAAAATGATTTCGTACTCCGGATAATCCTGCAGGCAATGGCTGCGGCAGCTTTCATAAATATCGGGGTCCGTGCCCTTCAGCGGCTTCAGAATGGAAACTGGAGGAGGCGTTGGCGAGGAGTGGGCACCGCCTTCGACAAGCTCAGGGCAGGCAATGCCCGCTTTCTGCCCACGAAGGAACGCCCGGGCGCTCCACAAACAAACCAAATAATAGACGGAACTGGAGACGCACCCGAGAATGGCGACGATTTGTACTGCCTGGCTGATGAAGTGGGTCATGCGCGGACGTACGCATCACGCGAATTGCCTGAGGCCCAAAGTCCAAGGTCCAAGGTCCGCATTTCACTCGTACCGCAGCGACTCAATCGGGTCAAGGTTCGCCGCCTTCCATGCCGGATAAATGCCGAAAACCAGCCCGACGCCGGCCGCGGAAGTGAATCCAAACATCATCCAGAACATTGACATCCGCGCCGGCAGGGCCGGCCAAACCTCGGGAATCGTCCACACCAGGGCCGAGCCCACCAGGATGCCAACCACGCCGCCCACCGCCGTGAGCATGATCGCCTCCAAAGTGAATTGCAGAAGAATGTCCTGCTTGCGCGCGCCGATGGCCTTGCGCACGCCGATTTCGCGCGTGCGCTCGGTGACGCTGACCAGCATAATGTTCATCACGCCCACGCCGCCCACAATCAGCGCCACGCTGGAAATCGCAAACATTCCAATGAAAAGTCCGCCAGTTATCTGGTTCCAAACATCCGACAGGGAGTCTGATGTGAACACCGCAAAATTGTCCGGCTTGTCGAGCGGAACTTTTCGGCGGCGCCGCAGCAGTTCGCGAATCTCGTCCATAGCTCTGGGCATGTCGTCATGCGATGTTGCCTTGACGCTGATCCATACCTGCTTCAGTTCTGGATGCAGTTTCCGGAAAGTCGAAAACGGAAAAAACACACGATTGTCGGCCGGATCCTTGCCGCCGTTCACGAGCGACTTGATCTTTCCCACCGTGCCAACGACCTGGAACAACTGTCCCTCGATGTTGACCTCTTTACCCACCGCGTCTTCATCGCCGAACAATTCCTCGGTGGTATCGTGGCAGAGAACAACTACGTTAGAGCGATGCTCGTCCTCGAATTCTGTGAACCAGCGGCCGCCCGCGATGGGCAGGTCGTACACGTCCTTCGCTGAAGCGCTGTCGCCTTCCAGTATCGTGTTTTTCGCTTTCCGATCCTGGTATTTCACGGCGTAGGTGCCGCCGGGGGCTCCCGGCTCAAACAGACGGAGTAATCCTGTCACCGCCTGGACGTGAGGCAGGTCTTTGAGCGCATTCGCATCATCAATGGTCAACTCTTTGCGGGACCGCATCTCTTCGGTCATGCGCCCAAAAGTGAACGGCTCGAGATGGAAGGCGAAGATAACATTGGTCCCGGCGGTGGCCAGGCGCTCGCGGAAGTTATCGTCCAACCCGCGGCCAATTGACGACACGCCGATCACCACTGCCACGCCGATCACGACCCCCAGGACGGTCAGGCCCGAGCGCAGCTTGTTCGAGCGGATTGTGTCCGTCGCCATCTGCGCGATTTCACCGAATTCGGATTTGTGCATCATGACGATTGAGTGATTGAGCCATTGAGCAATTGGCGTTCTTCAGTCGCTCAATTCCTACATTTCGAACCGCAACGCCACAATCGGATCCAGCCGTGCCGCTTTGCGCGCGGGATAGACACCAAAAAACATGCCTACGCTGGCAGAAACCGTCAGTGCCGCCGCCACGGCCCATAGCTTGATCGAGGAAGGCATGCCGATGATCGCGGTGACGGCTTCGGCCACGCCAATGCCGCCTAAGACTCCGATTGCCCCCCCAAGCAGCGCCAGGATCACCGACTCGATCAGGAACTGCAGCAGCACGTCGTCCCGCCGCGCTCCCAGCGCCTTGCGTATACCAATCTCCCGCGTGCGTTCCGTCACCGAAACCAACATGATGTTCATGATGACGATGCCGCCCACCACCAGCGAAACCGCGGCGATTCCGATGGTCGCCATGAAGAACGTGTTGCTCCACTCGGACCACATGGCCAGCAGGCTGGCGTTGGTCTCAATCTCAAAACTATCCTCTTGGTCGGGGCGATCATGGCGATGCGCGCGCAGCCTCGCCCGCGCCTCATCGACGGCCTGGTTCAGCGGAATACCTGTAGCCGAAGCCTTCCCCCAAATTTCGATGCTATTATTGTGCGCGCCGTATTTCTTCAGGAATACCGTGAGCGGGATCATCACATAGTTGTCGGCACTCTGCCCCATCGTCTTTCCCTTTTTCTTGCCCACTCCAATCACCTGATAGGTCCAGCCGTCGAGGCGAATTTCCTGCCCCAGCGGATCGACCCCAGGCAGCAAGTGTTCGACGATGTCGTTTCCGACCACAGCTACTTGCAAATGGTTGTTGAGGTCGGTCTCGTTCAACATGCGCCCGAACGCCAAATCGCTATCGAGGATAATCGCCATGGCGGGTGTTATGCCTTGAATGCCCGTGTCCTCAATCGACTGCTCGTTGTGTTTCACCCGGCCGCTGCCGCTCATCTCCGCGCCGACCTCTTCGCAGTGGCTGCAGGCTTCGCGCACGGCCTCGTAGTCTTCCATGTCAAGGTTCTTGCGCTTCTGCTCTTCCAGATAACGGTCAACGTTGGTCTCGACGGCCGGCGTTCTTCTGACAATGAACACGTCGGCGCCCAGGTTGAAGACCTTCTTTGCTACATAATCGTTGATGCCGGAAATGAAGGTCACAACCGCAATCACCGAGGAGATACCGATCACAACTCCCAGCAGCGTGAGCACCGAGCGCAGTTTGTTCGCCCACAGCGACTGCAACGCGACGCGGATGGCTTCGAGATGGTTCATGGAGAATCGGACCTCGGACTTTAGACCTCAGCTGGTGAGCTCCTGCTACAACAACACCGCCACGCAGAACCCACGAGCACTGGATAAGTCTATCAGCGAATTCAGCGGCTCGGCATCACCCTATCACCGCTCGGCTGCGTGGGGTCTGGGGTCCGAGGTCTAAGGTCCGAGGTCTAACGCCGAGCGTTTGGATCTCTCGTATAATGAATCCGTAGGCAGCCGGACCGGACGGCCGCTTCCCGCGCTTTCGGGCGCGGGAGGAGGAAAGTCCGAACTCCGCAGAGCAGTGTGCCGGATAACGTCCGGGACGTCAGGTTCAAGCCTGATGGACGGAAAGTGCCACAGAAAACATACCGCCTTGGGTGGCCCATCCTTCGCGCTTCTTGCGAAGGGTGGGGGATCCGGGTAAGGGTGAAAAGGTGCGGTAAGAGCGCACCGCCGCGGCAGTAATGACGCGGGCCGGGCAAACCCCACACGGAGCAAGACCAAATAGGGAGGAAGCCGCGCGTTGGTTCTTTTGAATCAGGGCCGCGGCACGTGCCGGCTCGGTGCGTTAAACCTCCGGGTAGGTCGCTAGAGCCGGGCAGCAATGCGCGGCCCAGAGGAATGGCCGTCCCGTCGCAAGACGGACAGAATTCGGCTTACAGGTCCGGCTGCCACATCTGTCTGGAGGTCCTTCGCTACGCTCAGGATTTCGGCTGCGGGCTCCCGCTTGTCTCACGCCCCCGCAAGTCGCCTCAACTTACAGGTCCGGTTGCCACAAGGCTCCGATCTGCCTAGGATCGCACTGCGATCATCAGCCCGCTGGGGCCGGGCAGGCGCACTCGCCGTATGTCCGAAAACCCCGCCTCTCGCAGCCAGCCCTCAAATTCTGGCTCGCTGTAGCTGGCGCCCGCCCGCGTTCCCACCAGCATATTCAGCGAGAACAGGGCCGCGGCGCGTGGAGCCGTCTTGCTCGGCTCCAGAATAAAGTCCTGAACCACGAGTTTTCCCTTGGGCCCAAGGGCCTGGAACGCGCGCTTGAACAAATCGCGGTTTTCGTTGGGAGAAAACATGTGGCAAATGGCAAGCAGGAGAATCAAGTCGTGGTTCTCCCCCAAGGGATCGCGCAGCATGTCGCCTACCCGTGTTGTGATGCGATCGGAGAGCCCAGCCTGCCGGATATACTTCTGCGTCAGCGGAACAACCTCGCTGGTGTCGAGGATCTCGGATTTCAACCCGGGGACGGCCTGCGCGAAGGCGACGGAATAGGCTCCGGATCCGCCGCCCAGGTCTAACACGCGCTGGATTCCGTCAGTCCCCACAGCCTTCACCACGGCGGTGGCGCGCTCCTTGGCGTTGTAGTGCATCGCCGCAATAAAATCGGCAACCGCACCTTCGTCACGACTGGTGCTGACGGGGGTTCCTTGACGCACGCACTCTGTCAGCGTGGACCAACGACGCCAGAGGTTAACGACGTGCAACAGGCCTGGGCGGGAGTTGTCGCGCGAACTCGCCGAGAAAAAGCGGGCGCTCGCAGC
>Ga0187782_10001608_pt1 | contig 16551 bp, 17 predicted proteins | sample 0715_SJ02_MP15_2_FD_132454 | JGI IMG/M metagenome (GOLD analysis project Ga0187782, IMG submission 132454) | Tropical peat soil microbial communities from peatlands in Department of Meta, Colombia - 0715_SJ02_MP15_20_MG | ecosystem: Environmental > Terrestrial > Soil > Wetlands > Peat | place...
GCACGCGAGCACGTGCGCGACGTGCGGGGGGTTGAAGCTGCCTCCGAAGATGGCGACGTTCAAGGTCGATACCCCGAAAAGCATAGAGCATGCGGCGGCTCGGCTCGACCGCGGCGCCAGAGGTGCTTAGCTTGCAAGTCGTGGAGCGCATCCATTCGCCGACTTTCATGGATCCGGCCAAAGCGGGGGACGCCATCCGCACGCGCGTCGATGCACGCGCCCCGTTGACGGTGGCCGACGCCGCGACCAAGACCGGTCTGCCCCTCAGAGACGCCGAGAATGGTCTCAACTGGCTGTCGAAGGAGTATCGCGGACAGCTGCGCGTCACGAATGAAGGCCAGATCGTTCACCGCTTTCCGTACGGCTTCTCGAAGCCCTGGGAGCGGGCGGCGGCTCGGCAGCGAGTCGTTGCCACGATCGGACGCGGGCTCCTTGCCACGGTGCGGTTCGTCGTGCGCGCTTGGGTGGCCATCGTCCTCGTTGGATACGCCGCGCTCTTCGTCGCCCTGATCCTCGCCCTCACGTTCGCCCGGCAGAACAACGATTCGCGCAGGAGCAACGACGGTCTGCCCGGCGGGGCGATGGCGTACGCCCTGCTGCGCGTCGTCGGCGACGCTCTCTTCTGGACGTTTCATCCCTGGTCTCCATTCTCGGTCGTCTCCGCGTACCCGGCCTACGGCCCGGCGTACGGGGCTCGGTTCGACTACGGACGTCCGCCGGCGCGACGGGCCGCAGGACCCCGCGTTCCACTGTACGAGCGCGTCAATCGCTTCTTCTTCGGTCCCCATCCCGCTCCGTCGGATCCGCTCGAGGACGAGCGGCGAATCGTGGCCGCGATTCGCGCCGGCAAGGGCCGCATCGGGCTGGCCGACGTGATGCGCGTCACCGGCTTGCCTCGGGAACAAGCCGATCCGCTGATGGCGAAGTTGATGCTCGACTACGACGGTGATGTGGCCGTCAGCGACGACGGCGGGCTCGTCTACCGGTTCCCGGAGGTGCGCAAGACCGCGTCGGATGCGCGCGAGGTCGAGCCGTCTCCCGCCTGGAGTCGAATCAAGCCGGTCGCCCCGCTCACGGGCAACTCGCTCGGCGCGAACGTCGCCATCGCCGGCCTCAACGCGTTCAATTTTTTCATGGGATTGTGGGCAATTCAAAATGGGCTGACGCTCGAGCGCGTCTCACATCTGTTCGATCGCGTTCCGTATCCGATCGTCGCGGATGGCACGCCGATCGTGCTGGGGATCATACCTATCGTTTTCTCGGCGCTCCTTTTCGTGCTTCCGGTGGTCCGCGCGCTCGCCCGGCCCGCGCGGTTGCGAAAGGCAGCCGAGGAGAAGGCTCGCCTTGCGGTCCTTCGAGTCGTTCTCGATCGGGTTCGGGCCAAAGAGCCGATCAACGACAGAAGCGTGGTCGAGGCGTGGCGGACGGCTTCGGGGCGGGCGCCGCCACCGAAGCGCATTGACCGCGAGCTGGTGGCCCTGGGAGGCGACGTCGAGATCCAGTCCGACGGACAGACGAGGTGGCGCTTTCCCGATCTGGAGACCGAGGCCGCGGCCGTGGCCGCCGAGCGTGAGGCCGCCGGGGATGACGAGGCGCGCCTGGGGCGCGTGGTTTTCGCGACCGACGAGCGCTGAGCTGGACGTGCGCGAGGGCCCGGCCGCGTCCGCCACACGCCCGTTGGGACCAACGTCCAACGGTCGGCGGAACGATTTTTTCCGGGGTGCGGGAATCCGCGCGGCCAGCCGTTGTTTTCAGGGCATGCCATTCGGAAAGCTCGTTCCTCTCACGGTCCTCGCGCTGTCGTTCGGGGCTGGATGCCAGCATCCGGCGGCGGCCGCCGCTCCCCCCGAGGTGCCCCCCCAGACGCCCGCGCCGTTCGCCACTCCCCCCGTGCTGCCCGGGACGCCTGACATTGCAACCCTGGCCGCGCGGGTGCGGCCGTCGGTCGTGAACATCACCACGGTCCAGGAAGTGCATGTTCCAAGGGGACAGTTCGGGTTTCCCGATCTGGGCGACCTGTTTCCGTTCTTCAACGGCGGGCAGGGAGGGTCCGGACAAGGGCCGACGCACCGGCATCCCTGGGGCCCCGGCGGCGACGACGTGATGAAACAGCAGGCGCTGGGCTCGGGCTTCGTCATCGACGAGCAGGGCGACGTCGTGACCAACGCGCACGTGATCGACGAAGCAAACACGGTGAAGGTCCGGCTCGCCGACGATCGCGAATTCCGCGCGAAGGTCATCGGCAAAGACACACGCCTCGACGTCGCGGTCCTCAAGCTGGAAGGCGCTCCGAAGGACTTGCCCGTGGCCTCCCTCGGACAGAGCGAGGCGACGCGGGTCGGCGAGTACGTCGTGGCGATCGGAAATCCGTTCGGTCTCGGCAATACCGTGACGATGGGAATCGTCAGTGCGAAGGGCCGGTCGATCGGAGCCGGGCCGTACGACGATTTCATCCAGACCGACGCGAGCATCAACCCCGGCAACAGCGGGGGGCCGCTCTTCAACCTGCGCGGTCAGGTGGTCGGCATCAATACGGCCATCAATCCGCAGGGGAAAGGAATCGGCTTTGCGATCCCGATTGACGCGGTGAAGGACATCCTTCCCCAGCTCCTCGCCACGGGCCACGTTTCGCGTGGCCGCATCGGTGTGGTCATCCAAGGGATGGACGAGGAGCTTGCCAAAGCGGTCGGCCTGGATCGGCCTCGCGGCGCTCTCGTCGAAGAGGTCGAGCCCGGAAGTCCTGCGGAGAAGGCTGCGATCAAGTCGGGCGACGTGATCCTGGCGGTCGACGGCCAGGACGTGGCCCACTCCGAGGACCTGCCGCGCGTCGTTGCGCGGCGCGCTCCCGGTACACGGGTTCGTCTCACGGTTCTGCACGACCGGCAGCGTCGTGACGTGGACATTTCTCTCGCTTCCCTGAAGGACGAGGGTGCCCACGATTCGCAATCGTCGCCGAACGCGAGCCCGGGGGAGCCCTCGGGGCTCGGGATCGGGGTGGGGGACGAAAACGGACAGGTCGTCGTCGAAAGCGTGCTTCCGGACGGGCCTGGCGACGGCAAGCTGCGTCCCGGCGACGTGATCGAGGAGGTCGATCATCATCCCGTCACCAGCGCGGACGACCTGGCGACGAGGGTCCGTTCGGCTCCCGCCAACCAGCCGCTGCTGCTCCGAGTGAAGCGGGGCGACCAGTCTCGGTACGTTGCCGTGGCGCGGGGAGGCGAAGCTCAGAAGTAAGCGGCGCCGGTGCTATCCTGCGTCGGGAGCGCACCTGTGGACGCCCCTGCAACGTCAGCAGTCGCCGGCTCCGCGGCGGGCGACTGCCGACCGTATACGCTCATTGCGGAGCTGACGTACCGGTGCCCCCTGCACTGTCCGTACTGCTCGAATCCTCTCGACCACTCCCGAACGAAGGACGAGCTGCAAACGTCGGACTGGCTGCGCGTCTTTGGGCAGGCCGAGGAGCTCGGCGTCGTTCAGGTCCACCTGACCGGCGGTGAGCCGCTGGCCCGCCGAGACCTGGAGCCGCTGGTGGCGGGCGCCCGCCAGCTCGGGCTCTACACGAACCTCATCACGAGCGGCATTCCGCTGACCCGACAACGCCTCGCGGAGCTCAAGCGCGCCGGGCTGGATGCGGTGCAGGTGAGCATCCAGGGGGTGGACGCGGCCGGCTCGGATCGGGTGGCCGGCTACCCGTCCTTCGACGACAAGTGCGTCGCTCTGGGCTGGGCGCGTGAGCTCGACCTTCCGCTCACTTTGAACGTCGTGCTCCATCGCGACAACATCGGTCGGGTTTCCGAGATGGTCGCTCTTGCGGAGCGGGTGGGCGCGCACCGGCTCGAGCTTGCCAATACCCAATACCTCGGCTGGGCGTTGGCCAATCGCGAGGCGCTCCTCCCGACGCGTGAGCAGCTCGATCGTGCCCGAACCATCGCGCATGCTGCGCGCGAGAGGCTCGAGGGCCGCATCGACGTGCTGTTCGTCATGCCCGACTATTACTCCGAGCGCCCTCGTGCGTGCATGGATGGCTGGGGACGTCGCTTCATCGACGTGACTCCGGACGGCACGGTGCTGCCCTGCCAGGCCGCACGGTCGATCGCGGGCCTCGCGTTCGACCGGGTCGGGGATCGCTCGTTGCGCGACGCCTGGGAGCGATCCCCGGGGATGCTCGCGTTTCGCGGAGACGAGTGGATGGTCGAGCCGTGCCGCAGCTGTCCGAAGAAAACCCTCGACTTTGGCGGGTGCCGCTGCCAGTCATTCGCTCTGACCGGAGATGCCAGGGTCGCCGATCCCGCGTGCCATCTATCGCCGCATCACGATCTGGTCGCGAGGGCCCGGGCGGAGAGCGACGACGCGGGCGCGAGGCGCTTTCTCTATCGCGGCGGGCGATGACTCAGTCGACGAGGCCGCGCTTGCGCATCGCCTCGAGCAGGGCCACGACGTCCCGGCGAATGATCTCGGGGTCAGCCGCCCCATGGGTGCGTGCCATCTCTTCGACGATCGCGTCGACGGAATGATCGCCGTCACACAGCTTCAGGATGGCGGCGGCCGATTCGCTCAGGGCCATGCCGCGCTCGGGATAGAGGAGCAAATGATGGTTTCCGACCCGATCCCACTTGAGGCGCGCTCTTGCAGCGAGGCGCGGGCCCTTCATGGCGATGCAAGGCAAACGCGGCGAGGACTGCGAACGTCGCGAGCGACGGCCCGCGCGAGCGTGGCAGCGCGGACTGCACTCATGCCGGGTACGCCGCGGCCACGGCGTCGAGCAGCGCCCACAGGATTTCACATTTCGTGATGAGGGCGGCGATGCACTTTTCCTGCAGCTCGCGGGTTGTCGCATGCAGGACGACGAGATCGATGGCCTCGCTCGAGTCGCTGCGCGCCCTGGTGACGCGCGTGCGAAAGTAATCTTGAACGGAGGCGTCGATCCATGGGTAGTGCTTTTGCCAGGCCGCCAGGCGCACCGCCATGATGTCGGGCGCGAAAAACTCCGTGAGCGACGCTGCGACTGCCTCGACGAGCGACCGCTCCCGCACGAGCTCTACGTAGGCATCGCACGCGAATCGAACCGCCGGCAGCACACCGCTGAGGCTCGCGACCTCCTTTCGATCGAGCCCCACCCCCTCGGCGAGCTTCAGCCAGAGCGAGAGACCTCCCTCGCTGTCGGCGCTTCCGTCGTGATCCACGATGCGATGGATCCATCGACGCCGAAACGCGGAATCGTCCGACTTGGACAGGATCAAGGCATCCTTGATGGGGATCCGCGTCTGGTAGTAGTAGCGGTTCTTGACCCAGCCGCGGATTTGGGCGGGCGAGAGCTTGCCTTCGTGCATCTCCACGTGAAACGGATGAAGGTCGTGGTATCGGCGCTTGCCTTCGGCACGGAGCCGCTCGACGAAGGCATCTCGATCCAGAGGCGAAGTCGAGCTCAAAGAACCACCTCCATTCCATCGAAAGCCACTTCCCAGCCGGCTTCCTGGACCGCTCGACGCTCGGGCGACCCTTCGACCAGGATCGGATTCGAATTGTTGACGTGCGTGAATATCTTCCGGGGCGTTCGCAGGAGGGCAAGCTGCGCGAGGCTTCCCTCTCGACCCCCGATCGGAATGTGAGCCATGTCCTCGGCTCTCGAATTCGACAAGCCGAGCCGCAAGAGCTCGTCGCTCGACCAGAACGTGCCGTCGAAGAAGACGCAATCGACGTCGTTCAGCTCCCCCGTCAGATCCGCCGCCGAAGAGGTGGCGCCGACGTAGGCCGCACGCTTGCCGCTCGTCGTATCGCGGAACCAAAGAGCGACGTTGTCCTCGGGCGACGCCTGGCACAATCCGATGAGATGCACGGGCAACTTGCCCGGGACCGCTCGAGCTTCGACGGCAACTCCCGAATCGAGCGCGATCTCGCCGCCGAGCGGAAGATCGCGCCACTCGACCTGGCCTGCAAAGCGCTTCAGCGTACGGAAGATCGCATTGCGTTCCTCGAGACCGCGGCGGACCGCCGAGGTCGCAGCCAGGACCAGTGGCCACGACTCGCGCAGCGAGAAGAGGCCCAGCACGTGATCGAGATCGCCGTTCGAAAGGACGATCGATTGGATCGGCGAATGCCGCAGTCCTCGAGGCTGAAGGAAGGGACTGTCCTCGATCTGACGTAAAATGTCCGGCGACGCGTTGACGAGGTGCCAGCGCTCTGCATTGGCCGAAACGGCGAGGCTGTCCTGTGTGCGGGCGCGCACCCGCGGATCGCGACGACGCGCGGCCATGCAGTTCGCGCAGCCGCAATTCCACTGCGGGACCCCTCCCCCCGCCCCGGACCCGAGAACGCGCAGGAGCACGTGCCCCGTGTAGCACGCCTCGACTCGCTGTCGCTCGCGCGCGTCACTTCGATCGGGGCTGGGTTTCGGCGCGTCCCATCCCCTCCGCGCCGGAGGGCGTCAGGCGAGGCTCCACCTCGATCTGGTCGGAGATCGCATGCACGCCCGGGACGGTCGACACCAGAGTGACGGCGTCGAGACGGCTTTGCTCGCTATGGACGGTTCCGCTCAGGATCACGCGTCCCTGCGCCACGTCGATGAAGAGATGCTCCGTCAGCAGCTCCGGATCACGCCGGATCGCGGACTGGATGTCCGTCCTGACGACCCTGTCGCTCTCGCTGACGCTCGGCCTGGTCTGAAGGTCGTTTCGCACGTCGCGCACGCCCGGCACGTCTCGGGCGTCCGCGACGGCCGCGGCGGCTGCCACGGAATTCGGGGCGACGCCGGTCAGGACGACGACCCCGTTTCGGGCGTCGATCCCGGGGACGAAAGGATGCACCCGCGGGTCGAGCACGTACGCATCAGCGAGCGATTGCATCACGTCGCGATCGGCGCGCACCGCCGGCGGCTCGGCCCGGAGCGTTCCGTCGTCGGTCAGAGCATCCACCCGGAGCGATCCATCGTCGAAGCCGGAGGGCTCGGCCAGCCGAGCGTCTTCTTCCGCGCGCACGCGCTCGGCCGCGTTGCCGACCCACCCCCCCAGCTTGACCAGCCCGTCCTTCGAAGAGACGGTGACGTGCGCATCGTCGAGCCAAGGGTCCGCGCGCAGCATGTACTTGACCTGCGCGGTCAACGTGCTGTCCGCGCGTTCGCGGGGCGCAAGGGGCCGCACCGAAAGGGTGTCGACGACGTCACCGACGCCCGGGATCGCCAAAACATCCGCGAGAGCGATCCGGCGCGCCGCGTCCGAATCGACGTCGCCCGTCAGCCGGACGACGCCATCGTGGGTTCTTGCGCCGATCCGCTGGGAGGAGACGGCATCGTCCTTCGCCAATCGCGCAGCCACGGCGAAATCGAGCTCGTAATCGGGGCGAGGGACCGGAGCGACGGAGATTCGATCGACGATGGCGCGGACGCCTCGAACGACGGGTGCAATCTCGACCGCTCGCTGAGCCGCGAGCCGGTTCGAAACCGTTCCCTGCAACGTGACGACCCCGTTGACCACCTCGACGCCTACGTGCTCGGGCCCGACCTCGGCATCGCGGTCGAGCTCACGGCGCAGGACCGCTCCGATCGTCGGGTCCGGAACGACGTTCAGGCGGTCGACCAGGACCGTGTCGGCCAGCATCGTGGGCGCAGCCGGTCCACGCGTGGTCGTGAGGAGCTCGGCCTGGTTCACGCAGGCCCAGAAGGACGCGGTCGAAACCGCGACGACGACTGCCGAGCCAGAGCGCACGAAGGATGCCATGTGTTTCTGTCATCGGTTCGCAACGTTCGTTCCACGCAATCGCCATGCTCGCTTGGGCGAAATTCGGTTACGGTAACGACGGGATTCGAATGGCCGTCGCGTCGACCGTAATCCCCGCCGAGACGCTGGACAGGGCGCGCACGCGCACGCTCTTCGTGCTGTGGACGACGTACGGGTCCTTTTACCTGTGCCGGACCAACTTTGGCCCAGCCGTTCCATCGATGAGGCGCGACCTCGGCCTCACAGCGCTGCAGATCGGCTTTCTCTTGGGCGGGGTCAAGCTCGGCTACGCGCTCGGGCAGCTGGTCAATGGACAGCTGACGGAACGTTTCGGGCCCAGGCGTGTGCTCATCACAGGCATGATTGGATCGAGCGTGGCGACCCTGCTCCTCGCCGCGGCTCCCACCCTTGCGGCGCTGCCGGGCATCGCAGGCGCTCCGGCCGCGGCGCTCGGAGCAGCCGCGCGCACGATCGCCGGGATCTTTGGCGTGTCGGTGACGGCCGGGGGCCCGCTTGCGCTCATGCTGATGCTCGCGTTCGTCAACGGTTGGTTCCAGGCGGGCGGCTGGCCGCCTGTGTGAAGATCGCCGGGCGCTGGTTTCCGATCGCGCTCCGCGGTCGGACGATGGGCGTCCTGGGCACCAGCCTGACGCTCGGGTCGGCGCTCGCGATCTTCCTGGTTGGCGGGCTCCTTTCCGTGACCGGCAACGTCTGGCGTGTGGCCTTCGTCGTCCCCCCCGCGCTTCTTCTTGCGTCCTGCCTCCACACCTCGCTGCGCCTCCAGGAGCATCCCCCGGCCGACGAGCCGCGAGACGTGTCGCCCGCTCTGCGCGACGCCTCCGACCGACTCCCGATCTCGCAGGCGCTTGCCGCCACCCTGGGGAACCCGCGGATCTGGGTGCTCGCGCTCGGCCTCTTCGGTGTCGATGCCGTGCGTTACGGCTTTCTCGATTGGGCGCCCGGGCACTTGGCCGAGGCGCATGGATCAACGGCGGCCTCGGCCGCCCTCAAGACGGCAGTATTCCCGCTGGCTGGAGCCTTGGGAGCACTGTCCTCGGGGTGGATGACGGATCGCTTCTTCGAATCGCGCCGCGCGCCGGTCTGCGCGATGATGCTGGTGGCGGTTGCCCTCCTCACGCTCGCATACCGAGCCGTCGTCTCGCTGGGAACGGGCCCGACCGTTCTGTGCTTGGGGCTCACGGGCTACTTCTTGTACGGAGCGCAGATCTTGCTCGTGGGCACCGCGGCCCAGGACTACGCGCGCCGGGGCGCCATGGCGGCTGCCGCCGGTTTCGTCGACTTCGCTGGGCACGTGGGAGCCTTCAGCGGCGACGTGGTGACTGCCTTGATGTTGAGGCGGCACGGTTGGGGTGGAGCGATCGCGTGGTGGGCGTGCGCCGCCTTCGGGGCAGCGGCGCTGGTGGCCATGCTATGGCGCGTTCGTCCCAACGATGACCGTGGCCGGGTTGTTTCGATTCCTTGATGCGCTTCACGGCGCGGTCAAAACACGCAAGCTCGTGCCCCTCGCTCTCGTGGCCCTCGTGTGTCTCGAGCCGCGAACGCGGGCGGATGCCGGGCAAGGCTCTCGACGCGAGCGCGTCGTCGCGCGCATTGGCGCGGGCACGGTCGTCACTGCAGGTGAGGTCGAGGACCTCATCGCCCGGATGCCGACCTTCCAGCGCACTTCGTACGGGAGCACCCCCGAGACGATTCGCAGGCGCGTGCTGAGCGAGGTGCTGATCGACGACCGCCTGCTCGAGATTGCCGCCGCGCGCGACGGGATCGAACGAGCTCCCGCGACCGCTTATGCCCTCGATCGCGCCCGTGCCATGGCCACGGTTCGCGCCCTGCGCGCCCGCATCGGGGGCCCAGCGGCCGTCCCGCCCGAGGACGTGCGCGCCTACTACGAAGCAAACCGAGCGCGCTTCGAGTCCGACGAGCGAGTGCACGTCTGGCGCATCCTCTGTCCGACGCGCGCGGAGGCCCAGTTGGTCCTCGACTCTTGCACGCAGCGCGGGTCGACCCCGAGCGCGTTCGCAGGTCTCGCCCGCGAGCACAGTCGAGACAAGGCAACGTACTTGCGCGGCGGCGACCTCGGGTTCATCGCCGCGGACGGTTCGTCGAGCTTTCCCGAGCTCCGCGTGGACCCGGCCATTTTCCGCGCGGCTGCCGGTGTTCGCAACGGCGAGATCGTCCCGACGCCGGTGGTCGAGAACGGCGCGTTTGCCGTCGTGTGGAGGCGCGGGGCGCTTGCAGCCGTCCACCAAACGCTCGATGAGGCCGCCGGCTCGATTCGCGACACGCTTTCGAGAACGCGCGTCAAGGAGGAGACAGAGCGTCTCGTGGCGACCCTTCGTTCGTCCAAGCTGCGCGATCTCGACGCGTCACCGCTCGGGATGCTCGAAATCGGCGACGCGGCCGCTCGTTGAGCCGTTCACTTTCCGTGCTCGAGCGCCGCGAGGGCGGCGAGCGCGGCGGAGCGCTCGGCAAGCCGCTTGCTGCGTCCCTCGCCGCGCGCCAGGGTCCGATCGGCCAGCACGACCTCGACCTCGAAGATCTGTTCGTGCGATGCGCCGCGCGTGCAGACGACCCTGTAGACGGGCGCCGCCAGCCCGACGGCCTGGACCCGTTCCTGCAGTGCGCTCTTCGGGTCCAGGATCGCGAGCCCTTCCGCTTTCGAGAAGCGGGCGCCGACGATTTCTCGCACGAGGGCGCGCGCACCGCCGAGGCCGTGGGCCTCGTACACGGCGGCGACCACCGCTTCGACCGCGTCCGCGAGAACGTTCGTCTGGTCGCGCTCGGTACCCAGCGTCGCGCCACGACCCAGAGCGATGCAAGCGCCGAGGTCGACATCGCGCGCCCACTCCGCGAGGGCTTCGGAGTTGACCAGCGCGGCGCGCATCCGCGTCAGCTTGCCCTCGTCGGCGGACGGGTGCACGGCAATCAACATCTCGCTGACGCACAACCCGAGCACCGCGTCGCCCAGAAATTCGAGACGCTGGTTGTCCTGGGCTCCCGTCTCGTTGGCGAAGCTCGCGTGAGTCAGCGCCTCGTCCAGTCTCGGGACGTCGCGTGTTCCCAGGAGCGCCTGGATGCGCGCGTGCAATGCCGCGCGCGCCGCCGCGATCGCTTCCGACGCGCTCACGGACCGATCGCGTCGCACGCCTCGGCGGCGTCCAGGTCGAGTTGAGTCAGGCCACCCGCGTCGTGTGTCGACCAGAGCACGCGCGCGCGACCCCAGCCGATCTCCACGTCCGGATGGTGGTCTCGCTTTTCGGCGAGGCAAGCGAGTCGAACGACGAACGCGACGGCCGACGCGAAGTCCGGGAATGCGTAGCGTTTCGCGATGGCGTTCTGGTCCGTGCGTTGCCAACCTGCGTGCGTCGAGAGCCACGAGTCGATAGCGGCGGGATCGAGTCTATTCGGACGAGCCATGACGGGCATTGTCCCGTTCCCAGCGGCGCCGTCCACCCCATCTTGCGGCGGCGCCGGGTAGCTCGCATCGCACTGCTTCGCGCTGTCGCGATCTGAGCCGCTGGAGCATAGCGCCCGCCGGGTCCGCAGCGGCGTCCGCGCGCTATGCTGGGCGGGCGTGCTGGCCGCGTGTCCGTTCTGCCGCGAGATGTTCGATCGCCGTGAGCGAAGGTCCTGCCCCCTGTGCGGTGTAGCGCTCGTCGCCTTCGAGCGACTGGCGCCGTCCGAAGAGGCACTCGGCGACGATGGCCTGCCGCTTCGTCCTGAGCACGAGCCGCTCCCGGTCGCATTTCTAGGCCGTGGACGAGGGCTGCTCGCCGTGCTCGCCATGGCCGGCCTCGGAGCGTTCTTTCTCCCGTGGATCCACGTCACCCTGCCCGACATCGTCACCTACTCCGGCGTTGCGGTGGCGCGGCGCCTGGGTTGGGCATGGGGCGCCGGTGTTGGATGGTTCATCCTGCTCCCGACCGTGCTCAGTCGTCGCAGCATTGCGGAGATGCGCGGCGCGCGTGTCGCTGCGGCGTTCTTGTCGTCGGTCCCGGGTGTGACCGCGCTCGTCCTTCTCTTGCGTCCACCCCACGGAGGTCACGGAGTTCCACTCCGATTCACCTTCGGCGAAGGTGTATACGCGACGCTCGCACTGTCCGCCGTCGCGCTGGCCGTGGCAGTGGTCTTCGGCGGTCGCGGGGACGACATTCGCCTCCGTCGAGGCACGTCGCGAGGAGAGGTCGTCCATTGAAGTCGTGCGCAAGGGCGGTACGCATGTCACACTGGCGCGCGAGAGCGATCGGATCGCCCAATGCCCGTCGCATCGAAGCGTCTGCCCCAATCGAGACCGCACGACGAGGACGACGAGCTCGTCGACGCGGAAGTACCGGCGGCGGTCGTCTGCGCGCGATGCGGCAACGCTGAGTGTTCGGGGTGCGCGCAGGATGGCACGCTGTCGGGGGTGATCGCGGTCGTGCCCTGGGAACGTCCGGGCGGCGCCAATCTCGGCCGTCTCTGGGCGACGGCGCGGGCCACGACGTTCGACGCGGATCGGTTCTTCGAGTCCCTGCCCGACGGGCCTCTGGCGCCCGCGGTGAAGTTCGCGGTCGTGAGCGAGATGATGGCGGTCACCGCCATGGCGTTGTCGGCGCTCGTCCTTGCGATCGCCGTTGCGCCCGCGCGGGTCAGGCACATCGTCATGGACCACGGCGTGACGGCGCTCCGGCTCACCGCCGTCGGCATTCCCGCTATCGCCGCCTTGCTCGTCGTCGCTCATGCGGCCCACGGATATGCGCTCGATCGCGGCGCGCGTCGCGCGGGATCGCGCTCGTGCGTGGTTCGAGCGCTGCGCTTCGGTCTTTATGCCGCCGGGTGGGACATCGTCCTGGGGCCGATCGGTCTCGTCGGAGTGGCCGTCAAGGAAGGCCTGCGCAGGGCCGCGTCCATCGCAACGGTCGGTGTGGGCCTACCCACGCGGAGTGCGGTCGCATTTCTTCGCGGCTGCTATCGGCTCGAGGGCAAAGGCGCCTTGCCGGCGCTGCGCGCGTCGTATCTCGTGGCCATCATGGCAACCCTGCTGGGGGCGCTCGTAGTCGTCGCGGGCCTGGTCGCCGCGCTGGCCCTCTGAGCAGGACGATCGCCCTGGCATTTCCGTGGTAGGGACGATCCGAAAGGCACCTCAATGCCCGAAGACTCGACCCCCGCGCCCGTGTACGTCATCGAGTCGATCCCGGTAGCCGGTGACCACGAGGTGGCGGCCGCCGAAGTTCGAAAAGAGGGGATTCCTACGCCGGCGCACCTGCGCATCTATCCCGAGCTCGCGCGCGGCGGGATGGGCCGCATCCACCCGGCGACCGATCGCAACCTGCTGCGTCACGTCGCCCTCAAGAGACTCGATCGAAAACTGGCGAGAGAGTCGTTCTACCGGGACGGGTTCGTCGCGGAAGCCCAGATCACCGGTCAGCTCGAGCACCCGAACATCGTCCCCGTCCACGAGCTCGCCATCGATCAAAACGGGGTCCCCTACTTCACGATGAAGCTCGTTCGGGGCAATTCGCTGGACCGATGGATGCGAGATCCCGCGCTCCCGCTCGGCTCGAGCGAGCGGCTGGAGAGGGGCCTCGAGATTCTGGTCAAGGTGTGCGACGCGATTGCTTACGCTCATCACCGCGGAGTCATTCACCGCGACCTGAAGCCCGAGAACATCATGGTCGCGAGCTTCGGTCAGATCTACGTGATGGACTGGGGCCTGGCGCGCTTGAGCAAGACGAGGCCCGCGTCGGGCGCGCACTCGCAGATGGAGGCACCCGGGCCCGTAGGCACGCCGGGATACATGGCGCCCGAGCAGGCCCGCGGCAATCCAGCCGAGATGGACGAGCGGTCCGATGTCTTCGGTCTCGGCGCGATCCTCTATGAAATCGTCAGCGGCAAGACTCCGTTCGGTGACTACGACGATCTGTCTTCCGCGATCCGTCGAGCGAGCGAGGGCGCCGTCGTGCCGATCGACGAAGCGACGGCTCACATCGGGGTCTCCAAGCGACTGCGCAACATCATCGCGAGAGCCACGGCCCCGTGGCCCGAGGATCGATACCAGAGCGTTCTCGAGCTGCAGCGCGAAGTCGTCTCGTTCCTGCGCGGTGGGTTGCATCTGCCACGGAAGGCATTTCCGGCCGGGGCGCTGATCGTTCGCGAGGGCGAGCCCGGCGATGCCGCCTACATGATCGTCAGCGGACGTTGCCGTGCCTACCGCACCGTCGGCGGTGAGCAAGAGACGCTCGCGGTGATGGGTGCGGGCGACGTCTTCGGAGAGATGGCCCTGCTCCTCGACGAGCCCCGAGCGGCGACGGTCGAGGCGGAGGAGCCGGTCACGGTCCTCGTACTCGGCAAGAGCACCATGACCGAGGGGCTCGGCATCGGGGGCTGGACGGGAGCACTCGTGCGAGCGCTCGCCCAGCGCTTTCACGACCTGGAGCACCAGGTGCGAAGCTCGGGGTTCCGCCGGGGCTAACGCCGGGGGGCCCTGGCGTTCACGGAAACGCCAGCGGAAAGACCGCATGCGGAGCCTGTCCGTGGCAGGCGGCGCATGCGGCAACTCGCCCGTCGCTGACCACGGTTCCATCCGGCTCGATCGCCATGAATTGCCAGCCCCCGCGCTGCTGCATCACGAGCAGGCCGGCGGCCTCGTCGCCGCGGATGTCGTGGACGATCGCCTCCTCGACCAAAATCGCGCCGTCCGCGCCGCCGCCGCGGCCTTCGACCATCGGTCGAGCGGCGTCGTTGGTCCAGACGATTGCATCGAACCGTTCGCCGTGACCTCGGGACAGGAACGGGCCCGCGATCCTCGTCATCCGCGCACGGAAGTCGAGCGGAACCGGGGAGGCTTCCGCAGGCGTGGCGCTCGACGATGGGGCCCGCCGCTCGGGCGATCGCGGGGCGGAAGTTCCGACCGGCCCGGGCAAGGCGGCTTGGCAACCGATGAGAGCCATGGAACCGAACGACAGCGTTCGGAGGAGGCGGCCGAGGGGAGGCGCCCTGCCCGCGACGCGAGGGCTTGGCCGAGATCGTTGCCATGGCTGCCATGGCAATGATCTCCCGCCGAGGCCGGCCGCCGCAGGGCCGAGCGAGCGCCCGCGAGTGGAGGCGGAACGAGGCTCAGGATGACCCGAGAACCCGAAGAGGAGCGGCCGCAGACTAGAAGACAACGCCCGCCGCGATCGACACCGTCCATTGGCGGTCACCCGATACTCCAATGCCGGCATTTTCCGCGCTCGGGGCCGTCATATCCATTGCAAACTCCGCGGACAGCGACAGGACTTCGTAACGGTAATCCAGGCCACCGATCGCGCGCCACCTCTGGATCCGGGCGCGCCCGAACGACGTGCCCTCCGAGTCGGCGGCGCTGGGCGTCAGATCGACTGCGCCCGAGTCCGCGAAGATGACGACCCGCTGCGCTTCGAGGTACGGCGTGAGCACGGGGCCATCTCGGAAAGGAAATGGCTTCGAGAGCTCCCCCTCGATTCCGAGGGTCGTCAGACCGAACGTCGACGCGCCGCTCAGCGTGCGAACGCCGCCGCCCACGGCGATGTCGGGCAACGCTCCGAGGAAGCCGCTCCGATATCCCTCGAGCACGGCCCAGCGCGCATCGGCGCCCCACACCCAGAGCGTCGTCTTCGCCACGTAGCCGGCGGTCGCGGCCACTTCGAGCCCATAGGGCAGGCCCTTGCGTGCATGCAGCGAGTAGACCTGGATGTAGGGATCGGGGCCCGACGGCCCCTGCGTTCCCGCGCGCCAGTACTGAAGGCCGCCAGCGACTGCATTCGAATTGATATGGGTGAACGCGGCCTCGAGGCTCAGCGCGAAGCCCCCGTAGCCCGTGGTTCGAGCCGGGTGCATCGCCGTGGGGGCGACGGCCATTCCCAGCTCGCTCATCAGATTGGCCCACGCGACGGTGTCCGGCAGACACGGGTAGTCGTTCGGCTGGGCGCCCGTCGGGAACGGCGCGCTCAGCACGACGCTCGGATTTTGCGCGATTTGCTGGCACGTGAAGCCCGGGGGAAGTCCGGGGGGCTGGGTCACCAGACGTCCGGGGGTCGGGTCCATCTGCGCCCCGCCTGCGCTCGAGGACGCGCCGAGCAATGACCCCGCGACGGCGAACGCGACCTTCGTTGGACGGCGCAAATGAGCTCCCCGCACGCGACCCGACTCGGCCGTCGAGGCTAGCGTAACCCTCGCTCGAATGAAGCCGTGAAGCGACTCGTCCCACGGAAGTGGCCGTGGGCGACGGCGCGGCGGCCGACGGGTGCCGCGTCGCAGCGCGTGGTATGGGCCTGCATCCGGTGCGTCCGGTGCCCCGCCGGCGGACCGGACCTGCGCATGCCGAAGACATCCTCCGCCACGCCACGCCTCAGGGCAGAGCCGGTGGCCAAGCCGCTGCACGTCGTCCTCGTCGAGCCGGAAATCCCGCCCAACACGGGGAACGTCGCCCGCCTCTGCGCTGCCACGTGCTCGGCTCTTCACCTGGTGGGCACGCTCGGCTTTCGAATCGACGAGCACAGCGTTCGGCGCGCCGGAGTCGATTACTGGCACCTCGTCGATCTTCGGACCCACGTCGATTTCGACCATTTTCTGCATGCCTGGTCGAAAGAGGCGCCGTCCGGCCGTCTGCACCTGTTCAGTGCGACCGCCTCGACCAGTTTTTTGAACGCGCCGTACGCTCTCGGTGACGCGCTCGTCTTCGGGCGGGAGAGCGTCGGGCTCTCGTCCGACCTGTTGGACCGGTTTCGTGATCGGGTCGTCGCGATCCCCACGATGGGGGCCGTTCGCTCGCTGAACCTCGCGAACGCGGTCGGGATCGCGCTTTACGAGGCGCTGCGCCGGC
>Ga0187782_10001609_pt1 | contig 16543 bp, 11 predicted proteins | sample 0715_SJ02_MP15_2_FD_132454 | JGI IMG/M metagenome (GOLD analysis project Ga0187782, IMG submission 132454) | Tropical peat soil microbial communities from peatlands in Department of Meta, Colombia - 0715_SJ02_MP15_20_MG | ecosystem: Environmental > Terrestrial > Soil > Wetlands > Peat | place...
ATCCGGAGGAATACGAACGTTTCTTGAGTTCCATGAAGGAAGTGCTGCCGGGATTCCAAACGCTGAGATTTTCTCCCGATGAGGACGGTGTGCAGAGGCTTCGCTGCGATTTTGTCGGCCCGCTGAGGGAACGAACGAGCTATACCATTTCTGAGCTTTCCGAGGGGCAGCGCTGTTTGTTGGCCCTCTACATGATTCTCCACTTCTTGATCGCGCGCGGACACACGGTGTTTATCGACGAACCGGACAACTTCATTGCTTTGCGGGAAATACAACCATGGCTCTTGGCCGCCGAGGCGGCCGTAGACGACTACGACGGACAATTGCTCCTCATCTCGCATCACCCTGAACTCCTCGATCAATGGGCGTCTACTTACGGTGTACGTCTTTTCCGTGAGGATAACGGCCACGTTCGGACGGAGAAATTCAAGCCGGACCCGGCGGGCAATCTCCACCCCTCAGAAATGATCGCTCGCGGGTGGGAGAATGAGTAAGCCGTCTTGGATTATCGCCGTAGTCGAAGATCAACACCAGAAAATGCTCGTCTATCGTTACCTCCTCCACTGTGGCCTCAAACCCCATGAGATTGATGTCCGTGCCTCACCGGCAGCGAAAGGCAGCGCGGACCACTGGGTATTGGAAGAGTTCGTCCGGCAAATCGACGCCTACCGCGACCGACAACGACGCGCCAGAACAGCGTTAATCGTGGCGATTGATGCCGATGCCCTCGCGGCACAGGACCGCATCGACCAACTCGACGAGGCACTGCGCCAAAATGGCAAACCCGCGGTTGGCGATGCTGAGCAAATAGCGCGACTCGTGCCCAAGCGGAACGTGGAAACGTGGATTCTGGTTCTAAACAATGTCACCGACGTAAACGAACACGCCGATTACAAACCCGAGAACCGTAAGTGGCACAAGCTGATCCGCACCGCGGCGGAGACGCTTTGCCAGTGGACCGGCGCAAACGTTGATCCTCCGCCCTGGTGTGTCGACTCCTTGAGGTCAGGAATCCGAGAGCTCAAACGCCTTAGGGCCTGAATCCGATTCAGACGCCCTGCCGTTGTTCAGTTCGACGGCTACTCTCATCCCAACAAGCACCGACCTGTGCCTCGATGTTCGCGGCTTTTCACTGCTGCTTCACGCGAAATCCGCGGGCGTGCGATTCCGAGATTCGATGCGCGCCCGCGTCGCCTCGTCCAAGCCCAAAGCGAGTAGCGCGGACCTGTTTCTTAGGTCCGCGGTTCGTCGCCGCGTCGGAACGAAGACCCGCAGACCTTGGAGGGCAGGTCTGCGCTACCCGCTGTCTATGAAGTCGGACGCCGCTATCCCCAGGCGTGAATCGGAGAAAAGATACCAAATCATTGTGTGAGTGTCGGCGATGGCAACGATCATCAGAAGTCAGAGCGCGGAAAATTCCGAAACAAAGCCACCCCGGGCACAATGCGGTGAAACCGCTGGTGGCGCGCACATCGAAACCAACTTGTACCCAACGACTGGGGACGCCTGCGCGGCTGCTCCTTTCACCTTGCCGATAATTCGCAAATCGTGCATGCGATCTGGGCGCCGGCTCCGGCGTTCAAGCCTAAATCGCGTTCATGAAGGAGCGCCAACGCGAGCCTGCCGCTATTGGCCTGATCCTCCGTTCGAAGGTATCGGCTCTTGGGCCGCCAGGGAACGCACCTGGGACCAATTGTAAACGGGATACTTCGGCCGTTTAACCGGCGGGACGGGATGCTCCTGCAACATTTTGAGCGCCACCTCCACGCCTTTCTCCAATTGTGGGTCGTGGCCCTGACGCCACAAGGCGGGATCGAGATCCACTTCGATGTCCGGCGTGACCCCTTTGTTCTCGACGTCGAACTCGCCGGTGTCCGGGTTGTAGAGTCCCCAGCGCGGGGCCGTTACCCCGCCCCCATCCATCAAGGGTGGATATCCGCCGATGCCGATGAGGCCGCCCCAGGTTCGCGTGCCGATCAGCGGGCCCGTCTTAAGCTTCTTGAACATCCACGGCAAGGCGTCTCCGCCTGATCCCGCATATTGGTTAATCAGCATCACCTTGGGGCCAAAGATCACTTGCGGAATCATATTGTCTTTGCCCTCCCGCGTCATCGCCGCCATCAACAACGGGCGGTTTAGCCAATCCACGATGTAGTCGGCGATCCATCCGCCCCCGTTGAAGCGTTCGTCGATCACAGCGCCCTTTTTCGAGTTTTGCGCGAAGTAGTAGCGATTGAAGAAAGTGAACCCGTTCACGGACGTGTCCGGCACGTACACATAAGCCAGCTTGCCGCCGCTCAGTTCGTCCACCTTCCTCCGGTTGGCTTCCATCCACTCGCGCTGCCGCAGGGCTCGGTCGCTCGCGATGGGCACGACGGTCACGGTGCGCGCATCCCTGCCGTCCGGGTCGGGTCCCACCCGCAATTGCACTGCTTTGCCGGCGCGTTCCAAAAAGAAGCTGTAGATTTCGTCGCTGCCGTGCAGCTCACGACCGTCCACGGCCAACAAGTATTCGCCTTCGCGGACGTTGACGCCGGGTTCCGTGAGAGGCGCGCGAAGTCCCGGGTTCCAGTTCTCGCCGAAGTAGACCTTCGCGAAACGGTAGCGTCCGTGGTCGATCGTGTAATCTGCCCCCAGCAAGCCCACGCTGACGGCCTTCACTTCCGGCCGGTCGCCTCCGGACACATAGATGTGCTGCGCGGTGATCTCGCCCAACATATCGGCAAAAATGTAGTTCAGATCCGCGCGGCTCATGACGTGGTCCACATACGGCTGATAGGCGGCCATCAACTCCTTCAAGTTGGCGCCGTGCAGATTGGGATCGTAGAACCAGTCGCGCTCGATCCGCCCCATCTCGTGGAACATCTGCTGCCATTCGGCACGCGGGTCCGTGTACACCTTCATGGACTCGAGGTGCAGCCGGCCATCGGGCTTGCCGGGCTCGCTCGGTTTACCCAGAGTATCCACCGGCTTGATGGCCCAGGTGCCGTGAGGCGGTTCGCCTCCCGTGGCGGCCGCCAGGGGATTCCAGGGGGGCAACTCTTCGTAAAGGGCCTTTTCGCCATTGGCGGAAACGACGAAAGCGCCGACATTGTCGAGCAGTTTGTCGTTCTTCCGCGTGCACAAATCGAACTTGTGTACAGTGCGTCCGTTGGGTCCAATACCCGCCACGACGGGACCCTCGAGCAGGTAAATCACGTGCTTTTTTCCAGCCAGCAGTTGGTCGTAATCCCCGGAGGGAATCGGAAGGGCGAGAATGCGCTGGCTGATGTTTTCGAAGTCGATTTTCACTTGCAGAGTATCTTTTGCCTCCAGAGCGCCCTTCTCGTTTCCTGTCTCCCCGGGCTTTGCGCTTTGACTCGTTGCGCCTGCCTTCCCGCCGCCTTGATCGGACTTCCCCGCCCCTTCCTCGCCGGGTTTGCATTCGTCCGTGTCGGCGAGATTTCCGGGCGCCTTCGCGCCGGCCGAGGTGTCCTGTGCAACCTTCTCTTCATCACTTTGTGGCGCCAACGGCGACTTGAGATCCTTTTGGAGAACTACCACATAGGCGTTGCCCGTGATCGGAACTTTGTACGCGCCCATGCTGCTGGCGATCGCAGGTCCGTCGTCGGTGCTGGCGATGAAGTAGAGGTACTTCCCGTTCTTGTCGAAGGCTACCGAAGCCGCGTCGCTCAAGCCGTCCGTGATCTGATGCAAAGCCTTATCCTCCACGCCGTAAACATACACGGCGCGTAGCGAGCTATCCAGTTGACGCGCGTAGGCGATCCATCGGCTGTCCGGCGACCAGGTGGGATTGAAGCCGCTGCCGGGTCCGGCGTCATAAGGATTCGAGTCGACATGGACCGGTCTCCCATCCGCGATGTTCAGATACCAGAGGTTCAGCCGTTTGTCGCTGTAAGCGATTTTCTTGCTGTCCGGCGACCAGGTCGGCGAATAGAAGAAGGAGGGAGGATTGCCGAGATTAATCTTCTTCACCTCCCCCATGCCGTCCTGCCGGCTCAGATGAAGCGCGTACTCGCCGGACTCATCCGAGAAATAGGCGATCCATTCCCCGTCTGGGGACCACGCCGGATCTCGCTCCGCAACTCCCACCGTGTTGGTGAGGTTGCGAATGTCGCCGTGTTCCACGGGCACCGTCAGGATTTCGCCGTGGGCTTCAAAGACAGCGCGCGCACCCGTGGGAGAGATTTCGGCGCCCTCGATCTTATCGCCGACATTCACATAGTGCGGCCGCACCGCCGGAAAATCGCCGCTCACGCGAATATTGACGGCCTCCTGTTTCCCCGTGGCAGGATCGAACAAGTGAATCGAACCGAACTGTTCGTAGACGATTGCGTCCGGCCCGGCCGAAGCTGACTTGATATCCATGCCGTTGCTCGACAGGGCGGCGCGGACCTGTTTCGATCGGGTGTCATAGACATACAGGTTCACCGGTCCATCTCGATCGGACAGAAAATAAACCTTGTCGCCCATCCACATTGGCGTGGAATCGTTGGAGTCCTTGCGCGGCACTTTCTCCACGCTGGAATCCGCAAGCTGGGCAATCCAGACCGGAGAAGCGGTGCCGCCGCGGTAGTGCTTCATTCCTCGCTGGAACTGCCAAGCTTCGCGGAAATTCGTGAACGGCACGTAGGCAATGTGCGTGCCGTCCGGGGAATAGGAACCCTCGACCGCCATGGGCAGCGGTAACTGCTCCGGCAAGCCACCTGTCACACCGACGGTGTAAAGCTGTGCGAACCCGGAATAGCTTTCTCGAGCGGAGCGGAACAGAATGCGCTTACCGTCCTGCGTCCAACCCACCACTTGGTCGGCCCCGGGATGCGAAGTCAGCCGCGCCGGAATCCCCCCGGCGGCAGGAATCACATAAACGTCTTCGTTGCCGTCGTATTCACCCGTGAAGGCGATCATCGTGCCATCGGGGGAAAATACGGGGTCGATCTCAATGCCTACATCGCTAGTGAGTCGCCTGGCTTCACCGCCGCTTCTGTCCACGACCCACAGGTCCCCGCCGTAGCTGAACGCGATCTGCGTTTTGCTGACCGTCGGCTTGCGCAAAAGCGCGTAGGAATTGGTGGACTGTGCAACCAATTCCGGGGCGGTAAGACAGCAGAGAAGGACTACACAGAGACTCGAAGCGAACGGAGCGGAAACACCCAACTCTGGTTCTTTTGCCATCGCAACCTCCCAGTCTTCTACCCGAGTTTCGGTTTTCAATTCCCGACTTACGGCTAACCCCATATTTCCATGATGGACTCTACCCTGACCAACAACATATACCTCGACATTCCCGAATGCAATGGCCAGCCGGGTCAAGCCGGTTTGCCGGTTCGGAGTTGACAAACCCTACTCACCATTGCTAGTTTGCAAATTGCGGCACACAGGACGCACCCCGTCCGCGGAAAGGGATTATCCCACCTGAGCTTCTGAGTATTCTCAGGGTCAGCCTCTCTTTCGCCCGTCACAGCGGACGTCGGGCGACAAAGGAGGAGGCGCATGCCGGCTGAATTACCCCCAAACCCGAATATTGCCGGGAAAACCGCGGACCCGCTGGCGCTGGCAAGAAAGGCGTTTCAAGAAGATGACGCCGGCGCAGTGCGCCGGCTGCTCCAGCGTTATCCCCAACTCAGAGCCATGGTCAACGACCCCCTCGATGCCTTTGACTCGCCGCCGATTATCCATGTTCGCAGCCGCGCAATGTTAGATGTTCTGCTCGAGGCAGGCGCCGACATCAATGCGACGAGCCGGTGGTGGGCAGGAGGATTTGGGTTGCTCGATTGTGCGAGCCCCGAGCTAGCGGCTTACGCCATAGAGCGCGGCGCGGAAGTGACCGTTCACGCCGCCGCTCGACTGGGCATGCTCGGACACGTCAAACAACTCATCTCGGCCAACCCCGAACTGGTTCATGCCAAGGGTGGAGACGGGCAAACTCCGCTCCACTTTGCTTCGACCATCGAGATCGCGGGATACTTACTCGAACAGGGCGCCGATTTTGACGCACGCGATGTCGACCACGAGTCTACGCCGGCGCAGTACATGGTGCGCTCCCGCCCCGAGATCGCCCGGTATTTGATTGAACGCGGCTGCAAGACAGACATCCTGATGGCGGCCGCCCTTGGCGATGCCGAGCTTGTCCGCAAACATCTTGAGGCCGATCCAGAAGCCATCCGTATGCGGGTCAGCGACGAGTACTTCCCGATGGTGGGTGGGAAGGCAGGCGGTACCATCTATCAATGGGCGTTGGGATGGTACGTCTCGGCATGCCAAGTTGCGAAATCGTTTGGTCATTCCGATTTATTCCGATGGTTGACGGAGCGCAGCCCCGACGATGAGAAGTTGCTCAACGCATGCTGGTTACATGAAGGGGGAATCGTCGAGTCATTGATTACCCAAAACCCCGCTCTTGGGGCAAGCCTGCCCGACGCCGGCAAGCGTCACTTGGCGCACGCCGCGAGAAACGACGATCTTGCCGCTGTCCGCCTGATGCTCAAGGCCGGTCTTCCGGTGAAGGCGGTGAGCCAACATCACGCGACGGCCCTTCACTGGGCAGCTTGGCACGGCAATGCGGAGATGGTTCAACTGATCCTGGGGCATCAACCAGAGCTTGAAAACATCGCGAACGACTTCCATGGCACACCTCTCGGATGGGCCATTCACGGTTCGGAGAATGGCTGGCATAACGAAACTGGCGACTACGCCTCGACGGTGGAGGCTTTGATCCACGCGGGAGCGAGGGTCCCTGGGACGATCGAAGGCACCGAAGTCGTCAGGAAGGTCCTCGAAAGGCACAGGACAGTGTAAGTCCGGGACTGAGACCGAGGGTGGTCACTGTGGGCGTGAATAAGCCAAATACGCGGCAAGCCTGCTTACCGCCCGCTGGATTGTTGGGTGCCATTGCCGTTCACGGCGGCTCAGGGCCGCGGACAGGCACTGGCTTTACTGCGCCGTCCAGCCACCGTCGATCAAGATGTCCGCGCCGGTAATGAAGCCGGCCGCATCGGAACTGAGGAAAACGGCCAGTGCGCCAATTTCCTCCGGCTTTCCCCACCGGCCTAAAGGAATCTTCGCAGTGAATTCGGCCATCTTCACCGGATCCTGCATCAGCATCTGATTGATCTCCGTGGCGAACGGTCCGGGGCTGATAGCATTGGCGGTGATGTTGTAGGGCGCCAGTTCTAGCGCCAGCGCTTTGGTGATACCCAGCACGGCGAACTTGCTGCCGCTATATGCCGCCCGATGGGGTAGAGAGACATGCGCCATGGTGGAGGCCACGTTGATAATGCGGCCGAATTTCTTTTCCAGCATCCCCGGCACAAAGGCCCGAGTGCAAAGAAAAGGGCCGTCGATGTTGGTCTTCATCACTCGCTGCCACTCCTCGAGAGTGTATTCGTGCAGCGGCTTGCGGATGTTGATGCCCGCATTGTTGATGAGGATGTCGGGAACGCCGACTTCCCGATGCACGCGGTCCGCGAACGCGGACACCTCCGCTTCCGCGCTGACGTCCGCGGCGAATGCGTAGGCCTTGCCTCCCCGGCCAGTGATTCCCGCGCCCACGCCCTCCAGCAAGTCACGGCTCCGCGCCACCAGGACCACCGTGGCCCCCGCTTGCGCCAACGCTTCCGCCATCTGCTGTCCCAACCCTTTGCTCGCCCCCGTGACCACCGCCACCCGGCCATCCAGCCGCTGATTCCCCATTACGCTTTTCCTCCAGGAAGGAAATGTAACACACAAATGCAGCGGCCCCTATCCGATTGGCATAGGATTCGCAACGTGTCTAATATTGGGGGAGGAGGTAATCAGAGAGATATCGAATGGAGCGGAAGCAAGGTAGCGCAGACCTGCCGTCCAGGTCTGCGGTTCTTCATTGCGGTCGGGGCGAACCGCGGACCTTCAAGACAGCAGGTCCGCGCAACCGTGCTCATCCTCCGAGTGCGCGCCGGCGCCGATCCCTTTCGCGTTTCTGGCATCCAATAATCACGGGCGTTCACAAGGAGGCAGGACGATGCAGAGGGTCGGCGTCATAGGCATGGTGGCGAGGTATCCGGTCAAATCCATGCGCGGTGAGGCGCACGCTTCCCTTCCCCTGACCCTGCAAGGCTTCGAGGAGGACCGGCGGTTTGCATTTGTGCAGGCTGAGTCGCGAAGCGATTTCCCCTGGCTCACGGCGCGGCAACTGCCGGAACTTCTCCGTTGGCGGACTTCGGTGGAGAAGCCGGGCACGCCGGACGTTACCGTGACGGTCACCACGCCTGCCGGGGAACAGTGGCCGGTGGCCAGCAGCGAGCTTCGGCAGGCCATCGAAAAGCGCTTTGGAAAACCGGTCTTCCTTCTCAGAAACAAACGCGGCTCATTTGATGCCGCTAACGTCTCCCTGATCAGCGAGCAGACCGTGCAACGCATTGCCGAGGAATCCCAAACCGAGGCGAACCCGTGGCGTTTTCGGCCCAACCTGCTGGTGAATCTGGAGGGTGGCGAGGCCTTCGATGAGTTGAAGTGGGTGGGCCGTGTTTTGCGGCTGGGCGATAAGGCGCGCATCGCCGTCATCAAGGTGGACCAGCGCTGCGTCATCATGACGCTCGACCCCGACACCAGCGAACCAGCGCCGCAAATCCTGAAGTGTCTGGCTCAGCAGCACGACAAGTGCGCCGGAGTTTACGCCACCGTGCTGACGCCCGGGGATGTGCGCGCGGGCGATAGCATCAGTCTCGAAGCTTGAATCGGATTAAGCCAGAAGGGAGCGGTGAGCAGTTCGCCGGATGAAGCTGGCTCGCACGAAGGGGATTTCAAATTGCACATTTCAGATTGCAGATTTCAAACTCATGACTTCTGATTCCTACTGCGCAGGTTCCAGATTCCAGATTTCAGATTTCAGATTCCTGACTTCTGACTCCTCTTCGTCACAACTGCTTTCGTTTCATCGTGTCCTTTTTTTTCGTTGACATCCTCCGCCAATGCTTTAGAATGGCGAATGCTCTGAGCATCCAACATGCAAAAAACTGATCGATCTGTTCTCACCATGACCGGATTGCCGGGCGCCAAGCTTTTTTCGCGAGGCAAAGTTCGTGACGTTTACGAGGCCGGAACGGATCAGCTTGTGGTGATTGCCACAGACCGGCTCTCGGCCTTTGACGTGGTGATGAGCGAAGGCATTCCTTCCAAGGGCTGGGTTCTGACGCAGCTTTCTTGTTTCTGGTTCGACATGTTTGGGAAGACTTTCCCCGATCACTTTCTAAGCTCCAAGCTGAGCGATTACCCTTCCGACCTTCAGCCCTACGCCGATCAATTGGAGGGCCGGTCGATGCTGGTGCGGAAGGCCGAACCATTCCCCATCGAGTGTGTGGTACGGGGATACCTGGCGGGCTCAGGACTTAAAGAGTACCGGGCGACAGGAACAGTCTGCGGCATTAAGCTGCCGGAGGGGCTGAGCGAGGGCTCGAAATTCGACCAGCCGATCTTCACTCCCGCCACCAAGGCCACCACCGGCCACGACGAGAATATCACCTGGGAAGAGGCGGCGTCCACGGTGGGCCGAGAGACGGCCCAAAAGCTGCGCGATTACAGCCTGGAGCTCTACTCGAAGGGGAGAGACTACGCGGCGGGGCGAGGCATCATCATCGCCGACACCAAGTTCGAATGGGGCCGAAGCGGCGGCGAAATCATCCTCATCGACGAGGTCTTGACGCCGGACTCGTCTCGCTTTTGGCCGCAGCAGGGCTATCAGCCTGGCCGGCCGCAGCCTTCGTTCGACAAGCAGTTCGTTCGCGATTACCTGGAATCACTTCATTGGAACAAGCAACCGCCTCCGCCTCCCCTTCCGCTGGAGGTGGTGGAGAAAACGAGCGAGAAGTACCGGCAAGCCTATAGTCTTCTGACTGGAAAGACTCCTAATTGAAACCGTCCCGCCGGTGCGGGATCACGCTGAAGCTCATGGGTGCATGGAATTGGCTCGACTGGATACTTGCCGCCATCGTGGCGGTTTCGGTGATGGCTGCGATCGGAAAGGGCTTCGTCGCGGAATTGATCTCGCTGGCGTCCCTCATCACGGGACTCGTGGTGGCTGCGATCGGCTATCCCAGAGCCGCCCTTTGGTTCGAGGACGTGACCAAGTCGCACGAGGTCGCACTGGGCCTGGGTTTCTTGACGCTTTTTCTGGGCACGCTGCTGCTGGGCGCCTTGATTTCCCTGCTGGCTAGAAAACTGATTAAGACGGCCGGCATTCAGTGGTTCGATCGTTTCCTGGGAGCGGTTTTCGGCTTGGTGCGCGGACTCCTGGTGGATTGCGTTGTTCTCATGGTGCTGGTGGCTTTCGCGATCAAGCCGGAAGCGGTGCAGCGATCCGCGCTGGCGCCCTACGTCACCACGGGAGCGCGTGGTATCGCCCTGGTCATGCCCAGCAGCCTGAAGGCGCAGTTTCGAACGGGGTTCGACACTTTCAGAGAAACGCTGAGCCAGAAGGATGGGAAAGCCGTTAAAAACTAGACGCAAGCACACGCAGCAAATACTTTCGCATTGGAGCAACGGCGTGAAAGACCAGTTGGAAGCTCTCATCAACCGCATGATTGAGAATGGCATTCAATTCCCCGAGGCCGTCAGCGAATTCGAGAAGCGCTTTATCCAGCGCGTCCTCGAAAAGAACAATGGAAACCAGTCCAAAACCGCCGAGGTCCTGGGGATTCACCGCAATACCCTGAGCCGCAAGCGAGAAGAACTCGGCTTGGATCACCATCCCAAAAGACGGAAGCGTCCCGCCCGATAAACGATAACCCCTCAACTCCTACGGCAGCAGCTCACCACCGCGTCGTCCGAGGCTGCATCCCTGTCCGCACGACCAACTTCATAAGAGCGCAAAAATGATCGAGACTCAGTCTGGTATAATTGTAGGTTTAGTAACACGTTAAAGGAGCGGCCTTTGTATTTAGAGACTCAAGAGAGGATTCGCGGGAGGTTTGCGGCAGTGGTTCGCGAGCTTTTTAATCTGGAATTGGAACCGCCAGTACTCGACTCTCCGCCCTCTCTCGAGATGGGCGATCTCTCGCTGGCCGCGTGCTTCGAACTCGCCAAGCGGTTGCGGCAGCCTCCCCGAAAAATCGCCCAGAGCATCGCGGAACGTTTCCTTCCTCTGGAGGGAGTGGAGCGCGTCAGCATTGCAGGCGCGGGCTATCTCAACTTTCATCTCGACCGCACGCAGGCTGCCTCGGCGCTGTTCGCGCGGCGCGCCGGGAGGCTGAGTTCACAGTCCTTGCTCGCAGGCAAGGTGTTGGTCGAGCATACCAGCATCAATCCCAACAAAGCCGCCCATATCGGGCATTTGCGGAATTCGATTTTGGGCGACACGTTCGTTCGGCTGCTCAAGTTTTGCGGCCACCAGGTGGAAGTGCAGAATTACATTGACAACACCGGCGTGCAGGTCGCGGACGTGGTGGTGGGCTTCCTCCACCTGGAAAAGAAAAGCCTCGCGGAAGTAGAAAGATTGATCCCGGATCACCGCGAGCGATTCGACTACCTCTGCTGGGACCTTTATGCCAAAGTGTTTCAGTATTACCAGTCGAATCCCGAGGCGCTCGACCTCCGTTCGCAAGCCTTGAAGCAGATCGAAGAAGGCCACGGAGAAGAGGCCCGCATGGCCGACTTGATCTCCACGGCCATCGTGCGCAAGCATCTGGATACCATGCTGCGCATCAACGTGCAGTACGATCTCCTGGTGCAGGAAAGCGAAATCCTGCGTCTGGACTTCTGGAGATCCGCCTTCGACTTGCTTAAGAAGAACGGGGCGATTCGCTACGAAGACGCCGGCAAGAACGCCGGCTGTTGGGTCATGAGCCTCGCGGAACCCGAGGTAGCGCGGGCGTCTCGCCCGCGGTCGAGGGAGAACCCTGCGCCGGAGGCTGCACAGGACGCCGGCGCGACAGTAGGCGAGACGCCCGCGCTAGGGGGTGAAGACGATTCGGGCGAAGAGGACGTCAAGATCATCGTGCGGTCCAACGGCACGGTCACGTATGTGGGTAAGGACATCGCGTATCATCTGTGGAAGTTCGGCCTGCTAGGAAAAGATTTTGGTTACACGCTCTTTCATCGTTACCCGGACGGCCATCGCGTCTGGCGAACGGCCTTGCACGGCGAGATCCCACCGGCCCCTCCCTTTGAGGAACGCGGCTTGGCGCAGGTCAAGTTCGGCCACGCCCATAGCGCCTACGCGGTGATTGACACGCGCCAGTCGTATCTCCAGAACCTCGTGAAGGCCGCTCTGCATGCTTTGGGCTACCGCGAGCAAGCCAACAACTTGCACCATTTCGCTTACGAAGTTGTCGGACTCTCCCCGCGTTGCGCCGAGGAGTTGGGAGTGGAGCTCAGCCGGGAAGACCGCGAACGTCCCTACGTGGAAGTCTCCGGCCGAAAAGGTCTGGGCGTGAAGGCCGACGATTTGATTGACGCTCTGCTCGCCAAGGCGCTCGAGGAAGTACGCTCGCGGCAGATCACTCAGGACTTCGCGGACCAGCAAAGCTATGCCCGCATGATTGCCGTGGCTGCCTTGCGCTATTTCCTCCTCAAGTTCTCACGGCGGGTCATTATCGCATTTGATTTCAAGGAAGCCCTGGCTTTTGAGGGCGAGACCGGACCTTATCTGCAATACAGCGTCGTGCGGGCAAGGAACATCTTCAACAAATTCCTGGAAGCCCGCCCTGACTTCCAACCCCAAAATCTCGACCGTGCCGTCGGGCCGGAGCTGCTCAACAGGTTCTACGCCGGCGAAGATGGACTTGCATATTGGGAACTGACTCTGCTGAGTGCGCAACTCGAAATGGCGGTCGAGCAGGCGATTGCGAGCCAGGAACCGGCGGGCGTTGCCAAATACGCTTTCCGCCTCGCGCAGACCTTTAACAATTTCTACCACCGCTTCCATATCCTGAGCGAGCCCGACCGCGAGCGACAGCAGTTTCTCTTGTACCTGGTGCAACTGGTGAACCAGACGCTGACTTCGGCTCTCGAGCTGATGGGCATTGAAGTGCCGGAACGGATGTAGGTCTGTAGTCCGTTGTCCTTTGTCCGTTGTCCGTAGGTATCCCCGGCGAAGCCGGGGGCCTTATCGTTGGAGGCCCCTCACCCCAACTCCCCTTCCCTTTCCCCTGGGGAGAGGGAAGAGGGCAAAGGGATGATAGGGTGAGGGGTCTCGGCTACGATTTTCAGAGCAGTCGCTCATGCCCGTCGGCTGACGGGCACCCGGAAACCATGAAAATACGCGAAGCGCCTTGGAGTGCGGCGGCTTGACGCCGCCTTCCGACCGCCTGTACGCACATCGCGGGCTACGGCGATCCCAAGGCGGCGTCAAGCCGCCGCACTCCAAGGCGCCTTCGGCGCAAGCATTTTCAAAGCGGGGGCCACCTCTCTTCAACGGTGCCTTCGACGATGTTCGCGGATGTCCTGTTGGACTTCTCTTTCAATGGTGCGCCTTCGAGAGGTTTCCCGGTGGTCGAAGACATTCTTGCCTTTGGCCAGCGCAATCTCACATTTAATCAGGTTGTTCTTGAGATAAACGCGGGTCGGGATCAGCGTGAAACCCCTTTCTTGCGTGCGTCCGGTGAGTTTGTCGATTTCCCGGCGGTGCAGGAGCAGGCGCCGGTCGCGCAAAGGGTCATGGTTGAAGCGGCTGCCTGCCGCATAAGGGCTGATGTGGCAGTCGATCAACCACACTTCGTGGTCCTTCACCACCGCGTAACTATCCTTCAGATTGACCTTGCCCTCGCGAATCGCCTTCACTTCCGTTCCCGCCAGTTCCACGCCGCTCTCGAACTTCTCCAGCAAATGGTAGAGATGCGATGCCTGGCGGTTCACTGCGAAGTTTCTTGGAGCAGGGTCCGAAGACTTGCCCACCACGCCCTCCACTGCAAATTACGATCCGACGGATTCCAACTCTGCTGATCGTCCTGAGGCGTCCCCCTCTCGGCGGGCCGGCCAAGCATCTCGCCAAGGCCACCGAGTGACCCACCGGTTCGCTGCTTTCACGACGACAAGCTAAAAAATCTTAGCACACAGGGAGGATTTACGCATACGCTGCCTTAGACCCTGTCCAAATCCTTGCAAAAACCAAACGCGGTATCAACACCTGTGCCACTCTGATCCTCCAGTCCGAAGCCCGATAGAGGATCGGCAGCTTAGCGGCCACAGTCCAAGACAAGGCGTGGTAGAGTTAAAACGAACATCCGGAGCCCGAAGGCCCCGACCTCGACCTGGGCCGATCGGCCCAAGGAGGCACCTTTGCGACGGCGAACATTTCTGAAGAACGCAACGGCAGCGGCATTGACATCCACTCTGGCAAGATCCGGCGTGGCGGCTGCGGGTCGCGCCGCGGAGGCCAAGCGGATTGCCTTCGGTGGCATTCAAATCGAATGCAGTACGTACAGTAACATTCGAGCTCGCATGGAAGATTTCCGCGTGCAGAGAGGTCAGGCGCTCGCTGACGATCCCTTCTTCCGGCACTTGAAGACGTACCCTTATCCGTTTCACCCGACCCTGCTCGCCACGGCTGTGCCGGGAGGACCGGTCGAGCGAAAGACTTACGATGCGCTCAAAGCGGAATTCCTGCAGCGTGTCAAGGACCTCCTTCCGCTGGACGGCCTTTATCTGCCGATGCACGGCGCCATGTTCGTCGAAGGCATGCAGGACGCTGACGGCGATTGGATCGAGTCAGCCCGCAAGCTCGTGGGCGAAGACTGCCTGATGAGCGCGAGCTTTGACCTGCATGGAAGTCTAAGCCGCCGGATTATCGATAACCTGGATATGCTCTCGGCCTTTCGCACCGCGCCGCATATTGATCGCGAGGAAACCGCGCAGCGCGCCTGCGACATGTTGGTTCACTGCCTCGACCACGCAATCCGCCCCACGATGATATGGTCGCCCATCCCGGTCCTGATGCCGGGGGAGCGCAGCAGCACAGTATACGAGCCCGCCAAACGTCTGTGGGGACAACTTCCCGGTTTGAACGCCGCGCCGGGAGTGCTGGATGCCTCGCTGCTGGTGGGGTACGTTTGGGCAGACGAGCCGCGAGCCACGGCCAGCGCCGTGATGACCGGCACCGATCCTGCGCTGCTGAAAAAGGATGCGCTCCGGTTGGCAGAGCAATACTGGGACGCGCGCCAAGAGTTTAAATTCGGAGTGCCGACGGGCACGCTTGCCGAGTGCATCGAAAAAGCTGAGCGGCTCACCACCCACCCTGTCGTGATTTCAGATTCGGGCGACAACCCCACGGCCGGAGGAAGCGGCGACCGGGCCGACGCGCTGGCCGGGCTTCTCGAGCATCACGTCGCGAACTGTCTCTTTGCGGGCATCGCTGACCGCCCCGCCACCGAGGCCTGCTACCGGGCGGGAATCGGCGCAAGTCTCACGCTGAAAGTCGGCGCCTCACTCGATCCCGAAGCAAGCCAGGCGGTGGAAGTTCCGGCGAAAGTCATCTTCCTCTTGTCCACCTCCGACTTGCCGGAACGCCAGGCGGTGGTGGACGTCAAGGGGATCAAGTTGGCGCTCACGGCGCGGCGCCGTCCGTTCCATGAGATTAAGGACTTCACCTCGCTGGGCCTCGACCCCACCAGCTATAAGATTTTGGTGGTGAAGGCCGGCTACCTTGTTCCACCCATTGCCAAGATCGCGAATCCCAATTTGATGGCGCTCACTGCCGGTGCCGTCAATCAGGATATCGTCCATTTGCCGACGAGCCAATACCGCGTCCCGAGTTATCCCTTCGTTCCCGATTTGGAGTGGAAGCCGTTTACGATCGCGTCGGCGCGCTCCCCGCACGCATCGTAATGGAAACGAAAGGTCCTCAACCGCCGCCTCCACCCTTCCCTGGTCACTTGGCGCGCGCTCGCTTGGACGGGGACGTAAATCCAGGTATAATCAAAACTCCGGAGGCAGGGGCTTAATTAAACAAATCCAACGGCGAGCGATTGCGCGTATGAGTGTCATCAACGTAGATGCCGGGATCACAACGAAACACATCAGGGATATCGAGAGGACGTGTCGCGAGGTCAATACCTTTCTTTTTATCCGGCCGAGCACCAAGGAGACGATGCAGCTAATCGACCAGGGGTACGCGACCAAGAGCATGGACATCCATGACAAGTCCTCCGATTGGGGCCCTGCGTCCGGGTTCGTTCCGTGTGACCCGGCATTCTCGAAGGCGCTCAAGGGCACGCCCAATCCTCATGGTCACTACCATCCCCACGGTGACGCCATTCCGGTTCAATTGACATTGACGGAGCACCTTGCGACTCCCGGAACCAATCCTAAACTTGCACTGGCCGCCGACGTGCCCTCGACGAGCACCCTTCGATACGTCAAGGCCGAACCTGGCGGCATCGGGCCCAAGAGCACGATCTTCAAGCTCGAGAAGAATGGGTCGGAGTGGGGGGTCTGGTGGATGAATCGCCAGGAGGCGGTGCCGCTTTACGTGTGGGGCTATCAAACCGGCCAGGGGGTAAAACCGGTGACGGGCGATTATGACCTGTGGATGGTTGCTCCCCACATCAGTCGCTGGTCCCAGCACCTCACGGTA
>Ga0187782_10001610_pt1 | contig 16542 bp, 11 predicted proteins | sample 0715_SJ02_MP15_2_FD_132454 | JGI IMG/M metagenome (GOLD analysis project Ga0187782, IMG submission 132454) | Tropical peat soil microbial communities from peatlands in Department of Meta, Colombia - 0715_SJ02_MP15_20_MG | ecosystem: Environmental > Terrestrial > Soil > Wetlands > Peat | place...
AACTTCTTCACACCTGTCCCTTCGCCATTTGATCGGCGATGTATTCCGCCTGGCGAATCGTCAGCGCCACGAGTGTCAGGGTCGGATTCTCGCCGCCGCTCGAGGTGAACTGGCTTCCATCCGACACGAACAGATTCTCGACGTCGTGCGACTGTCCCCAGCGATTCACCACGCCGTCCTGCGGCTTCTCGGACATGCGGCACGTGCCCATATTGTGCGTCGAAGGGAACGGCAAATGGTGCACGGTGCGCTTGGCGCCGATCGATTTGTAGAGCGCGTCGGCCTGCTGCAGCCCGTGGTTCTGCATGGCGATGTCGTTTGGATGATCGTCCACGTGGACGTTGGGAATTGGGAGGCCGTGCTGATCCTTGCGATGGGGATGCAGAGTGACGCGGTTGGTCTCGCGCGCCATGTCTTCACCGATGATCCAAACTCCCGCCACGTTCGCATAGTTGTCGATCCAAAAGGCGCGGTCGCGCCCCCAGCCGCCGGGGATAATATTCTGCGCGAAACTCGGCAGGCCCTGCGGAAGCGTTTCCAGATTGTAGCCGCCGGCGAATCCCCGCTGGGTATCAAGGCGGGCTTCGTCCATCACAATGCCGCCATTCGCCGTGCCGCGATACATGTGGACGGGCTTGTCGAAGGCTGCGAAGACAAGAGAGGTGACGTGGCGCATGTAGTTCCTGCCGACTTGCCCGGAGGAGTTCGCCAGGCCCTGCGGAAACAGGCTTGACGAAGAATTGAGCAGCAGCCGCGGGCTTTCGATCGAATTCCCCGCCACGCACACGATGCGCGCCTTCTGCCGCTGCAACGTGCCGGTACGATCACCGTAAACCACGCCGGTGACTTTGCCGGACTTGTCGTGCTCGATGTGGAGCACCTGCGATTCAGGCCGCACCTCGCACTTGCCGGTGGCTTCGGCGCGGGGGATCTCAGTGTAGAGCGTGGACCATTTCGCGCCGAACGTGCAGCCCTGAACGCAAAAGCCGGTTTGCTGGCACGAAGCGCGGCCGTCGTGCGGAACGGAATTGATAGCCAAATTGGCGGTCCAATACTTCGTGTAGCCCATCTTTTTCGCGCCAGCGAAGAGAACCTTGCAGTGGTTGCTGGCGGGCAGGCGGGGCATGCCATGCGTTCCGGCGACGCCGACTTTCAGCTCGGCGCGCTCGTAATACGGCTCCATCTCCTTGAAGTCGATCGGCCAATCGAGCAGGTTCGCGCCCGCGAGCGCGCCGTAGCGCGTGCGCGTCTTGAATTCGTGCTCCTGGAAACGCAGCGCCACGCCTCCCCAGTGAACCGTTGTTCCACCGACGAGCTTGCAGATCCACGCGGGAAGATCGGGAGAAGTCTGCGCGACATACCACGAGCCGGAAGCGGTCCGCGGATCGAGCCAGGTGAACAAGCCAAACATCGCGTCTTCGTCGTTTTTGAAATCAGTGATCTCGATACGCTTGCCGGCTTCGAGAACGACGGACGAAACTCCTTTGTGCGCGAGCTCGTTTGCCAGCGTCCCGCCGCCGGCGCCCGAGCCGATGATGACCACCACCGATGAGTCGTTGAGATCGAATTTCGCGGGCATGGGCGTCCTCAGAGCCAGTCGATGTCGTCGAAGCCGCGGTGCAGGTAGCCGCCCTTCGGGGACGACGGGCCTTCATATCCGAATTTCGGCCATACTTCCGGCTGACTGTAGAGCGAGACGATCGTCGTGTTGTAGACCTTGTCCCAGAAACCCGATGGCGCGGATTGATCGAAGCGCAAGCGTTCGATCACGGCGACGCGCTTGGACTCGTCCTTGATTTCCGCAAACGAAGCGCCCTCCATCCGCTTGGCTGCTTCATTGAGCCAGCCGATTCCGAATTCGAGTGTTTGCCGGGTGTTTCCGTCCTTAGCGGATTCGTCTTCGAGGGCCTTCACAGCGCGCTCGTAGTAGGAATCGTCGAGCCGGTCATGAGGGAAAAGATCGCGCGTGAAGACGACGAGCGTCCGCACCTCTTCAGGTTTCAAGCCGCCCGGTTCGGGCTGACGGAATTCTTGCGCGAGCGCGCCTCCGCTCGTGGCGGCGACCACGGCGGCCGTCGCAGCGCTGCCCTTGAGAAATCCGCGCCGGGAAAATCTTCGCGTCCAATTCAACAGCTTCATCTTCTCGATTCCTCCATCGGGCGCACACTATAATCCTTCGCCTTCCGCTTGACCAGCCCGACGAGACGGCTCGCGTGAAACCGCAGCTATAATCCACATCGGCAGGCCGGCACCCCAAGGAGCGGCGATCATGGCCAAGAAAAACTTCAAGGATCTCAGCGAGCGCGAAATTCTCGCGCTTGCCATCCAGCTCGAGGAAGAAGACAGCCGCGTCTACGCCGATTTTGCCGAGGGCCTGCGCGAGACCTATCCCGCCACGGCGAAAGTATTCGACGAAATGGCGGCGGAAGAGTCACGTCATCGCCAGCGACTGATCGACATGCACCGCCAGCGCTTCGGCGAGCACATCCCGCTCATTCGACGGCAGGACGTTAAAGGCTTCCTCGAACGCCGGCCCGTGTGGCTCGTGCGCCCGCTGGGAATCAACGCGGTGCGCAAGCAAGTGGAGATCATGGAGCTCGAAACCCGGCAGTTCTACGAGCGCGCCCTGCACAAAGTGTCCGACGCATCCACGCGCAAGCTGCTGGGAGACCTTGCGGAAATCGAGCGCCAGCACTCCGATTTCGCTGCGTCGCTGCAAGAAAAGGAGCTTACGCCCAGCGCCCGCACGGAAGAAGAAGCCTCCCAGCGGCGCATGTTCATGCTGCAAATCATTCAACCAGGGCTCGCCGGTCTGATGGACGGGTCCGTATCGACGCTCGCGCCGATTTTCGCCGCGGCCTTCGCGACGCACAAAAGCTGGGACGCCTTTCTGGTGGGCCTGGCGGCATCAGTCGGCGCGGGGATTTCGATGGCGTTCGCGGAAGCGCTTTCCGACGACGGTTCGCTGACGGGCCGCGGCCGCCCGATCATCCGCGGGCTCGTCACCGGGCTGATGACCACGGCGGGAGGGTTGGGGCATACGCTGCCCTTTCTGCTCGTAGATTTTCACGCCGCATTCTTGGTGGCCGTGCTCGTGGTGGCAGTTGAGCTGGCGATCATCAGCTATGTGCGCCACCGCTACATGGACACACCACTGCTTTCCTCTGCCTTTCAGGTGATCGTGGGCGGCACGCTGGTATTTGTGGTAGGGATCTTGATCGGTGCAAGGGGATAAGCGCGGGCGCGAGCGTCTTGGTTCGCCGACCGATCGGAAGGGCAAAAAAGGTCAGCAGGTCTCGCTGCCCGAGCGAATCGAAACCACGGCACCTGCTTCAACAGTGGGACGAGGCGCGCGACGCATTGTTTCGATGAAGACGCGGACAATCTCAGGATCGAACTGGTTTGTGGCACAGCGCTCGAGCTCGGCGAAAGCGTCCTCGGGCGTGCGGGCTTTCTTGTAGGTGCGCTCGGACGTAATCGTATCGTAAGCGTCGGCGACCGCGATCACACGCGCGCCATGCGGGATCTGTTCGCCTTCCAGGTGGCGCGGATACCCGGAGCCATCATAAAACTCATGATGGTGGCGGACCATTTCACGAATGCGGACCATGGGCCGGAGCGGCTCGAGGATGCGAGCTCCGAGCTCGGTATGCGTCTTCATCATTTCCCATTCGCCGGCATCAAGCGGTCCCGACTTATTCAGAATCGATTCCGGAATGCCGACCTTCCCAATGTCGTGCAGCAGCGCCGCAAGACGGATCTCTTCGACATCCGCCGAAGGCAAGCCAAGCGCCTGCGCAATCATCACCGCGTAGGCCGAAACCTTCTGCGAGTGGCCCTGCGTGTAGTGATCCTTGGCGTCGATGGCAAAAGCGAGCGAGGTCACCGTCTCCACGACGACCGGGGGCAGCGCATCCGGGGAAACGTCCGAGCCTTGCTCGCGCAGCGAGCGCGTGAACTGTTCAAGGCGGCGGTAAATCTCTTCGAAGGCTTCCGGTCCGGTCGCAAACAGGCGCTTGAGAGTAACCCCGAGATATGCCTCCAAGACGTCCTTCTTCCAGCGCTTGCGGTCGCTCGGATCGCCCTGCTCAGCGGTCGAGACGGAATTGCCGCCTTGATGCTTCGAGAGATACATCGACGAATCAGCGACCTGGATGAGTTCCTGCGGGGTCGAGCCATGCACCGGAAACGCAGCGATACCGAAGCTGGCGGTGATGTTCTTGTCTCGCAGGAGCGGGTCCGAAGCAATCCATCCACGGAGCTTATTGGCAAGCTGACGGGCCTGCTCGACGGTCGTCTCCGGCATGAGGATGACGAATTCATCTCCGCCATAGCGCGCGACGACGTCGGAGCGGCGGCAGTTCTGTTCGAGAATGTGGCCGACGCGCTGCAAGACCACGTCGCCTTCGAGGTGCCCGTAGAAATCGTTGACGAACTTGAAGTGGTCGAGATCCATCAGCACGAGCGCCAGCGGACGGTTCGCGCGCGTCGATCGTTTCCACTCCGAAGAAAGCGCTTCCATCAGGAAGCGGTGCGTCTTGACTCCCGTCAGGCCGTCTGTGATCGCCTGTTCCTGCGCCTTCTGGAAGGTCAGCGCGTTGTGCAGTGCACCGGCAAAGAGATCGGCGAGGGTCCGAAGGAGCTGCATATCCTGTTCCGGGAAGTCGCAGGGCTCGGACGACTCCACGTAGAGCACGCCGAGGAATTGCTCGCCGTACGTAACGGGCAGCGCAACTCCGGCGGCTGAGCCGGCGAGAAGCAGCCGCGGCGTCGACGCCGAGCCTTCACGCACGACGCCCATTTGACCGGTGCGTGCCACCTGGCCGAGCAGGCCTTCGCCCAGCATGATGCGGCGGCCGACGGCTTCGCGCCGTGCGCCCGCTTCCGCTTCGACGACGAGCTCCTTCGAGGAATAATCCAGAACAGCAATTCCGATGTGGTCGTACCCAAGATGCCGTTCCATCTCCGCGGTAATCTTGGAAAGCATTTCGCCGGGATCGAGCGTCGTGATTGCGTGGCTCGATACGTTGTTGATCATCGCGAGCTGGCGCGCCTTCTTTTGCTCCTCGGCAAACAGCCGCGCATTTTCCATCGCAATGCTAGCCTCGCTGGCCAGCACGCGGAGAAACTCGACGTGCCCCTCGTCGAATGCGCGTTCCCTCGCGCTATGAACAGCCATCACGCCCACGGGACGGTCGTACAGAATCAAGGGCACGGCGCAGATCGAACCGACCGAACGCAGCGGCTCGAATCCCAGATGCCTGGTTGCTTCCTCATAGCGCTCGCGAATGAGGAGGGGCTGCGCCGAGCGAACCACGTACTCGACCATATGATTGCCCGCCCGGCGGGTGCGTTTCGGAGCGCGTTCGCCCTCGGTGACCTCGATTTCAAACCGAACCTCGCCGGATTTCGGGTGGTAAAAGGCAATGAAAAAGCTGGCGACGTCGATTCCGCGGCGCATTTCCGAATAGATGCGCTCGAACAGGGTGTCGAGGTCGAGGGTTGAGCTCAGAGCGCGACCGATCTCGTTCAAGACGTGCAGCTCTTCGGTGCGGCGCGAAGTCTGCTGGATCAAGTAGCTGTTCTCGACTGCCATACCGATCTGCTGGCCGAGAGCCAGCAACAACCTTCGCTCGGCGGGAGTAAAACTTCGATTGTCCGGCGTACCAAGCAGCAGGACACCGGAAACGCGCTCCTTGGCCTGAAGGCTGATGCCCACTACGGTGCGCAGATCCTGAGCGAGAAAAATCTCCCGCACGCCGCGGAAGGACTCCTCTTTCTCGAGAGCCTCCCAACTCGCCTGACGAGTGAGATCGCGAAACACCACGAGCCCGCCAAGCCGCGCCACCAAGTTGATGCAGTACTCGTCGAGGCGCGATTCCTGCATCGCAGCGCAGAAGGAGTCGCCCAGGCCCGCGACAATCAGCGACGGCGGTCCATTCCCATCGGCATGTTGCAGGCACAGCGCGCCAGAAGGAATGCGCACGACGTTGAGGACGCGCTCAAGGGCCTGCGCCAAGTTCTGCTGGATTTCGCCGCCGGCGAAACCGGAAGTGACGAGATTCAGATTCGACAGGGCGAGCATGTTGCGCTCCACACGCCGCCGCTCTTCCTCATAAACGGACATCACCATCAATACGCACGAAAACATCTGCGGGAGCAGAAGCAACGGAACAAGGTCGGTCCCTTGCGTAAGCATGACGCGCGGCTGAAATACGGTGAACAGCATGAAGAGGCCCCACACGAAGAAGGTCAGCCCGAGCAGCACGTCGGCGCGGGCCTCTTGTCTCTGGCCTTCCTGCCAGAAGGTCCACCCAACTACGAAATAGATAAGACCAGCGCCCAGGGCCACCGTAACGCGGGTGACACCGTGAACATGCAACACGGACCAGACAGCAAGGATCGCAGCTGCAACGCTCACGACCCACACAGGGACCTTCAAACGGACGTATAGGCGCGCGGCACAGTAAAAGGTCAAGGCAGCCAGGCCAGAGAGCCACTCGTCCAGACTGCGATACCAAAGCTGCGGCGATCCGGCAGGAATCCATACCAGGCCGTTGCGGACAACGAAGAACAGACACCACAAGAACCACGCGGCCGACCACGCGAGCAGATAGGTCTGACTCTTGCGCCGGTACAATGAATAGAAAAACGCCGCCAGCAGAAAGGTGCCGACCTGCACCGCGATGACGGCAGGAGAATGGTTCACCAAACTTAGGACTCCCTAGCCATGTGACCAGGCATTTCGCCAGAGAATAGCAGAAAAACAGCCACCGCCCTCGGAGTGTCCATCCGAAGTTTCTTGGAGGTCAACCTCAGTGGGACGCAGAGGGAGGACTCCGAGCCGGGAACGCCCTGATGATGAAACTTGGGCTATGGCAAGTCAACAGTACCCGGGTACCAAATCCAGTACGATCATCGACTTGCGTACCCTCCCGCTCGATTTTACGCGCTCCTTTCGCTAAGATGATTGGCTTCGAAAACGAAGAGAAACTCAATGACGCCATTGGAGAAACCGCGAGTTCGGTTTGCACCTTCGCCGACGGGATATCTGCACGTAGGGGGTGCTCGAACGGCCCTTTTTAACTGGCTTTTCGCCCGCCATGAGGGCGGCACGCTCTTGCTGCGAATCGAGGACACCGATGTCGAGCGAAACCGCCCCGAACTGATCGACGGAATCCTCGAAGGGCTGAAGTGGCTCGGGATCGAGTGGGATGAGGGGCCCTTTTTCCAGTCGCAGCGCCTTCCTCTTTACCGCGCGGCGGCCGAGCGGCTGCTGGCGAGCGGCGCCGCGTTCGCCTGCTACTGCAAGGCAACGGCCTACGCTGGCGGTGATACCGCAGAGGAGCAGGAAGGCGAGGGTGACGACGAGGGGCCGAGAACCTCCAAGGGCGTGCCCTGCTCCTGCCGCGATCTGAACGACGCCGAGCTAGCCGCCCGAGAGCGCGATGGGATTCCCCGCGCCATCCGCTTTCGCGTCCCGCACACGGGCGTGACCCGTTTTGACGACGCCGTTTTTGGAGCGCGCGAACTGCAAAATGAAGAGATGGAAGATTTCGTCCTGCTGCGCTCCAATGGCCTTCCCACGTATCAATTGAGCGTTGTCGTGGACGACATCGATATGCGGATCACGCACATCATCCGCGGCGCAGATCACCTTTCGAACACGCCGAAACAGGCGCTGCTCTATCAGGCTCTCGGAGCGGCGCCTCCGCTCTTCGCCCACGTGCCGCTGATTCTGGGCCCGGACCGCAAACGGCTCTCGAAGCGCCATGGGGCAACGAACGTCGGTTCGTATGCGGAGGAAGGGTTCCTGCCGGAGGCCTTCCGCAATTTTCTAGCGCTACTCGGTTGGTCGCCGGGAGATGATACGGAATTCATCCGCACGAGCGACCTGGTAGAGCGATTTTCGCTCGCGGGCGTGAGCCGCACGAACGCGATCTTCGACCGCGCGAAGCTGGAATGGTTCAACACGCAGTACCTGCAGAAGCCGCCGGTGAAAGATCTGCTTCCCTACGTCGAGGCCGAGCTGAAGCGCGCGCGGCTGTGGGAAGGATCGCAGGCGAGCCGGGATCGCGCGTGGTTCGCCCGTGCCGTGGATCTGATCCGTCCGCGTACGCGGCTGATCGGAGATTTTACCGTGTGGGCCCGGGCATTCTTTACAGACGATTTCGGTTACGACGCGGAAGCGCGCGAGAAATTCTGGAAGGATGAGCGCTTGCCAGCGATGCTCAAGAAACTCGCCGACACACTCGACGCGCTACCGGAGTGGAATCACGATGCGTGCGACGCGGGCTCGCGCGCTGTGGCGGCTGCCGAAGGCGTGAAGGCCGGCTTGCTCATCAATGCCACGCGCGTGGCAATTGTAGGCCGGGCCGTGGCTCCGCCGCTTTTCGAGACGATGGTCGTGCTCGGCAAAGAGCGCGTGGTCGAACGGCTTCGGAAGGCGATCCCGGAAGTCGGTGTCCGCTAGGAAGTGCAGCCCGCTACTTCGCTGTAGAAGTTGTGAAGATTTCCGGGTGCAAAGTCTTCGCTTTCGCGTCGGCCGCAGCAACTTTGATTTCGGCCTTCACAGGGACCTTGACCGGAGGCAGGCACGCCGAATTGTTGCACGCCTGATAGCGGAGCGTAATCGGAATGCTTGCATTGCCGAGCGCCGCAGCATCTTCTGCGCTCACGCGAAGGCGCAGCGTCACGCTGCCGGTGTAAACATTGAGCGGCTTATCGGGCGAAAACGGGAACTTCAGGTTCTTGCCTACCGGATAGACCGTGTCGGCCAGCGTGAAGCCCGCCGGAAGCTGCGGCGTCAGCGTGGTGGGAATCAGGTACGAATCGAGCGGCTTGTGCGAGTTCATGTGGTAGCCGCTCGCGATGTCCACCACAACCGCCACCTGGAACTCCCTCCCGCGCGGCACAGGGTCGAGCGATGTGTACACCTTCGTCTTCACGACAGAAGCGGCACTCTGAGGAGGCGCGGCCTCTTGCGCCCTAGCGACGGAGTGACTCCCGGCGCTTGAAACAAGCAGCAGCGCGGAGATCGATGCAACGTTCCGAAACAGTCTTGTCATAGCTGGCTCTCGACGTCCCTGACGACCTCCGCTTCGTTGACCACGCCGATGTACCTCTTCACGATCTTGCCGTCGCGCGAAATCAGATAGCTCGTCGGCATGCCAAGCAGGCCGCCAAACTTGTCCGTGATCGCGTCGCTGCCCAGCACAATCGGATAGTCCATCAATCGCTGCTGGCCGCCGACGTTGAACTGGGTCGTATGGATGAACGGATCGACTGCCTTCACCCCGTCCTCGTCCATCGATGCGCCCAACATCGTGAAGCCCTTGCCGCTGTACTTGTCCTGCAGCCCGATCAGCACGGGAATTTCGCTGCGGCAGGGCTCGCACCAGGTGGCCCAGAAGTTGAGGAGAACCACCTTGCCCTTCATGCTCGACAAGGCGACGTCGCCGCCTTGCAAATTCTTGAAGGTAACGTTCGGCGCACTCCCCAGGGTCGGCCCGGAGGGCGCTACCGGCACCGGGTTCGCAACAGGTTCCTTGGGCATGAATCCCGCGATGACTTTTGTCGGGTCAAACCGTCCCAGCCATCCCGAAACATAGGTCAGTCCGTTTATGAAAATCAGAGCGCCGATCGCCAGCAGCAAGACTCCGCTGAAGACTTCGACCGTGTGAAGATGCTTGCGAAATTTCTGATAGAACTTCAGGAACCGCCCGATTCCAACTGCGGTCAGCAAGAACGGAATGGCGAGGCCCGCGGAATACAACGTCAGAAGGATGACGCCCTTGGCAAGATTCGCCTGTGTAGCAGCGATCGTCAGTACCATCGCAAGAATCGGACCGATGCACGGCGTCCAGCCAAGTGCGAACGCGAAACCCAGCAAGAATCCGCTCACCATTCCCGGCTGATTTCCTCCCACGTTCCGCATGTGCACGTCGCGGTTCAGCCAGCGCGTCAGCGAGGGGCCGAAGAGGAAGATCAATGCGGCTGCGTAGAAGTGCACCGGCTTCAACACCAGGTTGGCGCCCGTGCGGAAGAACAGAAGTGTGCCGATTGCAACCAGGACGAGACCGACGATCAGGCCCACGCGGATGGAAATCTTGATCAGCCAACCGATCAGGTGAAGACCAAAGAGAATGATCAGCGCGCCGGCTATCGGGGCAAGCAGGTTACGGTTTCTCAGCAAGAACGCGCCAACTGCGCTCGCGGTGGCGCCCATCGTGATGAACACCGCCGAGAAGCCGATCACGAAAGCGGAAGCGGAACTCAACAGCTTGCCGGTTGAGCCCTCCCCTTCCTTGAGCTGATCCACGCCCACGCCGGAAAGCATCGAAACGTATCCCGGCACGAGCGGCAAAACGCACGGCGATAAGAACGAAATTAGTCCCGCAACAAACACCAACAGCGCAAACGCTGCCATCTGATTCCTCTCACTTCCTCAGCTAAGGCGGGCTCCCGGCCTTCCGCCCGGGCTCCAAACAAACCTAAATTTGACCACAAGGCTTAGACGCATGCCACCGCTTTTTGGTTCTGGCCGGTGATTGCGACAGCGGTGGGAAATCCTGTCAGGTGACTTCGAAATCCACCAGCGCCAAGCATGTTCGTGGCAAGTCCCTATCCGCAAGTCAATGAAAATTCGGCCATGCGGACCGCGAAACAAATGGCAGCGCAAATGCCATTCCCAGTGTGCGGGCCCGCCCGCTGGAACCGCGCACGGCAGGACGATCTGCCGCTTGCGGTGGCGGGCTCGTAGAAAATTTTGCGAGGGGGCGGGCATGACGCCCAATCAGGTGACCGCAGCGCGCGTGCTCGCGGCATTCGCCGCTGTGGGGCTCTTCAACCTGGGCACGCACGCGCTGGCGGCCGATCTCACTGCCGTCCTGCTGACTGTGGTGGCCATCGCGCTCGATGGTGTGGATGGGTACCTCGCCCGCACGCGCGGTCTCGCGACGTCTCTTGGTGCGCAGCTCGACATTCTGGGCGACCGCATGGTTGAGAACGTGTTCTTCACATGCTTCGCCGTGAGCGGCCTGATCTCGCTGTGGGTCCCGGTGCTATTTTTTTCGCGAGGCGCGTTGACCGATTTTCTGCGCGGTCTCGCGGCGCGCTCTGGGCGAATCGGTTTCGGACGAAACTCGATGCTCGAAACGTGGTGGGGACGAAGCCTTGTGGCCTCGCGCGCGAGCCGGGCGGCTTACGCTGCGTTGAAGTGCGTTTGCTTCTGCTGCCTCGGACTGATGCTGTCTCTGCATCATGCTGCGTTGGCGCAATCGAGTGCCTGGATCGGTGACTCGGTTGCTCGCGGGCTGCTCGTCGCGGCGCAAGCGCTCACCGCCCTTGCCGTGACCTTCTGCCTGGTGCGGGCGATTCCCATTGTGTGGGAAGGCCGCCGGTATCTAGCGTTGGCAGAAAAGGCCCCCAAGGCCCTTGCCGTTACAGCGGTGACCCGATGACCGCGCCCGAAAAGATCGGCGCGTTCTTCGACCTAGACGGCACGCTGCTCGCGCCGCCGTCGCTCGAGTGGCGATTTATCGGCTACCTGCTCGCGCATGACGAACTCGGGACGCGAGATGTGGCCCGCTGGCTCGGCCACTTCGCGATGAAGATCGTGCACGACCCGCACGGCGCGACCCTCAGCAACAAGCGCTATCTCGCTGGCCTGCGGGAATCGCTCGCATCAGACTGGGAAAGATCGCTTCCGGCTGACGGGCTGCAATTCTATCCCGCAGCAATCGAGCGCATGGTCTGGCACTGGATGCAGGGGCATCGCGTCGTTCTCGTCAGCGGCACGCTGGACTTCCTGGCGCGAGCTATCGCACAACGCCTGCCCGGGCGCGTCGAAATTTGCGCGACGCAGCTCGAGGCGAGCGACGGGCGCTGGACTGGCCGCCTCGCCGACGAACACATGAGCGGCGAAGCGAAAGCGCGCGCCGTGCGTGCCCTGGCCGCGCGATTCGGACTTTCGCTCTGGGACTGCTATGCCTATGGCAACTCGATGAGCGATCTGCCGATGCTCGATGCGGTCGGCCGGCGCGTGGCCGTGAATCCACCCGCGCGCCTGGCTTGTATCGCGTGCAGTGAAGGCTGGCCAGTCTGCGATTGGAGAGAACCTGCTGCTGCAGTGCCTATTCGTAGCTCACGGCAGATGACTGCCAAGGAAGCCCGATGAACTCGCGCAACGAGATTCAGCCGGTCGAAATGCCGAACGAGCGAATTATCCCGTGGGCCTGTATCAACGAAGCAGCGCCGCGCCCCGCATTGCGTTGGTTGAATGAAGCATTTACAGCGTGCGGCGCTTTCGAATGGGTGACGTTTGCCTACCTCGCCTGGCTTTGCACGATCATCACAATATTTCATCGCAACGTTGCCCATGCACCCCGCGCTCTTGCCGGTCATCTCGCGATCGCAGCGATCATCACGATGCTGGCCCGAACCAGCGCCCGGTCACAGAACGCCGTTGTGCAATTCGCCCGGCACTGGTATCCGCTGCCGCTCTACATCTTCTTTTTCGAAGAGCTGGGTGGGCTCGTGCACGCTATTTTTCCGGGCTGGTTGGACCGCTGGTTCATCGCGTTCGATTACAACCTCGCGGGCGTGCACCCCTCGGTCTGGCTCGCTCGCTTCGCGTCCCCAGCGGTCAACGATTTCATGCAGTTTGCCTACATGACCTACTTTCTGTACCTCGTTGTCCTGCCCGCGATTCTCTACGTGCGGAAGGAGCGGCTCGCTTTCTGGACCGCGATGGCCGGGACGGCTGTGGCGCACTATTCCGTGTACGTGCTCTCGGTTCTCGTGCCTGTGGAGAGCCCCTACTATTCACTTGCGTCGCTCAACGGCCAGCCATTACCCGGCGGCTATTGCACCGCATTGATTGGCCTTATCGAACGATTCGCGCGGGTCCACGGCGCGGCGTTCCCATCGGCGCACGTGGCCGGCTCGACGGTGGCGATTGTGGCGTCGTGGCGCTACCGGCGCTGGCTGTTTTGGATTTGCTTGCCCTTCTTCATCAGCATGTGCGTCGCTACGGTGTATGGCCGGTATCACTATGTAGCGGACGTACTCGCAGGCATTGCAGTCGGCGTTTGGGGCTTTTGTGCAGGCGAGTGGCTGCTCCGGCAGAAGGGCGCGCTACCGGGAACGCCAGCTTGTGAATGATCGGCGCGCGTCAGGCCAAGTCGGGATGGCTATTGTGCCAGTCGGTGGCTTCCTCGTACGCAAGCGCGATGGCGAGCAGCCGTGCCTCGCCCCATCGCCGCCCGATAATCTGAAGCCCGATGGGCAAGCCGTCGCTCGCAAATCTGCACGGTATCGAGAGCGCGGGCAGGCCGGTGAGATTTGACGGCCGGGTCATGCGCAGTAGCTCGGCTCGCACGCTCGTTTCTCTTTCTCCAGGAACGCGCACGTGACTCTCGCCAATCCGGGGCGCGAGAATCGGAGAAGTCGGCGCGAGGATTGCATCCACCTTCTCCAGCGCCGCGTCGAAATCCGCTTGCACGCGTTGCCTGCTCTCGATCGCGCGCAAATAATCCACGGCGCGCACATTGTGGCCCCAGTCGAGGTGCCCTCTCACATCGTCGCCGTAATCCTCGGCGCGCGCTGGATAGTAGCCCTGAGATTCGTGGTAGTGGCTCGCCTCGGCCACTACAAGATTCGTGGCGCTATCCACCGAGTCCGCCAGATGGGGCAGCGGCACCTCTTCGATCCTCGCTCCGAGCGCCTGAAACTTCTTTGCAGCTGCTTCCGCCGCGGCGCGAATTTCAGGATGTACACGCTCGAAAAAGAAGTCTGTGGGCCAGCCAAGCCGGAAACGCCGCGGGCGGTCCTTGCGCAGCAGCCGATGGTTCGGACGCGTCTCGGAGCGCGGATACTTTCCGGCAATCGCTTCGAGCATGATGCATGCGTCCATCACGCTGCGCGCGAGCGGTCCCACATGGTCGAAGCTCACGCCGAGCGGCACGACGCCTTCGACGCTCACCAACCCGTACGTCGGCTTCAGACCCACGATTCCGCAAAGCGCGGCTGGAATCCGGATCGAGCCGCCCGTATCTGTGCCGAGGGAAGCGAAGCCCATGCCCGTCGCGACCGCGACCGCTGAGCCTCCGCTCGACCCTCCCGAAATCCGCTCCGGCGCCCTCGGATTGCGCGAGCTGCCGTAGTGCGGATTCTCGCCGGTGATGCCGTAAGCGAACTCGTGCATATTCGTCTTGCCGAGGAGGATCGCTCCGGCCTCCGCCAAGCGCGCTGTCACGGCGCTGTCTCGATCCGGCACGAAGTCCGCGAGAATCTTCGATCCCGCCGTCGTCCGTACGCCTTGCGTCCAGAAATTGTCTTTCAGCGAGATCGGTATTCCGTCAAGAGGGCTGTGCGCGCGCCCGCTGCGAATTTCGCGGTCGGCACGCTTGGCCTCCCTTCGAGCTTGCTGAGCAAGCACCGTAAGAAAAACGTGCAGGCGCGAATTCCACCGTTCGATTCGCGCGAGAGCAGCGTCGACAAGGTCGACCGGCGAGATCTCTCTGCGCCTCAACAGGCGCGCAGCCTGCTCGATCGAAAGAAATGCCAATTCGGATTCGCTGCGTGGGGCCACTTGCGTCCTAGAAGATTTTCTCCTGTTTCCGCATGTTTCCGGCCGATCCGATATTCGCGATGCGAAACACGATGCTGTACTGATTCTCGTTGCGGATCGTGCCGAATGAGAACCGGCGGAACTCGAATCCGACACCGCAGCAGGAACCGTTGTACGAAACTTCCGCGATCTGATTCTGGAAGACCTGCTGGGTGAAGTCGTAGGTCGTGCCCGCAATCACGTTCCAGCCGCGCCGGCTCGGGTCCCCATAACCAAGCAGAGTCCGCACTTGATTGGACCGCTGCTCGAAATTCGGTGGAGGCGTTACAGGATTGAGCGGCAGGTTCAAAATGGAAAAATGCGAGAGCGTTAAGAAAGCTTCCTTGTACGGCCTCAGTTTGAGCAGCTCGCCGATCGCCGTAAGGCGGTTGCGCGTCGGATCGTAGTTGATGATGAACTGCGTGTCGAAGCGCTTGCCGGGCTCGATCTTCAGGTCGCTGACAATCGGCGAAAAATGGCGCGGCACGTCCGTAAAGGCAAAGGGCGTGAACGCATCGGTTGTCTGGAACACATTCGGCTGGCCCGGCACCAGCGCGCCGCCAAACGTCGGATCGAAGAAGTACTTCTCCGCCAGACGCCAGGTGATGAATTCCTCTGCGCCATCGTCGCCGGTCCGCCGGAACAGCCGCTGCGTGATTCCATACTCAAGCTCGTTCGTGTCGCTCAGCGTGTCGTCTTGATCGAAGCGCAGGAATCGCCCGAAATCGTTCACGCCGTTCACGTCCCGATAGGTGACGTAAGGCTCGATCACGTGCTTCCACTTTGTATCGCCGCTCTCCCATATCTTTTCCAGAATAGGCAAACGGACATCGATGGAAAGCTCTTCTGTGTCCCGAAACAATCCCTGCGCGAGAAACACGCCGCTCCGCAGTTGCGCGCCGTAGTACGTGGAACGGAACGTGAAGTTCGACGTGATGTCGAGCCACGGGCCGAAGTGCAGCGGGACCGTCACGCTGGGGGCGATTTCGCTGCGCTCCACGAACGGCGGCGTATGAAAGGGAGTCACATCTTCGGTTCGGCTCTCGGCGCCAGTGAACGCTCCAAATGAAAAGTAGATCGGCAGCTTCTGAAAAAATGTCTGATCGAGCGAGCTGAATCGCAACTCGGGAGCGGTCCGCAGCGCGATTGAAGTCTCGGGCGTGGCGCTCAAATAGTTCCGGTAACTCAGCGCCGCAAGACCCAAGCTGAATCCGTCGAAGTTCTTCTGCAGGAATGCCGTATTGCGCACCTCGGAATCGACCGCCTCTTTGAGCGTTTCCGACCAGGCCAGCCGATAGGTCAGCGATGTGAGCTGGTCGAGGTCGGCGACCGCGCGCCAGCCGTCGGGCAGCTCCGACGTGAAGAGCATCTTCGCTTCGTGCCCTCCCTGCTTGAGAGGCGGCGCGCCCTCCTGAGGGAGGCCGCGGTCAATCACTCCGGAATACGTGGCCTGAAGTTGTGTGTTCTCCCAGGGACGCATCCGGAATTGGCCCTTTTGCCCCCAGCCGCGGCTGCTGTACAGCGCACCACTGAGCGTGAGGTCCAGCCAGTCCAACGGAGCCCAGTAGACCGATTCGCCCAACACGAAACCCTTCTGCGTCGTATCACCGACGTCGGGGATCATGAATCCGGATTCCCGTCGCTGCTCCGCCGGGAAGGTCGCGTACGGCAGGTAAACAACCGGAATGGATCGAAGCCGGAAGTTCCCGTTCACAATCCGAACCGACTTCTTCAGCCGCACGGTCGCTTTCGGCGCATAAAACTTCCAGGTCGGGCGGCTGGGATCGCAGACCGTGACCCATGCCTTGCGTATCCTGTAGGTTTTTTCGTCGAGGCGGTCCGCTTCCTCGGCGTCGAAATAGAGGGGATTATGGCTGACCAGAAGCGCCGGTATAGGGCGTCGCTGCAGCGCGAACGTGCCCCGCGCATGG
>Ga0187782_10001611_pt1 | contig 16540 bp, 17 predicted proteins | sample 0715_SJ02_MP15_2_FD_132454 | JGI IMG/M metagenome (GOLD analysis project Ga0187782, IMG submission 132454) | Tropical peat soil microbial communities from peatlands in Department of Meta, Colombia - 0715_SJ02_MP15_20_MG | ecosystem: Environmental > Terrestrial > Soil > Wetlands > Peat | place...
CAACGCTGCCTGCAACGGCGGTTCCCCCATCTCGATGTAGCGCGAAATGTTTTCCACCATCACGATCGCGTCGTCCACCACGAATCCCGTCGCTATCGTCAACGCCATCAGTGACAGGTTGTCCAGGCTATATCCCAGACCATACATGGCTGCGAATGTTCCTATCAGCGACAGCGGCACCGCCACGCTCGGAATGATCGTCGAGTACACGCTACGCAGGAACAAAAACATCACCATCACCACCAGGCCCACCGTCAGCATCAGCTCGAATTCCACGTCGCTAATCGACGCCTGAATCGGCGTGGTCATGTCCGTCAACACTGTCACGTCAATTCCCGTTGGCAGATTGCTTTCCAGTTGCGGCATCAATGCCTTGATCCGCTTCACCACGCTGATCGTGTTGGCTCCCGGCTGCCTTTGCACGTTCACGATCACCGCCGGGGTTTTGTTCATCCACGCGGCCAGCGTGTTGTTCTCCACCCCATCGAGGATCTTGGCCACGTCCGTCAGCATCACCGGCGCGCCGTTGCGGTACGCCACCACCACCTTTCGGTAATCTCTGCTGGATTCCAGTTGATCGTTGGCGTCTATCTGATAATCCTGATATTCCCCGTCGAAGTTTCCTTTGGCCGCGTTCACGCTCGCTTGCGTCACCGCGGTCCGCAAATCCTCCATGTTGATTCCATAAGACGACAGCGCCGCCGGATTCGCTTGGATTCGCACCGCCGGTTTCTGTCCCCCGCTGATGGTCACCATCCCGACTCCGCTCAATTGCGAAATCTTCGGCGCCAACCGCGTGTCGATCAGGTCCTCTACTTGCGGCAAGGGCATTGACCGCGAGGTCACACCAAACGTCAGCACCGGGGCGTCCGCCGGATTCGTCTTGCTATAGATTGGCGGGGCTGGCAGGTTTGCGGGCAGGTATGTTTGTGCCGCGTTGATCGCCGACTGTACTTCTTCTTCCGCTATGTCGATGTTCAGGCTCAGCGTGAACTGCAACACGATTACCGAGTTGCCGCTCGCGCTCGTCGAGGTCATCTGGTTCAGGCCCTGCAGTTGCCCGAACTGCCTTTCCAGCGGCGCGGTCACCGTGGTGGCCACTATTTCCGGGCTCGCTCCCGGATAAAATGTCAGCACCTGGATTGTCGGATAGTCCACTTGCGGCAACGCCGACACCGGCAATTGCGTGTACGCGACCATCCCTACCAGCAGGATCGCCGCCATCAACAACGACGTCGCCACCGGCCTCATTATAAACGGCGTTGACGGACTCAAGGAGACGCGCCCCCAGCTGCTGTGTTCCCCGCGCCAGGCGAGGGGGCTGAGGAAACCACTATCTTCGAGTTATTCTGCAACTTGTCAAAGCTGCTCGTGGCCACCACTTCTCCGGGATTCACCCCCGTCACCTGCGTCTGCCCTTCACTGGTTACTCCCGTTTGCACGCTCCGCTCGTGCGCCACATCGTCCTGGATCACGTAGACATACGCCACTTTCCCATTGCGTTGCACCGCTGACGACGGTATCAGCGTCACTCCTTTTATGGTGTTCACCAGCAACCGAATATTCACGAATTCGTTGGGAAACAGCTCGGCGTCCTTGTTCGCGAACGACGCCCGCCCCTTCACCGTTCCCGTCGTCGTATCGATTTGATTGTCGATTGTCATCAGCGTGCCCGTGGCTACCTTCTTTAATCCTGCCCGGTCATACGCGTCGGCTGTCAGCTTCACGTTTCGCCTTAGCTGCTCCTGAACCTGCGCTAAATTGTCTTCGGCAATCGTAAAAATCACGGTAATCGGCTGCACTTGCGTGATCACCACCAGCGTTACCGTACCGTTCGATTGCACCACGTTGCCGGGGTCCACCAGCCGCAAACCCACTCGCCCGTCGATCGGCGCGGTGATGTGGCAAAAACCCACCTGCACCTGATCGTATTGCACCGCTCCCTGGTCCAGCTTCACCGTGCCTTCGTCCTGCTTCACGATTTTTTCCTGGTCGTCCAGCGTCTGCTTCGGGATCGCCTGCCGCGCCCATGCGTCCTTGTACCTTTCCAGGTCCATCCGCGCTTGCGCCAGGATGTTCTCGTCTCGTTCCAGGGTTCCTTGCGCCTGCAGCAGTGTGGCCTCGTACGGGCGCGCGTCAATGTCAATCAATGGATCGTTTTTGTGTACGATCTGCCCTTCGTGGTAGTGCACCGCCGTTACGATTCCGTTCACTTGGCTGGTTATCGACGACGTGTACACCGGCGTCACCGTCCCGATCGATTCCAGATAGTTCCCGATGTCCCCCTTCTTCGCCGTTGCTTCCGTCAGCGTCACCGGGAAACCTCCGCCTCGTCCCGCTCGCGACGTCGGCGCCGCTTCCTGTTTGCGCAACACCAGCGCAAATCCCGCCCCAAATATCAGCAGGATCACGATCCACACAAGCACTCGCACTCCCGTACGTTTGCCTTTGCTTCTTGCTGGTACAGGCTCTTGATGTCCCGGTTGCTCGCCCGGGTATTCTCTTTGGTTTGTCGGCAAGTGGATTGTTCCTTCGCGCTACTTAAACTGTGTTTTCCGGACCTGGCACGCGGAGTCCGCCTCTTTATTGACGCATACTAACCAGCTTTTGGTTACAGTCGCTGTGATCTGCGGTTGTCTCGGAACTCACCACGCGTCAGGCGTTTCTCAGGCGAGTTTACCACCGCCCTTCCGCCTGTTCCATAACTCCGCCCTCCCACGCCAAGTGCCTGTGGCATTTAGCCTTCGCCGCCACTCCGCCTGGCCAACCCGCCACTCAACCGCGTTCTGCACTACCGGTTCTTTACCTGTGATACCAGTCACCGTGCAGCTCCTCAATCTGACGTAGCATCTACCCGCTTCCCCACCAATCATGCCTGTACGCCGTGCCTTTCCCATTCTCATAAGCGCGGGGACATTTACTGCCCTCCTAATACTTGGGTGGGGCTTTCGGGATTTTCCATCGTTCTTTGCCTCCGGTCCTCGCGCTGCATTTCTACCTGTCATGGCCGTCGCCGTCGCCTGTGCTGGGGCTAGTGCCCAAAACCCGATGAAAAAAGGAACGCGCACACCGCCCGGGCAACCGCTTGTTCTGGCGTCAGTGCACGTTGTCACCCTGCCACTGCTGTTTTTCCTGCCTTATGCCGACAAACGCGCGATTTTCGTCATGCACTCGGAATGGGTCCGCTGGCTCGGTCTGGCCGCTACGCTTGCGGGCTATGCCATCGGGATCGTTGCCCTGCGCACCCTGGGCCAAAACTACAGCGCCTATGTCACCATCCTGGAGCAGCATCGTCTGGTGCAAACCGGCATTTACCGCGTGGTGCGCAATCCTATCTATCTGGGAAACTTGCTTTCCTGGCCTGGTACCTGCCTGGTGTTCCGCAGTTGGCTGGTATTCCCCATCTTTTTGTACTTCCTGGTCTTTGCGGTTTTCAGGGGCGCGCAGGAAGAACGCCTCCTGCGGGAGCAGTTCAACACGGAATTCGAAGCTTATCGTCAACGCACCTGGAGGCTGGTACCTTACGTTTATTGATCGCCGGTGAGGGTTCTTCCCTTGGATAGTTGACGCACAAACAGGCCATGCCACTCAAGACTACAGCCCGGCCGGATTCTCTTCGGTTGATGTGCTAGCTTCTAGTTAGAAGTGCAGTACGATTCCGCCAACGAACTGGAAGTTGTTTTGTGTCTTGCTGAAGTACGACGTGTACACCCAATCTCCTTCGCCCCGCAGCGACAACCGTGCATGCACCCGATAGTCAACTCCCCCACCCGCCTGCACTATTAACGATGTCCTCCCGCCCAGCGCCGTCTGCGGTTGCAGGTGGCTGCCTCCCACCAACGCGTGACCAAACGGTTCCCAACGCGCTCGCCTTTCCCCTATTCGGATTCCCCCCGTTCCTCCGAATATCTTCGCCCTCGCATTCGAGTACACGTCCCCTCCGAATCCCGTCAAAAAATCTCCCTCCAGCGCGAACCATGTGTTCGTGTAATAACTCACCGACGTATTCAGCCCTACCAGATTGGAGTTGAACGCTTGCGATTGGAAATGCATATACTCCAGGCCCACACCCAGTTGCCACCGGTAATCATCGCGTTGACCGAACACTCCATACTTGGGCGCCGCCGGATCCCCAGGCATGCTCGCCCCCGCGCTCGTGTCCGCCCCTGCACTCGACAACGAAAAATTCCCCAGGTTGCTCGCCGGCGTCGTCATCGTTGGCCCCGCTGCTTCTCCCAAATTCGTCGACACCGTACTCTGCTCTTGACCGTATACTCCGCACGCCAGGCCACCCAGCAGCATCACCCCCAGCAACGTCTTCCTCATACTATCCCTCTCCAGCCAGCACCCCTCGCCTCTGGCCTGTGTTCTCAGGGTAACCATCTCCACTCGTCCGAGAGCATTCTGTCTCCACAACAGAAACGTCGGTGCGGGTAACGGCCCAGACGAGAATAGGCATACTATAGCGCATCGCCATCCTTATGCGAGCGCTATCTGCGGTATAGTTGCGCTCGCATGTCCTCAACTTCGCCCAAACCTGCTGATCATGGAGGATCGAATGAACTGCCGTTTCCGTTATCTCCTTGCGACCATCTTCGTCGCGCTTGCCCTGGTCTTTATCGTCCATGCCAAAGCCCAGCCCGCTGGTCCTTCCGGCTATCATCTGGTCAAAACCATTCCCTTGCCTGGCGACGGCTTTTGGGACTATGTCGCCGTCGATAGCGATGCCCGTCGCATTTATGTTTCTCACGGCACCAAGGTTCTCGTTCTCGACGCCGACTCCCTCGCCGTTGTCGGTGAGATCCCCGATACCCAGGGCGTTCACGGTATCGCCGTTGCTCCCGATCTTGGCCGGGGATTCACCAGCAACGGCCGCGCCGCTACCGCCACCATCTTCGAATTGAAGACTCTCAAGGTCCTCGCCACCGTCAACACCGGCCAAAACCCCGACGCCATTGGCTATGACCTCGTCTCCAAACGCGTCTTCACTTTCAACGGCCGCAGCAAGGATGCGACCGCTTTCGCCGCCGCTGACGGCTCCGTTGCCGCCACCATTCCCCTCGGCGGCAAGCCCGAATTTGCCGTCGCCGACGGACACGGCAAAATCTACGACAATCTCGAGGACACTTCCGAACTCCTGGAGATCGATGCTCAGGCTCTCAAGGTTCTCCATCGCTGGCCCCTCAAGCCCTGCGAATCTCCCTCCGGCTTGGCCATCGACCGCAACTCTCGCCGCCTCTTCGCTGGTTGCGAAAATAAGATGATGGCCGTTGTGGACGCCGATTCCGGCAAAATTCTCGCCACTCCCGCCATTGGCGAAGGCGTGGACGCCACCGCTTTCGATCCCGGCACTGGCTTTGCTCTCTCCTCCAACGGCGAAGGCACTCTCACGGTCATTAAAAGCGATGGGGATAACTACTCCGTGCTCGACAACGTTCCTACCAAGCGCAGCGCCCGCACCATGGGCTTAGACCTGAAGACCCACAACGTTGTCCTTCCCGCCGCCGATTTTCTCCCGCCCAAACCCGGAGAGCGCCGCGGTGAAATGAAGCCCGGCAGCTTTGTGCTTTTGGTAGTCAGCCGTTAAAGGAGGGATCGCCGCAATTCACGGTGCGACGCTGTAGTTGTGCAGCCCGGCTCCCAGCGAAACGCTCGCGCTGGCCGTCTGCGGTACCCACCATGTCTTGCGCAGCAACGCGTGCCGGCTGCGCATCATCCGCCGCCCCACATAATCCATCACCAGTGGCGTGATCTGCGTGGTCGCGTAAATTGCCCCTGAATGCGCGAAGGGCCGTTGCAAAGGATCGGCTTCTACCCCATATCCGCCGCTTACTACCCGTCTCGTGGTCCACGCGTCGAACCCCGCGGCGCCATGGCCCACCGCCACCAGCCCATACCAAATTTCTCTTTGCCGCGTCGTTTCGTACGAATCCGTCGTCGCCGGCTTCACCGCGCTATTGAACGCCGGCTCCAGCGCCGCATTTGCTTCCGTGTTCGACGCGTCCTCGCGCTCGCTCTTTTCTGTCGATAAAACCGTCGCTTTCGGCATCGGCGTGTCCGGCGTGTTCGCGTTGGCCGTCTCGGCGCTCGTCGATTTCAGGCGTTCTGGGGCAGTGGGAGCTACAATCGGCGGCCCGTCGGCGGGAATAGCGTTGCAGCAAAATAAAACCAGCGCGGCTAATAGCAAGGGCCACCTCAGCGATTGCAGGCCGGGGGAAGGGCGCCGGGCGAGCTGCAACTCCCTCACCTTACTGTCCCGGCGTACAGCTGTCACTGGACCTTTGGTCATGGGCCCCTAGTACTTTCGCCCTTCCCCATCGCTTCTTTTCATCGCCCCCGTCCGCTCACCAATCACCTCTCCCCGGACCTGTTATAATCCCGCTCGACACCATTTCCTTTTTGGCGGAGGCACAATGCCCTCGTCTGATTCTTCGGCCAAACGCGCTCTCCAGCCCCAACCTGCTTCCCAGCCTCCGCATTTCATCGTCATCGAGGGGCCGCTGCGCGTCGGCAAAAGCACCTTGGCCCGCGTCGTCGCCGAACGTCTTCACGCCCGCCGCATTTATGACTGCGAGGACAATCCCTTCTTGGCCGACTTCTACGCTGAAAAACGTGGCGCCGCCTTCCACGCCCAACTCTATTTCCTCATGGAGCGCCAGAAGCGCATTCGCGAGGGCCTCAGCGCCGATACTCCCGGTCCCGTCGTTTCCGATTTCCTGATGGAAAAGGACCGCATCTTCGCCAACCTCAACCTCGACGACGCCGAACTCAAACTCTACGAGCGCTACTACGAAGCTCTCACCTCCCAACTTCCTCAGCCCGACTTGGTCATCTATCTTCAAGCCAAGCCCGAAGTCCTGCGCGCGCGCATCGCCAAAAAGAAAGCCCGCGAGGAGAAGCAAATTTCTCCCGACTACGTCGAGGAAGTCTCCCGCGCCTACGAGCATTTCTTCTTTCGTTACGAAGCCGCCGATCTTCTGGTCATCGACACTTCCGAAATCGATTTCGTCGAACGCAGCGAAGATCTCCAGCAACTCCTGCGCCGCCTGCAGGAGCCCGTCAAGGGTACCCAATACTTCCTGCCTCTCGGCGGCACCGATTAACTCCTCACCGCTCGCGGCACCAGCTCCTTTCCTGACATCGTCATTCCTGGCATGAGGCAAAGAAAAAACTTGTCATCCTGAGCGCAGCGAAGGATCTCTCTTCGATTGGACCCTTTCAGAACCCTTCAACCTCTGCGTCTTGCCTCCCAACAAACATTTGAACCCCTCTGTCTTCTCTCTCCACTCGTCACTCGTCACTCGTCACTCGCCACTCGCTTGCCCTGAGCGCCCTCCGCGAAGGGCCACTTTCTTTCCCGCATTTCCCTTCTGCCGCATTCTGGACTAAAGTGCATTTCGGTTCCCTCAAGGAGATCAACTATGGACCGTTGGACTCGTCGCAAGTTTTTTGCCACCACTTTGGCCGGCAGCGCGCTCGCCAGCGCCACCAATCTCTTCGGCGAATCCTCGCCTCTGCCCATTCCTCCGCCGCCTCAATCGACGCCCAAACGCCCGCTGATGATCTCTGCTGCCAATGGCCTGCACGCCCTCGGCAAAGGCATGGACATTCTCAAAGCCGGAGGCGACACCCTCGATGCCGTCGTCGCCGCCGTCACCATCGTTGAAGACGATCCCAACGACCATTCCGTCGGCTACGGCGGTCTTCCCAACGAGGAAGGCGTCGTCGAACTCGACGCCTCCGTAATGCACGGCCCCACTCGCCGCGCTGGCAGTGTCGCCTCCGTTCAGCGCATCAAAAATGTCGCTCGCCTGGCCAAAGTCGTCATGGAGCGCACCAACCACGTCATGCTGGTCGGTGATGGCGCCCGGCGCTTTGCCGTCGACCAGGGCTTCGAGGAAATGAACCTGCTCACCGATGCCTCGCGCAAGATTTGGCTGGCTTGGAAGGCGCGCACCAACTTCAACTGGCGTCCCGGAACCGACAGCCCCGAATGGAAAGCCGCCGTCGCGCAAATCTTCGATAACGACCCGGAGCAAATGGCCTACGCCATTCGCGTCATCGAGCATCCCCCCACCGGCACCATCAATTGCCTGGCCGTCAACGAAAAAGGCGAAGTCAGTGGCACCACCACCACTTCCGGCCTGGCTTGGAAAATTCCCGGCCGCGTCGGCGACTCCCCGCTCATCGGCGCCGGCTTATTTGTCGATGGCGACGTCGGCGGCGCCGGCTCTACCGGAAAAGGCGAAGAGAACATCAAGATTGCCGGCGGCCACACCGTCGTGGAAATGATGCGCAAAGGCATGAAACCCACCGACGCTTGCATGGAAGCGTTAGGCCGCGTGGTCCGCAACTACCATGGCGACAAAGCCAGGCTCAACACTTTTCACCTTCTTTACTACGCCCTCAACAAAGATGGTGAATATGGCAGCGCTTCCCTGTGGCAGCGGGCCAAAGGCGCGCAATTTGCCGTCCATGATGGCGCCGAAGCCCGCCTGGAACCCTGCAAAACTTACTTCGACGAGGAAGCCCACGAACTCGACTAAGAACCTGCAGATCTCTATTCGCATTCCTCGGCGTTCTCTCGACAAAAAAGGAGGCGGAGATTCCGCCTCCCCTTTTATTTCACGGCGTAGGCAGTGGTGTTGTTATTGTTTGGTCGACACAATCGTCGAAACCCGGCCCGTTTGCTTGTCCTCAGCTACCGTGGTCATCGTCTTCCCGTCCGGCGAGACTGTCGTCTTCTCGACCTCTAGCAATGTGCCGCCACGCTTGTAGCTCAACTCGATCTCGTGGTCGTTGATTTTCTTCAACGAGACAGTGTCCACACCGTAACTGCCCTTCACGGGGTACCACCCCCCATCCAGCTTGGCGGTCCAACTGAAACCGTTGGAACCGGTCATGCTCAGCCCCTCGCTGCTGCTCTTGTAGGTGTACAACAGTCCGTTCTCGGACTCGCTCACCTTCTTGATCTTCCACGACCCGGAAATGGCATTGGCGCCATCCGGCGCTTTTCCTTCTCGTTCCAGGGTTGCCTCCGTGGTCACTGGGCTGGTGCTGTTCGGCGGGTAACTCGTTGTCTTTATGGTTTCTGTCTTTCCGTCCTCCGCTACCGTCCGCGTCTGCTCAAAGGATGTCTTTCCATTTTTCTTGGCGACAAATTGCACCGTACGCACACCCATCTCTTTCACCGCCAGGGTGTCATAGGCTTGTCCACTCACAGCCTGGTCGCTGCCGTCGGCCTTCACGTGGATTTTGGGTACGCAACTGATGCAGTCATACGCCCCGTTGCTCAAGGAGAATTCCAGAGGCTTCGGGGAGAACTTCGATTGGTCGAGATTGTCTTTCCAAGTCCCGTCAAACGGGCTCTGCGCGAACAACACGAAAGGAACGGCCAAAGCTAATAGTAGAACACTCAAAGCGACTCTTATCGTCATGGCAATTCCACAGCGACTGCCAAGTCCAAATTTCATGACCACGCTCCTCTCCGCAACTTCCTTTTCTCTAGACTGGAATGGGGCCCGGTCGCCTCAAGATTGCGTCCGGGACGCGGATTGCTCTTTGCTGAGACGAATATGGCCTGAGAGGAAGTAACAACCGGCCACGCCGGGAAATGTTACCTCCGGGGAGGCTAGTGGCACTTTGTTACTCCAAAAGAGAATGCAAGTCAATGAGTGCCACTGCGATAATCAAACGGTAGTTGAGCGGCATGGGAGACGCGGACAACTCCCGATTTTTGAAGCGTGCAAAACCTGCTTCCATGAAAGCTCCCGAACCAGATTAATTCTGCATGAAGTGGACTCCCCACTCGCTTGTCCTGAGCGCGCCGCAAGGCACGCGATGGCTTGTCCCGAGCTTCGAGGGGGCCACTCCAATTTTCTGGTGTATTCTGTCTCTTTATGGACCAGGTCAATATTCTGATCATCGGCGGCGGTGTCGTCGGCTGTGCCATCGCCGAAGCCCTTTCCCGCCAGTGGCAAGACATCTTCTTAGTCGAGCAGTTTCCCCGCTTGGGCATGTCCACCAGCACCCGCAACAGCGGCGTGATTCATTCCGGCATCTACTACCCCAAAAATTCCTGGAAGGCTCGCCACTGCGTCGAAGGCAATCGTCTCACCAAGGAATTTTGCGCCAAACACAACGTCCCCTTCCGGGATACCGGCAAGCTGGTCGTCGCCAAGTCCAAAGAAGAAGAGCCGCAACTGCACGCGCTCTTGAAGAAGGGTCAGGAGAACGGCGTCGAATGCCTGCAGCTGATTGACGCTGCCGCCATCCGCCAGAGAGAGCCGCACGTCCGCGGCTATGCCGCGCTCCACGTCCCTTCCACCGCCATCTGTTCCGCCGAACAATTGGTCCATGCCTACGCCCGCTTGGCCGAGCAGCAAGGCGCCAATCTTTTGACTCACGCCAAAGTGGAAGCCCTCGAGCCGCAAAAACGCACCGTGCGCGTCACCATCCGCGTTGGCGACGAAGACCAATCGGAAACCGAATGTGTCGAAGCGCGTTGCGTCATCAACGCCGCCGGTCTGTACGCCGACGAAATCGCCCGGCTGTTAGGCCCGCGTCCCTGGACCATCTATCCCGTTCGCGGCGAATATTGCGAGATTCACGGCCCGCACGCGCAGCTCGTTCGCAATCTCGTCTATCCCCTGCCTCATGCCGACGGGCTTTCCCTGGGCCTGCACTTTACCAAAACCCTTTGGGATACCTTGCTCCTTGGTCCCACCGCCAAATATGTCGATGGCAAGGACAATTACGAGCGAGGTCGCATGACCATCCCCGAATTCGCTGAAGACGTGAAGCACATGGTCCCTGAAATTGAGGAAAGTGATTTGCAGCTCGCCTATACCGGGCTGCGTCCCAAGCTGGTGCCGCCTACCGACAAAGGAATCGCCGACTTCGTCATCGAACCTGACCGCGAATTTCCCCAGGTCATTCAACTGGTGGGCATCGAATCACCGGGACTCACCGCCGCCCCCGCCATCGCCAACCACGTCGCTTCCCTCGTCAGCCCCATCCTCAATTAGTGACGCTTACCTGCGTCTGGACGGCGGCTTTTGCTGTTGCCTGTGTAGTGGCCAGTCTTTAGACTGGCCACGTTTATCGCTTCTCATCCTGAGGTCTAGCCTTTGCGCCGAAGAATCCCAACCCCTGCGCGTTCTCTTCGAATTAAGGTTCCATCATGTTTGAGCGTTTTCGCCGCTTGCTTCGCTGCAGCATCGTAGTTTTGGAAGTCGTAGCGGCGGTGGTGGCGATCGTCATCGTTTGCTCGAATTGGCACTCACATCTTGGCCGTCTATTCCTGCGAGCATGGAAGGATTTTCTGGCTCATATCGGAAGCACAGGACCTGGTTTTATCAGTCCCGTAATTGTGTCGATTTTAGGCGTCGTGGGAACTCTCTTATGTATTCGTTTTTTGCTAGGCAAAGAAGCAATGCTCAAGCATTGGTGGGAAAATACCGCCATCACTGCTCTGGTGACAATCGTTGTCCTGTTGGCCGTTTATGGACCTCAATTCGCATGGAAGTTTGTGAAGGTGATTTACGATGACCACGAACGCTTGGTCGCCGAGAATAAGGACCTCAAAGGTTTGGGAGCAGGCAACCCTTATATCATTCCACTGAACAATCAATTCGCGGCAACCATAAACACCCTAAATGCCTTTAAGTCCCTAAAAGAAAATGGCCAACGATGCAAAATCCTGATTACGTACCCGGCGAAGAGTAGCCAACAATATGCGGCTGTTTTAGGAGATTTGGCTAGAGCCGTCGGTTGCGATGTGGACGTTATTGACCCGAATGTTCCCAACAGGCCAAACGAAGACGTCTTTAAGCCCCTTCCAGAAACGATTATTGTTCATGGTCAACGGAAGGATATTTATGGATTCACAGTTGCTCTCAGCAATGCTTTCAATGTGACAACGAATGTTAAGCTACCAGAGAAAATGGCACCTGATGAAATTTGGGTTCAGATAGGAAGCGGCGTTGTTTTGAGGAAAGAATGAAACGAAAAAATAAGTCCGACTCAAACGACATATAGAAAGCTCAACCAGCTTCGGCCCTTTTCGAATTCCCCCTCACTCTTCGAACTCCCCGCACCAACCCTCCCCGCCATCTTATTCGAATACAAATACTTGTTGACAAATAGATTAATTAGTATCGACTGCGAAGATCGGAAAGGACTTACGCCATCTTGCCTTCGTCCACTCTCAGGTTCGCATTTCCCTCGCGCTGGGCCTGTATCTCCCCGGCCGGACCTCTGCCTGACTCTTCCCATCCTCGCGCACTCCCTTCTACCTCCATCCCATTGCGCTGGGCACGCTGTACGTCCGCGGATCGACGCCGGACTCACTGCGGTTCCGGCCTCCCTGGCGCCGTTTTACCGGCATTCGGGAAAATTCGGGAAAAATTTTCCCGTTAACTTCATTGTTTGCCACTCTTACGGAAAAAAGGGGGGTAGGGGGGAGTAACCAAATTATAAACACTTGAGGTGCTTTATGCCCGATCCCCATGCCGATTCTTCTGACTCTCCTTTTCGTTGCACCTACGTCTTCCCCAGCGGACGCCGCTGTCGCCAGGTCGTTGCTCCAACGAATGCCAACTTCTGCAAGACCCACGCCGCCAAGCCCGCCTCCTTTCCTCCTGAGGATCGGGGTCTCGCGGAAGAACTGATCAGATCAGCCGGTGCATTGGATACGCCCGAAGACGTGAAGATGTTCATGGCCGGGGTCCTTCGCGCCACCGCGGACCGCCGGCTGCCGGGCAAAGAGGCCACCGTGCTTTGTTACATCGCCCACACCATGCTTCGCTGCATCCGCGAACATGCTCAGCATCAAAAAGTGCAAACGGAAACGGCCGACGCCCAGGCCCAAGCCAATCGCATTAAGAATGGCCCGGACAAGTTGACTTGGAACCTTCCTCGTTAACCTTTGGAGTGCGGCGGCTTGCCGCCGCTTTTCTGCGTAGCGCCCGCCTTCGGTTTACGCTGACGGCAGGAAGCGAGGCGGGCCGCTATGTACTTTGCAGCGGTTTCGCGCGAGAACCAACGCGGGGCAAGGCCAATTTTCCAAAACAAATGGCCAAGGTCATTCAAACATGACCTTATATCCCAGCGCCCCACCGTGGACTCTTTGCTCGGCCACAACACGACCGGCATACCGGCGGTGCGCAAAGTAGCCACCCGGTGTTTCCGGAGGCATTCGCATTCTGATGGACAAAAGGCTGCCTAAACGAAGTTTTCTGGGGCTGGAAAGGACACAACCATTCTGAAACAGGCTGACCAAACCCGTTGGGTACTCAACAAACCCGTGGCCGATATCCAGGGAGCGAAAGCTGACGGGAATGGGCAAGTGATCGAGCACCGGTGATTCAGCATTACGCATGGGCCAACCTCACTCGCAACCACTTCTTTTCCTTTGTTGACCATGCCGCAGAGCATTTTCACGCACCAGGTTTTCGGATAGGTGCGTGCAATGTATGCAATTGTTATCGTCGAACTTCTCGACGCTGTATCCTTCACCCACGCGAGCCAGTTGGGCCGCCGAAGATATGGCCTCTTCAACCGTGGCGAAGCGTTCCCAATCCAGGTCTGATTTTCCAGACCAGCGAATGTGATAGTGGAAGGTAATTGGTTCTGACATCTAGGGCCGCCTAGTGTGGCACAATGGTCGAAGCCCGGCCCAGTGTGGAACAGTGAAGTTGTGCTGGAATTTGGAAAGGGCCGAGCTTCGGCTACCCTCAGGCTAGGGTCGCGTCGCCGCATTTTTCAAGAAATAACGGTATTTTCTATCCAGATTTTTGATGATATTTAGTATCAAAATGCCTACCTCTCTATTGATAAATTGCTCCGGAAAAGAAGCTGAACAAGTGAGGAAAAGAGCAGAACTCCAGCGGCGAACCGTCAGCGGTTACGTGATCAACATTGTGATGAGGGCGATTGAATTCAGTAATGGGCTGGTGTCCAGCCTGGGCAAGCCGGCATATTTCAAGCTGCCCCAAGGAAAAAGGGTAAAAGGCGTAGCCCCTAGAACAACCTTGCGTGTTTATTGCGCTGCCGATGAATCCAAACGCATCCGTGCCGCGGCGTCCCAAAGAAAGATGACCATCAGCGGATTTGTGCTCAGTTGCCTGCGGCGCTCTTGGGAAATCGAAAACACAATGGAGTCACTACCTACTGGAACCGCACCCCGTAAGTCGCGCGGCTGACTCCGAGCGCAGCTACGTTCTAAGGACTCCGTCGCCGGAGAGCGCCTTCAGGCGCTCGATCTTCCTGGCAATGTTCACGGAGTTGCGGCACACCGCCCGGCAAGATTCGCAGTCCGAGCAGGCGGTCAAGCCCTTACCACACGCGATGGCAGCCATGGTCTCCGCCGCCAGTGGAAGGTTGGAATACTGCACCGCGTACATGTGCGAGCGCATCAATTGCGGGATGTCGACACCGGCTGGGCAGTCCGCACGGCACTTGCCGCACTGAACACAGAACTGCGCGTTAGCTACGACACTCTTGCCGGAGAGGAACTCTTGTTCCTCCTGCGAATACGCCAGGTTCGATGCCACCGAGAAGTTCTGTTCCAACTGTTCGTAAGTGGTATAGCCCGGTATGGCAGTGGTGATCGAATCATGATGCAACACCCACTTCAGCAACGCGGTCATACTTGCCGGACCGAGTGGCCTGCCCAACTTCGGATCGGGCCGGGTGGCGCCCCCCGCCTGGGTTTTCATGGCGACCAGGCCGATTCCCTGCTTGGCTGCTTCATCGATGGTCCGCAGCAGTCCCTCATTGTTCGCCATGGTGAAGTTGATCGGGACCAGCACTACGTCGTACACGCCCAACTTCATGGCTTCCTTCAATGCCATCTCCGGCTGGTGAGAGGAAACCCCAAGGAAGCGCGCTTTGCCTTCCTCCTTTAGGGCTCTCATGGCCTCCAGCGTGCCTTCGGCATTGACATCCGCTTCCGAGTCGGCTGAGTGGTTGTACAGAATATCCACGTAGTCCATCTGCAATCGTTTCAAGCTGCCGTCGAAGACCTCGTTGAAATGGGCTTTCATCTCGGCAGCGCTGTAAGTCTGCTCTTGGGCCTGGCCGCGATCACGGCCCAGGCGCGCCACCTTGGTGGAAATGATCACCTTGTCCCGGACGCCCATCTCCTTGATCATGCGCCCGACCATCTCTTCGTTTCGGCCCTGTTGGTAGCCCGCCGCCGTGTCGAAGTGACGGATGCCGAACTGGTAACTGCGCGGGATGAGGCCGGGAACGTCGGCGTTCATCACGCCCATGCTGACGATTGGCAGGGTAATGCCTGTTTTCCCGAGGGTGCGATAGATGGGCTTGGCGTCCCCGCCCGCATTGGGAGCGGCAGGCGCGGCTTTTGCGGACTGGCCGAAAAAAAAGTGGGAACTGCTGAGCAACGGCGATGCGGCGAGCGAGCCCATCACTCTTGCCAGGAAGTCCCTGCGATTCCATGAATAGAAGTTGTTCATCGTGATCTCCTGGACGACCGCAGTGCAACTTTCGCCTCAGTCGCCGCTATAACCAACGTCAAAGCCATGCTATTGCAAAGCCGCTGCGGTATTTCGCAGCAACTGCTCACTCCCTTTTCCCGGATTCAGCAGCAAGATGAGATAGCGTCCCGTTGTTTGCGCGATGACGCTGCCTTCAAAGCTGTTGCTGGCGCGGATTGCGCCTTCGGCAAGTTCCGGCGCCGATTGGCACTGCCCGGTCTTGGCGAAGTGCTGTGCGAGCTGCTGGAGTCTTTGCTGCGCGTCCGATTGGTCGCGAGCGACCGTCACCAGCAACTTGTTTTCCTGATCACCTGAGGCGTAGGCGACTACGTAAGCGGGGCCCAGGAACGGATGGCCCAAGGGGTCAGCCGGCATGTATTGCTCGGAATGCGGCTTGCGATTCTGGGCCGGAAGTTTGGACAGCAACGCGGGAAAAGCGGGGTTGTTGCCGATTCTCGACGAAAGCGCGCGGGCTAAGGTCTCCAGAATGGCATCCGCGCCGTCGCCAAAACCCAGGAGTTTCACGTAGTAGCGATCCTGCAGGAAATTCAGCATCCCCTGGTCCTGATAACCTTCCGCTCCTATGGCGATGAAATGGAAGCCGGGGGACCGTTCCGCCGCGTACATCCCAAACGCCGTGTCCAACGAACCCATATCGAACACGTCCAGCGAAATGTCTGCCGCTTTTGCCCGCAAGTCGACGTGCAGCAACGCGCGGACACCATAAAGGACAAAGATGTCGGCTCCTCCATCCATGTAGTCATAAAGATTGTCAGGCCCGTAGAAACTCGCGGGATGTTTTGCAAACGCACCGGCGGGTAGCGGCTCCGCGATGAGCTTCAACATGTCTTGATGGCTGGGATCCTGGTCAACGGGACGCTCAGCGGCCAGAACGGTGACAGTGGCCAGTATGAGTGTGAGAAGAAGAGAGGCAGCGCGATGCATGCTGGGCAATCCTCAAGCCCACAGGAGAGCGAACGAGGTGTCTCCATCTGCACCTTGCTGTGGATAGCTATCCACTTTAGTATACGCCGCGCCAG
>Ga0187782_10001612_pt1 | contig 16534 bp, 22 predicted proteins | sample 0715_SJ02_MP15_2_FD_132454 | JGI IMG/M metagenome (GOLD analysis project Ga0187782, IMG submission 132454) | Tropical peat soil microbial communities from peatlands in Department of Meta, Colombia - 0715_SJ02_MP15_20_MG | ecosystem: Environmental > Terrestrial > Soil > Wetlands > Peat | place...
GATCCGGCTCAGGTCCTGGCCGAGGTAGAGCGGACTGATCTGGACGACGATCGCGCCGAGGCGCAGGGCGGCGAAGAACGCGATCGGATACGCCGGGCTGTTCGGGAGGTAGAGCGCGACCCGGTCGCCCGGGCCGATGCCGTCCTTCGCGAACGCGGCGGCGAGCCGTTCGCTCTCCCGCCAGAAGCGCTCGTACGACCACTTCTCGCCGTAGAACACGAGGGCCGTCCGCTTCCCCCACCGCTCGACGCTCGATGCGACGAGCTCGGTGAGGAGCTGGTTCGGTATCTCGAGGTGATGCGCGACGCGGCTCGGGTACCATCGCGTCCAGACCGGCTCCGGGGCGGAGGAGGCAGCGTTCACGGAGGATCAGCCGGCGGGCGAGCCTTCCCCCTCCCGGACGAACTGAACGCCGGGCTTGTAGCTGGGCTCGAAGCGCACGCGGGCACCGATCGGAAGGTCCTTCGGGTCGTGCACGCCGCCCATCCATCCGGTGATGCGGCCGCCGCCGTCCAGCTCGACCACCACGTAGGCGTACGGCGCCTCGTTCAAGAACTCGTCGCCCGGAACGTGGAGCACGGTGAACGCGCTGATGCGGCCCCGGGGGTTCAGCTCGGTCTCGACGAGATCGGCCTTTCCGCAGCGAGGGCACGCGAGCCCCCAGGTCGCGGTCACCAGCGCGCAGTTCGGGCAGCGGAATCCGCGCAGCTTCGAGGTCTCGGAGTAGCCCTTCACGAAGTCGTCGATCGAGTGGGACGCGGTGGGGAGCGGTCCTTCGGTTGCGGTCATGGCCGTCTCGTTAGCGGCGCGAGAAGATGTGCACCGAGCACGATCCTCCCGTCGCCCCCACGTTGTGCGCGAGCGCCGTGTTCGTCTTCGGCACCTCGCGGCCCTTCGCGAGCCCGTTGAACTGCTCGAAGATCTCGACGACCTGGCTCGCTCCGGTCGCGCTCACCGGGTGGCCCTTCGCCTTGAGCCCTCCGTCCGGGTTCACCGGGAGCCTCCCGTCCCGAGCCGTGACACCCTCCGCGCTCTCCTTCGCGGCGGTCCCCTTGGGGAAGAACCCGAGGTCCTCGAGCGCCATCACCTCGGCGATCGTGAAGCAGTCGTGGACCTCGAGGAAGTCGATGTCCTTCGGCTCCATCTTCGCCTGGCGGAACGCCCGCCGCACGGCCGTCCGGCTCGCGGGGATGCCGAGGAGATCCGGTCGGTCCTGCATGTCGGTGATCGAGCCCGCGCGCGCGGACGCGCGGATCACGAGCGGCTCCACCGACGGGTGAGGGATCTTCTCCTTCGCCGCGACGACGACCGCCGCCGCGCCGTCCGAGAACGGGCAGCAGTCGTAGAGGCGGAGCGGGGAGGCGATCATCGGCGATGAGAGGTACGTCGACATCGAGATCTCCTTCTGGAAGTGCGCGTGCGGGTTGCGCGCAGCGTTGGCGTGCGCCTTGATCGCGATCGCTCCGAACTGTTCGTCGGTGGACGCGTACGCCTGCCGGTAGGCGTTCGCGAGCGTCGCGTAGAGGCCCGGGAACGTCGCGCCGTTCTTCGTCTCGTACGCGTAGTCCGCGGCGATCGAGAAGTAGCTCGTCGACGTGAGCGTGTCGAGGTGCGAGAGCTTCTCGGCACCGATCACGAGCGCGGCATCGCAGAACCCCCCGGCGACGTGGACGTACGCCTCGTGCAGCGCCGCGCTGGACGACGAGCACGCCGATTCGAGCGTCACGGACGGCGTATCCGGGATCCCGAGACCGTTGTTGATCAGCGGGCCCACGTGCCCCTGGTGCTCGGCGATCCCGAAGGCGTTCGCGACGAACGTGTAGCCGATATCCTGGGGAACGAGACCGGATTGCTCGATCGCCGCGAGGGCGACCCGGGTCGCCGCCTCCCGTCCGGTCTCCGCCATTTTGCCGAAGCGATTCGACGCGGCTCCCACGACCCAAGTTTCGCGCATCGCTCCCTCCGCCGGTGAGAGGCGGAGCGTCACCTTAACCTAACCGGGCCCGCTCGGCCCCCTCGCCGTTCCGTCGGCGTCCGCGAGGAGCGCTTTCACGCGCTCGAAAGCCCGCTCGGCCTCGGCGGGATCACGGGTCTTGAACAGGAGCTTTCCGTTCCGGCTGATCGTCACCTCGGGGTCCAGGCCGGCGATCAGCATCACGCGCGCATCGACGACCGCGATCCCCTCGCGCTCGAGCGCGTGCCGCACGCGGACGAGATCGAGGTTCCGCGGAGGGTCGGGGATCGCCTCGTACGCTCCGCTGTTGGAGCAGACGCGAAGGGTGTGGTACACCGGCCCCGCCCCCGCTAGAGGATCGTGGCCCGGCGGAGGCAGTCCTCCACGATCTGGTCGACGTCCACGCGCTCTTCCTCGCGCAGGATCTGGACCAGATTCGAACGCGTCGCCGGCTTGTCGGGGACCGCCTGGCAGCAGACCCCGGGCCGCGTGGAAATCCCGTACGTTCCGATCGACTTCGCGACGGCTTCGATCTCGCTCTTGTCGAACCCGATCAGCGGGCGGACGATCGGCAGGCGCACCGAGCTCGTCGCACTGCGCATGTTCGAGAGGGTCTGCGAGGCGACCTGGCCGAGCGCCTCTCCCGTGGCGAGGAAACTGGCCCCTTCGCGCTCGGCGACCCGCTCAGCCGAGCGCCACATGAACCGGCGGCAGAGCACGCACCCGACGTGCCGGTCGGTGTTCCGCATCAGCGTGACCTGCGTCGAACCGTGCGGGACGAGGTAGAGCGGGATCGGCTGGTGGTAGCGCTCGCGCAGCAGCGCGAGGTGGTCGACCACCTTCTCGAGCGGCGAGTCGTCGGTGAAGGGGCGGTTGTCCATGTGCACGGCCACGACCTCGTGCTCCTGGCGCAGGAGGTAATGGAGCGCGACCGGGGAGTCGATGCCCCCGCTCATCAGCATGACGCCGCGCGCCATCGCATCTTCCGAGCCAGCTCCGCGTATTTAGGCGGTTGCCCGTGGGTTTCCCCGCTGCGGCGCGCTGACCTTAACTGCCGCGACGGGTCGACGGCCCGATGGCCGCGGAGCTCGGGCCCCCGGTCGAGCTGACCGCCCGGGAGGACGGCGAGGGGTCGGTGATCGTACTGCTCCACGGAGCGGCCGGCGATCACCGGCTGTGGAATGCCGTGTTTCCCGCGCTCGCGAAGGACCACCACGTCCTCGCGGTCGATCTGCGCGGGCACGGACGCACACCGGCGCCCGAGGGCTCGACGTTCTCGCTGGCCGAGATGGAGAACGATCTCCTGAAGTTCCTCGACGCGCGCGGAGGCGCGAGCGTCCATCTGGTCGGTATGAGCACGGGCGCGCTCCTCGCGCTGCGCACGACGCTCGATCACCCCGGTCGGGTCCGGAGTCTCACGATGGTGTGCGGGGCGGCGTACATCGACCCCCACACGCGTTCGGTCGCCGAGCGCTGGGATGACGAATACCACGAAGCGGGCGCGGACGCCTTCGCGCTCCGGATCCTGAAGGACCTCTACTACCCCGACTGGATCGAGGCCCATCTCGACTACGCCGACGAGGTGCGAGCCGGAGCGGCGAAGGTGAACCTCGAACCCGCGCTCGCGTGGTCGCGCGCGTCACTTTCGTTCGACGAACGTAAGCGGATCGCCCAGCTCGAGTGCCCGGCGCTGATCATCCAGGCGATGGACGACGCGCTGATCGACGCCTCGCACGGTCGGATCCTCCGCCAGTCGATCAACGGCGCCCAGATCCGCATCCTGGCGCAGACGGGGCACATGGTGCCCCTGGAACGGCCGGCCGAGACCGCCGAGGCGATCACCGCGTTCATCGCGGGAGTGGAGGCGAAAGCCGCCGCGCCCGGCACCGCCTGAGGGGCCGGGGCCCTCGAGTTTATCTCCCCACCGTCGATTCATGTACGATGGCCGGTAGCGTGCCCCAGGATCCTGACGCCCGCATCGCTCGGTTAGAGCAGCAAGTGAAGGAGCTCACCGCCCGGGTGGCCGCGCTCGAGCGGCTCGTCGGCGCGGGGGGACTTCACGAATACGACCAGGCGACGGTGCGGCGCAAGGTCGAGTACGACTGGCAGTCCTGAGCCGTGACCGGTGCGCCCGCGCCGCCGGTGGGCGACGCCCCCGCCGATCTCTCCAGCCTCATCGACCGATTCCCGGAACTCCGCCCTCCGGTGCCCACGGCAGGCGCCGCGGTGACGATCGTACTCCGCGACGGGCCGCGCGAGGTGGAGACCCTGCTGATTGTGCGGGCCACGAATCCCGACGACCCCGCCTCCGGCCACGTCGGCCTTCCGGGGGGCCACGTCGCGGAGGAGGACGACAACCTCCTCGCGACCGCGATGCGGGAGCTCGAGGAGGAGGTGGGGATCGGTCCCGGCGACCTGCGGACGATGCCCCGGTACGTCGGGGTGCAGTTCGCGCGGGCGTTCGGGCTGCACGTCGGCATCTTCGCCGCGGCCTTGGGACCGGTGGCGGGGTCGCCCAGGTCCCGCGATGCGAAGGAGGTCGCCCACGTCTTCTGGCTACCGCGGTCGGCGCTCGGTTCGACCCGGCGCGTGCCGCGAGAGACGATCCACGGTCCGGTCGAGGTGAGCGCGACCATCGTCGAGGGCCAGATCCTCTGGGGTTTCACCCGGCGCGTGCTCCGAGATTTCTTCGGGTTGCCGGCGGAGGACGACCTCGCCGGGCCCGCGCTCCCCACGTCGGGCCCGTAGTTCCCCGGCGGATGGGTCGTCTCATGGTCGCGCTTCCCGAACGACGTCTCACGTGCCCGAAGTGCGGGCGTACGTTCGATTACCGGTTCGTTCCCGGCGCCTCCTTCACCGCGATACGGCTCGGAGGTTCCCGGTACATGCGATGTCCCCTCTGCCACCGGTTCTCCCTGTTCCGGCCGATGGGACCGGGGAGCTCGCCCCCTCCTCCCGAGCCGGAGAAGCGGCCATGACCTCCCCCCCGACCGTGCGCCGATTCAGCGATGTCCGACCGACGGCGGCGTGGGCCCTCGTCCTGGCCGCGATCGTGATCGCGACCGTGGTGCTCATCCTGCTCGTGCCCGGGGACCAGACCAAGTGGATCGTTGCGTTGATCGGCACCGTAGCGGTGGTCGCCATCGCGGCGGTCGGGTTCGCGGTGGCGCGACCCCGCGAAATCCCACCTCGGGCCCAATGAGCCGACGAACGCGTTCGCACTGCTTAAATACCCGTTTAAATACTCTCGCGCCGAGGGATATCCTTGGTCAAGATCCGAATTGAGAACGTCGTGGCGTCGACCTCCCTCGGCGACGAGCTCGATCTCCAGTCGATCGCGCTCGGTCTGGACGGGGCCGAGTATGAGCCCGAGCAGTTTCCGGGTCTCATCTACCGACTGAAGCAGCCCAAGACCGCGATCCTGCTGTTCCGCTCGGGCAAGGTCGTCTGCACCGGTGCGAAGAGCATGCACGAGGTGGAGGAGTCGATCAGCACGGTCGCGGCGCAGATCAAGAAGGGCGGACAGAAGATCAACATGCACCCGAAGATCGAGGTGCAGAACATCGTCGCGAGCTCGGACCTCGAGAGCGAGATCAACCTCAACGCGATCGCCGTCACGCTCGGACTCGACCGCGTCGAGTACGAGCCCGAGCAGTTCCCGGGCCTCGTCTGCCGGATCGACGAACCACGGGTCGTCGTGCTCCTCTTCGGAAGCGGCAAGCTCGTCTGCACGGGCGCCCGCAAGCCGTCCGACGTCGAGGTCGCGGTCAAGAAGATCACGAAGGAGCTCCAGGGCGCGGGACTCCTGCGCTAGGCCCTTCGCCGGGTCCGCGCGTGGCGCTCCCGCGGGACCTTCCCGTCGTCGACCACCACTGCCATCTCTCCCCCTCGGGCGAGGGGATCGCCGCGGCCCGGCGGTTCCGGGACTCGGGGGGCACGCATCTGTTCCTCGCGACCCAGAACTACCGAGAGGAACCACCGCGCTCGCTGGCGACGTACGCCGAACAGTACGCGACGACCGAGGAGCTGGCCCACCGAGTCACCGAAGAGACGGGCGTCGTCGTCTACCCGATCGTCGCCCCCTATCCCATCGATCTGGTCCACGTCGCGCGGGACCTCGGCCTGGAGGGCGCCGTCCAGCTCCAGTTCGATGCCTTGGACCTCGCGGGGCGATGGGTTCGCGAGCATCGGGCCGTCGCCCTGGGTGAGGTCGGCCTGCCGCACTTCGAGGTCCCCGCCGAAGTTCGGGACGCGACCGACCGCGTCTTCGACCGCGCCCTCGGGATCGCCCGAGAGTCCGACTGCCCGGCCGTGGTCCATTGCGCGGATCTGGACCGGGCCGGGTACGCGGATCTCGCGGCCCGCGCCGATCGTGCCGGACTCCCGCGGCGTCGGGTAGTGAAGCATTATGCGCGGAACCGTCTGCCCGCCGCCGAGCGGAGCGATGTGACGCCCTCGTACCTGGCCCGGCGAGAGCTCGTGCGCGAGGTGCTCGCCGATGCCGGACCCTGGTTCCTTGAGACCGACTTCCTCGACGACCCGAAGCGTCCGGGCGCCGTCCTCGATCTCGCGACCGTGCCCCGTCGCGCGCAGGCGCTCGCGACGACTCCCGAAGGCGCGGAGTGCTTGCGGGTGCCGTTCGTGCGCTCGGTCGAACAGGTCTACGGGTTGCGGCTCGAGGTCCTCCCGGGAGGAAGACCGTGACTGCGCGGGCCCGCGTCCGACGCGGTCGCCTCGTCGCCCTGGAAGGGATCGACGGGGCCGGCAAATCGACGCTCTCGCGCGCGCTCGTGCGGGCCTTGCGGCGCGAGGGCCGAACCGTCACCCTGCGCCACGAGCCGACCGATCCCCGTCTCGGGAGCCTCGCCCAGAGCGTCAGCCGCGAAGACGCGTGGACCGGCGCGGTCTACTTCACGGTCGATCGCTACATGGCACGTCCGGCGCTCGAGCGGTCGCTGCGGCGCTACGACGTCGTGGTCACCGATCGATCGTTCTACTCCACCCTCGCCTATCAGGGCAGCCTGCTCTCGCCCCGAGACCAGCGTCGGTTGAGGGACCTCGAACGGACCGCCACCCGGGAGCCCGACCGTGTGATTCTCCTCGAGATCGACCCCGCCGCCGCGATGCACCGACTCGGGGGGCGGCAGAAGGACCGCGGGCCGCTCGAAGAGCGGCGGACCCTCGAGCGCGTCGCCCGTGCGTACCGCGCCCTCGCCCGGGACCGACGTTGGATCGTGCTCGACGCGCGCTCGAGCGTGGCGGAACTCGTGGCGCAATCGCTCGCGCATCTTGGGGCCGTGCCCCGTCGGCGAGGGGCCCCGGCCCGTCGAAGGTGATATCCCCCTCCCGGGTCCCCCCGCTCGGCCGGTGCATCGCATGTCGCGCATTCTGGTTCGGGAGGAGACGCTCGACCCGTCGTACCTTCCTCCGCGCCTCGTGCACCGGGAACGCGAGGTCGAGCTCACCGGCAAGCGCTTCCGCGAAGCGTTCCAGAAGGGCCTGCCGTACCACCTGATGCTCACGGGCGGGGTCGGCAGCGGAAAGACGGCGCTGGCCCGGCGCGTCGGGGCGGACCTCGCTCGGGCGGGCCGGACCGGAGGATTTCCCGTCCACGTCGCCTACATCAACTGCTGGCGGCGGGCGAGCGACCGGACGGTGATGCTGGATCTCCTGCGCAGCGTCGACGTCTCGCTCCCGGACCGCGGGTACAGCCTCTCCGAGATGCTCGACGTCTTCGAGCAGGGGATCCGGAAGAACCCCCGGCACCTGCTCGTCCTGCTCGACGAGGCGTCGAGCCTGGTCCGCCAGGAGACGAAGCTCGTGTACCTCCTCTCGCGCTCCCGGGAGGTCGAGCTCGGGTCGATCTCGCTCGTGCTGATCGCCGTCGAGGATCTCCTGCCCTTCCTCGACCCGGCGAGCCGCTCGAGCTTCGGGGTGACGCATCGGCTCGCGCTCGCGCCCTACGATCGGTCCGCGCTCGTCGACATCCTCGCGGCCCGCGCCGAGCTCGCCCTCCGGCCGGGTTCCTGGGACCCCGACGTCCTCGAGCAGATCGCCCGGATCGCCTCGCCGAACGGGGACGCGCGGTTCGCGCTCGAGATCCTCGCCGGGGCGGCGCATCTCGCCGAGGACGCGGACGCGGAGGCGCTCACGGGCGAGCACGTGCGACGGGCCAAGGGCTCGATCCTCCCGACCGTGACCGAGACGCAGATCGAAGCGCTATCGACGCAGGAGCTCGGCGTCCTCCTCGCGCTCTCGCGGACGCTCAAGGGCCGATCGACCTCGACGCCCAGCCAGAAGCTGCGCGCGAACCACGCGGCGCTGCTCGAGGAGCTCGGCGCGCCACCGATGAGCCGCACGACCTTCTGGCGCACGTTGAAGGAGCTCGAGCGCGACGGGCTCGTGACGCTCGAGACCGGTGCGTCGGGCGAATCGAGCCAGGTCGCCATGGACGAAATGCCCGCGAGCTTCCTCGCGACGCTCCTCGAGGAGCGCCTCGGGCGAGGACGAGCGCGCAAAGGCTAAGCAGGGCACCCTGCTCGGCGCGACGTGGCCGCCGTGGAAACCGCCCGCGCGGCCGTGGGTTCCGGCCGTTCGCTCCCCCCGTGGATCACCGTGCGACCGCCCCGTGGCTCGGCCTACCCCGAAGTGCGCGGGACCCTGACCCAGCTGGGGCTCGGGACCGTCTGCCGGGAGGCCCGGTGCCCCAACCTCGCGGAGTGCTGGTCGGCGGGCACGGCGACGCTGATGCTCCTCGGAACCGACTGTACCCGCCGCTGCGGATTCTGCGCCGTCACCACCCACTGGCCGCGCGGGGTCGTCGACGCGAGCGAGCCGGCGCGCGTGGCGGAGGCGGTGCGCGCCTGGGGATTGCGGTACGTGGTCCTCACCCAGGTCTGCCGGGACGACCTCGAGGACGGGGGGGCCGCGCTCCTCGCCGAGACGGTCGCGCGCCTCCGGGAATCGTCTCCGACGACGCTCGTCGAACTGCTCATCGGAGACCTCGGTGCGCGGGCCGAGTCGCTCGAGGCGCTCTGGGCCTCGCCGCCGGACGTGCTGGCCCACAATCTCGAGACCGTCCGCTCGATCTCGCCGCGCGTTCGGGATCCCCGCGCCGGCTACGATCGCTCGCTGTCGGTGCTGCGAACGGTCCGCGAGACCGGCCCCCGCGGGATCGTCACGAAGAGCTCGATCATGCTCGGCCTCGGAGAGTCCGAGGACGAGCTCGGCCGAGCGTTCGACGACCTCCGCGGCGCGAGCGTGGACCTGCTCACGCTGGGCCAGTACCTGCGGCCGGGGCCGACCCACGTCCCGGTCGAACGGTACGTTCCTCCGTCGGAGTTCGATCGGCTGAAGGACCGAGCGCTCGCCGCCGGGTTCGCGGGCGTCGAGGCGGGACCTCTGGTGCGGAGCTCCTACCACGCGGAGGAGCTCTACCGGCGCGCGCGCCGCGCCCAGGGGGGCTAGTCGTTGGCGAAGAAGGCCCGTCGCAAGCTCGAGGAAGAGGAGGAGGCGGCCTTCGAGTTCCCGGTCTTCGACGAGGTCGGGTTCGTCACGAAGGAGTTCGAGCTCGGCGCGGCGCTCGCGATCGCCGGCGGGTTCTCGGTCCTCCTCGGCCTGCTCAGCTGGGTGATCACGGGCGAGGGCCTGAGCGGGGTCTACGCGTTCGTGCTGGGCATCCTCGTCCTGATCCTGACCCCGTTCGCGATCGGCCGCCTGCGCTCGCGGGCGTCACTCTTCACGAAGGGGGATTGGGCGGGGCTCCTGGCCTTCGAGGCGTTCGCGTGGCTCGCCCTCTGGTTCGTGCTCACGAACGTCTCGCCGACGCTCTAGGCTCTCCGCTCAGTCGAGCCATCCGAGGCGCTTCCCCACGAGATCCCGGAGCGCTTCGAGCAACCCCGGCGAGTCGGGCACGTCGGTCAACGGTCGGACCTCCGCGCGCCGCGGGTCGTCCGGCGTCAGGTCCCGCCCGAGGGACAGGCGCGGGAGGGCCGCGCGGAGCACGGCCTCGGCGTCCCGCTCGGCGTGGCGCGTCTCGACCCCGAGACTGCCGTCGTCCCGGACGTACGGCCCCTGCAGGACCTCGGTCCCCGGGGAGGTCCACTTCGCAAGGAAGTGGCCGACGCGGTCGATGCCCGCCGGCGGGCCGTCCTGGAGCCGCACGGCCGGCCGGCGGGCGTGCGACAGTTCGAAGACGAGGACGATCCGTCCGGCTTCGACGGACATCGCCCAGCCGATCGGGGAGAAGTCCGAGCGCTCGAGCTCCTCGGCGATCGCGCGCCCGGCCTTCCGCACCTGCGGATAGAGCGTGTCGTCGACGAGGTCGGGCCGCGGCAGAGCGACGACCGTGACGTGGGTGCCCCGCTCGTGGAGGCGGGCGGTCGCTTCGGCACGCGAGTACGGGAGCGGGGTGCGCGGCACGAACCACCGCTCGCTCGGAGCGTCGAGGTACGCCCCGGCGGCGAGGATGAGCGTGCCGAGGTTGCGCCGGGAGAGCGCGCTGGCGACGTTGCGGTTCGGATCGACCGGGTCCGCGAGGATGAGGGCCACCTGCTCCGGGAGCCGCGGGGGCTCCCGACCCGCTTCGGCGAGCCGTACCGGGATCCGCCATCGACGGGCCTCGCCGAGCAGCGCGCGGAGCGTTCCGTACCGCACCACCAAGAGCTCGACCAGGTAGCCGGAGAATCCCTCGGTGCGCGCCTCCGAACCGTAGACGCCCACCGACCGGAAGAACTGTTTCGCCAGCCGGACCTGACGGACCGTGTCGGCGGTCTCCCGGGCGGCGAGATACTCCTGATGGAACGGGGTGCGGTCGACCGCCGACAGCGGTCGGCTCGGATCCGAGACCGCAAACCCCGGTACGGCATCCACCGCGAACCCCTCGAACCGGCCCCGCAGGTACGGGTGCTCGGCGTAGCGGGTCTCGGGTTGGGAGAGGACGGCCCGTCCCAGGGCGAGACCCTCCTCGCGAAGCCGGTCGCGGGGAAGATCGGGGGGGAAGAGCAGGAAGAGGTCGATGTCGAGGCGATCGGTGAGGAACGTGCCGCGGGCGGCGCTCCCGGCCACCAGGGCGCGGACGAGCGGGCTCGACCGATCCCGGGCGGCGGTCTCCACCCGCGCGACGAGCTCGGAACGGACGCGCTCGACCGTCGCGAGGAACTCCGAGGTGGGATCGATCCGAGCCGACACGGCGGCCTCGACGCGGTCCGCGTCCCGGCTCCGATCGGCCGAACCCGGGGAGGTGACCATCGGTCGGGGACGGGGGGCCGGGCCTGATGAAACTTCGTGTCGATACCCCGGAGAACGCGCCAGTCTTATGGTGCCGCGCGACCCTAGTTTGTCCGGGAGGACGAGCATGGCGGCCGCCGCCGGCCACGCCGGCACGCTCTACGAGCCGCTCTCGGGCGGCAAGATCCGCTGCACGGCGTGCGCCCGGTACTGCGTCATCCCCGAGGGGTCCCACGGCTTCTGCTTCGTGCGGAAGAACGTCGGGGGCCGACTGGTGCTGCTGAGCTACGGCCGGGCCGCCGCGCTCCAGGTCGACCCCGTGGAGAAGAAGCCCCTCTCCCACTTCCACCCGGGCTCGCGGGTGTTCTCGATCGGGACGGTCGGCTGCAATTGGCGCTGCCAGTACTGCCAGAACGCGGAGATCTCGCAGGAGCGGGAGATCGTCGGTCGATCGCTGTCCCCGAGGGCCGCGGTGCACGCCGCCCAACGCTACGGCTGCCAGGGGGTCACGTTCACCTACAACGAACCGACGATCTTCGCCGAGTACGCGCTCGATGTCATGCGCGAGGCGCGGACGGAGGGCCTCTTCGCGAACTTCGTGACGAACGGCTACATGACCCCCGAGGCGGTCACCGCCCTCGGCCCGCACCTCGACGCCGTCAGCGTCGATTTCAAGGGGAGCGGAGAGGCTGGTTTCCTCCGCAAGTACATCGCCGCCAAGGGGCCCGAACCGATCTACGAGTCGATGCGGGGCCTGAAGCGCCACGGCGTACACGTCGAGGTGACCGACCTGATCGTTCCCCGGGTCGGGGAGTCCGACGAAGCGACCCGCACCCTCGCCCGGTACGTCCGCGACGAGCTCGGACCCGAGACCCCGTTCCATCTTTTGAGGTTCCACCCCGACTACAAGATGATGGATCTGCCGGTGACGCCGATCGCCACCCTCGAGCGGTTGCATGCGGTGGCCAAGGCCGAGGGGCTCGAGTACGTCTACCTGGGCAATGTCTGGGGCCATCCGCTCGAGCACACGTACTGCCCCGCGTGCGGCGCGGTCGCGGTCGAGCGTTACGGGTTCACGATCCGCTCGTGGAACCTTGACCGGAAGAACCGGTGCGTCGCGTGCGGGCACGCGATCCCGATCGTCGGGTCGCTCTCGAAGGACTACCTGCCGACGTTCGCGACCCCGATCGCCTAGCGCCCGCGCGCCGGCCCCGTGCGGGACCGAGCCCGTGGAGCGGCCGCGCCTCGACGACCAGATGGAGGGGGATCTCGAGCAGGTACTTCCCCTGCGGACTCCCGCGTACGGCTTCGGGGGTCGGTTGGGGCTCCTCGAGCCGGGTGATCGCGAACCCGGCCGCAGCGAGAGCCGCCGAATAGGTGGTCAGCGTGCGATGGTAGGACGTCGTCCACCGGATCTCGCCGTCCGCGACGTCCCAGGGAACCCTCAGGGTTCGCTCCTCCCGGTAGCCTCGGATCTTACGCCATACGGTCTCGCGCCAGAACGCCCGAGGACCGCGGCCGCGTTCGACGAGCCACTCCGACCGGTCATCGAGGTCGAAGCACGGATGACCGATCGAAAAGACGAGCCGCCCCTGGGGACGAAGCACCCGGGCGACCTCGCGCAGCGTTCCGTCGAGCTCCCGGATATCCATCAGTGCCATGTTCGCCGCGACGAGGTCGAACGAGGCGTCCGCCAGCCCGGCCAGGTGCGTGGAGTCCCGGCGAAGGAACTCGGCCCCGGTGGGATCATCACGTTCCCGGCGCCGCGCACCCGCGAGCGTCGGCTCCGAGCGATCGACGCCCACCACACGGGCCGCTCCGCGGCGCGCCCAGCGCCGCGTCAGATAGCCGTTCCCGCAGGCAAGGTCCAGGATCGAAAGCCCGCGGACCGGGCCGATCACGCGAAGGAACGTCGGGTCGATGATCGCCCGATGCCACAGATCCCCCTCCTCGCCCATGCGGTAATCCCGCCAGGCGGCGAGTTCGTCCCAGCCACCGCGCGACATCGAGCGTGCCCGAGTCGGCCGAGGTCTTGGGCTTTCCGGCGGTCGGTCTCCTCTCTCCCCGCGGGCCGGTCCGGAGAGCTCAACGCTGAAGTGTCCGGATTCCTCCGGTGACACCGCGATGCGGATCCTCACCTTCGATGAGCTCCCGACTTCGATGGATTCGGACCGGGCGGCGCTGCAGCTCGCGGCGTTCGGAGCCGTATCGTTCCGGCGCGACGCCGACATCTGGCGGCAGCGCTCACGGATGAGCGACTACGCGGCCGTGTTCGCCGTCGAACGGGGCCGGGTGCTCGGTCAGGTCTGGGTGCTCCGGCTCCCGTACGATTTCCCCGACGGCCCCGGGCGGATCAGTGGGATCGCCTCGGTGACGACTCGACCGGATCGGGCCCGGAGCGGGATCGCGCGCGCCTTGCTCGAGGACGTCCATCGGCGGGAGCGCGAGGCCGGACTGCGCTACGTGAGCCTGTGGACGAACCCCTCCTGGGGGGCCCACCGGTTGTACGAGAAGCTGGGCTATCGGGATCTCTACTCCCCCCCGTGGGCGGCGAGCGTCGCTTCCCGCCGGACCCGGTGCCCGGCCCACGTTCGGCCCGGTCGACGTTCCGATCTCGACACGCTCGATCGATTGCACGATCGGCACGGCACGGGCCGGCTCGGATTTGCTCGCCGGGCGCCGGGCTTCCTGCGGGCTCTCTCCGAGACCCACCGCGTCGTCCCCGAGTCGAACCTCCTGGTGGCGGACGACGGGCGGGAGACGGTGGGGTATGCGCACTACGACCGTCAGCCGAACCGAGTGATCTGCGGTGAGCTGGTGGCGACCGACACGCCCACCGCCCGCGCGCTCGTTCGGGCCGTGGAGTGGGTCGCCCAGGGAACTCCGTTCGCCTTCCAGCACTCGACAGTGACCGATGCTCCGGCCCTCTTCCCGCCGTCCCGGTTCGCGACGCTTCCGCGGTCCTGGTGGGTGTGGATGGGCGCGGAGCTGGGCCCGTCAGGTTCCCGGCGCGCGATCGGCCGCCCGTTCGCCAGCGAGGATCCTCGGTTCCTCTGTTTCTCGGGCGACCGGTTCTGACATACGTCCGAGCCGCCCGCGGGGAGGACGGCGCCCCCGCAGGCGAGCGAGGGTCCACGGGTCCCTGCCCTCCCCGAAGGTTGAAATGCCCCTACCGCTTGCCCGCGCCGAGGCGCGCGAAATGGCAGACGACACGGAATCCGGAACTCACGGCATGATGGGCGATCTGATCACAGCGATGTCGGACAAGCACTCCGAACTGGAGGTCCGCCTCGACGGCCTCACCCTCACTCTCGGTGAGGAGGAGCGCATGTCGTTGCACATGTCCGGTCGCGTGCTGGTCACGCTCCACCTGCGCGGAATGTCCGAGGAAGAGAAGGACGCGCACGCCACCGCCTCGGTGGCCCGGCTCCACGGCTAGAGGAGCTTCCGCGCCTTTCGCAGGGCGGCCAGGCTCACGTGGACGTGCCCGGTCAGGGCGCTCACGTCCCGGCCCGCCCGAACCAATTCCTTCTCGTCACTCGTGACGCTCACGTTCCATCCCGCTCGCGCGAGCTCGCCACCGATCCCCCGCGCCTGCCACAGATTGACGAAGCCTTCCCGGAAGTTGGCCCGGGCCTTGATGTCCTCCTTCTCGAGCCCCGAGATGTCGAGGCTCACGGTGCGGGCCTCCGCGTCGATCCGGGCGAGCGGTTGACCGTCGATCGTTGCCTCGAGCTTGCCGCCCGCCATCTGGGTCAACAGCCGTACCATGTCCTTCGTCGCGTCGCGAGCGTTCATCGGTGTTCCTGGTCACCGGGCGACCCTTCCGTGCCCTCGTCCACGGAAGGGTCCTCCTTCCAAATAAGGGGGTGGGCCCGATTGCCGCGCCGGTCACGATGAGGCGGTGCTAGCCCTGGCTCGCCGCGGCGAGCTCCCGCGCAAGCGCCTCGGCGCCCCGCGCGATCGCCTCTCTCTTGCCGACGATGACGCCGAGCAGGGTCGCCAACCGGTCCGAGGTCTTGTGCTCGGGGTCGGCGAGCACTTTCTTGCACTCTTCGGAGTGAGATGCGAACTCGGTGGGACTCATGATCTCCGACAAACTGAGGAAGACCGTCTGCAAGGTGGTGTGAAGGTGAACCTGGGTGTTCAGCTCCCTCAGCGAGTGGACGAGTCCGGGATCCAACAGGAGGAGTTCGCCCGAGTTGATGATGCTCTCGTACGTCGGCATCTCGAGGTACACGGTGCTGAAGTCGAGTTCCACTACGCGTTGGGACGAACTCTTCGGATGCGTCCGGACCTCCCGCAGGACGTACGCCATTTCGTCCTTCAGGGCCCTCTTGAGTTCGATCCGTCGTTGGTACTCCTTCTCCGCCTCGATCTTTCTTCCCTGCCGTAGCCCGAGCAGGTAGCCCAGGAACGCCCCGAGGAGGACACCCACGATATCCGCCGCGAAGGAAAGCAGGTCGTCCGTCAGCGCCACGAGCTCACCGTACTGCGAGAAGCTCTATGGGCGTTGCCCGAAGGACCCTGCGGAAGGACCGTGCTTTCCGGCCCGCTTCGGGGTATCGCTCGCCGTGGGCAGGAGAGACCGCAATGCCGCCGACGCTTCCTCCCCAAATCATCGACGGCCCAGGTCGAGCAGGCGCTGGATCCGCGCCGATTCGTTCGCGACGAGCCAGGGGTCTTTCGACAGTTCCGCGTGCGCCCGGCGGAACCAGGCTCGGGCTTCCTCGGGTCTTCCGAGAATATACAGGCACTCCGCCAGCTCCTCAAAGACGTAGGGGTCCTTGCCCCTCGCCCGGCGCCACGCCGACAGCAACCGCCGCTGCATCGACAGTGCCTCGGATGACCGTCCCAAGAGCCGCAGCGCCTTTGCGACGCACCACTCGGCGATCCTTGTTTCCTTCGGCTCACGCCGGAGTCGCCGGTACCGAAGGGCGGCGCGAAACGCGCGCAACGCTCCCGGAAGGTCACCCCGTTCGACCCGGCTCCAGCCGATGTTGTTTTGGAGCGACGCTCGCCATCGGCGAGCGGCCGGTTGTCGGGATCGCTCGGCGAGATCCAACGCTCTCGCATTCCAATCCGCCCGGTACTTCGGGGAGGCTGCGATCGCCAGCATGTGGCCGGCGTCGACCGCGAGGCCGTCCTCCCCGCTCCTCCGAGCTTCCCGCCACGCCTCAAGGAACCATCGGCGAGCGGTCCTCGCATCGCCGCTGGAGTTGAAGACTCGCCCCCGCTCCAGGGAGTAGCGGATCCTCGCCCGCGAATTCCCCTTGGGAAGCAGGGGCAGCACCTGGTCCAGCGTCCGGTGAGCCCGCCGGAACTTTCGCTGAAGCGCTTGGGCTCGAGCGA
>Ga0187782_10001613_pt1 | contig 16531 bp, 13 predicted proteins | sample 0715_SJ02_MP15_2_FD_132454 | JGI IMG/M metagenome (GOLD analysis project Ga0187782, IMG submission 132454) | Tropical peat soil microbial communities from peatlands in Department of Meta, Colombia - 0715_SJ02_MP15_20_MG | ecosystem: Environmental > Terrestrial > Soil > Wetlands > Peat | place...
CTCGACGCGTAAGGCCCGCACCCCATGGCTGTGCGCGAAATCCAACGCGGCGATCAATCCATAATACTCGGCGACGTTGTTGGTGCTCAGCCCGATGTATTTCTTCAGCCGTGCCACCACTGCCCCGCTGGCATCGCGTATGACCACTCCATAGGCCGCCGGCCCGGGATTTCCGCGCGACCCGCCATCCACATTCGCCTGGTACGCAGCTACGGGTTTTGGCTCCGGCGGGCTGTCCGTGAATAATCCTGCGCCCCGAGGAGGTGAGCCCGGTTTTGCGGTCATGAGCTGGCCGCGCCGTTCGCGGTTTCCTTCGGGAGCGCATGAGGGATTGGTTCCAGACTGTAGAGGATCCTGCCGCAAGTTTCGCAGCGATACACCTCTTCGTCGGTTTCGGTCTTCAGCATTTGCAACACATGCGGCAATACCCGTACCCCGCAGGCCCGGCACTGCTCCCCACGCGCTTCGGCCAGCGCCGATCCAGGATGCTTCCTGTCGATTCGCACATACAGGTCCAGCAGTTCTTCCGGCACGCGCTTGGCAACCTGTTCGCGTTCCACCAGCGCCGCTTCCAAATTTTTCTTTTTCCCGCCATATTGCGTTTGCATCTGCTTCTTTTCTGCCGCAATGGCCTGCTCCGCTTCTCGCAAATCGGCTTCCACGTGCTTGACCCGTCTTTCCACTTCCTCGACGGCCATCATTTGCTCCAAGACCAGGTCCTCCGCCTTGGACACTTCCCCTTCCGCATTGGCGATTTCATGCTGCAGCGCCTTGTAGGCCTCGTTGGTCTTTACCGAACTGCTTTGCTCGCGGTATTTCTTCGCTCGGCTCCTCCATTCCTCTACGTCCAGTTCCAATTTCTTGCGGTGGGTGAGCGCTTGGGTGTGCGCGTCTTTCGCCGCAGCCACCGCCGCGCGCGCGCCGCTCAACTTGGCATCGGCTTCTTTCAGCTTCTTAGGCAGGCTGTCCAGCTCCGCCCGCGACGAAGCGATCACCTGATCCAGCCGTTGCAGTTCCAGTAATTGTGGGATCGCAGGGTGCATGGCGCCGATTCTAGCACACGCTGCAGGCCATACCGGGAACGCAGCCCCTCCTTTGTACTGCTCTGGTGTAGTGCGCCTCAGATCACTGGCACTCACTCTGTAGCGCCGAGCTTTAGCTCGGCATGCCGCCCCGAAGGGCGGCGCTACAAGTATCATTATCTGTGACGCACCACACGAGTTGGAGTTAAGCAACTAGGATGATCGTAGGGGGGCATCACTTGAGCGGCAACCACTCGGTGACCGGAGCGGAAGCGGCTCGCCCCTCCTGAACGGCGGGCGCCATTTGTTTGCGCCCGCAAAGGCGATCCACGCTTCCGCGCCGGTGGCACTGCAAACTTCACGCAGTCTTCATGTCGCGATGAATCAGCGCCGCGTCCACGAAGTAGCCGATTCCGACGGCAATCGGCAGAATGCCAAAGGCCGCAGCCACTAGAGTATGCGGTTCCTCGACCACTCGCGCGATCACCGCAAACATGAGCATGAATCCCAAGCCGCCACTTACCAGCAGGATTCCGGAGCGCCGGGACCGCGCGTATGGCGAAAGCTCCGGCTCCATGGGAATGGTCGTTCCGCGGGCCAGCGCCGCCAACCGTTCCTCGCTGCGCAATTTCCTAACCCGGTAGTAGGTGTACAGCGCGGCTACCGGCAGTCCGCATGTCAAGATCACTGCCGCCAATCCGATCAGGTCGCTGCCCATATGCCACTCCTTTCGGAACCACCCGATTCTGCGGTCTCAGTGTGAGGTACGCACACAACGGCGCAAATGTTCCTGACACCACGGCCTGAAGAATTGCTGCTGGGAAGGTGCGCGAGCTACTGGACTTCCTGCACCTGCATGGTGGCGTCCACCGTCAGCTTCGGGTAGCGGATGCCCGATCCCGGCGCGGCGGCCGGGTGTTGCGCGATCACCTGAAAATCGTTGCCGGAACAGCTCACTTCGTAGGTGTACCCATCGCGCTCCCGGCGGCTCACCGTCAACGCGCCTGAGGAAATCAGCTCATCAAGAGTCGCGCATTTACTGTTCAGCGCAATATTCCCACGCTCGGCCTGGGCGATTTGCAGCAAGTCGCCGCGCACACCCGTTAAGCTGATGGCTTGGGTAGGCGCGGTGCCTTGATCGGTGCTGGGCATCTTCTTCAGGTAAAAGTAGTAGATGCCAAATGCCACGGCCACGAAGACCAGTAAACCCGCTAAGGCTCTCATGGGGTAATTGTGTCTCGTTGTCCCCTGGCTCTCAATGGTTTCGGTTGCTGTGTTGCGTTTGATAACAACACCCGGCAATTTCTCCTTCGGCCGGTGGGGAACCTGCTATTCTGACGCTGACGCTATTCGTATCCCTCCTGGCGTACTTGAACTCCCCTTCACGCGCAACCATGGCCACCGCCACGCCTCTGGACGACCTGCTTGCTATCGAGAAACTGCGCCAGGAGGAACTCCAGGAAGCCCGCATCATTCAGAGCGCCATGTTGCCCGCGCGCCCGCTGCATCAATTCGACATCATCGTATCGCACCAATTTCAGCCTGTGGTTGAAGTCGGCGGGGATTATCTGGATTACTTTGTTCTTTCCGATGGCACCATTGGACTGTACCTCGGCGATGTATCCGGCAAAGGACTTCCCGCGGCGCTTTACGGAGCGCTGGCCATTGGCACCTTGCGTGGCATTCACAAGACCGGACAGCGACCTGCGCGAGTTCTGTCGCTTCTTAACCAGCGCTTGAATCTCCGGGGAATACCGGCCCGCCACACCTCCATTCAATATGCGCTGTTTTATCCGGCCACCAGTGAAATGATCATTTCCGGTGCCGGCATGCCCGGGCCTTTTCTTCTTCGTGGCAGCGAGTGCAAGGCGTTGGATGTCGCCGGGATTCCCCCCGGTCTATTGCCAGACACCGCGTACGACGAACTGTCGGTGCAGTTGGAGCCAGGCGACTCCGTGTTGTTCTGCACGGATGGCTTGACGGAAGCGCGTAGCCTGGACGAGCAGGAATTTGGATTGGAAGGTATTCAGCAGATCTGCCAGCATCACTCCGGCGACGCTCCGCTCGACCTGCTCGGGCATGTCTTCGACGCTCTGGAAAGCTTCACTCGCGGTCGCCGCCAGTGGGACGATATGACCGCGACGGTATTTCATTACTGCTTGCACTGAGTCTTCGAGCGTGTTTGCACCGAGCATTCGCAAGTATTCGCAGACGCCGGGTGCGCAGGCCCGAAGTTCCGCCTGTGGCCACAGCCAGCTCACTAGCTGAAAAGTACTACGCCTCCTACGGCTGGCAACGTGTCTGGTGCGTAACTCATCCAATTTTGGTGGTATTGGTTCGTTTCGCACAACCGTTTTGTCTGGCGCTCGCCGCTGTCGTACACTGGACTCTTGCCACGCGTGTCTAATCCGGAGTGAGGAACCCTTGAAAGATCAATCTCGCGCCCTGCGGCGCCACCATACTTCCTTCTTGTCACTTTCCTTGACTTGGCTCGCCGGTACGCTCTGGGCCGCTGTGCCGTCGCTCGCGGCGCCACACGACAACTCGGCCAAGCCTTCGCCGGCGTTCAATGCCATGAAAGCCGAGCTGGATCGCTCCATGCAGAAGCTTGGCACTCTGGATCCTCCGGCGTACTACATCGGGTACACCTTGACCGATGCGCAACGCGCCACTGTTTCCGGCTCAAACGGGGCATTATTGCAAAGCGACGAAACGCGCAATCGATGGCTGGAAGTTTCCGTCCGGACAGGCAGCTACGACCTGGACAACACTCACAAAGTGGATGGGCGTCAGCCGCCCGACGGCGGACCCGGCACCAACGCTCCTCTGGACGATGCCCCCGATGTACTGCGCCGCGCCATCTGGTTGGAAACCGATAAGCAATACCGCGCCGCCGCCGAGGCCCTGATCAAGATCAAGACCGGCAAGGAAGTCCAAGTACAAACCGTCGAAGGCAGCGCTCCGGATTTTTCGCGCGAAAAACCGCAGCAGTATATCGGGCCGTGGGTGTCGTACACGCTCGATCGCAAGCCCTGGGAGCAGAAGGTTCGCGAGTACACCGCCTATTTCCGCCAATCTCCCGCCATCATCAACTCCATCGTAACCTTCACGGCAGTGGCCGAAAACACCATGCAGCTCACTTCGGAGGGCACTGAACTGCAGTTCGGCCAGATTCGCTATCGTCTCGAGCTTTTCATCCAGGGCAAAGCGCCCGACGGGATGGACATCAACCGCTACTACAATTTTGACTGGGTCAATCCCTCCGAGGCGCCCGACGACAAAGCCGTTCTTGCTGCGGCAGCTCAAGTGCGCAAGGAGTTGGAAGGTCTGGTTAATTCCCCGCTGAACGACCCGAGCGTCGGTCCCGCTCTGCTGACCGGCCGCGCTGCGGCGGTTTTCTTTCACGAAGTTTTTGGCCATCGCGACGAAGGCCATCGCCAGAAGGACGTGAACGAGGGCCAAACCTTCGCCAAGAAAGTCGATCAGCAGATCCTCCCGGACTTTCTGACCATCGTGGATGACCCGACGATGAAGGAGGTCGGCAATCAGGAGCTGCTCGGCTATTACCAGTATGATGACGAGGGCGTCATCGGAGAGCGCACCGTTCTGGTCGATCATGGGGTGCTCAAGAACTTCGAAATGTCGCGTTCCCCGTTGGTGGGCTTTCCTCATTCCAATGGCCACGGAAGACGGCAGATTGGCGCCGTTCCTGTTTCGCGCCAAGGCAACCTGATCGTGGAAAGCAATAAGACCATGACCAAAGAGCAATTGCGCGCCAAGCTGATCGAACTGGTGAAACAGCAGAACAAGCCGTACGGTTTGTTGATCGACGACATCGCCGGTGGGTTCACGTTCACCGGCCGCGGTCAACCCCAGGCCTTTCAGGTGGAACCGCTGGTGGTCTACAAGGTTTATGCGGATGGCCGGCCCGATGAACTGGTTCGCGGCGTGGACATCGTGGGCACGCCTCTGGCTGCGCTTACCAAGATTGTGGCCACCGGCGACACTACCGAAGTTTTCAACGGCTATTGTGGCGCGGAATCCGGTTACGTTCCGGTTTCCGCCGCGGCTCCTGCCATCCTCACCTCCGAATTGGAAGTCCAGAAGAAGCAGACGTCGACGGACCGGCCGCCCATCCTGCCGCCACCCGCCCATGACGGCATGAAATCGGGAGGCCTTCGGTAATGCGTCCGATACGATTCGCGGCTGTTCTGTTCGCCTTGTGCGTCGCTCCGGCGGTATTTGCCTCTCAGGCTACCGATGACAAGGACCATACGCTACAGGCCATGAAGGATGAGATGGCGCGCGCCAAATCGCGACTGGAACTGGCCATTCCACCGGCGAACCAGCCGGTCCGCCCTTACTACATCGAGTATCGGCTCCTGGACGTGGATGTTCGCGAAATTGTCGGTGAATTTGGCGCGCTGCTTTCCACCGGACACAGCCGCACGCGTTTCATGAACGTTGGCGCTCGCGTTGGCGATTACAAATTGGATAGCTCCAATTTCATCGGCGATGAAAGCTTCCGCGGATTCATTGGCCCTTCCGGCAATGTGGGAATCGACAAGGATTACGATTCCCTGCGGCAGGATCTTTGGATTGCCACCGATCAGGCGTTCAAGGAAGCGGTGGCGACCTACTCCCGCAAACAGGCGTACCTCAGCAGCCTCGCGCGTCCCTCTGACATCGGAGATTTTGCGCACGTCCAAGCCGTTCAGCACGTTGAGCCGCTCGCCACTGTGGACTGGACCAGCCGCAATTGGGAGCAGGAAGTTCGCGACTCCTCCGCCTCCCTCCGTGCTTATCCGCAGATTTATGAATCGCGGGTCACCTACTACCTGATCTATTTGACCGAGTATCTGCTGACCAGCGAAGGCACCGAAGTTCGCACCAACCATTCCTATGCCGCCATTGAAGCGCCCATGAGCACTCTGTGCGCCGACGGCATGCAGGTGAATCATTTCTATGCCACCTATGCGCCGCGTCCCGCTGATCTTCCCGCGCCCGATATGGTGCGCAAAAACCTGGACGTGGCCGCCACGGAACTGATGGCTATGCGTGCCGCTCCCACCGCTTCTGACTACACCGGTCCGGTTTTATTCGAAGCACGCGCGGCGGCCGCCCTGATTGCCCAGGTTCTGGGACCATCGCTTAGCGGCGCGCGCCCTCCGGTGGCCTTTCAACCGGTGGTCGATCAACTGATGAACAGCCTTGGGGCCCACAGCGACTGGATCGGGAAAATGGATGTGCGTGTGCTTCCTCCCAGCGTAACTCTGGTGGATGATCCTGCGGCCAAGGACTACAAGGGCACACCGTTGATTGGCGGCTATACCATTGACGAAGAAGGAGTGCCGGCCGAAAAGGTCACTATTGTCGAGGACGGCAAACTCAAGGACTTGCTGATGTCTCGCCGGCCAGGCCCGGACGCCGACCGATCCAACGGCCATGGCCGCTCCGGGTACCTGACGGAGCCCAGACCGACCCTGAGCAATCTATTCTTCAACTCGTCAGAAACGGTTTCCAAGGACGACATGAAGAAGAAATTTGTGGACGCTTGCCGCGAAGAGAAGCTTGACTATTGCCTGATCGTCCGCCAAATGGACAATCCCACCATCAGCATCATGCACCAAGAGGACTTCAGCGATCTTCTGGCCAGTTTCGGAGGTAACGCGGCGACCGACCGGCTACCGCTGGTGGTGTACCGGTATTTTCCCGCCGATGGCCACCAAGAATTGGTCCGCGGGGCGCGCATCACAGGCTTCAACGCGCGGTCGCTGCGCAACATCGCCGCTGTTGGCGACGACAATTTCGTCTACAACTTTATGGAAAACCAGACCCAGGGTGTCGCCGGAACGGCTTTGGGAGCCTTTGGCAGCGCGCAAAGCGGATTGCCCGCCTCGGTGGTTGCACCCGCTCTGCTCTTCGAGGAAGTTGACGTTCGCGGCGCTCGCGGTGAGCCCAAACGCCTTCCCATTCTTCCCGAGCCGCCGATGTCGTTGACGCCGCCGGCGTCCGGTCAGTGAGCGCCATGTAAAACGGCCAGCTTGTTTTCTGCTGGCCTCTTCTACGTGGTACTTGGTTGGCGAGCCGCCGTCCGGGCGTATTGATCCTTGAAAAAGGCAATCGTGGTCTTCAACCCCTCTTCCAAGCCTATCTTCGGTTCCCAACCCAGCAAGCGTTTGGCTTTGGAAATATCCGGCCGGCGCTGCTTCGGGTCGTCAATGGGCAGCGGCTCGAAAATAATCTTCGGTGCGTTGGGGAAGTGCGTGCGCACGCGCTCGGCGAATTCCAGAATCGTCAGCTCTATGGGATTCCCGATGTTGGTTGGCAAGTGTTCATCCGACTGGCTGAGCTTGTAAATCCCTTCAATCAAATCCGAAACGTAGCAGAAGCTCCGCGTCTGCTTGCCGTTTCCATAAACGGTGATTGGCTGGCCGGTGAGCGCCTGATACACAAAATTCGGCAGCGCCCTCCCGTCGTTTAGCCGCATACGCGGGCCATAGGTATTGAAGATCCTCACGATGTGCGTATCCAGGTGGTGGTACCGGTGGTAGGCCATGGTAATGGCTTCCGCGAACCGTTTGGCTTCGTCATACACACTGCGGGGGCCGACGGGGTTCACGTGGCCCCAATACGATTCGTTTTGTGGGGAAACGTCGGGATCGCCATAGCATTCACTGGTGGATGCCAGAAAGTACCTTGCGCCCTTCGCTTTTGCCAGGTCCAGCGTGTGCATGGTCGCGATCGAACCGACTTTGAGGGTCTCAATTGGAAACTTCAGGTAATCCGGCGGACTGGCCGGCGAAGCAAAATGGAAAACGTAATCAACCTTGCCTTCCACCCGAAACGGTTCGTTCACGTCCGTGCGTTCGAATCGAAACTTGGGATTTCCTGCCAGGTGCGCCAGATTAGACGCGTCGCCGGTAATCAAATTATCCAGTGCGAGAACTTCCCAGCCTTCTCCAAGAAGGCGATCGCACAGATGCGATCCCAGAAACCCGGCTCCCCCCGTCACTACTGCTCTCATGATGCCTCCCGTGCGTGAAAAGGTATCGACTATCCCCTGGTTTGCAGACATGCCTGAACCGGATTCGTGGCCTATTTCCTTCCGTGAGCCTGAGTTGCGGTCCGGTGCCGGCCATTTTCGCTGGGCGATACGGACGAACGCACCTCAGGCGCACTCCGTTGCTATGACTCACATCCCGATTGGACTACTTAGAGTTGCAAGTTAGGACGAGCTGTAATGTTAGCATTTCTTTATGCAACTATTCTCTCCTCGACGAAGGACGTTGCTTTTATGGCTTGGGGGCGCGACGGCGTTGTTCCTTGTTCTTGTGCTGGCGTTCTTGAATGTCGGGCGTTGGCTGGTGGTGGAAGCCCCCCTTCAAAAGGCCTATGCAATCGCCGTTCTCAGTGGACGTGTGCCCAGTCGTGCCTTGGAAGCCGCCCGTGTTTATAAGCAGGGCTACGCCGATCGCGTGTGGCTCACCCATTCCGCGGAACCGGGCGCCGCTCTGGCCCAACTTTCCATCCAGTACATCGGCGAAGACGCTTACAACAAGCTGGTTTTGTTGCACGAGGGCGTCCCGGAAAACGCTATTCAGATTCTGGACCCGCCAATCGTGAATACCGCCGACGAGGTGGAAGCCATAGGCGCAGCATTGCGGCGGCAAAACCAGCATTCCGTTATTTTAGTGACCTCCAAAGTACACACTCGCAGAGTCGCGGCTCTTTGGAAGCGTCTGGCCGTTCAGGACGGCGTGGCCATCGTTCACGGCGTATCCGACGATCCCTATGACCCTGCCCACTGGTGGAGGGATACACAAGACGCCCTGGACGTCGTTCGCGAGGTTCTGGGCCTGGCTAACGCCTATGCCGGGCTGCCCGTGCACTCGGCTGCGAAATAAGCCCATTGGCGGCGTTAAAAGAAAAAAAAGCGCTTACGCTTTCTGGGCTGCGACTCTGGCGCGACTTCCGGAACGAACGGTAGCGGCCGCCCTTCGAACGCCGCTAACGGATTGTCGATCAGCAGATATCGGGCGCGTTCCTCATCGAGACGCGCTGCCACTTCGTCATAGGCGAATTTCAACTTCAAGGGCCGGCGGCCGGTGTTGTGCGCGTCGCTGGAGATGAAATGCACCAGCCGGTCGCCCAGCAGATTCCACGCACACTCTCGCGCGCTGGTGCCGAACACACCGGCCAGAGACCCTGCGGTAATCTGCACATAGCAACCCAGGCCAATCCATTTCCGCAGGCGCTCCGGATGCATGCGCAAAATTCCATTTCGTTCGGGATGGGTCACAATGGGATGAATTTGCGCCAGGCGTAGCTGGTGCAACGTCTGATCCATGGACGGCGGAATGGAAAATTCGTTGAATTCCACTAGCAGATAGTCCTTCTGATTGATGCAAAATGGTCGCGGATCATTTTTCAAAGCGAGTAGATTTTCAGGGTTGAGATGAAAGTCGCACCCGCTGGCGATCTGCAGGCGGTCGCCCGCTTTGTCGCTGACTTCCTGTAGCAACGCGCGCACTCGAGCAAATTCGAAGGGGAAATCAGAGTTGGCGTGGGGTGTGGCCACTACGTGGGTAATGCCGTCGGCAATGGCGTCTTCAGCCATCGCCAGCGACTCTTCGATGGTTTGCGCCCCATCATCGAGGCCCGGCAAAATGTGGCAGTGGAGATCGACCATGTTCTTTTAGTATGCGTCATCCATGGCACTCGGCAAAGCTCCATTCATAAACGCGAAGTGTTCTTAAGCGGCCTGCCTTGAAACTGTGGAAACATCGCGCGCACAACTTCAACCGGCAATCCTGGAACTGCTATAGTGTTTAGGTAACAAGCCCCGTGTCACTTCAGGGCCAAAAGTCATCCCGAAAAAGTTGGTAAGAGGAGCAGGTTCCACGTCATGGCAACGGATAGAAAACCGGAGTTTTTCAAAGGCGCTCAACTCAAGGTCGGCATCATTGGCTGCGGCTACGTTGGACTTCCCCTGGCGTTGCGTTTCGCCGAAGCCGGCCATCGCGTCACTGGATTCGACACCGACCCGAAGAAAGTCCAGATGTTGTGCGCCGGGAAATCCTATATCGAGCACATCCAGAAAACCAAAATTCAACAGTACGTCAATAGCCGCCACTTCACCGCCACCACTGATTTTGCCCGGCTGGAAGAGGCCGACGCGATCATCATCTGCGTGCCGACCCCGTTGGACGAATACCGCGAGCCGGACCTCAGCTACGTCGAAGAAACCGCGAAATCCATCCAGCCCCATTTGCAGAAGGGCCAATTGGTGGTGCTGGAGTCCACCACTTATCCGGGCACCACGGAAGAACTGGTGCTGCCGATCCTGGAAAAAAGTGGCTGGCGCTGCCCCATCGCGGCCGGCCTCGAAAACGAGAACGTCGCCTGCGATTTTTTCCTGGCGTTTTCCCCGGAACGCGAGGATCCCGGCAATAAACAGTTCGGATTGGCACAGATTCCCAAAGTCGTCGGTGGAGTAAATCCGCCCAGCGGGCGCGCCGCGCAGGCTTTGTACGCCCAGGTTGTCGCCCGAGTGGTGCCGGTAAGTTCCACGCGCGCGGCGGAAATGGCCAAGTTGCTCGAGAACATTTTCCGTTGCGTCAACATCGCGCTGGTGAACGAATTGAAGCTGCTGTGCATGCGCATCGGGGTGGACATCTGGGAAGTGATCGACGCGGCGGCCTCCAAGCCCTTTGGCTTTATGCCCTTTTACCCAGGCCCCGGATTAGGCGGTCACTGTATCCCGGTGGATCCGTTTTACCTTTCCTGGAAAGCGCGGGAGTACGATTTCGCCACGCGATTCATCGAACTCGCCGGTGAAATTAATACTTCCATGCCGTACCACGTGGTGGATTCCGTTGCCGAAGCCTTGAATGGTCAAAAGAAGAGCCTCAAGGGCGCCAAGCTGCTGGTGCTGGGGGTGGCCTACAAGAAGGACGTGGACGACTTGCGGGAGTCACCCACCTTGAAAATCATGGAGATTCTGCAGAAGCGTGGCGCCGAATTCGACTACAACGACCCGTATTTCCCGCACCTTCACAAAATGCGCCACTACGACTACTCGCACATGAAATCGGTGCCGCTGAATCCGCAAACCCTGGGCAAGTATGACGCCGTCATTATCTCTACCGATCATACGAGCTACGACTATGCGGCCATCGTGGATGCCGCAAAACTCGTGGTGGACACACGCAATGCCACCCGCCGGGTGATCCGGAACCGCGACAAAATCCATCTCTGCTAGGTCTGTGCCGCTTCCGGCGCCGCTCCGTTCAGCGGCGTTCTTTTGCACCTGACACACGCTGAGACGGCCAATACTGGTCGGTCTCGCATTGATGCTCTTCTTAGAAACGATTAATTAGTTTTGGTCAGTTCCACTCTGGCCGTTGCCACCGGAAGGACTGCTTCCAACAAAACAGGCAGGCGGCTGGCGTCGTTTGCAAGGTACAACACGAAGTGCGCGTCCTTCGATTCGGCTCCATTGTCGAGCACATGGAGCTCGATTTTGCTGGTGTCAAAGTTCCCGGCGGGCACCTTTACAGCGGCTGACTTCGCGGCCAGCACCGCGCGGACGTCATACAGTTTCCGGCCATCGAAAACCGGGCTGCGTACTTCCGGCGTTCGGCTCCAATCCACGCTGCGCAAATACTCCAGCATGCCCAAAGGATCGCGCGTGCCCGGCAACACCCGAACCCCGCTGGTACCCGGCGGCGGAGCCTCACTGGACGCCAGCATGCGTTCCACGTTATCGACGGTCTGACCGCGTTCGTTCAGGTGCATTTCATATTGCACGCTGGTCATTGTGCCCGCGTCGCTGTACGAATCAAAGCGGTCGTCCACTTGAAATACCATGCGATACGGGTTTTCGGTGTGGGCAAACGCTTGTAAGTGCCACTCGCCTTTTCCTGGCTTGCCGCTTTTTCCAGCCGCGACGATCTTTAGATTGGCAATGGTGCTGTTCAGCTTCGCTACATTCGCGTCGTACTCCAAGGTTTCGCCCTCCCGTAACAGAAATCCGGGCGGCGCCGCCAGACTCTCCTTTTTTCCCGGCGGGGTGGCCGGCGGTGGCGGTTGAGGAGTGCTCGGCGTGCTGGAAGGGCTGGCTGAGCCGATGATGGGTCCGCTGTTTGGATTCTTATTCGGCGGAAAATGGCGGCCCAACCTTGAAAAAATGTAAAATCCCGACACACCCAGAAACATACACACCGCTACTGCCGCCAGCAGTTTCTTCGTGCTCATGATCTTTCTGCAACCCGCGGCACAATCAGCGTCTGTGTGCCGCTGATCCCATCGTACAATAAGACGGATTGGTTCACAGGAGGTTGAGGCAATGCGCTACCTGGTGACCGGAGGCGCCGGCTTCATCGGCTCCAACACCGTAGATGAACTGGTGAAACGGGGTCACAGCGTGGTTGTCCTGGATGATTTATCTTCCGGCAAAGAAGACAACCTGGCCGACGTTCGCAGCAAAATCACCTTCGTTAAAGGTTCCATCACCGACCTGGAAGTGGTGCAGAAGGCCATACATCAGGCCGAGTATGTCATACATCTGGCCGCCCGCACCTCGGTGCCGCGCTCCGTTAAGGATCCTCTCGAGACCAATCGCATCAACGTGGAAGGCACCCTCAACGTCTTATTGGCCGCTCGCGACAATAAAGTCAAACGCGTGGTCTTCGCGGCCTCCTCCTCGGCCTATGGCGAGACCCCCACTTTGCCGAAAACCGAAAGCATGCAGCCTCATCCCATTTCGCCTTACGGCGTTAGCAAGTATGTCGGCGAGCTTTATGCCCAAACGTTTGGTTACTGCTATGGCTTAGAAACCGTTTCGCTGCGTTACTTCAACATTTTTGGCCCTCGGCAGGACCCCGATTCCCCCTATTCCGGAGTGCTGTCGCGATTCGCCACCGCGTTCCTGGAGGAACAGCAGCCCGTCGTCTTTGGCGACGGAGAACAAACCCGCGATTTCACGTACGTCGAAAATGCGGTGCAGGGCAACCTATTGGCTTGCGAGGCGCCCAGCGCCGCCGGAGCCGTATTCAACATCGGCACCGGTGCTCGGGTTTCTCTGAACCACACTTTGGACTGCTTGCGGCGGATCTCCGGCAAGAAACTCCCGGCCAAGTATGAGCCGTCCCGCGAAGGCGACATCCGGGATTCCCAGGCGGATATCGGCAAAGCCCGGGAAATTCTTGGTTACGACCCGGCCGTCATGTTCGAAGAAGGCCTGGAGCGCACCCTGGCCTGGTATCAGCTGCATCACGTCAAAAAAGTGCAGTAACAAGTCAGCCCGCCATCCACTTTGCGCATCTATTGCTTCGAAGAAGGGTTTGTGTGTCTGCTACAAAACCTGCTTCTCGCATGCTAGGCTAAACCATTGTTCCTCGAGCGCACCGGTCAGTGAAAACAATTCTATCCATCCCTAAGCTTGCCCAACATCTATGGCTGATCGTGGCGGTCCTCTTTTCAACACTCTTCGGGTCGTTCCTTACCGCGCAACAACCTCCCGCCCCGGGCCAAAAGGGCGGCATTGCCGAGATTACCGCCAGTGGCCCTCAGCGCAAGCAGGGTGACCTGTACATCGCCGACAAAGACGTGGACATCCATTATCGGGGGATGCGCTTACAAGCCGATCACGTGGAATACAACCAGGATACCTCGGAAGCCATTGCCCGCGGCCACGTGATCTACGATTACCAGAACGAGCATTTGGAAGCTGATCAGGCGCAGATGAACGTAGCCTCGAATAAAGGCACGTTTCAAAACGTGCGCGGCTCAATTCGCGTGGACCGCAAACCAAATCCATTGCTGCTGTTGTCTCAGAATCCGCTTTTTTTCGAAGCGGTTCAGGTCGACCGCATCTCCCAGGATGTGTATGTGGTGCACCACGGCTGGTTCACCGTGTGTAATCACGAACGTCCCACTTGGCAGTTCTATGCTCCCGAGGCCAAGGTCACCCTGGACAAATCCGTGGCGCTCGTGAACGCGAATTTCCGTATCTATCGAATACCGCTGCTTTGGCTGCCCTACGCCACCGCCCCGGCTGGCGAACATATCCGTCAATCGGGTTTCATGCTCCCGATCCTGGGAAACAGCAACACCAAGGGCTTTACCTTCGGGGATGCTTTCTATTGGGCGCCGAGGACTTGGATGGACGCCAATCTCGGCTTTGAATACTTTGCCAAGCGCGGCCCGGCGGAGCGCGAATCGTTTCGTGCGCGTCCCTTCGAGAATACTTCGATCGAATACCGCCTGTACGCGGTTCAGGACCGCGGCATACCCGGTCCGGGGGGAATCATCCAAAAACAGGGCGGCAACACCCAGCAGATCGAAGTGGCCTCGCTGTGGAACCACGGCTGGCGCTTCGTTACCGATTACAACGAACTATCTTCGCTTACCTTCCAGCTCGCTTTTGCCGGCACTTACAACGAAGCCATCAATTCGGAAATTCGCAGCTCGGTGTTCCTGACCAACAATTTCAGAGGCTTCAGCTTCAACGTCGACGCCCTAAACGATCACGGGTTCCTTCAGCTGACTCCAGCCAACAGCGTGATCCTGCGCAGCGCTCCGGAAATCAGCTTCTCTTCCGTGGAACAAGCGCCGTGGCGCGACCTGCCTGTGTATTTTTCATTTTCCACTTTCGCCGGAGCGGTGCGCCGTTCCGACGAATTCATCGACACCACCGATTTCGTTCCGCGCACGGAATTCGCCCCCAGCGTCACCATTCCCGTTCATCTGAGCAGTTGGCTCGGGCTGACCACTTCGGCCACCTTCCGCACCACGTACTACGGTGATTCCCTGGATGCCGCGGGAAATGTGGTCACGCAGTCGATCACCCGCAACACCGGGGAGTTTCAAGTGGACTTGCGCCCACCAACCCTGGAGCGTTTCTTTGAGGCTCCCAAGTCACGCCGGCGGTACAAGCACAGCATCGAGCCGGTAATCACTTACAACTACGTGAACGGGGTGAACGATTATCAGCGATTCATTCGCTTCGACAGCGATGCCACCCTCACGGACACCAATCAGATCCAATATGGGGTCACCCAGCATCTTTTTGTCAAAGATGGCGACGAACAACCCGTGGACTTCTTGTCTTGGCGTTTAGTGCAGGACCACTATTTCGATCCCACCTTCGGCGGGGCGCTGGTCTCCGGCCAGCGCAACGTCTTTCAAGCACTCGACCAGATCACCCCTTTCGCTTTTGCCTCCACTCCCCGCAATTGGTCGCCGATTGTCAGCGATTTGCAACTTACCCCTGGTGGCCGCTACGATGCCGAATCCATCATCGAGTACGACCCGCAACTGAAGAAGATTTCCACCATCGGCACGCTGCTCAAGGTCAAGCCTTACAGTCAGTTCTACGCCACCGTAGCCGATTTCCGGCTGCAAGGCGATCCCGTTGTGCAGCCTCCTTCGCACCAGATTCGCGGCGTGGTCGGCTACGGCGATCTGGCGCGCAAGGGCTTTAACGTTTCCGCGGGAATCAGCTACGACATTCTGACCGACACGCTGTTGAACCAATTTGTCCAGGTGAGCTACAACGGCGGCTGTTGCGGCTTGTCAGTCGAGTACGGGCGTTTTAATCTGGCCACGGTGCGCTCCGAAAATCAGTTCCGCGCCGGGTTGATCCTCGCCAATATCGGCACCTTTGGTAACTTGCGCCGCCAGGAGCGGATTTTCTGAGCAGCAGCGACGCCCAACTCGCGTTCTGTTCCATCACCGAAATCGGATGGCTATTTCGCCGCCGCAAATTGTCCCCTTTAGAATTGACCCGCTTTCTCCTGGATCGGATTCGCGGGCTCAATCCATCAATCAATGCGTACATTACGGTTTCCGAAGAGTTGGCCATTCAAGCCGCCAAGCAAGCGGAACGGGAACTTTGTATTCGCGGCCAGGCCAAGAGCCGGCAGGACCGCGGACCGCTTCACGGCATCCCCATCTCGCTGAAAGACAATATCTACACGAAAGGCATTCGAACCACCGCGGGATCGAAAGTCTTGGAGCACTTTGTGCCACGGCGCGATGCGCCGCTGGTCACCGCACTGCAAAGAGCCGGCGCCGTCATTCTTGGCAAAACCAATATGCATGAGTTTGCCTACGGCGCGACCACCGAAAATCCCCATTTCGGAACCACGCGCAATCCCTGGGACACTCAGCGTATAGCCGGCGGCTCCAGCGGCGGATCGGCAGCCGCTTTGGCGGCCGGGCTGTGTTACGGCAGCATCGGCACCGACACCGGTGGATCCATTCGCATCCCCGCATCGTGCTGCGGCGTTGTCGGCTTAAAACCGGGAACCGGCCGCGTCACCGCGGAAGACGTCGTGGCCCTGGCTCCTACGCTGGACGTTGTTGGACCACTGGCCCGCGGCGTTCAGGATGCTGCTCTGCTGCTACAGGTAATAACTGCAACGCCTCCAAGGTGGCGGGCACCCGGCGGACACGATGCCTTGGCAGCAAGGCTTTCAACCTCGCAACGCCGCAAGGTCTGC
>Ga0187782_10001614_pt1 | contig 16530 bp, 10 predicted proteins | sample 0715_SJ02_MP15_2_FD_132454 | JGI IMG/M metagenome (GOLD analysis project Ga0187782, IMG submission 132454) | Tropical peat soil microbial communities from peatlands in Department of Meta, Colombia - 0715_SJ02_MP15_20_MG | ecosystem: Environmental > Terrestrial > Soil > Wetlands > Peat | place...
CGCTTCAACTTCCGCGGCGCCGGCCACAGCCACGGAGCTCATGACGAAGGCCGCGGCGAAGCCGACGACGTGCGCGCGGCGCTCGGCTGGCTCGACCGCGAGTTCCACCTGCCCATCGTGTTTGCCGGTTTTTCGTTTGGAGCGTCGGTGGGATTGTACGCATGCTGTCCCGACGCGCGAGTTGTGGCCCTGATCTCGCTGGGTACGCCCGTCACGTTCGACGGCCGGGTTCACCGTTTGCGTTTCCTCGAGAGTTGCGCCAAGCCCAAGTTGTTCATCAGCGGCACGCACGATGAATTCGGGCCGCCAAACGTGCTGGAGGGAGTGGTCGCGCGGGCTGCCGAGCCCAAGCGGCTCGTGCGCATCGAAGGCGACCACTATCTCGGCGGACACCTCGACGAGATGCGCAGGGTGATCGAAGATTGGGTGAGGAAAACGCTCGCGGCCCTGTAGAGACGTAGCTTGCTACGTCTCCACCCTTCTTATGCCGCGCTAACAGAGACGTAGCGAGCTACGTCTCTACATTCGCGTCTATAATCCACGCCATGTCCGCCCAATCCAGCGCCAGCCCAGCTTCGATGTCCGCCATGCGCTCGACCGCCCGCGAAATCTTTCTCCATGCGCTTGCCGAATCCAGCATCGAAAAAGCCTTTGAGCGCCATGTCGAATACGGCCGGGGCGTATTGCGCATCGGCGAGGACCTCCACGATCTGGCGAACTATAACCGCGTGCGGGTGGTCTCGCTGGGCAAGGCAGCACACGCCATGGCGGCGGCACTGGCCGCCAAAGTGGGCTCTGGCCTTGAGGGGATCGTGGCCTGCGTCGCCGACCCGCCGTCGCAGGTGCCGGGCTTTCGCTACTTTCGCGGTGGACATCCCACGCCCAACGCGGAATCGGTGCGCGCCGGCGAAGCGATCCTGCGCATGCTCGACACGCTAGATGAGCGTTCGCTGGCGCTGCACATGATCAGCGGAGGCGGTTCGGCCATCGTCGAGAAGCCGATCACCGACACCATTTCGCTTGACGACCTCATCGCCACCTACCGCGAGCTGGTGCTTTCGGGAGCTCCTATCGCAGAGATCAATGCCGTTCGCAAGCACCTTTCGGCCACCAAGGGCGGACGGCTGGCGCGCGCGGCGGCGCCGGCGCAGCAGGTCTCGATCCTTATCTCCGATGTGCCGGACAATGCGCCCGACTCGCTGGCCTCCGGGCCGACGATGGCTGATTCGACGACGGTCGAGAATTGCTACGCAATCATTAAGAGGTATGGCCTGCTGGAAAAATTCCCGCGTTCGGTGCGCGAGTTGATCGAGCACCACGCGCTGGAAGAAACGCCGAAGAAAGGCGATCCTGCCTTCGCGCGCTCGCGCTGGTGGATGATTCTTTCCAACGAAACCGCGGTTAAAGCAGCAGCCGCGCAGGGGCAGGCCGCAGGGTTCACGGTCGAAGTTGAGAACCGCTGCGATGACTGGGACTACCGCCGCGCGGCCGACTACCTGCTGGATCGCTTGCGGGGATTGCGTCAGAAGTCACAGCGCGTGTGCCTGGTTTCCGGCGGAGAAATCACCGTTCGCGTAGAAGGAAAGAGCGGGCAGGGCGGACGCAACCAGCAATTAGCCCTTTACCTCGCGCCCAAAATCACGGGCGAGAACATCTGTGTGCTCAGCGCCGGAACCGACGGCATCGATGGCCACAGTCCGGCCGCCGGGAGCGTGGCCGACGGCAGCACTATGGAGCGCGCGCGTGCGGCGGGACTCGATCCCGCAGCGGCGCTCAACGGCTTCGACGCTTATCCTCTATTCAAGGCGCTGGGCGATGCCATTGAGACCGGGCCCACGGGAACGAATGTAAGGGACGTGCGACTCCTGATGGCGTGGTGAGGGGATTGCCATGTTGCCCGAGTCGCTGTAATCCGACACCGAGCTTTCGCCGAACTGTCATTCTTCCGCCGACCAAAGGGAGGCGGGAGAATTTGACGATACTGACAACGCCACCGGCATCGGTGCCGACCGGCATTTCCGTCAAATCCTCCGCTCGGCTTCGCCGCGCGAAGGATGGCAGTCTCGGTTGGAGGACAAGTCTACGGAACAGTGCCAGCCCCGCCCATCAGAAAAACGCGGTCACGCCTTCCCGCAGCACCCGCACGCGGTCCTGGATTCCCGCCCGTTTGGCTTCCTTCGCCAGCAACTTCAGCGGTTCGTCGATGGGCTCGTGGGACAGGCGGAAGCTGCCATAGTGCATAGGCACCATCCAGCGGGCGCCGAGTTCAACGAAGGCGCGTACGGCGTCCTCCGGGCTGGTGTGGTTGGCGCGGAAGGCCGGGGGGTTGTAGGCGCCGATGGGCAGGAGCGCCAGTTTGGGATGCAGGCGGCGTCCGATCTGGCCGAAGCCGTCGAAATAGGCGGTATCGCCGGCGTGATAAAGGGAATCTTGCGGCGAGCGAATTACATAGCCGCCGTAGGCGCGGTGACTGTCCTTGATAATGCGCGCGCCCCAGTGCCGCGCGGGTACGTGGGTAATGTTCAGGCCGTCGAAGTCGCAGGACTCCCACCAGCCGAGCTCGATGATTTCGCGGAAGCCCAAGTCATCGACCAGGTCGGTGACGTTGCGCGGCAAAATGATGCTGGGCGCCCGTCCCGATAGCCGCTCGGTGTGCGCCGCGACGGCGCGCAGCGACGGACGGTGCAGATGGTCGAAGTGCGCGTGCGTCACCAGCACCAGGTCGATGGGCGGCAGGTCTTCGATGCGCAGGCCGGGGCGGCGCAGCCGCTTCAAAACGAACAGCCATTGTGCGAAGTTGGGGTCCAGCAGAACGGTCTTGCCGCCGGTCTGAAGAAAAAAGCTGGAATGTCCGATGAAGGTCAGCGCCAACTCGCCGTTGCGCGTGAGGACCGGAGTCCGCGTCTCGCCCGTGCGCGGGGTAATTGCCGAGTGACGGATAAGGCGGGTAAAGCTACCGGCTCGTTTCCTGAGGGTCCTGCTTAAGACGACCATGGGAGAAATCTATATCGTTAGACGCCTGAACGAACCTCCAGGATGCAGGTCCGTCTCTCCCCGCGCCCGAATTATCATACTGCCTTTCCGAGCCATCCAGAAACCAAATCGCGCTCTGGCCGCGTCCTGATTTGGCAAATCAGGGACACTGCCCGCGTTCCCCATCACGGCGGAATGCCGCACGGCAAGATTTTCTGTCGGCTTTCTTGACCGCAGACGGATCTGGCTTTCTAATGGACTTTTGCGGTTACGAGCGGAGGAGAGACCATGCGCGTTGCATTCCTGGGCTTGGGAATCATGGGCCGGCCGATGGCCGCCAACCTGGTCAAAGCTGGCCACGAAGTCTCCGCCTGGAATCGTTCGGCGGGTAAGGAAGTCCCGGGAGCGCGCTCAGCGGCCACTCCGCGTGAAGCGGCGGAGGGCGCGGAAGTGGTTTGGATCTGCGTTTCCGATACTGCTGCTGTCGAGCAAGTCCTGTTCGGTGAGAATGGCATAGAAGACGCTCTTAAGCCGGGGATGGTCGTCGTTGACTCGAGCACGATTTCTCCTGCGGCGACCCGCGATTTTGCCCTCCGCGTGGGCGGCCACGGAGCGGAGTACGTAGACGCGCCGGTCACCGGATCGAAGGCCGGCGCGGAAGCCGGACAGTTGATCTTCATGGCTGGCGGCAGCGAGGCGGCCCTTGAGAAGCTGAAGCCGCTGTGGAGCGCTATGGGCAAGAACCTGTTCCACATGGGCGAGGTCGGCCTGGGCCAGGCCAGCAAGCTGGGCATGAACCTGATGATCGCCCTTACCTATGAAGGCTTCGCCGAGGCCCTGGCGCTTACCGGCAAACTCGGCGTCAAACCGGATGCGCTGATGCCCCTGATTCAGGCTTCGATGGTGCGCTCCGGCGTCATTGACTACAAGGCGCCATTCGTGCTGCGCCGCGACTTCTCGCCCAATTTTCCCTTGCGTCTCATGTACAAGGACATCCAGCTCATGCTCGATGCCGCCAAGGAGCAAAGAGTCAAGCTGCCTGGTCTCGAGACCGTCGCGGAAATCTACGATATCGCCGTCGAGGAAGGCCAGGATCATCTCGACTACGCGGCCACTCTCACTTTATTGGAGAAGTGGGCGGGCGTCGAAGTCAAGGGGACAGCGGCGTAGCTCTTATAGCCGCGGCGCGGACGCTCCCGCCGCCAGTTCCCGGATAGTGTCAAAGAGGTTCGAACCGCCGCGGCCCTCCGGTGAGAAGCACTCCAGCGCGATGGTGGCGGAAAAGTGCGGTGAGGTGCGCCGGAAGCCGACGCTGAGCACTTCGCGCTCGCGGCAGCTCAACAGGGCATTCATCATGTTGGCCACTTCCCGCTGCCAGGTCCGGCTCGAGGTCAGGATGAGCGGCGTGACCTGCTCAAACTCCCAGCCTTCTCGGCTCGGCGAAGCGCGCTTGCTGCTGCGCGCCGACCAGCGGTGTTGCTGGACCTGAAGGTTGAAACCGGGCGCGCTGTCAAAGTCCGCTTCAAACGTGATGGTGGCCGGCTCGCGACGCCACCACTGCCGCAGCCACCGCAAAGGGTTCTCGCGCGGGACCAGGCGCACCACCAAGGCGGGATGCCTGAACAAACTGGTGCCCAGGCGCAAGACCACCTGAAACAGGGAAGCCGAACGCCAGTGGACGGCTACCACTTCTCCCTTGCCGGCAAGCGCCGCCCGAATCCCATCCACGACGTGAGCGGCCTGGCGACGATTGGCGCGCCGAAGCAACAGGTACCACACGACGATCGCGGCAGCCGCGGCCACGACCCCAATGACCATCTTCCCCCACATGGCGTTTCATAGGATGCCACAGGTGGGAAGCCAGATGTTCAGATTTTGCGATCAACTCGGCGGCGGCTCCAGCACGTAGGCGCGCGCCGGATTGCCCGGCTTTACATCGTTCTTCTGGAAACACTCCTTAATGCGGCGGCGCAGTTCCCGGGTGACGGGATATTGCCGGCCGGGACGGGTCTTGACCAGCATGAGATAGTCCACCTCTTCTCCGGCGACGCGCTCGATGCCCGGCACCTCGGGATCGGCAACGAAGAAGTCGGAGTAAGCCGGATCGGTGCGCAATTCCTTACCGACCTGTTTCAGCAGGTCAATGACGCGATCGCTGTTTTCCCGGTAATCCACCGAGATGTGCAGCGCAAACTGCGCCCAGTCGCGGGTCAGGTTACTGACAATCTTGATCTCGCTGTTGGGAACAATGTGGATCGCGCCCGTGTCGTCCCGCAAAGTGGTGCGGCGCAGGGTCATGGATTCCACCGTGCCGGCAACTCCGCCCAGGCGCACCACGTCGCCGACGTCGTACTGGTTCTCCATCAGGATGAAGAAGCCGTTGATGACGTCGTGCACCAGAGTCTGGGCGCCAAACCCGATGGCCAGTCCGGCCACGCCGGCGCTCGCCAGCAGCGGGCCCATGTTCACGCCCAGCAGAGGCAGAATCTCCATGGCAGCGATGAAGACAATGACCGCAAGGCCCACGCTGTTGAGGACGCTGGCGAGAGTACGCAGTTGCTGCGCGCGCAGAGCGGTGGGCAGCGTCTCCCTGCGGCTAAGCCGCGCCAGCCTGCTGGTGGCGAGCCTGAGCAGGCGCGCCAGGATAATGGCCACTGCCAGGACCAGTACGATCTTCGGAACGTCCTTGCGAACGAAGGTTTCCCAGTCGGTCGCCCAGTCCTCCCACACGTGGCGCAGGCGGGAGAACTGAAGCACAGCGGATGCCAAGGAAATTGGAAGCACGGCTGATCTCAAGCGCAGGGCGCGATTATAGCAGCCAGCGGACGGTTGTCCGGGCGCGGGCCGCGGCTATAATTCCGCCAGCATCTCTTCGAGGTTTTCCGGTATGCGTGCCATAACTGCCGCCTTCTTCCTTTCTGTCCTGATGATGATGGCGCCCGCCTGGGCGCAGGATGCCCCTGCTGGAGTGGCTGCGGCGCAGGGCCACTCGTCCGCGGTACCGGCGCCGACCCAGGCGGAAATCGACATGCAGAAGCGCATGGCCGCTCAACGGAACCAGGAGCGCTTCACCAAGATCAAGAAGGATACCGACCGGCTCCTCGAACTGGCCACGCAACTGAAGAAATCCGTCGACGAGGCCAGCGACCAGACGCTCTCGGTCGATGTAATCCGCAAGGCCGACCAGATCGAGAAACTGGCCAAGCAGGTGCGGCAGAAGATGGTGGGAGATTAGCCGCGCCTGCCGGACGAATCACCCCGCTGACTTTTCAGCCGGGTCGGCGCCTTCACGCAGGCGCCTCTGCTCCACCGCCGCGTAATAATCCTCGCGGCTGCGGATGCGCGGCGGAAGCTGGTTCGGATCGCCGTCCTCACCCTCGGCCAGCATGCCCAGCAGCATCTCCGCCAGGCTGGGCTCGCCGCCGTTCTTGCTTGCGGCCAGCTTCCGTTTGTCAGCGCTCGCAGGCTTGCGCTGCGGGCGTTCGGCCTGGACACCCTCTCGCCGCGCACGCTCGGCGTTCAAATTCTTGAGGTTCATGCAGGCGATCTGCAGCGAATAGAGAAGCGAGTTGGCGCGCGCGAATTCGAAGCCCTCCATCAGCAGCAAACGCTGTACCCTCGCCAGGGCGAGTTGCAGGCTGGCAGCGTCTTCCGGGAAGGGCAGCCAGCGCTCGTCGTAGGTGGCCTCGTCCTGGGCGCGGTGGTGGAAATAACAAAGCGTCTGCCCGCGCAGCGCGGGCGCGGCGCAGGGCTGGCCATCGAGGCGGAGGTGCTGGCAGCGCGGCGCCTGTTGCGCCGCGTATGTCCGCGGGTGATCGGCTGGTTGTACTGGGTCCACGCTTGGTGCTGGGTCCATGTTTGCCTTTCTTGCGATGCTTGCTTTTTTTCGCAGGTGCTGTATCGGGTGCATATACCCCCCTCCCCCTTCGCCGGCCTGTGCAGAATCAACAACTTAGCCACGGTTGACCGTGGCGAACCGTCGAAACAAAGGACTTACACGCAAAAACCGTCGAAATAAGGACTTAGGGCTGGCGGAGGGCATATATATCTAAAAGATAATCTACTTATAATATAAATATCAGAAGTTGCGAAATTTGTCAAGATAAATTTTCAGAGATTCGCGCAAGAACCGCGCCGGGCAAGGCGTTTGAGGGTGTGGACGATGCGAACTGCTTAGGCCGGGCCGCCCACCCTGGGTGCGCCCGGGATGGAGCCCAATTGACCATGCTCCTCAGCGGGGTTACGCTCTCGCTATGACGGCTGAAGAGCAGCACGTAAGCGGTGACCCAGCAAAGACGCTGGAAGGCGTAACCGCGTTTTACACGGCATACCGCACCGATGCGGTCCGATGCGCCGTGTACCTCGCCTGGTGCCCCACATCTGCCCGCCCTTGGCAGATGTGGGTTTGTCTTCACCCCGCGCATCGCAGGCAGGCGAGCACCCGCATCTGCTAACGGCAGAAGATGTGGGGCACCGTCACGACCAGCCCGTAGGGCGGCAGCTGGGTTAGCCCAGCGCGTAAGCGCTGGGTAGGGGTGGAAAAAGGGCCTCAAGCCCGGAGGGCGGCACAGGGATGTCGCCCCTGGAAGGGGCTCTGGTTCATTTGATCCCTTGCCCAGCGCTCACGCGCTGGGCTCGAACAAATGTCGCCGCTTCGCGGCTTGCATTAACCCGGTTTGGTGCCCCGCATCTGCCCGCCCTTGGCAGATGTGGGTTTGTCGTCGCTCCGATCCGATCAGCCGTCCCCGACGGGACTGGCGCTGGGCCCTTCATATTCCCGGCACTGCGTGCCGGGCTACACTCAATCGCCCCTGCGGGGCTGTGGCTAATGCCTGTTCGGACCGCCCCTTTTCGGCTTCTCTCAGCGCACCGGACGGGACTGGCACTGGGGCGCGTCCATCGAGCGCCGCCAGAGCCTGCCCTGAGCGAAGCCGAAGGGCGCGAATGAATGTAGCCCCCAATCGCCCCTGCGGGGCTGTGGCTAATACCTGCTCGGACCGCCCCTTTTCGGCTTCTCTCAGCGCACCGGACGGGACTGGCACTGGGGCGCGTCCATCGAGCGCCGACAGGCGCGACTGAATGTAGCCCGGCACGGAGTGCCGGGTGAGGATGGTTCATCGAGGACCAGTCCCGGCAGGGACGGCTGAAGTAGAATCCGCGCACAAGCCTGGTGCCGCCCCCTCCGGGGCTCAGGTTAATTTTCTCTACGCTTTCCCAGGGCTTCCGCCCTGGGCTAATTTATTTCGGCCCTCCGGGCCTCGCATTGTCGCCACCTGCGCAATCGCTGTGGGACCCGAGCACACCCACCTGGTGCCCGGTCTTGGCACCCAGCACTACACAAACAGCGGCGCCATCACCAGGGTGATGGTGGAAAGCAGCTTGATGAGCACGTGCAGGGATGGGCCAGCGGTGTCCTTGAAGGGATCGCCGACAGTGTCGCCGACTACGGCTGCCTTGTGTGCGTCGGAGCGCTTGCCACCATACTGGCCGGTCTCGATGAACTTCTTGGCGTTGTCCCAGGCGCCGCCGCCGTTGTTCATCATGGTGGCCAGCAGGATGCCGGCGATGGTGGCTACCATCAGGAACGCCGCAACCGATTCCGCGCCGATCAGGTTGATGGGCTGTCCATTAATCATGGGCACGCCACCCGCGACGTGGAAGCCGGTGAAGTAGCGGAAGATCACTCCTACCGCAATAGGCAGGCCTACGGCCAGGATGCCGGGCACGACCATCTGCTTGAGCGCGGCGGTGGTGACGATGTCCACACAGGAGCCATAGTTGGGCTTCGCCGTCCCCTGCATGATGCCGGGATTCTCGCGGAATTGACGCCGTACTTCCTCGATGATGTACTGCGCCGCCTTGCCCACGGCGCGGATGGCCAGCGAGGAGAACAGGTAGACAAGCATCGCCCCCAGCATCGCGCCCACGAACACCGGCACGTTGGCCAGGTTCACGCTGTCGAAGCTGAAGTTGAAGCCACTGGCGCTTGCGCCAAGGCGTCCGACCACGATCTCCTTAACCTCGTCGAGGTAGGCGGAGAAGAGCAGGAAGGCGGCCAGAGCGGCGCTGCCGATGGCGTATCCCTTGGTCAGGGCCTTGGTGGTGTTGCCCACGGCGTCGAGGCGGTCGGTCTTGACGCGGATCGCCTCCGGCTGGTTCGACATTTCGATGATGCCGCCGGCGTTGTCGGTGATGGGACCGAAGGTATCCATCGCCAGGATGTAGGCGGCGGTGGAGAGCATGCCCATGGTGGCGATGGCGGTGCCGTAAATGCCCTTGGCATAATCGCTGATCTCAACGACGCTCGTGCCGGCGAACGCCTTCAGCCCGAACCAGTAGGAGAGCATCAGGGCGGCGCCGATCACCAGGACGGGCAGCGCCGGGGTCTCCAGTCCCACCGACAGGCCGGCGATGATGTTGGTCGCCGGGCCGGTGAGTGAGGCCTTGGCGATCGAGGCCACCGGGCGGAAACGGTACTCGGTGTAGTACTGGGTGATGTAGACGAACAGGAAGGCGGTGAGGATGCCCACGACGCCTGAGCCCAGGAACCACCAGTTGTCCTTCAGCAGGTAGTGGACGGCGACGGCGAAGCCGGCGATGGCCAGCACCGTGGTCACGTAATAGCCGCGGTTGAGGGCCTGCATCGGGTCTTCCTTCTCGTCGGTGCGCACGATGAGCACGCCTACCGTGGAAGCGATGAGACCGAAAGCGCGGGCCACCAGCGGGAACAGGATGCCCTTCAGCCCGAAGTGCGGATAGAGCGCTGCGCCCAGGATCATGGCGCCCACGTTCTCGGCGGCGGTAGACTCGAACAGGTCGGCGCCGCGGCCGGCGCAGTCGCCCACGTTGTCGCCAACGAGATCGGCGATCACGGCGGGGTTGCGGGGATCGTCTTCGGGAATGCCCGCTTCAACTTTGCCCACCAGGTCGGCGCCGACGTCGGCAGCTTTGGTGTAAATGCCGCCGCCTAGCTGCGCGAACAGCGCCACGAACGACGCGCCGAAGCCAAAGCCCACCACCTGGTAGGGAACCTCGCGCGGAGTGACCAGCCCTCCGAAGAAGAAGAACAGCAGGCCGACGCCCAGCAGCGACATGGCCACCACCACCAGCCCGGTGACCGCGCCGCCGCGCAACGCAATACGCAAAGCATTGTTGATGCTGGTGCGGGCGGCGCTGGCGGTGCGGATGTTGGCGCGAATCGAGACGTACATCCCGGTGAAGCCCGCGAAACCGGAGCAGGCGGCGCCGATCAGGAAGGCGATCACCGTCTTGGTGGCGAGCGGCGCGTTGCGCGGTGAAACCTTGTATCCGATAAAGATCAGCACGGCCAGCACCACGCTGAGGATGCCGATGGTCTTGTATTGCCGGCGGAGAAAGGCTTCCGCGCCTTCGCGGATGGCGTCGGAGATGGTGCGCATCTGCTCGGTACCGGTGTCCGAGCGCAGCACGTATTGCGCAAAATAAAAGACGGTCAGCAGCGCGAGCACGCTAATGCCCAAGGCCAACCACAGAAATCCCGCCCCTTCATTCAAGGGCTCGACTTGCCACAGTATTGCCGCAGAGAGCCACATAAGCATTAGACCTCCGGAGGTTCGAGACCTCACGAAAATGGGAGCAAATAGGATTATTCCGAGACGCGCTTCCACGCCAAGAAAGGATTGAGGTTTGGCCGCGCCGGGTTCGCCCGCCAACCAGATTGCGGGGAACCGCGATTTATAACATAAGGAGCGGGGGATTGGTCAAACGGAGTTTGGAGCAAAAAGGGTGGGTCGCCGTAGGCGACCCACCTTGCATTACCGCCCCGAGCCTAGTGAGACACCTTGTCTACGACTGCGTCGATGAATCTCTTGCCATTCGGCGTACCCAGGCCGGTAACGTTATCCCAGCCCGGACCGGTGGACAACGACGAGTCCGTCCCGAAGGTAAACACATCCCAGCGAGTAGATGTCGGGCTTTGGTACAACGCGCTCACGAAGAACCTGGTGCCGTCCAAGGGTTGCGCCAAAGCGTCCGCACTTTCGAAGGTTGGAGGATTCGGGGGATTCAGAATGACCCCCGACACGTTGAATAGAGTATCCCGCGCCGTAACGTTCACATCCTTGATCGCATCATCACGCAGCCTGTACAGGATGGGCGCCGCCTGCCCGATTGGTCCTCCTCCGGCCGCCTGGTTCGCAATCGACCACAACGCGGAGAACATCGGGCACGAGAGGCTGGTCCCGCCGAATACTTCCACATACACCGGGTCACCAGGAACACTATCGGGCGTGACGATGATCTCGACCCCGGTTTGGGGGTCGGCATCCATGGAGATATCCGGCAGTTGGCGGAAATGACCATGCAAGTGCCTTTGGAATCTGGGCTTGGCATAGACCGCGCTGGCACCTCCACCGGCTCCCTCCTGGAAGCCAAAGAACAGAGGAGGAACAGTTGGCGGGTTGGGGGTGGGGTTGGCTATGCGGACAAAGTTGAGGCCCCATCCGGTCTGCAACTTGATGTTGTCATTGGAATCCAGGAAGGTGCTGGTCCCCCCGACCGCGGTAACGAAGGGCGAATCGGCATTCGCGTTGACGGATACCGAGTTGATCCCAAAGTCGGCGTTGTCCAGAGCAAGATTGTCGCCGGAGTCTCCCGTCGAGACCTGGTGGGAAATGCCCAGGGCCGCGGCGATCTCGGAGATGCCGTTCTCCACCACCAGTTCCGAGGGCAGGAACTCGACCAGCGCGATCTCCGAAATCCCGAAGCTGTTGGAGAGCACGTTGCCAAAGCCATTCTCGATCGCATAGAGGTTGGCAATATCGAGGTTGGTAAACGAGTTATCCGCCCCCAGAATCAGGGCAATGTTGGCGCCTGGCGCAATTGAGTGTGCCCATTCCACGTCGAGCGTAGTTTCGTACTGCCAGTTCCCGGCTATACAACCGTTCGTGGCGGTACAGGTAGCGGAGCCATTGGGAAGATAGATCTGGAAGTTCGCAGGCGTAAGCGCGGGCAGCCCGTTCAGCGCCGAGAACAGGTTGGCGTCATCGACGATCGTATTGGAGCCAAAGCCATCGACGATCATGATGGTCTGGCCGGTCCCATCCAGGCCATGCGCGTAGACGCGATTCAGCCCGTACGCCTGTTGCAGTTCCGCCGAATCGTAACCGCACGGGGCCAACGTTCCCAGCGCGGTGTTGGTGATGTCCGCGCCATAACGGTTGCCGAAATAGGTCGCGGTCGGGAAGGTCCCTCCCGTGGTGAAGGTAACCAGCTCCGGCCGTCGGAGGCAGTCGGCGCTGAAGAAAAGTCCATCGGGTCCGGCGGCGGAGAGCGGGACTCCCGGATAAGGCTGGCCGGTCTCCAGATCCCGGGCGGCGGCGACGAAGGATTGATATCCCAAATCGCTCAGTCCCTGCACCGTGGCCACCAGCGGGCTGGCAGCTCCCGTGACGGAAGCTTCGGAGGTGGTCATGCGATGGACAGCCCCGTTCACCATGACACGGTTGATCGTGGTGTTGAACGCCTTCTGTATGTCGCCAATTCGCCCCTGCGCCATGACGTAGTGGTTGTGTTTGTCTGTCGCGGTGACCGTTAAATTCTGGGCGGCGAGGAAATTGCGCACCGTCGCCGCATCATCGTTGGTCGGCGCGAATTGGGCTTTGTACTGCTGCAGCGTGAGGAAGCGATGATAGTTCGGTGAGGTTTCGTCGTACATCTGCTGGACCAATGTATCCAGCGTGGCTTTATTGTGCAGGTTCAGCCAAACCGTTACCGTAATCTGCTTGGCCTCGTCTTCCGGGCCCAGGACGGCCGCCTGCTTGGGAATAGCGGCGAATCCTGAACCCGCCGTCAGGACGAGCGCCAGGGAAACTGCGAAACTCATCTTGGTCAAACCTCTGCTGAGAGACATATCTGTGGCTCCTTATGCCCTGGTCTGTCGGGCATTGTGGGCAAGCATGGGACTGCTCTTCGTCAATGCAGGCTCGCCGCCTGTGGGGCGGCACAGGAGAGACCGTCATCCCGGCGATACTGGGACGAGCAAAAACAGCATGGCTAACTCCAGCGGCCGAACACGCTACCGGAACAATTCGGGGCCGGCGAAACTCAGCGATACCTTCCCGGGGGGAGTGGAGTACGCCGCAAACCGGAACCAATCCGGCGGACGTACCGCACAGGAGACAGACAGCTTTAAATGCCGGGCGCGAGTCTACGCCTGCGCCGCCATTTGTCAAGGTTTGATTTGTAACAATTTTGTCACGCTCCCCACCGGAAACCCGCGCCCAGTGCGGGTTCACGAAGAACGGGAAATCGCTCGCGGTGACCCGCGGCCATTCATGTGGCGAAGCTACCAAACACTGTGTGGAGAACCGCGATTTACAACATAAAGAGCGGGGGATTGGTCAATGATTGCTTTCGCTCTCGCGGGCCAGATCGGAACGCTCGGGGCTCGGGTCGGAACAAGAAGAAAGGCCCCGCGGACAAGCCCGCGGGGCCGAGACCGCTGCAAGACACTTTGCCTCAGTGATGATCCCGGTGCCGGCGAGTGGCGGCGTCAGCATTCACGAGGCCCGCGCCGGTGTACTGAACCACAAGAAACTAAAACTGACGGCGAAGTACCCTGGCGAAATTCGCCACATCCAGCGTGCCAAGACCGGCGGCAGGATTGTAGCCGTCGCTGCCGTGGTAGAACCAGTTGTCGCCATGTTTGATCGCGTGCAAGGGCGCGTCCCGTCCTCCGTAAGCCTTGCCGTTTTGCGCGAGATCGTAGAGCGGATAGTTCAGCAGACCGAGCCTGCTGTGCAAGTCTTCACCCAGCAGGGCCGAGACGCCATTCAGTTGCGGCGCGACAAAGCTGGTGCCACCGTAGAACGTGAGAACGCTAAAGACTCCGCTGGGTTCCGAGGTGTAGTAAATGACGTAACCGGTATCCGGGTCGGCGTTAAAGGAAATGTCCGGAACATTACGTCCGCGATAGTGGGCAGGGAGAGCATAGTACGAGCAGCACGGCGGGCCAGGAGATCCTAGCTCTGCCGCGATAGCCGAGCCGGCTTCCCAAATCTGGCCGGGCTGGCTGCGCTGAACGCCGGGCAGGCCAAACTGATAGAAGGGCTCCCGGAACATAATGCTCACTCCCCCGCCGCCTCCCACGGGAAAGATTCCGCAGGAGATGGGATCGTACGCAAGCGTCTTGCACAAACCGATGAGGTAGTCCCAGGCCCACACCCTCTCATGCTTGATGTTGATGTCGTAGTACGGTGGGGTGCACGCGGCATTGAGGCAATACTCTTGAAGGCCGGGCAGCGTCGTGCCACCCGCGGCAGTCATTGCCGTGTCATCCGCCGGATAACCCACGCTCAGGGGCTGGCTGCAGCTGGATGGCTGCGCGGACGAGTACGGGCCGAAGCAACCAAGAACCCAATTCACCGTGTAGGCGCCGCCGTCCCCCGCCGCCGCGAAAAACGTCTGTCCCTGAATCGCCGCGCGGACGAGAAGTTCGTGACCCGCTCGTGTAAAGCCCACAGTCTGCCCGGTAATCGGATCGGTCACGGGGCCGTTCTCGAGGTTGGCGAACCACTCCCAGTTAAGCCAACTGGTCGATAGCGTCTCCGCCGAATCGGCATCGACAGCCGCAGCAAAGGCGTCGACCCAGGCCTGGTAGGTATTGGGCGCCTGATAGACGATGATACTTGCTCCCGGAGCGATTCCGCCAGACTGCTCGACATCAAGCGCGGTCTCGATCGAGCCGGAGGCATCGCTGGGTGCGCCGGGCCCGCCATCAACGTTGACGATGGTGAGGCGGTTGGGATCGACCTTGAGCCCGAGCGCACTCCAGTAGGCAAAAGCATCGCTCGGCGTAAAGCTCGCCAATGTGACGATGCCGATCGTACGGCCCCTGCCCGACAAGCCGCGCTGATATAGGGGATCCACGTTGTAATAATCAGCAAAGTCGATCACGGTCCAGAATCCAGGTTCGTCGGGCGTGGTTGTCTGCGGCACCGAACTCGCGATTTTCAGTGTCGGGGGAACGGTCCGATTCGCAGGACTAAAGCTGGGTCGGGTATCGAGACCCACCACGGCCGCCACCGATGCGGAGATCCCAGAGGGAATCGTGGGCGGACTGAGCGGAGCATGATAGGTGTAGCCCGGGACGCTCCCGTACGCCGGCACTTCGTAGCTGTGCAGACTTACCGAGAAGGCGTTCTCCATCTGGGCCGGCAGACCGGTCACCTTGAGCGTGGTCGCGGTGGTGCGTTCAGCCGCCAGCCCATATTCGGCCAGACCCGCAACCACATTGGCGACGTCGGCATCACTGGGTGCAAAACGCGCCACGAATTGATCCGCGGTCAGAAACTGGTGATACTGCGGATCGCCAGGCGTGTGCAGCGACTTCAGCAGATTTTCCGCCCCGTTCACGTCGCGCAAGTGGAGGGCAATCGTGATCGCAATCGGCGTTGCGCCCGACTGCGCCTCGAGCGTCCCGAGGTCGACTGCCTCAGGCGTCGCTGCAGTAGGATAGGGCTTCGCGGTCTGGGCGATGGCACTGGGGAGCAATCCCAGTACCAGGAACAACATCAGAAATCTAATCTTCGGAATTCTCATGGCTCCCCTCCTTGATCGCTGATTTGCCGGGAACTGCTCCGACAGCAGTGGTGTTCGCATTTCTTCCGTTTTGGTTTCCTTCAGAACATCCCGATTTATCGGGCTGAGGATGCCGGGCGACGAATAAATTCATTACGTCCCCAAGTTTGGGGCTCCCGAATCTATAGAGCTGGACCATCTGCTCCACCGCGGCCGAGCGTGGCCGCCCGCGCCCACACCGAAGACGAGGCAGCGAGAAGCAAGGACGGTAGCGCGCCGCCAAACAGAACCTTGCGTAGGTGAGAGACACGCTCAGTCAACTCTCTTTTGGAGTTCCGAAAATGCCTATGAGGAACCGGGGCCGAAGGGACGTACTGGGTATAGCCTTGGCTGCGCGACAAAGATGGCAGATCCCACCGCCTCGCCGCGACCGCCGATGGCGACACCACCGCGAACTCACCGACGCTGTCCCGGGGGGAGTGGAGTACGCCGCAAACCGGAACCACTCCGGCGGACGTACCGCACAGGAGACAGACAGGTTTAAATGTCGGGCGAGAGTTTACGCCTGCGCCGCCATTTGTCAAGGTTTGATTTGTAATAATTTTGTCAACTTGGCCGCTGGAAACCCGCGCCCAGTGCGGGTTCACGAACAAGGGAAATCGCTCGCGGTGCTCCGCGGCCGTAATGTGGCGAAACTTCCTCTTTTACTGCAGTACCACCTGCTGGCCCTCTTTCAAGCCCGAGAGAAGTTCTGTCTTCGCGCCGTTGGAGATCCCGACCTTGACTTCGACCTTGCGTTTTCCGTCTTTGCCGTGGGGCTCGGGAACCTCGACTGAGGCATTTTTGTCCTTGTCGTACATGATGGCGCCCTCGGGGATCATGAGCACATTGTGGTGCTCGTCGAGGATGATCTCAGCGTTGGCCGTCATCATGGCTTTCAGTTCGCCGGTGGCGTTGTCGATCGAGACCCGCACCTCGAAGGTGGTCACGTTGTCCTTC
>Ga0187782_10001615_pt1 | contig 16526 bp, 16 predicted proteins | sample 0715_SJ02_MP15_2_FD_132454 | JGI IMG/M metagenome (GOLD analysis project Ga0187782, IMG submission 132454) | Tropical peat soil microbial communities from peatlands in Department of Meta, Colombia - 0715_SJ02_MP15_20_MG | ecosystem: Environmental > Terrestrial > Soil > Wetlands > Peat | place...
ATCCAGCCGGTAATCGACATCTTCGGGTCGGTGCAGGGGCGCGACCTGGGCGGCGTCTCGCGCGAAATCGACCAGATCGTTAATGACGCCCAGAAGGAGCTGCCGCGCGGCTCGTCACTGGTGGTGCGCGGGCAGATCAAGACCATGCGCTCCTCCTACGTCGGCCTGCTGAGCGGGCTGGTGTTCTCTATCGTGCTGGTTTACCTTCTGATTGTGGTTAATTTTCAGTCGTGGCTGGACCCCTTCATCATCATTTCGGCGCTGCCGTCGGCGCTGGCAGGGATCGTGTGGATCCTGTTCATGACCCGAACGACGATCAGCGTGCCTGCCCTCACGGGTGCGATCATGTGCATGGGCGTGGCCACGGCCAACAGCATCCTGGTGGTCAGCTTCGCCAAGGAACAGATGGCGGAGGGCAAGGATTCCATCACCGCGGCGCTGCAGGCCGGGTTCACCCGCTTCCGCCCGGTGCTGATGACGGCGCTGGCCATGATCATCGGCATGGTGCCGATGGCGCTAGGAATGGGCGAAGGCGGCGAGCAGAACGCCCCGCTGGGACGCGCCGTGATCGGCGGCCTGGTGTTCGCCACGGTCGCCACGCTGTTCTTCGTGCCGGCCTTCTTCAGCCTGCTGCATGGGCTGCAGGCGCGGCCGGCGAGTACGGAGGTCCCGCGATAAGATCGCTTTGGATCAAGAATCTGGCATGAATTCGGAACACACAAATCGCGGCGCGGCGGCTGTGCAGGAAGCCGATCCGCCAGCCCCGAAACCCGGTCGCCCGGCGGGTCATTATTGGGTCGCCGTCCTCGCCGCGCTGACTGTGGCCGCGCTGATCGTCTCCGGAATTTTGCCGCGCATCCAGGCGAGCAAAAACCTGCGCCGGGAGACGCAGGAGATGGCGGTCCCCACCGTGACCGTCGTTCAGCCCAGGCGTTCGACGGCGACACCGGAGATCGTGCTGCCCGCCAACGTCCAGGCCTTTATCGACTCTCCCGTTTATGCGCGCACGAACGGCTATCTGAAGCAGTGGTATGTGGACATCGGCGCACGCGTCAAGGCGGGGCAACTGCTGGCCGAGATCGACACCCCGGAAGTCAATCAGCAATTGCGGCAGGCGCGCGCTGACCTGAATACAGCGGAAGCCAACCTGAATCTGTCACGGATCACCACCGAGCGCTACAACGACCTGCTGAAGACCGATTCCGTCTCCAAGCAGGACGCCGACAATGCCGCCGGCGATTATGCCGCCAAACAGGCAATCGTTCACTCCGCCGAGGCAAACGTCAAGCGCCTGGAAGAGCTGCAGTCGTTCCAGAAAATTTACGCCCCGTTCACGGGGGTGATTACCGCGCGGAATACCGATATCGGCGCGCTGATCGATTCGGGCGCAAGCGGCGGGCAGCGCACCGAATTGTTCCACATCGCGCAGCCGGACAAGCTGCGCGTCTACGTCAACGTTCCCGAGGCCTATTCGCAAGCCGCAAAACCCGGACTGACGGCGGACCTCACGCTGGCTGAGTTTCCCGACCGGCGCTTCCCGGGAAAGCTCGTGCGCACGGCGAATGCGATCGACACCAACACCCGCACCCTGCTGGTTGAGATCGACGTGGACAATCCCACCGGCACGCTCCTGAGCGGCGCCTATGCGGAAGTGCACCTGAAACTGCCGGGCGCGCCGTCATCGCTGATCCTGCCGGTGAACGCCCTGCTGTTCCGCTCGGAAGGGCTGCGGGTGGCTACCGTGCCTGACGGCCAGCACGCCGAGCTCAAGCCGGTCACGCTGGGCCACGATTTCGGCAATGAGGTCGAAGTGGTGTCCGGCTTGAGCGGAGACGAGACGGTAATCGTGAGCCCGCCGGATTCGATCGTCTCTGGTCAAACCGTCCGCATCGTGCAAACACCCGCGTCCGGAGCGCCGCAGTGAGGACGGCACCCGTCTGCTTTGAAGGGGCGCGGCTTCAGCCGCGCCGCACAGTTCCTTCGCTGTCATTCCGAGGGGCTTTAGCCGCGAGGAATCTCGATTTTGTTCCGCCGCCAGTCGCAACTCTTTCGCCCGCTTCGCGGGCTGTGGGCTCGTTCCATTCTTCTCCCACGGCTCGCGCCGTGGGCTATGTTCTGCCGCGCGCTCCGCGTGCTGAATGCCGTCGCACTCCTGCGGCGCGTTACGAGTCGCTACACAGTCCGCTTGGGCGTTCGGCAAACAAAGCAACCACGCTAGCCATATTGGCTGCGTCGCTCCTCGGCCTGCTGCTGAGCGCCTGCACCGTTGGCCCCCGCTATTCGCGTCCGCAAGCGCCTTCAGCGCCTGAGTACAAGGAAACTCCTCCCAACTGGAAGCAGGCTCAGCCGGCCGACCAGGTGGTCCGCGGCAAGTGGTGGGAAGTCTTCCAGGAACCGCAGTTAAACTCGCTCGAGGAGCAGGTCAACGTCTCCAACCAGAACCTGAAAGCGGCACAGGCGCAGTTTCTGCAGGCGCGGGCGCTGGTGCGCTTGAATCGCGCCGATCTTTACCCGACGGCGACGGTGGGTGCCTCCGCATCGCGCAACCGTTTGTCGCTCACCAGCCCGCGGACCGGTACGGTTCCGGACTACACCGACCTGGTGTTACCCGCCGACGTCACCTACGAGCCTGACGTCTGGGGACGGGTAAGACGCACCGTCGAGGCCGCGCGCGCCAATGCTCAGGCCAGCGCCGCCGACCTTGAGTCCGTCTCCCTGAGCGTGCACGCCGAGCTTGCCTCCGACTATTTCCAACTGCGCACGCTGGATGCCGAGGAGCAACTGCTCCGCGACACGGTCACCGCCTTCGAGAAAGCGTTGGCGCTTACCCAGAACCGCTACCAGGGCGGCGTCGCCTCGGCCGTGGATGTGGCCCAGGCCCAGACCCAGCTCGAAACCACGCGTGCGCAGGCCGTTGACATTATGGTCGAGCGGCAGCAGTTCGAGCACGCGATCGCCGCCCTCATCGGGCAGCCCGCTTCGAGCTTCAGCATTCCGGCATCGCCGTGGAACGCGCCGCCGCCGCCCATCCCGCCGGGACTGCCCTCCGATTTGCTCGAGCGCCGTCCGGACGTGGCATCGGCCGAGCGCCACATGGCGTCCGCCAATGCGCAGATCGGCGTTGCCCGCGCCGCGTATTTTCCGCAGATTACCCTCAACGCAACGGCGGGATACGAGGGAGATTCGATCACCAACTGGCTGACTGGCCCGAGCGGGTTCGCGGCCGCGGGCATCTCGGCGCTGGTGACGGTGTTTGACGTTGGCCGGCGCCGTGCGGGAGTCGAGCAAGCGCAGGCCGCCTACGACCAGAGCGTCGCTAACTACCGCCAGACCGTTTTGACCTCGTTTCAGGAAGTGGAAGACGATCTGGCCGCGTTGCGCATCCTCGAAGATGAGGCCAGGATTCAGGCAGTCGCCGTCACTGCCGCGGAGCGTTCTCTCGCTCTCTCCAACAATCGTTACCGGGGCGGCGTCGTGACCTATCTGGAAGTGATCACGGCGCAGAGTGCGGCTTTGAGCAACGAGCGGGTCGCCGTCGGCATCCTGCGCCAGCGCATGACCGCCACCGTCCTGCTGATCAAGGCTTTGGGCGGCGGGTGGAACGTGTCGAGCCTGCCGGCGGTATCCAACAACGCTGCTCCACAACCCTCGGGATCAGCGCTGTAGAGACGTAGCTTGCTACGTCTCCGGAGACGCAGCGAACGGCGTCTCCGCGCCGGTCTTAGCGGACGGTCAGCGACAGAAGTAGGCGAGAAGGTCCCGCCCAGCGCGTGGGCCACGAACTAGAACTCGAAGTATCCCGCAGCGGCGGCCGGACGATAGCCGTCATCGACTTCGCTGGGCAGCAGGCCGACTACGCCGCGCAGGTTTTCCCAGGCGGCCTCAGTCAGCGCGGGATCGGAGCCGACCAGGTCACGGATCATCTGCCACGCTGCAATGTTAAGCGCGCCTTCCGGCGGCGGACCCATGGCCAGCGAAACCGAGCACTGGGGGCAGAAGCAGATGCGCTGAGACGCCGATTTCTGTCGCGGCCGTATCCCCACGGTCTGCGCGAACATGTAAACCGCGATGGATTTCTGTCCTGCTTCGAGTTCCCGGTTGCAGCGCAGGCAATGCAGAGTTTCCAATGGTCCCTTCCCGGCGACGAGTTGCGGCTCAGGTCGATGTTCTCCGCAGGTTTCGAGCAACGCAAGTATGGAAGAAGATTCCCACGCGCCTGGAGGAGTGCGCGGCGCTGGCCACAAGTGTGAATCGTTGATTAAAACCCGGCCCGAACCAAGCTGTGCTCTAGCCAGAAGCGGACGCGTCCCGCACTCTACTGCCATGAGCGCCGGAGAATGGCGTCTGATCCGCGGCGGTTTGCGGGCGCGGGCCAATGGCTCGTCAGCGACGTTCCTGCCTCTGTCGCAGCTGCGCAAGCTGCGCGGACGCGAGCAGGCGGCCGCCGTCTGCTATCGGGTGCGCGGCACGAGCATCGAGTTCCTGCTGGTCGAGACCCGCGGCGGACGCTGGACCTTTCCCAAAGGCGGCATTGAAGCCGGCTTGACGCCCGCGCAGTCAGCGGCACTTGAAGCTTTCGAAGAAGCGGGCGTTCACGGCCGGATAGAAGAAGCTTCCTTCGCCAGCTACGTCCGCCGCAAGGGGAAGAATTCCGCCACGATCGAGATCGCCGTCAGCGCCCACCTTTGCGAGGTGCTGAGCCTTGACCCGCCGTCCGAGGCTGGCCGCAATCCGTCCTGGTTTTCCGCCGACAAGGCCAAGCGACGCCTGCGCCAGGACCGCGCGCCCGATCACGGAGCCGAACTCGCTCGCATTGTGGATTGCGCCGTAGAGCGCATCCGGCGGCTGCGAACCGTCGGTCGAATCTGACCGGCTTTTGACGGCTGCCGATTGTTGTGCACCAGGATTGGAAGGCCGCACGCCGTCTCCAGAAGGTAACGGCCGGCCGCGATGCGCTCGGGACGCTTGCCGGCGGGCAAATATCCTTCCGCAGAAAGAATCACGAATCCATTCTGGCGGTGCAACCTGACCCGGCGGACCTGATTGCGTGCGGCGCTATCGACCGCCTCCGCCAGCCGCAGGATTCCTCCCAGCAACGCCACCAGCTTCCGTTTGCCGCTGCCCAGCCGCGAATAGCTGCGGTGCCCAAACGGCAGCGCGCCGCGATAATAGCGGGCCACCAGCCCTACCGTCTGTAGATGGCCGGCTGTCCAGCCCGGAGGCACGTCCAGCCGCTCCAGCATGCGGCGGCTGCGTTTGTGGGATTTCTTCTTGCTGGCGCTACCCCCGACCTCGTGCGTGATCGCCGCAATGCGCAACAGCTCACGCGTGTCGACTCCATCGAGCGATGAGCGGCGCAGGACGCCGCAGGCAATCAGCCCATCGTATATCTCAAGGCTTCGGCGCAAGACTCGCCGGGCATGGGCCGGGTCCGGATCCGTGAAACCCGCCCAGGTCTCGAACTTCTTCACGATCGCGCGCCGCAGACTCTCTCCCGAAAGCAAACCCTGCCGCCATTGCCCAAGCAAGGACGTGCGGCCCACCAGCATCTGCCGGTAGACGGCCACGCGCTCGGCTCGCTCGCGGGCGATCGTGTTTCGCCAGCGTTCTCTCTCCTCCGGCGTAACGAAACTGCGGATCTGCAGCGCCGTGGCCCAGAGCACGTCCAGGTCGTGAATTTCTCCCAGAACGTCCTGCAATTTCTTCAGGTCCTTGCCCCACAGCGCATCCTGCTCGGGAAGGAAGTTTTCGATGACATAGCGAAAGCGCTTGATCCCGATACGCAGCGCGTGCAGCGCGACTTTGCTGCGATTGCGGAGCGCGGCGCGATGCAGGCGGAAGGCATCTTCGAGCTTCTCCAGCGCGATCACCTGGAAGACCTCGGAACCGGCGGGAAGGCGCTTTTCGCGGGCATCCAGAGTGTGTGCCCAGTGCAGCCATGTGTGGGTATCAAAGCTGGACAGTGCAGACGCCGCCAGCGCCTTCAGCTCGCGCTCGCGGGCCGCACAGTACGTGCTGAGGCGGTCCCTGGCGGGATCATCGGCGGCGCCGAGACGCTCGACCCACTCCTTCAGCACCTGAACGTCGCGCAACTCGCCCAAAGCGGAAAACAGCGCTTTGCCCGCCCGGCGCATCTTGCGCCACGTCGGATCGGGGTCGACGGCGCGAAATCCTTCAGCCATCGAGCGGCATCGCCGGAGGGCGACGCGGAGATCGTGCACGGGGTCGGCTTCGAAGCCCGCCTGGACGCGCTCGCACTCTTTTACCGCGCGCTCCATCCAGTATCGGATTCCGCGCTTTTCTTGTGCGCCGGCGGGAGCTGTTGCCATGGCTTGTCGCTATTAACCTCCGCGTAGGGTCGCGGTATCATCGCCTGGCGGCGGAGGTCGCTGGTGAGCGCGGCAGGATTCGAACTTGAGGCGCCCTCCGCGGCGTCCGAGCCGCGGGCCGAAATCCCGAGCGCCAGCGAGGGACCTCTGCCACCCTCAACCATCGTTGAATTCTTGGTGAGCGCGGCAGGATTCGAACCTGCGACCCATGCCTTAAAAGGGCATTGCTCTACCACCTGAGCTACGCGCCCACGCTCTTATCAATCTAGCATATCGGAAATCGCCTGGAGAGGATGGCTGGCAACCACGGACAACTTCACCGCCGATGCCCGTCGAGCTGGTTTTCACCTGGCTCTCGGCCACCTGGCTCAACACGGTTGTTCCGTTCTACATCTTCCCGTTCAACCAGTCCTCGTAGGCTTTGAATCCGTACGGACGGCCGAGGAAGTCGGTGACCAGCACGGCTGCGGGCTTGGAACCTCCCGGTTCCAGCACGGCGTGGCGATAGTGCGCGGCGGCTTCCGGACTGAGCATGCCATCGTGCTTGAAGACGGTGAGCATGTCCTTGGCGATCACCAGCGACCACATGTAGGTGTAGTAGATCGCCGAGTAGCCGTCGAGGTGCCCGAACGATTCCTGCATGTAGGTGCCCTTCACGTACTTGAACGGTGTGTAGCGGTCCTGAAGCTGGGCCACCAGTTCCGTGCTGTCGAGCCCCTTGGGATTGCGCGAGTAGAGATCGAGGCTGAGGGCGGCATAGAACATCTGCTGCCGCACCTGCAGGCCACGTCCGAAGTCGTCGGCGATCTTCATACGCTTGGCCACCTCAACCGGCAGCGGCTCGCCGGTCTTGTAATGCTTGGCGAAAGTCTGCAGCACGCTCGGGTCCCACGCCCACCCTTCGAGCATCTGTGAGGGAGCTTCGATGAAGTCCCATTGGATCTCGGGACCAGTCCAGCGAGTGTTGCCCCTGAAAATCGCGTGCAGCAGGTGGCCGTACTCGTGGAAGAAGGTGACGACGTCGCCGTGCTCCATCAGGCCGGGATCATCGCCGCCGGGACGGGGAAAATTGCACACCAGCACCGCTTCCGGCAGGATGCGGTCTCGCTTGCCGGTGACGAATGGAAAGGTGGCGTAGTGCTTGTACTTTTTCGCCCGGGGAAACATGTCGAAATAAATCCGCCCCAGCAAGCGGTCGCCGTCGTAAACGTCATAGGCTTCCACGTCCGGATGCCACACTTTGGCATCCTCCACGCGCCGGTAGGTGATGCCGAACATCTTGCTGGTAAGGTCCATGATCCCCTGCTTCACTTTGGCGTACTGGAAGTAGGGACGGACCGTGCGCGCATCGAAGTCGTACTTCTCTGCCCGCACCTTTTCCGCCAGGTAAGTGCTCTCCCACGGATAGACGACCGTGGCTTGGGAATCGTCTTTCCGCTTGCGCCCCAGCAGTTCCTGATAATCGTGCTCCATGCGCGCCCGGGAGGCAGCGGCGATCTTCTCGATAAAGTCAGCGGCGTTTTTCTCGCTGCCGATCATCTTGTCTTCGGTGACGTAGTCGGCCCAGTCCTTGTAGCCCAGCAAGGTGGCCAGCCCATAGCGCTCCTGCATCAGCCGTGAGAGGGCATCGAGGTTCCTGGGGTGTCCGCGCAGGCGGTAGAGCTTCCACATCTCCTCGCGCGCCCTGGTGCTCACGGAATATGTCATGAACGGGATGTAGTCGGTGTTGTCTGTTGTGAGAGTGGATTTGCCGTCGGCACCGGGTTTGTGGGCGGAGCGGAAATCGTCGGGAAGGCCACCCAGCTCGGCAGGATCGATCTCCATCTTGCGCACATCCGACTTGATGTTATCGCCGAACTCCTGCCCGCTCTTGACGAGCTGCTCGCGCAGCGCCTTGATCTTGGCGCGAGTGGCATCGTCGCGGTCCACGCCGGCGCGGCGGAATTCGCGCAAGGTACGATCCAGATAGAACCCGGTCTCAGTATCCAGCTTGGAGCGGTCCAGTCCGGCCAGCGCATCGTAAATTCCCCGATCAAGCGAGAAATCCGTGTTCAGGGCGTCGGCTTCCTGCTCGCATTTTTCGGCAGCAGCGCGCATCTCGGCTGCAGGCTCTACCTCGCGGGCAAGCCCGGAGCGCGCCGCCGCATTGCCGAGCGCCAGCTCGGCTTCGTCATAGGCCTCAAGCGCCTGGATAGGATCGCGCGGCGATGGCATGGCCTTGAGCGCCGCCATCTGCGATTTCGCCCGGTCCAGGTTGGCGTGGCAGGCGGCGGCGTACTGCTCGGGCGTGCCGGACAGGATGGTGGAGGCGCCCGGCGTGAGCTTGTCGGCGGCCAAGCTGAAGACGCAAGAAATAAGCAAGAGTGCAAGAGTGATGGTCAGGTGTCTAAAGCGCACAGTTCTCCCTCGGCTGCTTTGGACTTGGATACAAGCAAAAGGTGAGCGGGCAAAATCAAGTCTAACCGGCGCCTACGCACTTGAAAAGCGCGCCTACCGCTCCACCAGCGCATCGAGCGCGGTGAAGAACTCGGGATAGGAAATGCGTGCGGCAGCGGCGCCATGAACCAGCGTGTCGCCAGTGGCGCGCAGCGCCGCCACGGCGAAGGCCATGGCGATGCGGTGATCGCCGGCGGAATCGACCTCCGCACCATGGAGCTGCTGGTTGCCGGGGACCCGCAATCCATCCTCGCGCTCCTCCACAATCGCACCCATGGCGCGCAGGTTCCGGGCGACGGCGGCGATGCGGTCCGATTCCTTCACGCGCAGCTCGCGCGCGTCGCGAATCTCGATACCGTCAGCGGTATAAGGAGCGATGGCCGCGAGCACCGGCAGCTCGTCGATGAGGGCCGCCGAAAGCGCGCCGGAGATAGTGGTTCCCTTCAGCTCAGCCCCTTCGACCCTCACGCTGCCGACCAGCTCGCCGTGGTGCTCCTCAAGATTGACCACCGAGATGCGGCAGCCCATCCCGATCAGCACATCCAGCAGCGCCGCCCGGGTGGGGTTCATCAGCACGAAATCGAGCACCAGATTGGAGCCGGGAAATAGCGCGGCGGCGCAGAGGAAGAATGCGGCCGAGGAGATGTCTCCAGGAATAGCGGCCTCGATGGCATGCAACTTCTGCCCGCCGTTCATGGTGACGCGATTCGCATTGCGGTCGAGTTCAGCGCCAAAGGCCTGCAAAGCCAGCTCTCCGTGGTCGCGGGTGCGCACCGGTTCTTCTACCGCGGTCGTGCCCTGAGCGAACAGAGTGGCAAAGAGGATGGCGGTCTTCACCTGGGCGCTGGCGACGGGCAAGCTGTAATTGATAGCTTGCAGTGGGCGTCCCGTAATGCGCAGCGGAGGCCGTGCGCCGGCGGAAGCTTCGATGCGCGCGCCCATCCGGATCAGCGGTTCGATAACGCGCGCCATCGGGCGACGCGAGAGCGAGTCGTCGCCGACCAGCTCGCTGGTGAACGGCTGTCCCGCCAGGACCCCGGAGAGCATCCGCATGGTCGAGCCGGAGTTGCCGCAGTCGAGCGGCGTTCGGGACGCTCGCCACTTTGAACCTTCGATTTCAACCATGCCCGCTTCGCCGCGCCGTACCACAACGCCCAACGACTCGATCGCCCCCAGCGTGCTGGCGCAATCGGCGCCGGTCGAGAAATTTCGAAGCCGCGTCGTTCCTTCGGCGAGCCCGCCGAGCATTGCATAACGATGGGAGATGGATTTGTCACCCGGCAGGCGCACGGAACCGGTGACGTTTCCGGCTGGACGGATGATGATGTCGTCTTGCTGTATCGGCGTTTCCTGGGTCGACCGGCTCACCCCGCGCGGACCTCGGCCAGCACGTTCTGCGGCACTTCCTTGGCACTTAAGCCCAGTTCGAAACGGGGCCCCTCAGCGTGGCGGCCCCAGCGCTCGACCCGCCATTGCGCGCGCAGGAGTTTGACAGCCGGGTGCTTCGACAAATCGAGCAGCAGCGGGTGCTCGCCGCGGTAGAACTTTTGTGGAAAGGAAAGCACCGGCTTCTCTCCCCAGGCGGCGCCATCGGGAGAGCCCCACACGGCCACGTCCAGTGACTGCTGCTCGATGATGTCGGTGATGTTCAGCGTCAGAAGGAGCACTTTTCCGGCAGCGGCAGAGACGTCGACAGCCGGGCCTTCGCCCTTCTCGCGAACCACGGTCTTTTCAGGAATCAGAAAGGCATCGAACATGACACGCCGATTCTAGTCGGCGGCACGAGGATTTTCCAGCCGAGGCGATCACCAGCCCTTGAGCCCGTCCAGGAAGCTGCGAATCGCTCTACCTGCCGCCTCATGCTGTTCGAAAACGGCATAGTGCCCGGCACGGGGGATTGTCTGAAGGCGGCTGCCGGCAATCTGGCGGTGCATGGACTCAGCTTCGCTCAACGGCGTGAGCATGTCCTCGGTGCCGACCATTATCAGCGTGGGAACGTTGATGGTCTTCAGGTCAGCGACGGAATCGGGACGCGCCGCCATGCCGCGCTGTACTGCTGCAATCCCCGCCGCAGACATCTCCAGCATCATCCTGCGGGCACGTTCGACCAGGTCGGGACGGGTGGTGCGCGTAGTGTCGCCGAGCAGCTTCGGGATCATGCTGTCGATGAACGTGACGGGACCTTGCTTCTCCACGTCGTCGGCGGCTTTCAGGCGGTTGGCGCGGCCTTCCTCGGTATCAGCCCCCGCTCGCGTATCACACAGGATCAGGCCGGAGAGACGTTCTCGGTGCCGCCTCCAGAACTCGAACAGCACATATCCGCCGATGGAAACACCAGCGAAAACGGCTTTGCCGACGCCGCTGGCATCCAGCAGCCGGACCAGGTCGGCGGCATGCTTTTCCATGGTGGCAGGGCCCGTGCCCGCGCCCGACTGCCCGTGTCCGCGCAGGTCGGGAAGAATCAGGCGATAGCGCCCTGCCAACAGCTCGGCTGCGGGCAGCCACACCCTATGATTCGCGGGAAAGGGATGCAGCAGGACGACCGGCGGGCCGTCGCCCATGACGGTGTAGAAGATTTCCGCGTCGTCGCCGCTGAAGCGCATGCTTCAGGGATTATGCACCCGTTCAGCATCGATAGGAGCGGCCGGCAGCAGGTGCGGCTCGCCGGGTATCACGATCCACGCGATGATGTAAGCGATGAGCCCAACCCCTCCGGACAGCAACGCGCCCAGCAACCACACGACACGCACCAGAGCGACATCCAGATCGAAATACTCCGAGAAACCCAGGCAGACGCCCGCGAGCTTTCTGCCGAGTCGTGGCCGAATCAGCCGCCTGCGCGCTGCTATCGCTCCCACTCGCCTGCCACAGTACGCGCACAGTTGCGCGTCGTCCTGAATCACCTTGCCACAGTAGTTGCAGTACATAGACGCTCCTCTTCTTCATTGTATACGGCAGGCAGCAGACGAAGGTTCCGCTAGCGGTCGTTAAAGCTGCTGGCGGAGCGTAATTCTTGCTCGGCGAGACTCACCATTTATCCCGCAAACGCAGCGCAACTTACTTGCATTCAGAGGGTTACATTAGTTGGCCTTTGGTCATCAGCTTGCGAATAGCAGACTGGGGAAGGTGCAGGAAGATGGCAAACACCGCAAACGTTCAAGACCACGGCGAGTTTTGGAGACCACCGCTCGAAACCAGGCACGAAGACATAGCTGCGGCGCCGGCTGAGAACTGTGCGCGCTGCGGCACCCAGTTCGTCGCCGGCTCCCGCTTCTGCCATATTTGTGGAACGGCGCGTGAGCCGCAGTTCGTTGCTCACCACGTTCCCTGGGCGCGACTGCTGGACGTCCATCGCATGCAGACGCGGCTGGGTCTGTCGCTGGCGTCAATGATTGCGTTCGTTCTAGGCGTCATCTGCACGCTGGCAGCGATCGGCACAGGACTGATTTACACCACGAGCACAGTGCTCGATTGGCAGGCAGTTCAGATCTGGCGAATCGAGTGGCTGCTGGCTGCCGTTGTGGCTCTGCTGGCGGGAATTCTCCTGCGGAAGGCCGGCGGTTCGGTCAACAAATCCGATTGATTCTTCTGCTCCGCGCGGAGCCGGTTGTCAGGGACCACAGCTCATTCGCCTCATTCCTCCGCCCTGTGACTGTTGTGATGCATGGGGATGGAGACGTCCGGCGCCGGCCGCGGTTGCTCATCCATGCGATAGAGATGATGGAGCGGGCCTTGGCCCTTCCCCAAAGGGAACGCACGGCTGATGGCCTTGGTTACGTAAGCCTTGGCCAGCACGATGGCATACTGCAATTGCCGCCCTTGGGCAAGATTGGCAGCCAGCGCAGCGGCGAAGGCGCATCCGGTGCCGTGGGTCGACGTCGAACGGAGACGATCGGAAACAAACTCCAGCTGTTCGAAGTTCCCGTCGGGCAAGGCGATGCTGAGCACGTCTATGGCGCGCTCGAGATGCCCGCCCGTGACCACCACGTTTTGCGCGCCCATCTGGTGCATTTTGCGTGCCGCCGCCTTCATCTGATCGAGATCGGCGACCGGAAGCCCGGTGAGCAGGGCTGCTTCGTCGATGTTGGGAGTGACCACCGAGGCCAGTGGCAGCAGGACCTGGACCAGGCGTTGCACCCCTTTGTCGTCGAGTAGCGCGGCCCCCGAGGATGCCTTGATGATGGGATCAAGCACAACGTTGGGAGGCCTGGTCGCATCGAGGAATTCCACCACCGCGTCCACCACATCCGCCGAGCCCAGCATGCCGATGCGGACGGCCGCGGGCGGCATGTCGGATGCCAACTCACGAAGCGTGTCCCTTACGATCTCTTTGGCAACCGGTTCAACGCGCTGCACGCCGGCCGTGGTTTGTACGGTAAGAGCGGTGACGCACGCGGTGCCATAACAGCCGTGCGCTGCAATCGTCTTAATGTCGGCCGTTACCCCGGCTCCGCAGGAGGGATCGAAGCCCGCAATAGTGAGCACGACCGGTGGCGCGGAGGGCATAGCGCATGAATGTAATGGCAATTGCCTCTGACCCCAAGCAAATTTTTTGCTTTGGCTCAGCCTGCGGAGAGACTGATCCGAATTATGGAAGTGGCATGCCTGGGGATCCACTTCAGAATCCCGGCACCCGAGTCCAGGCGGGACGGACCGGCTTTCGCCTGATCGTTAACGACGGGACCCGACCCGGCGAGTCGGACCGCCGACACGTGGAAAAACAGGCTGCCTTGGAATCCGACCTGGAGGGTCGATAGCCCGCGGGGGCAGGGCATCCCTCACGGTTGCAATAATTTGCCGCCGTAGTACAGAAGTAACCGTGAGCGGTGTCGAAAGGATTGACTAGTATCCTTTAGTTTCATACAATTACGTAATCACTTTAGAAAGGAAGAGCCAGTAGAGGGACAGGCTGAAGAGCTAGACTGAAAGGATATCCAATGCGACGAGTACTACCCTGCATCATGGCAACGCTGGTCATGGTTGCTACCGTGGGGGCGGCACCCGCTACAAAGGGCCCCAAGTCTACGAGACCAGATACCCCCAAGCGCCAGAAGCCCTACGCGGTTGGAACAGCTTCCTGGTACGGTAAGCCATTCCACGGACGCACTACCGCCAGCGGTGAGCCCTATGACATGTTCCAATTCACCGCGGCCCACCGCTATCTACCTCTAGGCACGTGGGTTAAGGTAACCAACCTGCGCAACGGCAGGTCGGTGATGGTGCGCATCAACGACCGCGGTCCGGTTCCCGAAAGCCGGATCATCGACCTCTCTTATGGCGCCGCCGCCATGCTGGAGTTCCGGCACGTCGGGGTCGAAAGAGTGCAGTTGGATTTAGTCACGCCACAAATGGTCGCCGCAGCCCAGAACGTGGGCGGAGAATGAGCGATCCCCGGCAGGCCAAACCTGGTCTGCTGGGTCCACGAAATTTGGAGGGCTTGAACGATGAGGCCTGAAGACCGCCTGATCGTCGCTCTGGACGTGTCGTCCACCCGCGAAGCGCAGAAGATAGTACAGACGCTCGGCTCCGCCGTCTCCGTCTATAAGGTTGGAAATCAGTTATTTACGGCCGAAGGGCCGAGCGTAGTGAAGGAACTCGTGCAAGCGGGAAAGAAGGTGTTTCTCGATCTGAAGTTCCACGACATTCCCAATACCGTCGCGGGCGGCGTGCGCTCAGCGGCGGCGATGGGCGTTTCCATGCTCACCATCCATGCCTCAGGAGGTTCGGCCATGCTCCGGGCCGCAGTGGAAGCTGCGCGTCAGGCGAGCAAGCCGCCCATCGTCCTGGCCGTCACAGTCCTTACCAGCCTGTCCGATGCCGACCTGCAAGAAACCGGTGTGGCCGGTCGCACCCGCGACCACGCCCTGGTCCTCGCCACGCTGGCGCAAAATCGCGGCTGCAATGGAGTCGTCGCTTCGCCACATGAAGCACGCATTGTCAGGCAGAATCTGGGCGCCGGATTCGTGATCGTTACCCCGGGGATCCGTCCCGCAGGCTCGGCCAAAGGCGATCAATCGCGAGTGAATACGCCCGCTGAAGCTATTGCGGCGGGAGCCGACTACGTGGTGGTGGGAAGGCCGATCACGGAAGCGGAAGACCCGGTGCAGGCAGCTCGGCAGATTGTGAACGAGATCGGTGGCCGATCCGCTTCATACTGACTACTGGCTACTGCTACTGACAACTGGTTTTAGAGCTTCTCGTAAAAATCACACGCCGAGCACGAAATATAAATTCCGCCGGGCACGCCGCGCTCGCGGTCCTTCACCCGCTTGACGATGCGCGCGGGCTTGCCGCATTTGGGGCAGTCGTGGCTCTTGGACGTGTCCATCACTCTCTTGCGATCGGCAGTTTTTGCTACCTTGACCATGATTCGCTCCTGACAGAACTCTCCCGCTTACAGACGAATATTTTTTTGGGGAGCACGACGGGAAGAAAATTCCGACTCGCCGCAAAAGCTTAGTTTACATGAGCACGCGGCTTGTGTCGCTCCGTGTAAACCTTGTGCGCGAGATGTCGTCTCAATCAACAGTTAGTCTCCCTGCACCACCCATGAGGCGCTTCGGCGCCTCTTTTTTAGTACCCAGTACCGAGTACCAAATACCGAGTGCGGAAGAATCCAAACGGAAGGACCCGCCTCCATTCCGTCCGCACCGGATTGTTCAAAATGAAGCGAGCCCCAAACGCTGAACCACTCGGTACTGGATACTAGGTACTCGCAACTCGTTGACCCTCCCCACACCCTCTGATACGTTCTACTGTCCCGCGCGCGTGGACACTTCATAGAGGTCACAATGGCCATCAAGTTCCGCGGCGTTGATTTCCTCGAGTTCGATTCCCTACTCTCCGACGACGAGCGCCTGGTGCGCGATACCACCCGCCAGTTCATCGAAGACAACCTCATTCCCATCATCGAGCAGTGCAACCGCGAGGGCCGCTTTCCCAAGGAACTGGTCAAACCCATGGCCGAACTGGGCTACTTCGGCGCCAGCCTCAAGGGCTACGGTTGCGCGGGGATGTCGAACGTCGAATACGGACTGGTGATGCAGGAACTCGAGCGCGGCGACAGCGGCGTGCGCTCGTTCGTCAGCGTGCAATCGGCGCTGGTGATGTATCCCATCTATGCGTTCGGCAGCGACGAGCAGAAGGAGCGCTGGCTGCCGGCACTGCAGAAGGGCGAAGCCATCGGCTGCTTTGGCCTGACGGAACCCGATTTCGGCTCCAACCCTGGCGGCATGCGCACTCGCGCCCGCCGCGACGGCAATGAGTACGTGCTCAACGGCGAGAAGATGTGGATCACCTCGGGCTCGATCGCCGACGTGGCCGTGATCTGGGCCAAGGTGGATGATGAAGGCGGCAAGGTTCGTGGCTTTCTGGTCGAGACGAACCGCCCCGGCTTCCGCTCGGCCGACGTGCACGGCAAGTGGTCGCTGCGGGCGTCGGTGACTTCGAGCCTTTCGCTACAGGACGTGCGCGTTCCCTGCTGCAACCTGATGCCAAAATCCTACGGCCTGAAGTCGCCGCTGATGTGCCTGAACCAGGCGCGCTACGGCATCGCGTGGGGCGGCGTGGGTGCGGCCATGGCCTGCTACGACTGCGCGCTGCAATATGCCGGCTTCCGCAAGCAATTCCACGATCAGCCCATCGCCTCGCACCAGCTGGTGCAGGAAAAGCTGGTGTGGATGATCTCGGAGATCACCAAGGCGCAGCTGCTGGTGCTGCATGTGGGCCGTCTGAAGGACCAGGGCAAGGCCCAGCCGCAGC
>Ga0187782_10001617_pt1 | contig 16520 bp, 15 predicted proteins | sample 0715_SJ02_MP15_2_FD_132454 | JGI IMG/M metagenome (GOLD analysis project Ga0187782, IMG submission 132454) | Tropical peat soil microbial communities from peatlands in Department of Meta, Colombia - 0715_SJ02_MP15_20_MG | ecosystem: Environmental > Terrestrial > Soil > Wetlands > Peat | place...
CATCGCCTACTCGACGCGTCCGGCCAACACCGTGGCCGGCGACTATTACGACGTCTTCCCTCGTCCTGGCAAAACCAAGGAAGACAACCGCGTGGTCCTCGCCGTGGCCGACGTTGCCGGCAATAGCATTCCTGCGGCCATGCTCATGGCCACATTTCAGGCCAGCCTGAAAACGCTTTCGACAGCGCATGTGGAACTGCGCGAGTTGGCCGCCAACATTAACCGCTACGCCTGCACGAACAGCCAGGGCGGATTGCGCTTCACCACCGCGTTTCTGGCCGAATACGATCCGATGCGGCGCACTGTCGACTACATCAATGCCGGCCACAACAATCCGGTTCTGCGCCGCGGCAGCGGGCAGATCGAGCGGCTTGACCTGGGCGGCTTGCCCTTCGGGATCACGCCGGAAGTGACGTATCAGTCCGGGACGGTGACGCTGGCCCCGGGCGATTGGCTGGTGATCTTCACTGACGGATTAGTCGAAGCCGTGAATGCACGCGACGAAGAGTACGGCGAGACGCGCCTGCTGGCCGCGATCGAGGCCGCAAAAGCGACCGAACCGGCGGAGATGCTGCGCCGCCTGATGTTCGAGCTCGACGTATTCGTTGGCTCCACGCCCCAGCACGACGACGTGACCTGCATGCTGTTGAAGGCAGTCTAGAAGACCCCACTGTCTGTCGGAAAGGTCTCGCAGGTTTGCCATCGTCATCCCCGATCTCCGACGAGGACAGGCGCAGAAGGTGCCGCGGAACGTGCCGTTCCCGAGTGTGTTCTTGTCAAGGAGTCCTGCATTGCGGCCCGATCCACTTAGCTTTGAAGGTTGATGTTGTGGCGGGAGTGCTGTTTTCGCGGTTGCTCGAGAATTGCAGCGAACCCTCGGCCTCTTCTGGACTGAGCGCCTCGATCCGAAGGGTGGCTCCCGTCTTGAATCCCTGATCGACGCACTTTCCCCGCATCTCGACTTTACTCCTGGTTGAACTCAGCAAGGTCCAAGTGCACGATTTCCCAACCGTACGAAATGGAACTCCGCTTTCGAGTTCTGCTCGGGTCAGACACTGTTTTGTAATCGTACGTTCTTGCAGGCCGGACTGCCGCGCCTTCATTCTCTCTTCCACACGGGCACGCTGCTCGGGGGTCAGTTTTTCCAAGAGGCCCGCCGAGAGCATGATGTCGTCGCCTGCAGCAGTGATGGTCATCACCCTCCAGAGGCCTGTCTTGATATTTAGACGCGTTGCCTTGTGCGCCGCCAGGAAGGAGGCGCACAAGGTGATCGCCGCAACCAGAGAGATTCGTAGCATGGACTCATGCCTGTCTACAAAAACTCTTGACGGATGGCTAGGGGCCGGGTGCTTTTTGTGGCCTTCAGTGCCCGGTCAAGCCATGGGACTCGCCCGCGCCCAGGCTGTCAACGTAAGAACCTGTGATATGGCCATTATTCTTAATGCGCGTGATCTGGGTTCCGGTGGCCGAGGGGACATCAATCTGCGAGTAAGCGTTGCCAGACAAGGTGAACCCGTGGTACATGCCGCTCGCATCGGTGAAGTAGCCGGCAATCTCGCCGGAGTCGTTGATCCCTCCTGGGTATGTAGCCGTAGCCAGAGGAAAATCGAACGATGTGAATACGCCGTTGCTGAGCCAGAATCCATGGAAAATGCCGGACAAGTCCTCCCATGAGCCAACGATCTCGCCGGTGGAGTTCAGGCCAAAAGCAAAGGTCGCCTCGGCATTCGGATAGTCGATCGCAGTAAAGGTCACGCCGTCGTTGGTGGAGAACCCGTGGTCGCCCAGGTCGTCGAAGTAGTAGCCAACGATTTCACCTTCGTCGTTGATGCCTTGGGGAAAGGTCTTGCCGACATTCGCGCTGGGGTCATCGACATTGCTGACGACTCCGCCGGCGTAGAGAAATCCGTGCGGGGCGCCGGTATCGTCGGTGTAGGTGCCAACGATGTTGCCCGCGGTGTTGATCCCGATCGGGCTATTGTTGCCCATTGAGCCTGGCAGAATCAGCAGTTGATAATCACCGGAAGTGAGCGTGAATCCCGTGACTCCGGCGCCCACGGTCGTTAGTGCCGTCTGGCCCAGGACTGTGGTCTTGTTCTCGTCGTAAACATAGGAGTAAAAGGCGCCGGGATAATCGGCAGAAGCGAACCTGTACACCTTGGCTTTGGCCAGGCCCATGGTGACAGCATCGTGGCTGCGGTCGAGCGGCGGTTTTACAGCCGTTGCGTTCTGACTGGGTGGAGGGAAGGCGAATCTCGGATTGCCGAGGCTCGGTGAGTTTGTGGAAGTAGCGGACCCCTGCGCCAGCGCCGGCAGATTCACGGTTGCCAGAGCGAGCAGCAGGAAGAGTATCTGCTTTTGCGTTTGCATTTTCTTCTTCTCCTTAAATTTCAAAAGTCGATGGTTCCCAAGTCAGCTTGCCGGACCGTGCCGCGCGGGACCGGGAGGGCAAACCGCCACCACACCTAAGGACGCCCGCCCTGCGCTTTGGCCATACGAACCTCGCGAACTCTTTGGCGTACTCAACCGGTGCCTGATCGTCCGTCCGCGTTTGAAGCCGCACCGGAGGGCTGCCTCGTGGCCGAAGTCGTTTCCCCTGCCCGCGGTTGGCTCACGCCCCAGTTCCCTCCCGCCACACGAGCGGCAGAGTGCGCGAAGATTCTTGTTTCGTCAAAGGACTAGATGGTGATGAGTTGGTGACCAGATAAGCCCCTGTGGCTCAAGAGATTGCGAGAATGGCTGACCTGTGTGGAGAGCTTTCGTGGTACACTTTTGGCCCAAGTTCCGCGACCTGCGCCAGATTTTTGAGCCGGCAAGGCACCCGACTCTTGCCGCCGTGCGCCCACAATTACGTGCAGCCTCTGATACTGCCAGGAGGCTCGGGTATTACGGTCAGCTATGCGAATCCAGGCTCGTGCTGGGCGAGTTGGAAGTGAAGGAAAATCCGAACCTCGGGCGCTCAGAGTTAACTGAGCTCGCCAACGAAGCTCATCAACACGGAATGGAACGGATCGCCCGCAAGGCGACAGCGCTGGTGGCGGGTACAAGCCGAACCGCGATGGTTGTCGCTCCGAAGGTTCAGCACTGACTGCGAGGCCGTGCAGCACGTCGTCAGAGACGGAAAACCATGAACTTCGCTCAGCTCTCCTTCTCCTCGTCGGCGATGCCGATTTTTGACAGCCTGTAGCGGAGGGCGTTGCGCGAGAGACCGAGCAAGCGTGCGGCTTGGCTTTTGTTGCCGTTGGCGCGGCGCAGGGCTTCCTGCACCATTTCGTCTTCCCATTGCTCGAGCGTCATACCGTCAGGCAAGAATCCCGGAGTTCCGTTGCCCGTTTTCGCGGGGCGCGCGTCGATGTGAATGTCGGTGGCTTCGAGTTGCGGCCCCTTCGACAGCGCGCAGGCGCGCTCGACAATGTTCTGCACTTCGCGCACGTTGCCCGGCCAGTGATAGTTCACCAGAATCTGCTTAGCCTGCGGGCTGATGCCTTCGATCAGTTTGCCGGATTCTCCCGCGAAACGGGAGATGAAAAGATTCACCAGCTCCGGAATATCTTCTTTGCGCTCGCGCAGCGGGGCGATGTCGATGGGCACGACGTTGAGCCGGTAGTAGAGGTCTTCGCGAAACGTGCCCTGCTCAAGCGCCTCGCGCAGATCTTTGTTGGTGGCGGCGATGAGGCGGACGTCGACTTTTACGGTGCGCGTGCCGCCCAGGCGTTCGAACTCACGCTCCTGCAAGACACGCAGCAACTTGACCTGCGTGGCGGGAGGCACGTCTCCAATCTCGTCGAGGAAGAGTGTTCCTTTGTCGGCCAGTTCGAACTTGCCGGGCTTGGCGGCGACGGCGCCGGTGAACGCTCCTTTTTCGAACCCAAACAATTCGCTCTCCAGCAGATTCTCTGGAATCGCCGTGCTGTTGATCTTGAGGAACGGCCCGGAAGCGCGGCGGGACTTCTCATGAATGGCGCGCGCGATCAAGTCCTTGCCCACGCCGCTCTCGCCGCCGAGCAGTACGGTCGAATTCGTCGGCGCGACGCGCTCCACCGTGGCCAGCACTTCCTGCATCTTCGGGCTGCGCGCCACAACATTGGGATGCGCGTAACGTTTGCCCAGCGCCTCGCGCAGCGAGCGGTTTTCTTCGCGCAGGTTGCGGACGTCAAGTTCCTTGTGAATGACCAGCCGCATTTCGGTCAGAGAAAACGGCTTCAACACATAGTCGCTGGCGCCGGCTTTCATGGCTTCGACGGCGGTTTCGACGCTGCCGAACGCGGTCATTACAACCACGGGCAATGCGGCATTTTGGCGTTTGATGGTCTGCAGAAATTCCAGTCCGTTCATGCCCGGCAGTTTCAAATCGGTCACGACCAGATCGATCGTGTGATCGCGCAGCAGCTTGAGGCCGGTCTCGGCGTCTCCGGCAGAGAACGTGGCGAACCCGTCTTCGCCCAGATTCAACTCAAGCAGGCGGCGCATTTTGGCTTCGTCCTCGACGATCAGAATGGCAGGCATGAGCTCCTTATTGATTGAGTGATTGAGTCGTTGGGCGATTGAGTCATCGGGCCATTGAGTCATTTAGTCATTTGCTTGATTCGAAAGTCGAAAATCTTCCTACTCCTATGGATGTCATGCGATCACTCGATGAGCTTTTTCTGGCGCTACGATTGACGCGCTGGCGGATGGCAAAAAGATCACGAAACACGCACCCGGGCCTTGTGCTCTATCGGCTGACAGGTTCGAGTTTTCGATCCGGATCGAACCGTGATGGCCGTCGATGATTTTCGACACGATCGACAATCCCAGGCCGACACCGGTTTTCTTCGTGGTTACGAAGGGATTGAAAATCTGCTCGCGCAGTTCCGGCGGGATGCCCGGGCCGGAATCGGCGATGCGCACTTCGACTCCTTCCAGGCCCTTGCCGTCGGAACTATCGTGCTGCGACATTTCCACGCTCACGCGCAACACGCCGCCGGTTTCGCTCATGGCATCGTAGGCATTCTGGATCAGGTTCACAAACGCCTGCTCGCTCAAGCTTTCGTCCAGAGCGACATTCGGAAGATTTGCCTGATACTGTTTCTCCACGCGCACGGGCGCACCTTTCCAAAGCTGGGCGACGTTGTTCAACGCGCGGTCCAGCACGGCGGTCAAATCGCACGGCGCGAGATCGGCTTGCAACGGCCGCGCAAAGTCGAGAAAACGCGTCACCAAAGCGCTCAGGCGATTCGTCTCCGAGGAGATGTAGCCCGCAAGTTCTGTGGCCAGGGCATCGGATTGTCCCAGCTTCTGAGTCAGCATCTCCGCCGAGCCTTTGATCACGCCCAGCGGATTGCGAATCTCGTGGGCCAAGCCGGCAGACAATTGCCCGAGCGCGGCCAGCCGCTCCGAGCGCCGCGCCTCGGCCTGCGCCTGCTCGAGGCGGCGGTTGGTTTCGGCCAGCGTTTCCGCCAGCTCCTGATAGCGCTGCGTCTGGCGCCGAATCTCGACCACAAAGCGGTTCACCACCATGGCCGCGAGGAAGAAAAACAGAATGCGAATTCCCAGCTGCCCATAGCTCTCCGCGGTAATCTCATATTCCTGTACTGCCGGATAGAGATACCAGCAGTACGTGGCCGAAGCCAGAGCCGTCCATGCCAATGTGGCCCAGGATCCAAAGTATTCGGACGCAGTGACGACGGGAAGGAAGTAGATCGGCCAGTAGCTGCTGTTGATGCTGATCTCGTCGCCGGTGTGATCGATTAAGAACGCGGCCAGCGCGATCTTGAGCAACACCACGTAGGATGGGCCTCTGTGCGGGAGACGCGCAATCAGCCATCCCTCAGCGAACTGCAGGACGCCGATTGCCAGCAGGATAAGCTGTTTGTGCGGCTCGTTCACCGGGGGCAGCAGCGCCAGTCCGCCCAGAAACAGCAGCCACAGCACATCCATCCAGTTGAGGGCGGAACGCCTGGCTTCGGTCGCGGCGTGACTCGTGGCTGGGGTGGTCGGCTGTGTCATCGCTCAGGACGTTTTGAAAATCGTCTCGACCACGCATTTGTCATCCTGACCCTGAGCTCGACGAAGGGGAAGGCCCGCAAAGAACGCGCTCCTCAGGATGACAAGAACTGGTGGCACACTTCATTCATGATTGGGACCATGGCGAAGCTATCACATCGCGCGTCAACACGTCAGCTCACTTCTTCCTCTCCGGCGGCGGTGGCGCGGGCTTCGACTGTTGCTTTTGTGGCGGCGGATTGGACTTCTGCTGCTGCTGCCACTGGTTGAACTTTTGTTGGTGCTGCTGCTCCTGCTCCGGCGTGTGCTCCTGCACCGGAGGCGCGGGCTTCACCAGCGGATGCGACTGGTCGGCCGGCCGTTCGGGCTGCGGCGGCTGGCGGTAATCGCGGCTCTGCGGCGACTGATTCTGACCGCCCTGAATCTGCCCATTACGGTCGTCGCGGCCGGAGCTTCCCTGCTGCTCGTAAGTCCTGGGCTGCGTCTGCGGCAGCTGATGAACCTGATTATTTTGACCCTGGTTGGTGCCGGCATTGTTGGGCGGAGTGAAGGGGTGGAAGCCTTCCTGGTTTGACGCAGGCTGGTTCGTCTGCGGCGGACGCCCTCCTTGACTCACGGGCGCTTGCCGATTGGCGGGGGCCGGCTGCGCCGGCGCCATGGGATGCACGATCGCCTGCTGGTTCAGATGTCCTCCGGCTTGCGCCTGGCGTTGCGCGATGGAGGGCGGTGGCGGGGGCGGCGTCCTAACGGCCACGACTGGACGGCTTATGACCGCGGCCGGAGGCTTCGCCGCCACCGGACGCCCCGCTCCCATCACACTCGTATTTATCGGTTCTGCGGCGACGACGTGACTTACCGGAGCCGACGCCACTTCCTGCGCATTCACCCTCATCACGTTCTGTGCCACCGGACGCGCGTTCACAAACGCATCATGCGACACCACCGTGACGCCGTTGTTCACGCGCTGATTGGCATAGGTGACGTTGGTGACCGTGGTCTTGTTGACGATCACGGTGTTGTAGACGTTGGTCACGTTGGTCACGCTGACCCGCGTGTTGGTGATGTTCACGTTGTTCACGTAAGCCCGGCTGACGCGATAAGCAGGAACCCACACTTCTCCCGGAGCCAACGGGAACCAGCCCACGCCCACTCCGGCGGAGAAGCGGAAGTTCGGCCCACCGCCCACAAAAGCCACCATCGCAGGAGACCAAACCGGGTGAATCACGACCGGCCCCGGAATCCAGAACCAGCCCCCATTCACGAACGCCCAGCGTCCGTAATGGAAGGGAGCGAATCCCCAGGGCTCATCTTCTACCCAGGTCCAGCCCCAGGGCGCGATGAAGACCCAATGACCGTAGCGATAGGGCGCCCAGCCCCCAACGACTCCGGTTGGTGCCCAGCATTCTCCATAGCCGGCGACGTAAGTCCAACTGCCATATTGGTCGAGATCTTCATAGCCGGTCATTTCGGTGGAAACGTAGTTGGCCGAATCCGCCTGATCTTCGCGGTCGTCGCGGGCGAACGCCCATGCGTCCAAACCGTCGTCGGGAGGAATCTGGTTCAGCGCGTAATCGAGACTGTTCTGGTCGCCGGTAAACACATAAGACTGCCCGGCAACCGCCGTGTAGGTGTAGCCGCCGCCGGTGATACGTCCGCGACCGTGGAACACGCTGGTGATGGTTTGCGTGGCGTCCTCGCTGACATCGACGCGATATTCTCCCGGCTGCAGAAGATTGAAAGCCAGGTTGGGTGTGTCGATTTCGTAGCTGTCGTCGTCATCGACGTGGCGCACGCGCACGATAATGGTGCCCTGCGCCAGCCGAATCTGCGTGGTGCGGTCGTCGAGTTCGAGGAAGGTGATGCCGGTTTTCTCGCCCAGGCGCACCGCGGCTGATCCAACGTGCACTTCGGCGCGCGAGTCCACGTCGGTCCACAGATCATCGCCGGTTACGAGCGGACGATTCAGAACCGCCGCAACCCAGTCGTCTTCGCCCGCAGGCCGGAACGAAACCGAACCTTGCGCATAGTTCAAGCGACCGACGCGGCCGGGAGGATCGTAGGTTTGATCGTCATACTGGTCCTGCGCTTTGGCGATGGCTGCGAATTGCAGAATGAAAGCAATGCCTGCGACGAGCAGCATCGCGGCCCACAACTTGCGTGTCTTCATAAATCGCCCCAATCTAGAAATGAAAATCTGCTGGTAATCTTACCGCATCTGCTTAAACCCCACCGGTGTAGTTTAGTTTCCTCCCACGGATCCTATCTCGCCGCAACACCAAAAAGTTGTCATCCTGACCCTGAGCTTGTCGAAGGGGAAGGATGACAAATAAACGGGGCGTTTTGCGGCTTTCACGATTTTGCATCGCGGCAGACGGGCTCGCATCGAACGAGTGTGTTTGAAGGAGTGCTGATTCGGCAGAACCGGCGCGGTTCACATGTAAAGCATCTCCCAACTCGTCTCCCCTGGCAGCGGTAAGCGCGAATCCCTGAATATCCCACCCGGACTGGTTTGGCAGGATAGGAGTGTGTCCCCATGAAATGGTTGGTGCGCATGGTTGCGATGTTGGCCGTTGGGCTCGTAGCCTACGGTGTGCTGATCCATGCCTTTCATTTCATGAATCAGCCCAGTGACCGCGGGTGGTACGGCGGCATTGCTATGATTCTCAGTTTGCTACTGCTGGCGCCCGTCATCATGCGGGAGATTTGGAGGAACCTATGACCATATTTGACGGCAACAACAATCCACGGCGGCCGGAAGTGTTCGATCGGTTCGGACGCAATATGAGTTCTCGATCGCTGGTGCGCTGGATTCTGCTCGGCGTGGGCGTTCTGATCGCGTTCTGGGTGGTTGCGAGTTTTCTGCTTCGCGCCACCCGCATCGAAGCCGGCTACACCGGCATTGAAGTAAACCTGGCGGGCAGCCAGCGCGGCGCGTCGGAAATTCCCATCCGCACCGGCTGGGTGTTTTACAGCCCGATCACCACGCAGGTGATCGAGTTTCCGACCTTCGTGCAGACGGTGAAGTGGACGCGCGACGTGAATGAGGGCCATCCGCTCAACGAAGAAATGGGATTCAACAGCAAGGAGGGCATGGAGATTTTTGCCGACGTATCGCTCTCCTATGCGATCGATCCCAAGCATGTGCCCGACTTCTATGTGAAGTACCGGGTGAACGATCTGGATCTGTTCACGCACGGGATCCTGCGCGACATCGTGCGCAACTCGCTGAACGAAGTCGCGTCCACCTACGTGGTGGAGGACATCTATGGCGAGAAGAAGACGGAATTTCTGCGCAAGGTGGAGCAGCAGATTCAGGACAAAGTAACGAACGTCGGTGTGGGTGTGCAGCAGTTCGGATTCATTGGCGCTCCACGCGTTCCGGCGGTGATTGCGCAGGCGATTACGGCCAAGGCGCAGGCCATTCAGGAAGCCGAGCGGGCGAAGAACGAACTGGCAACCACGCAGGCGGAAGCGGCCAAGAAAATCGCCGAGGCCGAAGGCGATGCGAAGTCGGCGGTAACGCGTGCGCAGGGCGAAGCCGATGCCAACCGCATCCGCCAGAGCTCGCTGACGCCGCAGTTGCTTGAGCTGCGGCGGCTGGAGAATCAGCGCGCCTACATCGACAAATGGAACGGCCAACTGCCCAGCGTGCAAGCCGGGCAAGGGGCTGGGCTGCTGATGCAGTTGCCGAAGGGGGACTGAACCCTCCAAATATTGAAAGTACGCGAGCTAGTTTTTCAGCTTCGGCCGCTGGCAGGCATCCACGATCTTGGTCGGATCGATGGCATCGCGGTCCACCTGCTCTTCCATGATCTTTCCATCTTTTCCGATCAGGAAGTTCACGCGGCGCGCTGCCTGATATTGGTCGAGGTAGATGCCGTACTCGCGGGTGACTTTGCCGCCCCAGTCGCTTAGCAGGGGGAAGGTGACTCCGATCTGGTCGGCGAAGGCTTTGTTGGCGAAGGCGCTGTCCATGCTCACACCCAGAACCCGGGTGTCGGCGGCTTCCAGCGTCTTCAGTTGCTGCTGGAAGGCCTGCATCTGCTTGGTTCAACCACCGGTGAAGGCGAAGATGTAGAAGGCTAACACGACGTTCTTCTTGCCGCGGTAGTCGCTGAGTTTCACCTCTTTCAGATCGCTGCCGTCGAAGTATTTCAGAGTGAAGTCGGGAGCCGTGTCGCCGACTTTGGGCATGTTGGGAGTCTCTTTCTTGATTTGGGCGGATGCTGGATCGGCCGCGGCGACAACGCCCGCCAGCAGCACTCCAGCGGCGAGGATTCTGCTTGATCTATGTTTCATGCTGAAGTTCCCTTCCCCACAGAAGTATGCTCAGAATACATTTCCTCTCGCCAGATGCGCAAACCGCGGGCACGGCAGCCTGCCGTAACCTCACTGGCCCGGTTCGCATTGAACATGGACCCGCAAAAGCAGTACAGTGCTGTGCAGAAGACCGACGCACGCCCACCATGAGCATCGCTACCCTGAACGACATCTTCTTTACTGCGGTCGAACGCCAACTCGACCGCATGATGCTTTACCGCGAAGCGGGACGGTGGCTGCCGATTTCCTCGCAAGAATTCGGACATAGCGTGGCTCGAACTGCGCGCGTACTTAAAGGCTGGGGCATCCGCCAAGGGGATCGCGTCGCCATCCTCAGCGAAAACCGTCCCGAATGGCCCATGGCCGACATGGCCAGCTTGCTGCTCGGAGCGGTCACCGTTCCCATCTACACGACGCTCACGGCCGAGCAAACGGCGTTTATGCTGAACGATTCCGGCTGCCGCGCGATCTTTCTTTCCACCGACCGGCAATTGCAAAAGGTGCTTGCCCTCCTGCCGCAGACGGCGATCGAGAAAATCGTCATCATGGATTCGATCGAGTTCGCCGGCGATCTGGCGGTGTTCGGCGAGCGATGCACCACCATGCGCCAGATCACGCAATCCGGCGCGGATCATTTGGATGCCGTCATCGAAGCGCAAGCGCGATCTATCGGTGCCGACGACCTGGCGACGATCGTTTACACCTCCGGCACCACGGGCACGTCCAAAGGCGCGATGCTGACGCACGGTAACATCGCCTCGAACATTTCGTGTTCCTTGCTCGGATTCGACATGCGTCCGGACCTGGTCAGCGTTTCGTTCTTGCCGCTGAGCCACATCACCGCGCGCCATGTGGATTTCTCCTTGCTTTACCACGGCGTGACTCTGGCCTACTGCCCGTTCCTGGACCGCTTGCCGGAAACCTTGCTGGAAGTGAAGCCGTCGTTGTTTGTGGCCGTGCCGCGCGTCTACGAGAAAATCCATGCGCAGGCCGAGCAGCAGGCGCAGGGCTTTCCCAAGCGCACCATCTTCAACTGGGCCATTGCCGTGGGACGCCAATATAAGCCCGAAGTGCTTGCCGGACGCACTCCCACCTCCCACAATTGGAGGCTCGCGAACAAGCTCGTGTTTTCGAAGATTCGCGCGGGCATGGGCGGCAAGGTCGAGACGTTTATTTCGGGAGGCGCGCCACTGGGCCGCGACCTGGCCGAGTGGTATGCCAACGTTGGCATTCGCATTCATGAGGGATACGGGCTCACTGATACTTCGCCGGTGATTGCGGTCAACACGCCGGTGAATCATCGCATCGGCACGGTGGGAAAAATTCTGCCAAACCTGGAATGCCGCATCGCCGAAGATGGCGAAATTCTGGTGCGCGGACCCTCAGTGTTCCAAGGCTACTGGAATCGGCCCGAAGAAACGAAGACAGCGCTCGTGGATGGCTGGTTCCACACCGGCGACATCGGGAATATTGACGCCGATGGATATTTGTCGGTTACTGATCGCAAGAAGGACTTGATCAAAACCTCGGGGGGTAAATTCCTTGCTCCGCAGCCGATCGAGAACTCGCTCAAGCTGAGTCCCCTGATCGGTGTAGCGGCCATCATTGGCGACCGGCGCAAGTTTCCGGCAGTGCTGGTCTCGCCGAACTTTGCGCTGCTGGAGAAGTGGGCAAAGGAAAACGGCGTGGTCTTCTCCACTCGCGCCGATCTGATTGCGAACCCCAAGGTGCAGGAACTCTACGACGGAGTCATCGAGGGCATCAACCAGAATCTGGCGCGCTTTGAAAAGCTGAAGCGCGTGCTGCTGGTGGCTGACGAGTTCACGGTGGACAACGGCGCGCTTACGCCCTCACTCAAGCTGCGTCGCCGGGTCGTGGAACAGCGGTACCAGCGGGAGATTAACGAACTCTACACCAAGGCCGATGCGACGCCGCCCGCATAGGCTGGGGCGACCCCCACCGCGTGGGCTTTCGGTCGCCGGCTATGGCTCGTGATGCACCGAGCTTTCAATCCATTGCAGATAGGCTTCGCTCCCGTCGTCAATCGCCAGAAGCACGCACTCCGGCACTTCATAGGAGTGCAGTTCGGTAATCGCATCGCGCACATCGGGGAAGCGTTCCGCTGTCGTTTTGATTACCAGCAGCCATTCGCGGCTCGATTCCACCTGGTCCTGCCAGCGGTAGATGGATTCGATCTGCGGGATGATGTTCACGCAGGCCGCGATCTGTCTTTCGACCAGGTACTGCGCAATCTTGCGGGCTTCATCTTCCGATCCCGCAGTGGAGAGGACGATTCGTGTGTCAGTCATATAAAATCAGCCGTCTGGCGTCCCCGTGTAATGAAGCCGGCCATAATCCGGTTCGGCAAGTTCACGGTTTCAGCCGTGCCGCCCGAGCGCAAGAAAGATTAGGGCTTTAGCCCCTGGGAGCCCGTTTAGTGGAGCGTCAACTATGCTAACGCAAATCAAGTTTGGAACGTCGGGATGGCGCGCCGTGATGGCCGAGGAGTTCACCCTGGCCAACGTGCGCCGCGCGGTGACGGGAATTTCACGCTACCTAGTTTCGCAGAAGGCAAAGGGAGCGCGCGTCATCGTAGGCCGCGATCCCCGTTTTCTGGGTGAGACTCTTGTCTCGCTGGCGTCAGAGATTCTTTCGGCCCACGGCATCACGCCGCTGATCGTCGCCGAACCCGCGCCTACTCCGGCGTTCGCTTACGCTGTGATTCAAAACAAGGCCGACGGCGTGATCAACTTCACCGCCTCGCACAATCCTCCCGAATATAACGGAATCAAGTTCTCCACGCCCGATGGCTGCCCGGCGCTGCCCGAAGTCACGAAGAAGATCGAAGCCGAAATCGTTGCAGCGGACAATCAGGCCGCCGATGCCGCGCCCCGCGCGTCATCCGCCACTCCCGCGCCCCCTGGATCGCTCGATCCCAAGCCTGGCTACCTCAGGCGCCTGGCCGAGATTGTTGATCTTCCTGCCATCCACAAATCCGGTTTGAAGGTCGTTGTTGATCCCATGTGGGGCTCGGCCCGCGGCTACTCCGACGAACTGCTGCGTGACGCCGGCGTGCCGGTCGCCACCGTTCACGATTATCGCGACGTTCTGTTCGGCGGGCACGCTCCCGAGCCCGACGATCATCTGCTCGAAGACCTGCGCACGAAGATGCGCGAAACCGGCGCTAACATCGGCATCGCCACCGACGGCGACGCCGACCGCTTCGGCATCGTCGACGCCGACGGCACGTTCCTGCAGCCCAACTACATTATTGCGATCCTGTTCGACTATCTGGTCGAAAGCCGCGGCTGGAAGAATGGCGTCGCTAAATCCGTCGCCACAACCAACCTGATCAACGCCCTGGCCCAGCATCACGGCGTGGAACTTCACGAAACGCCCGTGGGATTCAAGTACATCGGCGAGCTGATCATGCAGGATAAGATCGCGATTGGCGGCGAAGAAAGCGCGGGTCTCTCCATTCGCCATCACGTGCCGGAAAAAGACGGCCTGCTCGCGGGCCTGCTCTGTTGCGAAGCTGTGGCGCGCCGGGGCAAGTCGCTCGGCGAACAATTGCAGGCCATCAGTAACCAGGTTGGTTCCTTTTTCCCGCAGCGCGAGAACTTCCGCTTGACGCCCGAGGTGAAGGCCAAGTTCACTGAGAAGTTGAAGTCCGATCCGCGCGAGTTTTGCGGACACCCGGTCAGCGAGGTGGTGCGCACGGACGGATTGAAGCTGCTGTTCAGCGACGGCTCCTGGGTCTGCTACCGCCTGTCGGGAACCGAACCTGTGGTCCGCATCTACAGCGAAGCCCGCAGCCAGCGCGGCCTGGAAAAGCTGGGCACGGTGGCGAAGAACTGGATTTTCGAGTAGCGGCGTCTTGGTGGGAACATTCGATTGAAGCTTGTTTTCAAAATCGCCGGAATGCCGCGACCGCCGCGCATCCGGTTCCCACGTGCGCGCCGGTTCCACGTGGAAGACGGTCTGCGTTTGCTCGCCGAGCGCGCGCCGCAGATCGAGGCCTCGGCCGAGGCCTGGAGCGAGCGCCTGCGTCCCTTCACCAACTGGGTCCGGGCCTGGTGGCGCCGCGCGGCAACGGTGGCCTTTGTCGTGACGGCCGGATTGTTGTTCGTCCACGTGATGTTCGGCGCGAACGGAATGATGGTCTTCCGCCAGAAGCGCGCCGAATGGAACTCGCTGCAGAAGAAGATCGTGCAGGTGGATCAGGAAAACGACCGCTACACCCAGCACATCGAAAGTCTGAAGACCGACAAGAGCGCCATCGAGAAAGAGGCGCGCGAGCAACTGGGGTATGTCAAGCCCGGCGAGTATAAGTACGTCTCACCCACGCCCGCCGCCCCACCAGCAGAGCCTAGCAGAACTACCACGAAGAAGTAGATCCTCGATAGATTCCACGCCTTGTCATCCTGAGCGGCGGTGTTTGCCGCAAAGAACGCTCGCCTCAGGATGACAAGCTCAATTGCTACCGCACGACTCCTTCCAGTGGTGAACTGGCGGTCGCGTACAGCTTCTTCACCATGCGTCCGGAAAGATACGCTTGACGGCCGGCGGTGACGGCATTCTTCATGGCTTCGGCCATCAGCACCGGGTCCTGGGCGTTGGCGATGCCGGTATTCATCAGCACGGCGTCGGCGCCGAGTTCCATGGCGATGGTTGCGTCTGAGGCTGTGCCTACGCCCGCATCCACGATTAAAGGTACCGCCGTGATCATCTCGCGCAGAATGCGGATGTTGGCCACGTTCTGAATGCCCATGCCGCTGCCGATGGGCGCGCCCAGCGGCATCACCGTGGCCGCGCCGGCATCGATCAGCCGCTTGGCAAACACGATGTCGTCCGACGTATACGGCAGAACCGTGAAACCTTCCTTCACCAGCACGCGCGTGGCTTCGAGCGTGGCCTGCACGTCCGGATATAGCGTGGCCTGGTCACCGATAACCTCGAGCTTCACCCAATCCGACAGCCCAACCTCGCGTCCCAGCCGCGCCGCACGAATGGCTTCGTCGGCGGTGTAGCAGCCAGCAGTATTCGGCAGCAGGAAATATTTCTTGGGATCGATGTAGTCGAGCAGCGACTCCTTGTTTTGACCGGGCACGCTGCGATCCAGATTGACGCGCCGCACCGCGACCGTCACCATTTCGGCGCCACTGGCTTCGAGCGCCCGTGCGGTTTCCTGAAACGACTTATACTTCCCCGTGCCCACAATCAGCCGGGAGCGGAAGGAACGTCCTGCAATGATCAATGAATCCATCATGCAACCATTCTAATGAAAGTGCGGGGCAGAGGTGCAAGCGGGCCGCCTGGATTTGACACACTCTTCTATACTGTGCGCGTCAGATTTCCAAGGAGGCAATATGCTTCGGAACTTCATGCTGTTTGTATTCGCCGTATTGCTGCTGGTGACCATCGGTTGTTCCACCGCTCCCACAACGCCGGCTGCGCCTCCAGACACGCGCGCGGCCGATGTGCAAGCCGTCCACGACGTCGAGGCTGCCTGGGTAAAAGACGCGGCCACCAAAGATGCCGAGAAGTGGGCCAGCTACATGACCGAAGACGGCAGCGGGCTTTATCCCGGAGGCCCGACCGTGCATGGGAGGGCGGCTATCAAAGCGGCGCTGGCGCCGTATATGAAGGACCCGAATTTCTCTGTCACCTTCCAATCCACGCGGGCGGTGGCGTCCAAGGGCGGCGACATGGTCTATTCGGAAGGCACCTACACCATGACCATGACCAATCCCAAGACCAAGAAGCCCATGACGGACAAAGGAAAGTATCTGACGGTTTACATGAAGCAGGCGGATGGAAGCTGGAAGGCGGTTTCCGACACGTACAATTCCGACTCGATGTGATTACGCCGCGGGCCGGCTGCGCGAATTCAGATTGCGTTCAGCGCTTGATCCAGATCCTCGACGATGTCGTTGACATCTTCGATGCCGACCGAGATGCGGACCAGGCCGTCGGTGATGCCGATGGCTTTGCGGCCTTTTTCGCCGAGCGCGGCGTGGGTCATGGTGGCGGGATGAGAGATGAGGGTTTCCACGCCACCGAGCGATTCGCCGAGTGAGCAGACCTGGCACTTCTTCAGCATCTTGTTGGCGTTCTTCAACGAGCCGGTTTCGAAGGTGATCATCGATCCGAAGCCCGACATCTGCTGCCTGGCGAGTTCGTGTTGCGGATGATCCTTTAAGCCCGGATAGAAA